>Ga0180221_1002195_pt1 | contig 11706 bp, 7 predicted proteins | sample eDN5th37CKraftMG_FD_151339 | JGI IMG/M metagenome (GOLD analysis project Ga0180221, IMG submission 151339) | Enriched Miracle-Growth compost microbial communities from Emeryville, California, USA - eDNA 5th pass 37_C Kraft MG (version 2) (version 2) ...
CTGGCGCACCACGGTGTTGAGCATATCCTCGACTTTGCCCGCGATCATCGCCTTGCGCTCGCGTGCGTCCTTCGTCTCCTTCAGCAGCGCCTTGAAGGTCAGCATCTCGCCGAACACGGACGCGGTCTCAGCGAGCGTCAGCGGTGTTGACGCCAGCAGCGCGCCCTGCGGACGGGCGAGCATCTGGTGCACGCCGTGGCCCAGCTCGTGCGCGAGGGTCATCACGTCGCGCGGCTTGCCGAGATAGTTCAGCAGCACGTAGGGATGCACGGACGGAACGGTCGCCGCGGCGAACGCACCGGGGGCCTTGCCGGGACGCGCAGGCGCGTCGATCCAGTTCTTGGCGAAGAACTCGCCTGCAACATCGGCCATCTGCGGCGCGAAGTCGTGGTAGGCGCCGAGCACGATGCGCTCTGCGTCCTTCCATGCGAACGTGCGCTCGGGCCGCTCGGGGAGCGGCGCGTTGCGGTCCCAGTGGGAAAGCCGCTCCATGCCGAGCCATTTCGCCTTCATCGCATAATAGCGATGGGAAAGACGCGGGTAGGCTGCACGCACGCTCTGGACGAGCGCATCGACCACTTCCGCCTCGACCTGATTGGCAAGGTGGCGGCTGTCGGCGACATCCTTGAAACCGCGCCAGCGGTCGGAGATCTCTTTGTCCTTCGCCAGCGTGTTGGTGATGAGGGTGAAGAGGCGCACGTTGTCCTTGAAGACTTTCGACAGCGCCTCGGCGCCCGCCTGGCGCTTCTTGGCGTCGGCGTTCGAAAGCAGGTTGAGCGTCATCTCCAGCGCGAGCGGCTCAGGCTCACCGGCAACGGGGAAGCGCAGCGCGGCGATGGTCTCGTTGAACAGGCGATTGAACGCGCCGCCGGAGGTCTGGCTCTTCTCGTGCATCAGCCGCTCCAGCTTCTCCTCGAGCTGGTAGGGTTTTTCCTTGCGCACGTTGACGATCCACGGGCGATAGTGTGCGAGCCGGTCGTTCTTCAGCGCGGCTTCCATCGTCGCGTCGTCGATCTCGTTCAGCTCGAGCTCGAAGAAGATGATGTCGGTGGAAATCGCGGTGAGCTTTTCCGAAACGTCGCCGTAGAATTTCGCGCGCGCCGGATCGGCCTGATTGCCCGCGTAATGCAGGCCCGCAAACGAGCCGAGACGGCCCAGCAATTCAACGAAGCGCTCGAACTCCTCGATGGCGGTGGCGAGCGCGCCGCCATCGGCGGCGAAGCTGACGAGCTTGCCGTGGTAGGTCTCCTTGATCCGCTTTGCCTCTTTCGCCGCGGCCTCGAGGTCGCGCGCAACTTCGGGCGCCGTTGGCGAGGGATAGAGATCGGCGAGATTCCATTCGGGCATCGGGCCAAGGTCGTCGGAGGTGGACGTCCGCTCTGCCGCAGCGCTCTCCTGCGCGGTGAAATTGGCTCGCAAGTCGTTATGGCGCGCGTCAAATCGCATCGTTTGCTCCACTGTAATCGAGAGGTGTCGAGGGGTAGCCTTTATCGCACGCGGGAAGCTTAACGTGGTTCCGCGGACGCAGCGTGACCGAAAAAGGATCAACCTGGGCTCGTTCGCAACTCCTTATTTACCCTTGTTGGGCAGTCTTGCCTTGGTTGAGTGAGCCGCCGGTGGCCAAGTGTTCAATCCTGAAGCAATTCGGGGAGGCCAGCCGAGCAGTCAGTTACAGGTTGAGTTCGAGTGCCTCATGGTCAAGAGTCTGCTTATCGTCGATGACGATCCCACCCAACGCCGCATACTCGAAGAGACGATCAAGCGCCTCGGGTTCGGTACTAAGACTGCCAGCTCGGGCGAGCAAGCCCTGCAGATCCTCGAAGGTCCGGAGTGCGCCGACATAAGCTTGGTGCTTCTCGACCTCGTCATGGCCGGTGTCGACGGCATGGCGGTGCTCGAGAAACTCAACGGCAAGCCCGGCACGCCCCCCATCATCGTCCAGACCGCCAACGGCTCGATCGATGCCGCCATCGGCGCGATGCGCGCTGGCGCCGTGGACTTCGTGGTGAAGCCGGTGTCGCCGGAGCGTCTCGAGGTTTCGATCAAGAGCGCGCTCAAGATCGAAGCGCTGGCCGGCGAGATCACGCGCATCAAGAAGAAGGTCGAGGGCACGCTCACCTTTGCCGACCTCGTCGTGAGCGGCGAAGGCATGGAGCGCGTCGTATCGCTCGGCAAGCGCGCGGCCGCCTCCAACATCCCGGTGCTCATCGAGGGTGAATCGGGCGTCGGCAAGGAGCTGATCGCCCGCGCCATCCAGGGCGAGTCCGAACGCGCCGGCAAGCCGTTCGTCGTCGTCAACTGCGGCGCGATCCCCGAGAACCTCGTCGAGAGTATTCTTTTCGGCCACGAGAAGGGTGCGTTCACCGGCGCCACCGACAAGCGTATCGGCAAGTTCCAGGAAGCGGACGGCGGCACGCTGTTCCTCGACGAGATTGGCGAGTTGCCGCTCGACGCGCAGGTGAAGCTGTTGCGCGCGCTGCAGCAGGGTGAAATCGATCCGGTTGGCTCGAAGAAGCCCGTCCACGTCAACTTCCGCCTCATCTCGGCGACCAATCGCAACATGATCGAGATGGTGCGCGAGGGTAAGTTCCGCGAGGACCTCTACTACCGCCTCAACGTGTTCCCGATCTGGGTGCCGCCGCTGCGCGAGCGCCTCAGCGACGTCGGCGAGCTTGCACAGCATTTCATCGCGCGCTTCGCCGCCGAGGAAGGCAAGCGCATCAACGGCATCAGCGAGGACGCGCTGCGGCTCATCAAGAGCTATCCGTGGCCGGGCAACGTGCGTCAGCTCGAGAATGCGGTGTTCCGTGCGGTGGTGCTCGCCGATGGGACCGAGCTGACGGTGGCCGAGTTCCCGCAGATCGCCGCGCACGTGACGGGCTTCGACACCGCGGTACCGGCAGCGCCCGCACCGGCACCCAAGCCGGGCACGTTCAAGGGCCCGGCGGTTCTCGGTGCCGAAGACATCATCCCGCAGACGATGGAAATCCGCGGCAATGGCCGCGGTGGCGAGAGTGCGCTCGGCATTCCGGTCGTCACCGAGGCCGGAGACATCCGTCCGCTCGACGAGATCGAAGCCGATATGATCCGTCTCGCCCTCGGCCGCTATCGCGGACACATGACGGAAGTCGCCAAGCGGCTGAAGATCGGCCGTTCGACGCTCTATCGCAAAATGCAGGAATACGGCCTCGAGCCGCGCGCTTAAACCTAGGAAGCGCGCAGCTCCCGGCTGGTGAGACACGCCGCGTCATCCCGAGGGGTGGCGCGGCGTCGTCGTTTTCTGCCGCCCTACCGAAACCGTCTAAGCTTTGTTTATCCTTGGGCAGATCTACACTGATGGCTTAACTGGCAGTGGCAGGTGACCCTGACGAGTATCCCGGCTCAGCTCTTTCAGCGAAGCATTGATGGTAGTCCTCCAACGTCTGCCACGACCGCGTGCCTCGTCGAGGCTGTCCTGAAACGATGCCTCATCGGCGGCGATCAGGACGTCCATCAGCTCCTGAGCCTGCCGCAGATCCTTTTGCCGCTTCGCAAGCTCTGTGCTGTCGCGTTCCTGTGCCACCAATAGCTTGTGAATAGCGTACCTCGTCGGTGTGGGAACGCGTACGAGCACACCTGCCCCGTAAAGCGCCGCGATCTGCAGTGTGTCCTCTACGAGATATTCTTGGAATGTGAGCGCCGCGGCAGCGCAGCCCAATGCCCTTACCGGTACTGGCGACGTCCGGCCGCGCCCATATTTCGTAAGAATATCGACCTGAAAACTGGTGGTTTTGAATATACGTGGCAGCGTATCGCGCGCGTGCCAATAGGGCTCGAATTCGGGGTCGGCACGCTTGAGTATGGCGCCCATGTCTTGGTTCATGTCACCGACTGCAAACTCGGCGACGGACAAATCAACGTCGTTGGTCATGTATGCGGCCGCGCCCAGGAAGGCTCCGACGATGCAGGCATACGTCTGGTAAGCGACCGTTCCAACGAGTGTAACGCCGCGATCGAATAGCCCTGCATTGGACACCACTTCGAGAATGCGGCCTTGTACGATTGTTGGCGCAGGAACCCTCGCCCCTTTTAGAGTGGCTACGATGCTACGCAGTTCTTTCGCCTCGGCCTCTGCACGGCGAACGCGGTCGGCCGCCGCTCTAGCCTCAGAGTCGTCGGCGGGACCAAGATAGCGTTGGATACGCGCCTGGCCATCCTTTTGGACAGCGTAGAGGTACTTCCTCCCCTTGTTTGTCTTCGTGGAGATCGATCCGGGTTGAACTTCGCGCAATGCCAGTCGCTGGTTCAGATCGGCATAGAGGGTCATCAAGCTGAGCGGGATCGCTTTCATGCTGTACTCAGTTTCCGAAATATGTGTACAGTCGGACTATACACGTATTCAGGAAATAGTGTATAGCTGCGGCACATCTTCGATATCGGCTTATCCTCACATGTCGCCGTGGATGTATGTTGATGCAGCCCATCTCGAAGACCGGGGTGCAGACGTGCGCTGGCGGGACTGCATGGGATGGGCCGGTGCGATACGCGCGGGGCCCTAAGCTAGCTCCCAGACCTTCCATTGCCGGCGCGCGAGTGCCGGTGAAGCCCGGACAGGGAAGCGGTCCGGGAAGATGGCTGGTCGGCGCCCGCACCGGGCGGGGCGGCGATGGCTGCTTCCAACAGATTACAGATTGAGGGCCAGAGCCGCTCCGCTCCCCGAATGCCTATTCTCCCGGGCCCGGCGCCGCGGGACGATCGCCCGTATCCATCGCGCAAACCCGTCATGCGCCCCAATATGACGGACCGGTGACGTCACCGCCGCGCAACAGTTAATGCCGATGTTGCCCGTTCATGGCCGATGCGATGCGCTGGGCCGTAGCAGGGGAGCGGGCGCTCGGCTAGCGTGCCGGCTCTGTTAGCGTGGGGGAGCACCATGTTGCGTTTGCGTACGGCGGCGTTGAGCGTCGGGGTCGGCCTGATTATTGCCGCGTCGGCCCAGGCACAGGTCCACGCTCAACAGAAGCGGCAGGTGGCAACGGCCGAGCCGATGCCCGCGACAACGCCGGCCCTCGCCGCCGAGCCGGTTCCCACACCAGATGATCCGATCGGAATTTCGCTGCAGCAGCGCCTCGCCGTTCCCGACCGCACGCGTAGCGCCGAGGCCGACGCGCAGGATCGCGCTGCGCTCGCACGCTTTTATGCCGCGCGCACCTATGCGCCGCTGTGGGTTTCGAAATCGGGGCTGAGCGCGAAGGGCGCGGACATCATTGCGGAACTCGGCAAGGCGAACGATTGGGGCCTTGAAGCCGCGGCGTTTCCGATCCCGGCGCTCGTGCCGGGACAGGGATCCGCCGGGCCCACGTCCGACGCGCTCGCGGAGGCGGAACTGACATTGTCGCTATCCGTGCTCAAATATGCGCGGCACGCGCGCGGCGGGCGTATTCCCGATCCCGCTACGCAGCTCAGCTCCTACCTCGACCGCAAGCCGCAGCTGCTGGCGCCCGAGGAGGTGATGGATCGCATCGCCGCGACGGACAAGCCGGCCGAATACCTGCGCGGGCTGCATCCGAAGCATCCGCAGTTCGAGAAGCTGCGGCAGGCGCTCTTGAAATTGCGCAACCCTTCGGGTGCCGATGAAGCGCCGGTGACGCTGCCGCCCGGCGCGCAGCTCATCCCGGGCCGCAGCGATCCGCAGGTCGCCCTGCTGCGCCAGCGGCTCAAGGTGGCGGCGCCCGCTTCGCCGGACGGCGCGGCCGGTGATGCCAATTTCTACGATGCCGATTTGAAGGCGGCGGTCATCGCCTTCCAGAAGGAGCGGGGCACGCTCCCCGACGGCATCGTCGGCAATGCGACGCGCGCTCTTCTCAACGATGTCGACGGGCCGCCGAGCACGGGCCGTATCGTCGCCAACATGGAGCAGCTGCGCTGGATGCCCGACGACCTGGGTAGCCTCTACGTGACGATCAACATTCCGGAATTCACCCTGCGCATCGTCAAGGACGGTGCGGTGATCCATACCGAGCGCGTCATCACCGGGCTGCCGGGCAAGCAGACGCCGGTATTCTCCGAGACCATCAAGTCGATCGCGTTCCAGCCACGGTGGAACGTGCCCAACTCGATCAAGGTCAACGAGCTGTGGCCGAGCCTTGCGCGCGGCGGCACCTACTTCCGGCGGCAGGGGCTGCGGCTGTCGCGCAACGGCCGTGACGTCAATCCGGAAAGCGTCGATTGGAGCTCGACCGACATCCGCAACTACGACGTCTATCAGCCACCGGGCGCCAGCAACGTGCTGGGCGAATTGAAGTTCAACTTCCCCAACAAGCACGCCGTCTACATGCACGACACGAACGCGCGCGGGCTTTTCGAGCAGCCGAGCCGCACCTTCAGCCATGGCTGCGTGCGTGTGCGCAATCCGCGGCGGCTGGCCGAGATCCTGGTGGCCGAGGACAAGGGCTGGGAAGCGGGCCGCGTCGCCGACCTCATTTCCAACGGTCCGCCCAACAACGAGGTGCCGGTCGAGCGGTCGATCCCGGTGCACATCGTCTACCTCACCGCGTGGGTCGACGAGGCCGGTGCGTTGCAGACGGCGCGGGACGTCTACGGGCACGAGAAGCGCATCCAGCAGGCGCTCGAGGGCAAGTGGAGCCAGATCGCGAAGGGCCCGAACCACCTGGCGCCGGTGCGGGCTCCGGCGGCGCTCGCGTCGGGCGGCGGGGCGGGCTTCAAAAGCCTCAACGACCTTGTGACCTCGGTTTTCGGCGGCTTTTAAAATTGAGCTGATTCAGTTAGTCACAACAGTGGGTTAACTCGTTAATCCGTTGCCTCCGTATCGCCACTTCGGAGCCGTTTTGCGCCCCAATTCCACCCTTAGAAGCTCCGGTCACCGAAGATTAAGGGTTGGTGGTTAACCCTTAGGGAACGTGAACGCCGGTTGCACTCCGGGATGGCCTTAAGCGCCCTGCGCCTAGCCCGCCCAGCAGCCGTCAAAACACGGGGTGGCAATTTGGTATTGCGTAGGAAGGCTATCCTCGGCGGTCTCGCCGCCGGACTTCTGGGCTTGAGCGCTGGCTCGCCCGACGTCGTCGCCGCCTTCGGCTCGACGCGTACGATCTCCTTGTATCACATCCACACCAAGGAGACGCTGACCATCACCTACAAGCGCGATGGCAAGTACGACGCCGATGCGCTCAAGAAGATCGACTGGCTGATGCGCGACTGGCGTCAGAACAAAGCGGTCAAGATGGATCCCAAGACCATCGACCTGCTTTGGGAGATGCACACCGAGCTCGGCAGCAGGGAGCCGATCCACATCATTTGCGGCCACCGCTCCGAGGCCACCAACGAGATGCTGCGCCGTACGCGCGGCGGCCAGGCCAAGAAGAGCAAGCACATGACGGGCCAGGCAATCGATGCCGCATTCCCCGACGTGCCGCTGAAGCGTCTGCGCTGGTCTGCGATCATCCGCGAGGTGGGCGGTGTCGGCTACTATCCGACCTCCGGCATCCCCTTCGTGCACGTCGACAGCGGTCCGGTCCGCGCCTGGCCGCGCCTGCCGCGCAACGAGCTGGCGCTGCTGTTCCCCAACGGCAAGACGCAGCATCGGCCCGCCAGCGGCGGTGCGATCACCAAGGACGACGTCCGCAAGGCGCGTAGCAACAAGGACGTTGCCTCGCAGGTTGCCGCTTACCTCGAGCTGCACAACAATCCGCGTCCGACGATCATGGCCCAAGCGCCGAGCCCTGCGCTCAAGGCCCCGCCGGCGGAGGCTGCCCGTCCTGCGCCTCGCCCGCGTGTCGCCGATCTCGAGCCGATTCCGGTCTCCGCTCCGGCGCCCAAGCTGGTGCAGGGACCGCGCGTAGCCGTCGCGCCGCCGTCCGATGTCGACCGCGGCCGGCTCAACCAGCTCGTGACGCTGGCCTCGCTCGATCCCTCCGAGGCGATCGGGCGCCCGCGCACCGCCGAACTGGACCGTCACCGCCTCAACGCTCTCGTCAGCACGGCTGCGCTGACGCCCGCGGCACTCCAGCCCGCGCCGTTGCACGTTGCACCCCGTGAGGAGCCGTCCGTCGCCGCGCTCGATGTGGAGCAGGTCGACCCGGTCGATCCGGCGGAATCATCGGAGCCCGCCCGCGGTGCGTCTGCGAACGGGCGCTGGGCACCGGCACCCGAGTTCGACGACGACCATCCGGAGGAGCTCTCCTATCGTCCGTTCCCCGTCGCCCCGCTGCTGACGGAAAGCGCTTCGGCGGACGACGAGGCGCTGGTGAAGATCGTGCATCCCGATCTGCAGCGCACGCTCGACCTGCTCGACGACCGCCCGATCGTGCTGCCCATGAAGCTGCGTCCGGGCGATCAGATCAGCGAAGTGCTGTGGGCGCAGCAGTTCCAGGGCAATGCGGTGGACTTCTCGGCGCACGAGCGCGATCAGGCCCGCGCTCTCGCCGCCGGCATCGCCTCGCGCCCGGTCAAGACGACGGCGCGGTAAGCGGACGGGTGTGGCGCGGGTGCTTGCGGCCCGGCGGCACGCAGCCCTTCGACCAGGCAACTTCGATCAGCCGCCCCAACTCGCGGAAATCCTCGGCCCGCGGTGATGTCGCGCGCCAGGCGAGGCCGACGGTCCGATAGGGCTCCGGCTCGACGAAGCGGGTGACGCCGATATCGCGTCCGCGCACCTCCACGTTGAGGCACATCTCGGGGAGGAGCGTGATGCCGTAGCCGGCGGCGACCATTTCGACGATGGTCGAGAGGCTCGATACCCCGAACGTGTTGACGGTCGAGACCTGCTGCAGGCTGCAATAGGTGAGCGCCTGCTCGCGCAGGCAATGGCCTTCCTCGAGCAGCAGAAGGCGTTCGTGCTCGATGAGATCCTTCGTCGCCCGCACGCGGCTCGACAGCCGGCGCGACTGCGGCAGCGCCAGCAGGAACCGGTCGTCGAACAATGCCATCGTCTCGATTTCCGGCTGCATCATGGGCAGCGCGAGCAGCAGCACGTCGAGCTTGCCCTCGATCAGCTCCTGCGTGAGGAGCAGCGTTTGCGTCTCGCGCACGTGCAATTCGAGGTTCGGATAGCCCTCCCGCAGCAGCGGCAACAGCGGCGGCAGCATGTAGGGCGCGATGGAGGGAATGACGCCGAGGCGCAGGGAGCCCGAGAGCACGTCCTTGCAGTGCCGGGCATATTCGATCATCTCGTGCACGTCGCCGAGGATGCGCGCCGCTCGCGCTGCGATCTCGCGGCCCTTGTCGGAGAGGAGCACGCCGGAACGGGTGCGCTCGACGAGGACGAGGCCGAGCTGCTGCTCGAGCTCGCTGATTTGCATGGAGAGGGCTGGCTGGGTGACGGCGCACGTTTCGGCGGCGCGCCCGAAGTGCTGCTCGCGGGCGAGGGCATCGAAATACCGGAGCTGCTTGAGCGTCACATGCGGTGGCATAAGAAACTCTGATCCGATGGCGCACAATATACGATTAGAACTTATGCGACACCCTGTCTATACGGGTTGCGATGCGGTGCCGGGCGCGATGCCGGGACAACCGCCAGGGATCGGCAGGGTGCGGGAAACCTCACCCTACAGCCGTGGGCGCCTCGGCCGAGCGCCGAATCGGGCCGGGGCGTCCTTTTCGCTCGCAGCCATTGCAGTCGTTAGATCGCCCATCCGATGCTCGCCGGCTGCCGGTGCGCGATCGTCGCGCGCATGCATTCGCTACGCGCCGGTATCCTGCTGTGCGCGCAGCGCGCCGAGGCAAACCACATCGCATGGAATGCATTTGCGCATGCATCGCTTCTGCCACGACATCGCCACTTACTCGCCGCGGTGACGTCGAAGGTGCACGGCACCATCCTTCTCGCTTAGGGAAAGTAGCTGCATCGGGGGAAGAGATGCTGCTGGATATGATCGCTACCATCATCCTTGCCGGGATGATGCTCGTACCTATTCTCAATGTCTTCGCAGGCGTGATCGTCGGTGCCGGCCTTGCCGGTCTGCCGGGAGCCATGGCCGGGTTGTTCGTCGCTCTAACGATCATGGGCGCCGAGCGGCTCGCGATGGCGTACGCGCTGCAACGGGAAACCCGGCGGGCGCGTATCGTCCGCCGGACGCGGGCATTCCCGCGGACTTCGCGTGCCGCGCATGCGAGGCGCCGCGGGCGAGGCGCAATCGAACACGCGTACGCCAGCCACCTGTTGCGGGCCGAACCCTATACCGGTGTGGCGCTGCTGGCGGGTGGCGTCGGCGTGCGTCCCTCGCCGAAATCGCCGGTCTCGATCTCGTATTAATTCGACACGGGTTGAATCGACGGGGCCGACCGGCTTTATGCCGCCCGGTGTGCGGGATGCCGCGCGCCGGGCGGCATAGCGTTTATGCAGGCCCGTTCGGCGTAAGAAATCGATCGCTGTCCGTCCGCGATCGACGCGCGGGTCGTCAATGCAGCATCGGTGCGTTTTGATTGGTGATCGGACGTTTCGCCGCCGTCGCCCAACTCTCGGGGCGAGTGCGGTCATCGCGCGATGCGCCGATGCGACGGATTATGCGGAGGGGAAAATTGGTGGAGCCAAGCGGGATCGAACCGCTGACCTCTTGCATGCCATGCAAGCGCTCTCCCAGCTGAGCTATGGCCCCTTACCTTGGGAATTCGACCGGCGCCGCTGCGGACGCCGATTGAGTGCGCCTCTCTAGGGCCTTCGCCACAAAACTGCAAGACCCAAGTTGACCCTGCCCACGCGAGACAGAATTGCGCGGCGTGAGCAGGTATTTAGCGCGGCTGCGGCGTGCGCCGTCAGCGCTCCTCCTCGCCTTCCACAGCGCCACCGACGAAGTCGGAAACATTGCCGTCGTCCTCTTCCTCCTCGAGGAAGGTCTCGTCCGCGTCATCGGTGGCGGCGTCGGCCTCGTCGTCCGTCTCGACGTCCACCAGCTCGTCGGCCTCGGCCTCGGCGGCGGGCTCGAACTCCGCCTTCTTCGGCTTGCGCGGCGCCTTATCCTCAGCAACTACGCTTGCCGAAGCCGGCGAGTGGGCGATCATATATTTGGAGCTGCAGATCGGGCAGACGATGGGATCGCGGTTGAGGTCGTAGAACCGGGCGCCGCACTCGCTGTTCTGGCAGGTGCGCTTGGTCCCGCGGTCTTTATTGGTCGCCATTGGAGCCAACCTTTTTGTGGGGGGTTTTTTCGCGATCTGCCACAGGCCCCACCGCTTGTCAAAAGCAATCGGGTCCGGGCCTTCCGGCGCCGTTGACAGGGGCTGAGCGGTCGGGTCTATCGCTGGCTGGTCCCCATGCCTGCTGCGGAGCCCCGCCTGCCGTGTCATCCCACACTGTCGCCGCCCCACGCCCTCTCACCGCACACCCCGCCGGGGCCCTCAAAGGCCGGGTGCGGGTTCCGGGCGATAAGTCGATCTCGCACCGGGCGCTGATGCTGGGGGCGGTGGCGACCGGCACGACCCGTATTACGGGGCTTCTCGAATCGGAGGACGTGGTCAACAGCGCCCGGGCGCTCGAAGCCATGGGCGCACCGATCGAACGGATGGGCGGCGAATGGCGGGTGCTGGGCCGCGGGACCGGGGGCCTGCGTTCACCCGAAGGCCCGCTCGATTTCGGCAACTCGGGCACGGGCGTGCGCCTGATGCTCGGGATTATCGCCGGCAACGACATTACCACGCACCTTGTCGGCGATGCCTCGCTCAGCCGCCGGCCCATGGGGCGCGTGCTCGGCCCGCTGCTGCAGATGGGCCTCG
>Ga0180221_1002196_pt1 | contig 11704 bp, 10 predicted proteins | sample eDN5th37CKraftMG_FD_151339 | JGI IMG/M metagenome (GOLD analysis project Ga0180221, IMG submission 151339) | Enriched Miracle-Growth compost microbial communities from Emeryville, California, USA - eDNA 5th pass 37_C Kraft MG (version 2) (version 2) ...
AGGTACCAGCGCACGCAAAGCAGGATGACTGACTGGTCAAACTGGCGGCCCTTGAACATTCAATCCTCCGAAAGATCAGAAGCTCTCCTTGCCACAAAAACGGTATTCAAAACGTTGCAACACAACCCCAGACGGTCCCTCCACCTTGAGAAACTGACCAGTGGCTCGCTGCTCTACTCGCCGTACGATAACCGTCCGACCGAAATGAGGGTGCCAGCGGTAGTGTACTTTCAGCTCTTGTCCGACATGGGCAGAATGAACGGGCGATGGCTTGCGGCAGAAAGGCATGGCTCTTCGCCGGTTCGGATCGCGGTGCTGACCGGGCAGCTGTCATGCTCACGCTCATCGCGACCGCGCGGTTGAATGACGTCGATCCCAAGGCTTGGCTCGCTGATGTCCTTGCACGCATTGCCGACCTTCCGTCCTCCCGCCTGCATGAACTGCTGCCATGGCGGTGGAAGGAGCAAATGACGGCAGCTATCGCGGCGGCCGCGTAAACAAGGACCGAAACAGCTTCTCTGACCGCTCCAGGCCCTCATCCGTCAGGACCAGCGACTTCGACTTGTTCACCGGATCGCTGATCATGCCCTTCTTGTGAAGGCGATCTGTCGTTGCCCAGTCGAAGCCCTTCCAGGCGCAGCGCTCGTTATGAAGCGTCAGCCACAATAGCGCCAGGACCGCATCGTCGATCTTGTCTTCATCGATATCCATGTCTGACGTTACCACGTGAGGCAACCGAATACCTGCGGCCTTCATCGGATGCGTACGAAGCTCGGGGGATTAACAGACAACCCAGCGTCCGACGGCGGCGTGGTCAACCGCGAAGCCGCGCTTTGCCATCATTCCTCCAGATCTCGCAGACTCAAGCTAAAAGCAAGGTACCACCGCACGCACAGAAGGATCACTGATCGATCAAATTGCCGGCCCTTGAACATCTCTGTCACGCCCTATCACTAGTGCAAGCCATAGCCCGCGAAAGAAAGAGTTGCGACAGATCCCGTCAGTTAAGACGGCGATCACTGTACACACAGCCCACAATGCATAGTAGTGCGCATATGGGCTGTGAATCAAACCCACCCTATGCTTCAAACGTCACGGTAGCGCTTTTTCGTAAATTGACAATGCATCGCTGGCTGGCAGTCCACGATTGTTAAGTCGTGAAATGTACTCTTCTGTTACCTTTCCCAACGCAGCGGCAAGTTCCTTCAGCTCTTCCTCGGTGTATTCATGCATGGCGATCCCCTCCGACGCAAACTCCTCAATCCATCGGAGATTCGATGCATCAAAATATTCTGCAAGGTGGTTTTCGACAATCTCCGAGCATGACGCAAAAGCGGATTGCTGTTCAGGTGTCAGATTTTTCCATTTGTTGGCGTCCATCGCCACGACTGACGCAGTATTTCCAAGTGGCGCATTAACGCTTATCCACTTCGCCTGCTCCTGCAACTTGTACGAATTGAAGCTGGGCATTGAAAGTACCGCAGCATCAACGGTTCCTTGCTGTATTGCAACATAAATGTCGCCCGGAGGCAATTCCACTGGCGCGGCTCCAAGCGCCTTTAGTGAGAGTGTCAGGACACCACCAGAGGTCCTGATCTTCGCGTTCTTGTATGATTCAACTGATTCGAACGCCTTTTGCCGCGAAAGCACCTGATAAGGTGTAGTCATTGAAACAAAGAGAGGCTGCATCTGATTGTTGATGAACTCCTGCAAGAATGGCCCATCTTGGTCCAATACTTTTCGCATGGCGACAGTCGCCTGTTTTGCCGTACTGCCCATGCCCGGAAGCTGCGCGATTCCGTTTATCGGCAAGCGATCAGAATAAGCAACAATACTGATATAGGCAATGTCAGCCAACCCATTGTTTAATGCATCAATGGTTTCAGTCATTGATGCGAGTTGCGACGATGGATAATATTGAAACGTTATCTGCTTCTGTGTCGCGCTTTCCACGCATTCGATAAAGGGATTAATACCCTCTACTGATAGCCAATGCGTTGGCGACGCATTTGTGCTAATCTTAAGCGGCTGTGCAACGCTGCCCAGTGTCATTGCAGCCAATGTCGCGGCAGACAACGCAATTCTGGCGCTCAAGTACATCAAAGCTCCTCCTCTTGGATTGTGCATGCAGTATTATTTCTGTATTGAACGATGACTCATTCATCTTAAAGAGTCAAGCAAGCTGGATGGATGATTGTTATCCCTGATAGGCCGCTCCTCTTGGTTTCACTACGTCTTGCGCGTCAGCTGACAATCTATAGTTGACTTGAAGTCGTTAGACTATTTCCCGGAAATTGTCGTCCCATTTGATCACCCGGTGCCCCTTCTTAAGCGATTGCACCTAGTCATCTGCACATAGCCATGGAAGGTTACCGGTTCCGCTCCAAGAGTGCATCCCAGGTGGCACTCTGTGGCCGGTTTCCTGACCGGAAACCGCTCACCGACGCACCAACAAGAACAGGGCTGGCGCTAGGATGCGCCAACTGTTTCCTGGCGCACCCTCGAGAATCCAAACCGCACATCACCAACGGTTGCTTCGAGCGGAAGAATAGCCGCGCCTCAGGCCGGGTTTGATAATCCAGCAGCAACGGTCATGGCTACCGCGTCAGCCACAACGTAATCTCCGGAAAAGCAACCAGTACAGCTAACAATATTATCTCCGTCACGACATATGGAACGACCCCTAGGAAATTTGATCGCAGATCGGTCCTGGTCGTTTGAGCAACCACGAACGTTACTAGCCCCAATGGCGGAGACACCATCCCGATTTCGGATGTCTTGATCATAATGACGCCCCACCAAATCGGATCAAAACCGAGCCCTGCAACGATCGGAGTGGTTATTGGGGCCGTCAGAATGATAATTGCGGCTTGATCCATGAACATTCCGAGGATCAGGTATACCGTGACAATAGCGGATATCACCACAATCGGTGAAAGCCCTGCCTCTGCCACCCACCCGAGAATCGTATCAGTAAGTCGTGCAAATGAGATAAAGTACCCGAACAAATGCGCGCCATAAATGATGGTTATTATCATGGTGGTAATGCGCAGGGTTGCTCCTACCGCGTCTATGAAATTTTCGCGGGACATCCTTCTGGAACTTAGCGAAATCAGGAACGCACCAACAGCACCAATGGCAGATATTTCGGTTGGCGTAGCAACTCCGCCGTAAAGCCCCCCCAGGACGATAACAATGAGGAGCAACATTGGCCAAGTGCGACCTCGACTCTGGCTGCCTGTCGCGATTTGTGTCTCTCGCTTGGGATCGGGTCCATACTCAGGACGTAGCCAGAGAACACAGGAAATCGTTATCATATAGCCTAGAGCGGTAAGCAACCCAGGCATGATGCCTGCGAGGAATAGCTTTCCGACCGACGTCTCGGTCATCAGCCCAAAGAGAACAAACGATACCGACGGTGGAATCATGATCGCCAACGTTCCGGCAATGGCGATTGCTCCCACGGCGAATGGAGAGGCATAGCCCGCTTTGAGCATGGCCGGATAAGAAGCTCTTGCAAGGCTTGCAGCGGATGCTGAGCTACTCCCGGTTGCGGCTGCGTGCACAACTCCAGCCAAAATGCACGCCATTGCGAGACCACCACGAATGCGCCGCAGCAGTCGGTTGCAAGCGAGGAGCAAATCTTCGGCCACACCGCCACATGACAGAAATTCTGCCATCAGGACAAACATCGGAACTGTAAGAAATGTTGCATTTGCGACCGTTGAGTAGACGACCTGTGTCATCAGGGATGCGATCGCGCCCGCAGGAACCATCATTGCCAAGCTGGCAATGCCAGCGAGCCCGAGCGCAAAGCCGATCGGGATACTCAACATCATGAATAGTAACAGAATACCGATCGCCATACCTATCTGCACAGCGTTTCCTCCTCACCGAGATTTGGCATGTCGCTCATTCCAGTTTTTCCGAAGACAGAAAATAGAAGTCTTATCGACAGGATCCCCAGCCCAAGCGGGACCCATACCCACGACCACGCCACCGGCCAGTCGATTACCCCCATCTGGACATCGCCTCGCATGTAGATATGCCAGAAATTTCGCCCGGAAAGCCACGCAAGCGTTGCGATATATATCGCACTTACCAGGAGACCAGATCGGATTATTATTGCAACTATGCGTTTTGGCAGACCTGCGATCAGCATCAGTCGGATATATCCCCCCTCCCGGAATCCCCACGCCATCGGCAACGTCATAAATCCAACAAGGAGATATTTTTCCGTCAGATAGTAAGCAAACGACAGCGGATGATTCAGCAGATACCGCATCAACGCGTCTGTCGAAGTGAGTATCATGGCAGCCAACATCAGAAAGCCACCAACAATGGCCGCGCTGTTCTCTATCTGCCTAAATCCCTGCTCCAGGATATCAAACAGCTTTTTGTCAGGAAGAACTCTATCAGAAGACATATGCCACTATCCTTGTGACAATTGACATGACACTGCCCATCGCAGCATCGCAACGGCGTGGTTACCACCTTGTTGTGGCTCTGGATTAAGTCCTATGCCCGGGAGGACTCTTCCTACTTTGCGAATTTCCTCCATCGCGTGAACTGCAATCACCACGCATGGACTCTAGATCTGGTTGTCTTGTAGAATAAGGCTGCCCAGATCAATTCTTTCTATCCCGTCCAGAGTTATGCCGCCCGCCCGGACGTATTTTATGTCGTGCTGGAGATCATCAATTGTGTATCTCGAATTTGCCCAAGCTTTGGATTCCGCTCCGAGCAGAATCTTCGCCGTCTCTTCATTAAGACTGGGGTAGAGATTTCTCACATATGAGATCACTTCATCCGGTTTCTGCTGCGCGAAATTAACGAATTCCGACATGCTTGCCCTTATGGCTCTTACCACGTCCGGATTTGCGTCGGCGTAACCACACATTGTTTCGAGCAAAGATGAACTGGCTGGTATTGCCTCATCAGCGAAATCCCCCTTGGGCCCGCTGAGCCACAACACACCCTTCCCGTCGGCAACATTCCGCACCCAGAACGGAGCTCCACTAATGTAACCCTGAATGGCGCCGACCTCCAGCGCGGCCGGCATTGCGACCTGCTCCATGTAGGTAAAGCGCAGATTAGCTCCGACCGTTTTCGCCGCGGCCAGTGGTGTCAGAGTGTAATTCGAGCTCGCGCTCGGCGAGGCCAACAATAAGCCGTCAAGCGCCTTCAACCGTTCCGAGGTCGGCGCGCCCTCCGATAGTCCCAACTTGGCGACAACGTCACTTGAGAGAACGAGGGAGCCAGCGAAACCTCGGTATACGCTTGAGACCACAATAACCTCTTGGTTGCGCAACCGCGACATCAGAGCGTTAACAGCCCCAGCCACCATGAAATCGAGCGATCCGGTGATCAGGGCGGCCATACCAACGCTAGCGTCAGGGGTCACCTGAACGTCAACGCTCAGGCCATGCTTCCGGAAGAAGCCAGCATCATTTGTTACACGTACGGGAACAGAAATAAAGCTGGTGGAACTCAGACCTATAGACACCTTTCGAAGGTCATTTCCGAACGCCGTCGTGGTGGAATTGAGCGCTAGAAACGCAGCGCCTCCGCCCACCCCCGCAAACAACGCCCTCCTCGATATTTTTTCCGTCATAACTGCCTCCTCTCCCATCAGTGCTCAGAGATCTCGATTTGTGTACGAAGGTCTCCTGCATCATATCTGGTTACATCAGCGCTTGGGCCTTTCTGCACATGCACCTTAGATTTCTCGATCCTAGGTGAATGCTGCCCTGCACTGGCAGCATAGCGTCTGCGCGCCAAACGGCCCCTGCCTTGGATCGACTCTATTCACCCTGAATTAGTTGCAAAGCGGCACCAAATGCCACTGCCAGTCTTCCTATGCATCAAGCATCGCTTAGCATTTGGCTTTCTACCGTATTAGTTTCTCTTCGTCACAGAAGACGAGAAGATCAACGACGATGAATCGACGTCAACCAAGCCTGGTACGTCAGCCCCACTAGCGACAACCTCTTTGACATCCTCAAGGATCTCCTCATGTGTCAGCAAAGGCGCTTTCCAGGCGAGTGATTCATTTTCGTACAGTACTTGGAGCGATTTTTGGTCCAACGTGGGGTATAGCTCAGATAGCGCGACCTGAACGTCTGCAGGACTTACCTTCACAGCCTCCACAAAGTCCATATGCGCCTGGACAATTTGGTCAGCGATGTGAAGATCTGCTTCCCCTTCGCCAAGCTTCACGACATATACACCCGCACTTGAGAAGGTGAACTGGTCGCCGAGCTCGCCCTGAGGACCGCTTATCCATGGAAGTCCGGATCCACTAAGAAGAGCCCCTCCCCAGTATGGTGCACTGGCAATAAACCCATCAATCGCATCGGACTCCAGTGCCGCGACCATGGATCCTTGAGCCAAATAGACCGGCTCTGGCTTGGCGCCGGCCGCGCGCGCTGCGCCAAAAAACGACGTTGTAAAGCTCGACAGTGCACTGGGTGTTGCAATCTTCAAGCCGTCCAGGGCCTTCAGGCGGTCCGTAATTGGCGCATCTGGTGCGACCCCAATTCGTTCGATTGCCTCCGTCGAAAGCACCAGTGTACCTGCGGAGCCAGCGTAAACCCTTGAAAGGGCGACAACATTCTGACCTTTCGCACGCAATGTGATCAGTTCCGGCGTTGCTGTATTAACAACATCAAAAGAATTGGCGATGAGCCCTGACATGGCCACCGCACTACTTTCAGCGACAACTATCTCCGCTTCAATGCCGTGCTTTTCGAAAAAACGCATGCGTTGCGTCAGGAACACCGGCGCATTCGCGAAGCTCGTCGATGTGACCCCTATGGTAATCTTTTTGAGCTCCTCGCTCTGTCCGCTAACCGGAAAAACAAGCGCCGACAAGATCCATAGCGACCCGACAAAATGCAATCGATTCATATCTATTCCTCCAAGAATTGGTCAGGAAATCAACATCACTTTCCAGATCACGAGAAACCGGAGGCCGGCGCTAACTCACATGTATCATCTGGTACGTGCCCTCTCCCCAGGGCCGACGTTGACCTGCCATAAAAAAATGTATAGTCATTCATTATTGGCAAGTCAACGCACACAGGGGTGGTCAGACTACCGATAATTTTCGCGAATTCTTTTGACGCAATAAGCATATAGGTATGCATGGAGAAGTTTGCCTATGTCTGGAACGCCCACATCACGTTCGCTCTTGAACGCCGAATCAAAAAGCTTGTCACCCGCATCCACTCCAGCTAGCGCCTCGAAAAGCGAGCCACTCGCCATCATGCAGCAAGGCAGCTTTGCGGTCGGGGGATCCATCAAGGAGGTGCCAGGAGAGTTCGATCCCACCAATCCAGTCAACTCTGGAGGTCAGACTCTGCGTGGAGATCATGCGCACGTTTTTTACCAGATCCCACCAGAACCACGTCCTCTTCCGGTTGTAATGTGGCACGGAGGAGGTCAGTCTTCGAGAACGTGGCAAACAACACCCGATGGGCGCGAAGGTTTTCAAAATCTGCTTATCCGAAAAGGTTTTTCCACATATCTGGTAGATCAGCCACGACGTGGCACTGCCGGACGAAGTTTACAGGACTTCAGTGTGAACAGCACTGCGGACGAACAGCTCTGGTTCAATCAATGCCGCCTTGGGCTATGGCCGGATTACTACGAGAATGTTGCGTTCGACCGTTCAACCGAGGCACTCGATCAATTTTTTCGAATGATTACTCCGAATACGGGACCATTCGATATGGAGGTTATCACCTCCGCCATTTCGGCTTTGTTCAGCAAAATTGGTGCTGGAATTTTGATTACCCACTCCCAGAGCGGGGGCTTGGGTTGGCAAACTGCAATGAAAAATTCCAACATTCGAGGGATAGTGTCATTCGAGCCCGGCAGCAACTTCCCATTCCCGGAAAGTGAAACACCAGAGCCGATACCCAGTGCAGCGGGGCCGTTGACGGCTATCCCCATCCCAATTGAAAAGTTTCTTGGGCTGACAAAAATTCCGATAGTGCTTTACTATGGGGACAACATACCGAATGAACCATGTCCTATTGCCGGGCGCGACTTCTGGCGGGTAAGGATGATCATGGCAAGGAAGTGGGTTGACACTGTGAACAAATATGGCGGCAATGCGTCCATTGTTCACCTGCCCGACATAGGAATTGTTGGAAACACGCATTTTCCTTTCTTAGACTTGAATAACATAATTATTGCAGATCTTGTATTCGACTTCTTGAGCGAGCGAGGACTGGCCGGATAATATTCCGGCCGATTCTTCGAACGATATCCATCACTACTGGCTCCTTAAGCTTTTGGGCGCCGAGCACTTTTCTCTCTTGGGCCTGCGAGGGGCGACCGATCGGCTTGCCGACTGACTGTCGGCCGTTCGTTGACACACTCATTATCAATCGAAGAAGTGAATAACTGGATCAGCAATGATTGATCCATCATTAACTAACACAATTTCTAGGGTCTATTAGGAGGAGTATCAGATGAGACTTTTGTCTATTCAAAATGCATGCTTAGTCTTAAGCGTTTGTCTTGCATCACATATTGCTGGGGCGCAAGAGTATTCCGCCATCAAAGATAATGGCCCGCTGGCGCTGGCAGGGTTGGGAAGCTTCTTCATTGAGGGGACCCCTGTCGAGATTGACAAGAGTCAGCAGGAACCAGGCGCGATCGGCCAGCCCGGACGCACGATGATCAACCAAATGCACGTGCAGTTCATGAAGCCTCTGGAAGATGGCGGACACAAACCAATCGTTTTCGTTCATGGTGGTGGTCTCACGTCCAAAAGCTGGCAAACCACGCCCGACGGCAGAATGGGCTGGGACGAATATTTCGTGCGAAACGGCTTTCAGACGTTCCTAGCTGAGCAGGTCAGTCGTGGACGCTCAGGATTTAATGCCAAGGAGTTTAACGCCGTACGTAACGGCGTAGTCCCTCCTGCCGGCCAAGCTGCAATATTCATTCCAACGGATCAACTCGCTTGGAATAACTTTCGTTGGGGCGCTACGAAGTGCACAGTATCTCCATGCGAGCGGACAACAGAACTCAATCCCGGAATCAAATTTCCTGTGGCCACAGCTGGCGTAGGTGAAAATGCCAATCACCAGACCTACAATCAGGTTGTTCCGGACATCTTGGGCAGCATTCCCGGTTCACCCGCTGGTTGTGCAGCATCTCCCTGCCTGCCGACGGACCCAGGAGGCGAGGCTGCAACTCCACTTCAGATGGCTAGGCTGGCCCGTGATCTCCGTGGAGCCGTTCTTGTCGGACACTCCCAATCCAGCACGATGCCACTCAGGGCTGCGCTTCAGGCGCCAGCGGGTTGCTACCCCTACACCAGTGCAGAAGCTTGCAACGTCAAGGGAATCGTTTCCATTGAAACCGGATGTTTCGAGAACTTGACGCCGGCGTACATCGAGACCCTCAAGCACATCCCAATTCTCATTGTTGAAGGTGATTTTTATCCAGATGAACGACCTACAGCTGCCTGCAGAAAGATGATGGAACAGATCAACGGCGCAGGCGGCGACGTCAGATTCGCTCATCTACCCAAGCTTGTTGCTGATGCTCTCTATCCGGGTTCACCTGGTCCAATTCCTGGAGTTGAGCATATGATGATGATTGGGACTGAGAGCCACAAGGTGGCAGACATGCTGATCGGATGGCTTAAGTCTCGAAATCTCTAACTGCGCTCGGGACACATTGAAGCGCGGATCGAGAAGCGACACGTAAGGCAAGAACGTATGGACGACGTTCAGGACGTGGATCTTCTTGCGGGTCGCAAGCTGATCTTGAACGAAGTCCATCGCCCACACGTCGTTTGGCTCGACAGCAGGCTGGCGTGCACAGCGACAATCAAGGTGAGATTCGTATTGCCTCACGTGTACATGCTCCCGAATTGTTGGTCGTTGCCTCATCTGATTTGCTCCCGGCATTTGAGGGTGCGGAGCAAATCAGATGAGGCATATCAGCGTGGCAACAAAGAACGAGTTGATTATGGCTTTAGCGCAACGGTATCGTGAGGGCAGCCGCGAGGAAAAATCGCGCATTCTTGATCAGTTTGTTGCAATCAGCGGCATGCATCGGAAACATGCGATGCGCTTGCTCCGCGGAGGCGACAAGCAACTGGTTTCGCGACCGCGTCCTCGCGTCTATGATGAGGCGGTTCACCAAGCCCTTATAGTGCTGTGGGAAGCTTCCGACCGGATTTGTGGAAAGCGTTTGAAAGCGCTGCTTCCCACGCTGATCGCGTCGATGGAACGGAACGGGTACCTCAGCCTGGATGATAAGGTTCGCTCTCTCTTATTGCAGATGAGTGCAGCTACGATTGATCGTGCGCTTAAGAACATTCGTGAAACAGCAGGTGGACGCCGACGCCGTCGCTCGGTTGCCTCAACGGCTTTGAGGCGGAGCGTTCCCGTCCGGACATTCTCCGACTGGGGAAATCCACCACCGGGTTTTGTTGAAGCGGATCTTGTTGCACACTCTGGCCCCACCGCACGCGGCAGCTTCATTCAAACGCTGGTGCTAACCGATATTGCGACCGGTTGGACTGAATGTGCACCGCTGCTTGTCCGTGAACAAAAGCTTCTAAGTGAAGTATTGAGCGAGCTCCGGCGTCTGATGCCGTTTGCCCTGCTCGGCTTCGACACTGACAATGATAGTGTCTTTATCAACGAGACAATCCGAGATTATTGCCTGAATGCCAATATCGAGTTCACGCGGTGTCGTCCCTACCGCAAGAACGACCAGGCCTTCGTTGAACAGAAAAATGGATCGGTCGTCCGACGCATTGTCGGCTACCATCGCTACGAAGGCGTTGCAGCTGCCGCTGTCCTTGCTGATCTATACCGGTCGGTTCGGCTCTTCGTAAACTTCTTCCAACCTTCATTCAAGCTGCGGGAAAAGCGTCGTGATGGCGCTTTCGTCAAGAAAACCTACTACCCTCCTGCCACACCCTACCAAAGGCTAATCGCAGACGATAGGACACCAGCCGAGGTCCGCGGTCGATTAACGGACATCTGCAGCCAATTGGATCCCATCAAGCTCCTGCGCGATATCCGGTCAGCCCAGCAGCAGCTCGTCGATGTTGCGGGTGAGGCTTCGCATTCAACGGTTACGCCGGATACTGAAGCCTTCCTGGCGAGCTTACGACACGCATGGACTGAAGGCGAGGTCCGTCCCACGGCCAGAACGAAGCCCAAGTTGCGCCGCGAGCGGCGCAGACCGGACCCACTGCTCCGCGTTACTAACGAACTACGCTTATGGTTTGATGAGGAGCCATGGCGAACGGGCCGCCAACTGCTGGAACGGCTTCAAGAACGCTATCCCGATGAATATCCGGACCAACTGCTGCGCACTGTCCAGAGACGAGTTAAGGAGTGGCGGCGAGAAAAAGCACATGTCATGATCTTTGGATCGATACCCGAAGTCGCTTCGCAGCCAGTGAATTGATGCCCGATGGAAAGGAACAATCTCATGCGGCAATGATCCGTCTGCTCGGGAGCATGTACACGTGAGGCAATACGGCGTCTCATCCTGATCGCCGCGCTATATGTAGTGAAACGTAGCGGAACGGAGGGTTGTGTTGCAACGTTTTGAATACCGTTTTTGTGGCAAGGAGAGCTTCTGATCTTTCGGAGGATTGAATGTTCAAGGGCCGCCAGTTTGACCAGTCAGTCATCCTGCTTTGCGTGCGCTGGTACCT
>Ga0180221_1002197_pt1 | contig 11698 bp, 11 predicted proteins | sample eDN5th37CKraftMG_FD_151339 | JGI IMG/M metagenome (GOLD analysis project Ga0180221, IMG submission 151339) | Enriched Miracle-Growth compost microbial communities from Emeryville, California, USA - eDNA 5th pass 37_C Kraft MG (version 2) (version 2) ...
TCGGTCCCGGAATTCCACCAGGTCAACCCCACGTCGAGACGCGGAGCTCGCGGACTGTCACCGCCGGTTCGGATTCACACCGACCCCGGAGCACATCGTGCATCCGAGTCTACTCAACGCCCGGCGAGCGGTTTCATTCCGTGACGTCCGCCAGGTTCGACGGGGGTATCCGGCGTGTTTTACGAGCCAGGCGCGCCGATGCACGGGAGTATTCGAAAACCCGATCGATTGCATCCGAAATATGCGCTGGGCGGGATCTAGCGCCGGTGTCAGGCTGATGCCAGGGCGTCGGCAGCGGCGCCCACCCACTCAGGACAAAGGAGTTCGCATGCCAGAGGGCTATCGCGGGATCATCCCACCGCTCGTCACCCCTTTCCACCAGGACGGCACCGTCGACGAGGCGGCGCTCCGCGCGGAGATCGACTTCCATCTTTCGGTCGGCGTCCACGGGATCTGCGTGACGGGGACATCGGGCGAGGGGCACACGCTCAACAAGGAGGATTCTGCACAGATCGCGCGTATCGCGGTCGATGAGGTCGCCGGCCGCGTGCCGGTCATTGCGGGCATCATCCAGAACTCGACTGCCGTTTCGGTGGAGTTCGCGGAGGCAATTGCCGAAGCCGGCGTCCACGGGCTGCAGATCACGCCGGTGCACTACCTGTTCAAGCCGGGCACCGACGAGACGGTCTACCACTACCGCACACTTGCCGAGCGGGTGGGGCTGCCGCTCGTGATCTACAACGTGGTGCCTTGGTCGATGGTCGAGGTGCCCGCCCTGCTCACGCTCACATCAGAGGTTCCCGAGGTCGTCTCGGTGAAGCAGAGCGGCGGTGATCTGCACAAGGTCGCGGATCTGCTGTGGGCTCTTCCCGAGAAGACGACGATCCTCAGCGCTGTCGACGACCTTCTCTACCCCGCTTTCGCGATGGGCGCCCACGGATCGGTGTCGGGAAGCTCGTCTCTCGCGCCGCAGCTCGTGCTTGAACTGTGGAATGCCGTGCAGGACGGTGACCACGCCCGCGCCCGCGACGTGCACCGGCGTCTGCTGCCCCTGTGGCGCGCGGTTGAAGGCAACAACATGAACGCTCTCATGAAGGAAGCCATCACTGCTCAGGGGCGCACGGGAGGATACGCGCGCCGGCCCGTCGACCCGGTCACCGACGCACAGCGAAAGCGCATTCGTGAGGCCGTCGAACAGGCCGGCCTTCTCGATCCCGCCTACGCATGACCCGGCGGGTGCGCCGTGCGCGACGCACCCGCCAACCCTCCACCATCACGATCCACATCACAGAAGGACACGGTAGAAAATGCCACGTACAAAGAAGTACGCCGCCGCCGGGGTCATGATCGTCGCGGCCCTCGCGCTCGCATCATGTGCGAACGCCACGAGCAACCCGGGCGACCCGAGCGAACCGGGAACATCCAACGGGGAGACCATCGACATCAGGTTCGGTCACCTCTACGAAACCACCCATCCGTTCCACGAGTGCGGGGCGCAGCCGTTCCTCGAAGAGATCAACGGTGCAGGTCTCGGGCTCAACGTCACGATCTATCCCGCAAGCCAGCTGGGCAACGAGCAGGAGCTCGTGCAGTCGGTCGCCTCGGGCGACCTGGACATCGCGCTCGGTGGTCCGGGTGCCGTGGCCAACTGGTATGCCCCGATCAGCGTGCTCGACGCCGCGTATGTGGTCGATGACTGGGATCACATGAAGCGCGTGTGGGAGAGCGACATCGGCGACCAGTTCCGTGAGGGCCTGGCGGAAAGCGGGATCGAGCCGCTCGACCTCTGGCTGTACGGCTCCCGTCACGTCACCACCGGCAAGAAGCCCGTGCACGGTCCGGATGACCTCAAGGGCATGAAGTTGCGCGCTATCGACACGCCGATCAGCCTCGCGAACGCGGCGTCGCTCGGCTCCAGCCCAGTGCCGGTGGCCTTCGACGAGCTGTATGTCGCGCTGTCGCAGGGCGTTGTCGACGGGCAGGAGAATCCGATCCCGACGATCGACTCGCTCAAGCTCAATGAAGTTCAGGGGTACCTGAATCTCACCGGGCACCTGCTGCAGTCCACCGTGATGATCGCGTCGAAGAACCTGACCGAGCGCTTGAGCGACGAGCAGCACGACGCCATCATCGCTGCCATGCAGAAGGCGGGCGACGGTGTGCGCGACTGCGTCCAGAACATCGAGAACGAGCGCCTCGAGCAGTGGGAAAAGGAAGGCGTGTGGACGGAGATCATCTACCCCGAGGACATCGACCTCGAGGCCTTCCGTGCGCGGGCCGAGGCAGAGCTGCCGTCGAAGTTCGCCGACACCTGGGGTGACCTCTACGAGCGAGTGCGCGCCCTCGCCGACTGATCACCGGCGGGCGGCACATGAGCTTGTTCGTGTGCCGCCCGCGTTCCCGGTCGTCCAGTGCAAAGGAGCAGACAGCGGTGACCGACTATGCAGAACTCGTCCGGTACGAGGGCACATGGACTCTCGAGCGGTGGATCATCCGCATCCAACGCTGGGGATCCATCCTGTTCCTGTCCCTGATCGTGGCACTCGTGGTGACCCAGGTCGTCACACGATACGTCTTGGCGGACCCGCCGCTGTGGACGGAGGAGTTCGCCCGATATGCGTTGGTGTGGCTGGCCTTCCTTGGCGCCGGGTGGCTCGTCGCGATCAACGATCACCTCACCGTGCACGGCCTGGACATGGCTCTCAGCACACGGGGCAAGGTGATCCTGGACATGCTCGTGCAGCTCGTCCAAGGCGCGGTCGCTGTCGTCGTCCTTCTCAACGCGCCGGACTTCCTGCGTCGCGTCTCGCTCCAGCACTCCGCTGCGGGCGGCCTGTCGATGGCGTGGGTGTACGGGAGCGTCGCGGTCGGGTTCGCCCTGATCCTCTTGCACTCGGTGCTGATCACCGTCAAAGACGTGCTGGCGCTGACCGGCCGCGGCGATCTGCGGCACCTGGACGCCCACGGTGTGCCGGCGCCGGAAGACACCGAGATCGTTGCGGACGCGGCACGGGACGGGGACGGGGAAACCGCCTGGCCGGGGTTCGAGGAGGGGACACGATGACTGTTCTGCTGATGGTGCTGGGCCTGCTGGTCTGCTTGCTCGTGCTGCGCCTTCCCGTGTGGCTCGCCCTGCTCGTCCCATCGGTCGTCTACATCCTCTTCTCGGGCGGTGTCTCGTTCTCGGTGCTTCTCCAGCAGCTGACGGGCGGGGTGGACAGCTTCGTGCTGCTCGCCGTCCCCATGTTCATCCTCATGGGGAACCTCGCCAACGCGTCGGGCGTCACCGACCGCATGTTCGCCGCGGCGAAAGCGGTGCTGGGTCCCGTGCGCGGCAGTCTTGGTTACGTCAACATCTTCGTCTCGCTCGGGTTCTCCTGGATGAACGGGTCCGCGCTGGCGGATGTCGCGGGAACGGGCAAGATCGAGATCCCTGTCATGGTCAAGAGCGGCTACGACCGCCGCTTCGCCGTGGGCCTCACCGGGGCGTCGGCACTCATCGGCCCGATCATGCCACCAAGCATCCCCGCCGTCATCTTCGCCCTGACAGCCGGCGTCTCCCTGGGCGGCATGTTCCTGGCCGGCATCGGCCCGGCCTTCCTGCTGACGCTGGTGCTGATCATCTGGGTCTGGGTGTTGATGCGCAAACAACACCACCTCAAGCTCGCCCGGGTCAGCGGCGCCGAACTGCGGCGAAGCGTAGTGCGGTCGCTGCCGGCGCTCGCGACGCCGATCATCCTCGTGGGCGGGATCCTCGGCGGAATCTTCACTCCCACCGAGGCGGCAGGCGTGGCGGTCGCCTACGTCTTCCTGCTCGGAGTGGCGTATCGAGAGTTCACCGTCGCCAAGATCCGTGAGGTGTTCCGTTCGTCGGCGCACTCCACCGCGAGCGTGCTCGTGATCATCGCCTCGGCGTCCCTGTTCGCCTGGATCCTGACGGTCGAGGGGGTGCAGGTGGTCGTCGGTGACTTCCTCCTGTCGATCGTCCATGAGCGGTGGCAGTTCCTGATCCTCGTCAATCTCCTGCTTCTGGTGCTGGGCACCCTGATGGAGACGACCGCTCTCATCCTCATCCTGGTGCCGATCCTCATGCCCATTGCGGTGAGCTTCGGGGTAGACCCGCTGCACTTCGGGGTGATCGTGGTCTTCAACCTGATGGTGGGACTGCTGACGCCGCCGCTGGGCCTCCTCCTGTTCCTTTTGAAGTCCATCACGGGCATGCCCCTGAAGGACGTCGTCTTCGGCGTCTCTCGGTTCGCCGTACCGATCTTCGCATGCATGATCCTGCTGACCTTCGTGCCCGAGATCGCGCTGACGATCCCACGGATGTTCGGAATATAGGAGGCAGGCGTGAGCATTGATCAGCAGATGGGCGCCCGCCTCGGCTCCCTCGGGATCGATCGGCTGACGAGCTTCCTCGGCGTCATCGATCACGGCGGGTTCAGCGCCGCCGCCGAGGCTCTTCCGCGCTCGCAGTCGCGGGTCAGCGTCCACGTCGCCGAGCTGGAGGACCGTCTGGGGGCACCGCTGATCGATCGGGCATCGCGCCCGGTCGTCCCGACCGACATCGGCCTCGTTCTGGCCCAATACGTTCGACGCGCGCTCAACGAGCTTCGGGTCGGCGCGGACCACGTGCAGGCGCTCCTCAACCTGGAGGAGGGTGAGGTGCGGCTCGGAAGCTACGGCAGCGCGAGCATCGCGTTCCTGCCGGCGGTGCTCCGCAATTTCACGGACAAGCATCCCCGCGTGCACGTCATGCTCTACGAGTCGGATGCCCAGCAAATCGAGCGCGCGCTCGCCGAGCGTCGGGTTTCGCTCGCCGTGCGCACGCTGTATCCGCCGCCTCGCACGGAGGGCATCCGATGGCGCCCGCTATGGCGCGAGCGCATCGTCCTCGTGATGCCGGACGGTCGCGATGTGCCTGACGTGCTCGACGTCGCCCAGGCGAGGGAGATCCTGCGGACGGAGAAGGTGATCTCGGTGGGGCTGCCCCCGGACAGCTCACAGAACGACGGGATGCGTGACCTGGACACGGTCCGGCTGCTCGGCCTGCTGGGAGCTGACCCCGCGCGTGCGATCTACACGCTTCACCCGCAGGCGCTCATCTCGATGGTGCGGGCGGGGCTCGGCGTCGGCATAGTCAACAGCCTCGCGGTGGATGCGAGTGACAGCACAGGCGTGATCGCCGTGCCGCTGGACTGCCCCGACGCCCGCCGCGACGTCGTGGTGTGCTGGTACGAAGGGCACTACCACTCGATCGCCGAGCGCCGGATGTTCGATGAGATCGTCAATGCGCCGGCGCCGCCCGGCACGGAGCGACTTGAGTCTGTGGACCATGCCACGCCTCGCAGCGCCCCGCGCAGGTGGGAAGCATGACTCGCGGGTCACGTTGGGCGATCGTGGGTACGGGAACTATCGCGACTCGGATGGCGACGGACCTCGCCAGCGATCTGACAGCAGCCCGGCACGTCGCGACGCTCTCACGCGACCGCGAGCGTGCCCGCGAGTTCGGTGCACGCTTCGGCAGCGACGCCGGGGCGTACCACGACGTCGACGAGCTCGTGCGCGACGCTGTGCCGGACGTGGCGTACATTGCCACCCCGCACACCGCACACGCAGAAGCCGCTCGAGCGTTCCTCGACCGCGGCGTCGCGGTGCTCGTCGAGAAGCCGATGGCGTGCACGGCAGCCGAAGCGGCCGCCCTGTTCGGTCACGCACGAGCACGTGGCGTGTACCTGTGCGAGGCGATGTGGACGCGCTTCAACCCCGTCGTGCGGGCCCTTCATGAAGAGCTCCAGTCTGGGGCGATCGGAACGGTGCAATCGGTGAGGACCGGACAGGGCTTCGCGATCCCTTTCGACCCGACGACTCGTATGTGGAACCCGAGCGTTGCCGGCGGTGCGGCCTTGGACATGTCGTGCTACGCGTTCGCGATAGGCGTGATGGCGTACGGTGCCCTGCGGATCGACCACGTGTCTGCCGCGTTCGCACCGAACGGGGTCGACGCCGAGGCGACGGTCGACTACGTCGGCTTGGGGGGAGGCGAGGGTCGCGCGGAGTGGAGCTTTGTCCGGGCCATCGCCGCCGCGGCGGAACTGGAGGGAACCGACGGCAGTGCGCATCTGCTGGCGCCGTTTCAGAGGACCGCTGGCTTGAGAATCGACGGTCTGCGGGCGGATGGGCATCGTCACGTCGTGATCGAGCAGCCCCTGCGTGGCGAGGGGTTCGTGCCCATGATCGACATCGTCTCGCGTGAGGTGGACGAGGGGCGGCTGACGAGCCGCATCATGCCTCCGGAGGAGAGCCTCACGATCGCTGCGGCCACCGATCAGGTGCTCGATGCGCTCGCGGGCCTGAAGGAGGGCGGCCGATGAGGATCGGGCATCTGGCTTCGGGTGATTTCGTGATCGACGCAGGCGGTGTCGTCGTCGTTCGCGATGCGGCTCAAGCCCGCAGCGGCGACGGGCCGAGCCCCGACCTTCCCGAAAGCGTCGAGGACGTCATCGTCGACGCGAATGGCGCCAGGGCGGCACTCCGTGGACTCCTCGACTGGCTGCACACCGAGGAGGGAGCCGCGGTGCCTCGGGTCGCTCCAGAAGGCATCGGGTGGCGGTCGCCTGTCGAGCGACCGGGGAAGATCGTGTGCGTCGGGCTCAATTATCACGACCACGCTCACGAGGTCGGTCTCACGCCGCCGGCGCAGCCGTTGCTGTTCGCCAAGCTGCCATCCGCGGTCACCGGATGTGGTGCGGGCGTGCGCATGCCCAGCATGTCATCACAGCTCGACTACGAAGCCGAGCTCGCCGTCGTCATCGGGCGGCGAGCGGTCGATGTGGCGGAAGGCGACGCGTACGGCCACGTCGCCGGCTACACCGTCATGAACGACGTCTCGGTCCGCGACGTCATGTTCGGTGACGGGCAGTGGCTGCGGGGCAAGTCGCTCGACACCCACGCTCCCCTCGGCCCCTGGCTGGTGACACCCGACGAGCTGGCAGATCCGATGCGGCTCGCGATTGAGACCCTCGTGAATGGGGAGCCGCGCCAGCGTTCTTCGACGGGCGAGATGATCTTCTCGGTTCCCGCACTGATCTCCTACATCTCCCACCATTTCACCCTCGATCCCGGCGACGTGATCGCCACGGGAACGCCGGCCGGGGTCGGGCTGGCAATGGATCCGCCCCGGTTCCTCCGCGTGGGTGACATCGTCGACGTCACTATTGAGGGCCTCGGGACCCTGACCAATCGCATCATCGACCATCCGGTCGCCGCGGGAAGGAGAAGTGCATGACGAGCAAGACCACGTCCGAGGAACTGGAACGCACTCTGCAGCGCGCAGCAGAGGCTTCATCCGCGCTGGCGGAGACTCCGCGGTCCACGCGAGCGATCTACCTCGATCGCGTTGCAGATGCGCTGGAAAGCGAACGGGAAGCGCTCGTCGCGACCGCTCATGAGGAGACGCATCTGCCGCTCGCGCGCCTCAACGCCGAGCTCACCCGCACCGTCTTCCAAGCCAGGCTCTTCGCTGATGAGCTGCGGCGCGGATTATTCCTGGGCGCGACCGTGGACCATGCGGACGACGGGTGGCCGATGGGGCCGCGACCGGATCTGCGCCGTGCGACGGTACCGCTGGGTGTGGTGCTTGTCTTCGCGGCAAGCAACTTCCCCTTCGCCTTCAGCGTTTTCGGAGGGGACTCCGCATCCGCGCTTGCCGCAGGCTGTCCCGTCATCCTCAAGGCGCATTCCTATCATCCGCAGCTGTCCTTGCAGACGGCTCGCGTGGTGATCGATGCACTTGCGTCGGCCGGAGCACCCGTCGGCGCTTTCGCCGCCATCGCCGGGCGGGACGCCGGCGTCGCAGCGCTGCGAGACGACCGTGTGGATGCGGCGGGCTTCACGGGATCGCTGCACGCCGGCCGAATGTTGCACGATATCGCCGCGACGCGGCCGCGGCCGATTCCCTTCTTCGGAGAGCTTTCGAGTGTGAACCCGGTCTTCGTGACCCGATCGGCGGCGCGTTCGCGTCCCAAGGTCGTCGCAACCGGATTGGTCGCCTCCGTGACGAACGGCGTAGGGCAGTTCTGCACCAAGCCGGGGATCGTCTTCCTCCCGGCGGAGTCCGACCTTGTGGCCGCGGTGGTGGAGGAAGCCCGCCGGGTGGCTCCCCAGCCGATGCTGCACCCGAACATCGCTGAGTCATTCCATGAGTCGGTCGACGCGGTGAGCGCTCAGTACGGTGTCGAGCATCGATTGCGGGCAGAGGAGCGCGAGGAGCTCATGACGGGCCCCGAGGTGCTCACCACGACGAGCGAGCGGTTCTTGGTGGCCAGCGACGATCTCAGTCGCGAATGCTTCGGCCCGGCTGTGCTGCTGGTCACGTACGAGAACGAGTCAGAGCTTCCCGGCCTGGCCGAGACTTTCAGCGGGGAGCTCACTGCATCGCTCCATGCAGAGCCGGACGACGAGATCGTGGGGCCGCTGGTGAGGATCCTCCGCCGCAGAGTCGGAAGGCTCGTGTGGAATGGCTGGCCTACGGGCGTCACTGTGAGCTACGCCCAGCAGCACGGCGGTCCGTACCCCGCCACGACGGCGTCGTCGACGACGTCGGTCGGTATGGCCGCGATAGAGCGCTTCCTCAGGCCGGTGGCCTATCAGGACTGGCCTGAGCACCTGCTGCCACCCGAACTCACCGACGCGAACCCTGAGGGCGCTCCGCAACGCGTGGACGGCGAGGCCCATACGACACACACGACAGATCGGAGTGCACGATGATGAGTTTGGACGGTTACGTCGCGGTGATCACGGGAGCCAGTTCAGGGGTGGGGGCCGCGGCAGCGCGGGCGATCCTCGACCTGGGCGGCTCGGTGGTGGCGGGTGCTCGGCGCGTCGACCGGGTCGCGGAGCTGTTGGCCGACGCGCCCGATCGGTGGCGTGCGATCGAGTGGGACGTGCGGAACCCTCGTCACGCCCGGGAGGCCGTAGATCGCGCCGTCGCCGATTTCGGGCGTGTGGACGCGCTGATCGCCAGCGCAGGGATCGGTATGTACGGCGGCATCCTCGACCATGCCGAGGATGACCTCGTCGAGATGCTCGACACGAACATCGCGGGTACGGTCTGGCCGGTGCGCGCAACGGTGAGGGCGCTGCGCAGGCAGGGCGGCGGCGGAGACATCGTGATCATCAGCTCCGTGGCGGGCTTGCGCGGGCGCGAGAACGAAGCTGTCTACGCGGCGACCAAGCATGCTCAGGTGGGGCTGGCAGGCGGGCTCGATCGGGAGCTCCACACAGAGGGCATCCGGGTGACCGCGCTGTGTCCGGGAGGCATCGTCACCGAGTTCGCGATGGGCGCAGGGCGCACCGCCGAGTCGCCCGAACTGGCGCTCATGATGACCGCGCAAGACGTGGCCGACCAGATCGTCCATGTGATCACCGCTCCCAAGAGCGTTCGCTCCCTGGTCCACTCGTTCCGCGGCGTAGCTGAACCGGACTGAATCGGAGTGCTCGCGCTCGCCACCGCGTTCGCGGTCATCGGGTTCCCGGTCGTCGCGGGGTATCTTCTTGACCAGTTCGGCCGCCTGCATGCCGACAGTCACGCTGTGCTGCACAAGGTCGCCTACTGGATCTGCAATCCAGCGCTGGTGTTCGCCGTGCTCGCCACCACACCGATCGAGCAGGTGGTGTCACCGTTCACTCTCGCGTTCGCGCTGGCGACGGCGGCGGCGGCTGTCGCATACGCAGCGCACGCCGCCATCGCCCGCCGCGACGTCGCCGACACGGTGATCGGTTCGGCGGCCTCCGTGTACGTGAACTCGACGATCATCGGCGTTCCGGTCGCGACTTACGTTCTGGGAACTGCCGAGCACGTCGGGCCGGTGATGCTGCTCAGCATGCTGGTGATCGCCCCGGTCACCCTGTTGGCGATGGGAGTCGCGGGGGAGCGCCGAAAGGGCACTGTACGGTCGATCGTGTTCGCCCTCGGCAGCCCCCTGATCCTCAGCGCGATCGCCGGGGCGGCGGTGAGCTGGCTCGCAGTTCCGATCCCCGAGATGGTCTTCGTGCCGTTGCAAGGCGTGGGCAGCGCCGCGATTCCGATCGTCTTGATCGCGTTCGGAATGTCGCTTCGGCATCAGCGCATGTTTGTGAGTCACCAACGTCTCGACACCTTGGTGGCGGTCATGATCAAGAGCCTCGTCATGCCTGCGGCGGGCTGGGCGGCCGCGTCCTGGCTAGGCCTCGAGCCTGACCTGGTCTACGAAGTGGTCATCATGGCCGCGCTTCCGACCGCGCAGAACCTTCTGAACTATGCTGTGACATTCGGTCGCGGCGAGGTGATCGCTCGCGACACGATGCTCCTCACCACCGCACTCTTCGCTCCGATCCTCGCGGCCATCGCCTTCGCGCACGAGCTCCTCGGGTGACCGATGGCTTGTCAAGTCGCGGGAGGTCGGGCGGCCACGTCCGCCAGGCTTCAGCCGACGAGTTCGAGCGCGGTCGGCTCATCGATCACGAGGTCGGTGACGAGCCCGGCGGCGATCGCTCCGCGCAGCGCCTCGAGCTTCGAGGGTCCCGCGACCACGCACAGCCGACGCGGCACGCGACGGAGCGTCTCGAAGCTCGGGCCGGTCGCGCGCTCATTGAGGCGGATGCCGGCATCCGACCCGTCCGCGCGGTAGAAGACGGTCGCGACATCGCCGACCACCCGGTCTTCGCGCAGAGAGCGCAGGTCTTCCGCCCCCAGATAGTCGCCCGAGTAGACGTGACTGGGCACACCCGCTCCGGCCGCTCCCACGCTGAACACGACGAGCCGCATCGACTCCTGAAGCGACAGCAGGCGCTGCGTGCTGCGCTCCCTCCACACGGCGCGGCGGGTCTCGGCGTGGTCGAAGAACGCCGGTACGGGAAACTGCTCGACGCGGGCGTCGAACGCGCGGGCGAAACGCTGCAGGATCTCACTCGCGTACAGCAGGCCGCTCGTCTGCGTGTTGCCCGATCCGTTGAGCTGCACGATCGTGACATTGCGGGTGGGCTTGGGGGTGAGGTGCCTGCTGACTGCCGCCATCGTCGACCCCCATGCGACGCCCACCGTCTGGTGCGAGTCGACGGAAGCGCCGAGGACGCGCGCGGCAGTCGCGGCGACGCGCTCGAGGCGATCGGCCTCGGAGACGTCGGCCGGCACGGGGGCCACATGAGCCGAGAGCGAGAAGCGCGCGCGGATGGCCGCCTCGATCCGCCGCGGCTCGACCAGCGGTGACTGGATGCGGATCTCGACCAGCCCGGTCTCGCGTGCGAAGGAGAGGAGCCGGGAGACGGTCGATCGAGACGTCTTCAGCTCGGCCGCGATCGCCTCCATCGTGTGTCCCTGGATGTAGTAGAGGTGCGCGGCGGTCAGCGCGTCCTGGCGCTTGGGGAGGGGATCACGACTCGGCACCCGTCGATTGTGCACGTATGTGCATCTGGTTTGCAACAATGCGCGCAAGTTGCTCAGCATGGAAGCACGTGACCGACCACCGCACCCCGGGAGCATGATGACCGACGCCACCCGTCCCGCCGACCAGCCGGTGACCGCGCGCACGTCGCTGCGCGAGCGACCCTACGCCGACGTCCTCATCATCGGCGGCGGGATCAACGGGCTCGCGACATTCCGCGACCTCGCGATGCAGGGCGTCGACGTCGCCCTCGTCGAGCGCGACGACTTCGTCTC
>Ga0180221_1002199_pt1 | contig 11695 bp, 14 predicted proteins | sample eDN5th37CKraftMG_FD_151339 | JGI IMG/M metagenome (GOLD analysis project Ga0180221, IMG submission 151339) | Enriched Miracle-Growth compost microbial communities from Emeryville, California, USA - eDNA 5th pass 37_C Kraft MG (version 2) (version 2) ...
GCATATTGCATGACGTGCGGCATGAATTCCTTGAGCGGCAGCGCGGTATAATAAGGCGCATCGTCGCCGGCCTTCGACGCGGCGGCGCGGGCGGCCAGCTCGGCCGGGGCGACATCGTTGCCGGCGGCGGTGTTGGCGGCCGTGCTTTCCTCCGCTGTCCCGCCCTGTTTCGAGCAGGCGGCGAGCGCGAGCAGCATCGCCGCCGCCCCCCGATATAATCCTTTCATATCCTCTCCTTGAATATGGGTCGTCCGCTGTCGCGGCATCCGCGCCGCCCAGCTTAGCCGGGCCGCGCGTCATCTGGCCATGACCGACCGGGAATGATATCCTTGCTTTTTCGGATAATTAGGCAGCGGCAGCAAGGAGCCTTCCCATGGACTCGCCGTTTGAGATGCCGATTTCGCGCAGGACGATGATGCAGGGGAGCGCGGCCGCAGGCGCGGCGCTGATGCTCGACGCCGGGCAGGCCATTGCCGCCACGGCGCCGGCGATCACCAAGCCGATACCTTCCAGCGGCGAAAGGCTGCCGGTGATCGGCATCGGCACGAACGCCTTTGGCGTCACCGACCCGGCCGATATCGCCTCGCGCAAGGCGGTGCTCGACGAACTGCCCAGGCTGGGTGGCAGGGTGGTCGATACCGCGCGGGGCTATGGCGAATCCGAAGTGGTGATCGGGCGGCTGATCGGCCAGCTCGGCAACCGCGACCGGTTGTTCCTCGCCACCAAGACGCCGATGCGGGGCGAGGCGTCGAAAGCGGCCGTGGACGAATCCTTCAAGCGGCTCGGCACCGATCGGATCGACCTGTTCGAGGTCCATAATTTCCACGAACTCGACGGCTTTCTGCCGATCCTCAACGAATATAAGCAGGCGAAGAAGATCCGTTATGTCGGCGTAACCTGCTCGACCGACGATCAATATCCGCTGATGATCGCGGCGATGGGGCGGCACAGGCTGGACTTCATCCAGGTCGATTATTCGATCGACAATCGCGGCTCGGACGAGCGCATCCTGCCGATGGCGCGCGACAAGGGAATCGCGGTCCTCAACAACATGCCGCTCGGCGGGCGCCGGGGCAGCCTGATGCCGAAGCTCGCGGGCAAGCCGCTGCCCGGCTTCGTCAAGGATCATGGCGTCACGAGCTGGGCGCAGCTTCTGCTCAAATATAATGTCTCGCATCCGGCGATCACGGCGGCGATACCCGGCACGACGCGCGCCACCCATTTGCGCGACAATCAGCAGGCCGGCCGTGGCCGCCTGTTCGACGCCGCCACGCGCAAGCGGATCGAGGATCATTGGGCGACGCTGGGCATCGCCTGACGCATCGGGGCTGCCAGCCGAAGGAAAGATGATGGGGAGGGCGTCCGGCCTGCTTTCGAGGGTGATGCGCGTGTCGGCGCGGATCGAACCGCACGAAATGCGCGCGGTCTGGCTCTCCTTCCTCTATTTCTTCCTGATCATGGCCAGCTATTATGTGCTGCGCCCGATCCGCGATGCGATGGGCACCGTCTATGGCGCCGATCGCCTGGAACATCTCTTCACGGCGACCTTCTTCGCCACTTTCCTCGCCGCGCCGATCTATGCCGGCGTCGCATCGCGCATGAAGCTGCGGAATTTCCTGCCCTGGGTCTACGGCTTCTTCCTGCTCAACATCCTGATCTTCTATGCGCTGTTCGAAAGCCATCCCGAAAGCCGGATCGTCGCGGCGATCTTTTACGTGTGGCTCTCGGTGTTTAACATGTTCATCATTTCGGTCTTCTGGAGCTTCATGGCCGATCTCTATTCGCGCGCGCAGGCGAAGCGGCTGTTCGGCTTCGTCGCCGCCGGCGGCAGCCTCGGCGCGGCGATCGGCCCGGCGATCACCACCGTGCTGGTGAAGCTGGTGGGTACGGGGACGATGCTGCTGGTGTCGGCCGCGGGCTTCGGCGCGGCGATCCTCGTCATACGCCTGCTCGTCCGCGAGAAGGAACGGCTGCGCGTCGCGGAGAGGGAGGAGGCGCAGCCCACCCGGCTCGACCACCGGCTGGGCGGCAATCCCTTCACCGGCTTCGGCCTTCTGCTCCGGTCGCCCTATCTGCTGCTGATCGCGGCGTTCATCCTGCTGCTCACCTGGATTTCGACGATCGTCTATTTCCAGCAGGCCGAACTCATCGCGCGCGCGTTCGAAAGCCGAGAGGCGCGGACGCAGGCCTTCGCGGTGGTGGACCTCATCGTCAATATCTGCGCGATCGCGGTGCAGCTTTTCGGTACGGGGCGGATCGTCACCCGGTTCGGCGTGACGACGGGCCTGGTGCTGAACCCGCTCATCATGCTGGCGGCCTTCCTCCTCGTCGCGCTGTCACCGGTGCTGATGATGCTGCTGGGCGTGCAGATCGTACGGCGCGTGGCCGAATATGCGATCGCCAGGCCCAGCCGCGAGATGCTGTTCACCGTCGTCGATCAGGAAAGCAAATATAAGGCAAAGAACGTGCTCGACACCGTCGTCTACCGCTTCGGCGACCTGAGCGCCGCCTGGGCCCAGACGGGGCTTGCGGCGATTGGGTTCGGCGTCGCTGGCGTGGCGCTGTTCGGCGCCGCCGTCGCGACCCTCTGGGGCGCCGTTGCGTTCCTTCTGGGGCAACGGTTCGAACGGGTGAAGGCGGTGCCGGGTGTCGGACTCACACTAAAACATACCCTCACCCGAACCAAGGTTTGAAAGCGCCGGTCCCGCCGGTCTATGAGTGGGTTTCCGAATGGAAAATCACCCCAAGCTACTGTTTTTACAATAAATTAATATTTAACCAAGCTAATGTTTTCTGATCCAAACGAGGGGGTCGAAATGGAACAGCTATCGCCGACGGACGTGATGCACCAGCTGCGGATGGCGCTTTCGAATGCAACGCTACTCGCGGATGATATGTGCCGCCGCATCGCGAACCGGACACGGAGCACGCCCTGGATCGATCGCGAGCCTCTATCTCTGGGAGAAGTCGCGAGGATGCTCTACAATGAGCGCCGGCAGCGCGACCGTTTCATCGGACGTGATTATTTCAGCGATCCGGCGTGGGACATCTTCCTAGACTTGTACATTGCTGAGCGCGAAGAACGGCCCGTGAGCGTTAGCAGCCTGTGTATCGCCGCCTGTGTGCCGCCAACAACGGGGCTGCGCTGGATCAAGCTTCTGACCGACGAGGGTCGGCTCGTCCGCATTGCCGATCCGAGCGACGGCAGGCGCTTCTATGTCCGGCTCTCGCGAGAAATGAGCGAATCCCTCACTCTTTATCTAACTTCAATTCGTCAGGCTCGCCACCTAGCCAAAGGATAGCGTCGTCGAGGGCGAGGGCCACGCGCGGCTCACGAAGCTGATCCGCAATAGCCTGACATTCCTTTAGAACTTCTATAAGGTGCACGCGCAGCGCCTTTTCGTCCTCTTTCGTATCCACCTTGGTGCCTCGATTCTTTGTGGCTCTATAGACGCTGCTGTCAGTAGTATGGAGTCTATTTGTAGGCCGCTATTTCCAGAAATGAGGCAATCCGCTGCGCCATCTTTCGGGTTGTTGACCGAACGGAAGCCATCGGTGAAGCGTGGTGAGATAAGGTGAGATAAAAAGAAAGCCACTTACGATTTCCATTAACGAATCGTAAGTGGCTCGGTGCCGGGTGTCGGACTCGAACCGACGGCCTCCTGATTACAAATCATAGGTTTCGTTATAACACGTTACCGCAGAAAATCGCTCAAGGCCGCAGAAAACCGCAAAAAACTGCCGATTTGTTAGGGTTTGTTATAACCGTTGATTTCACCCGCTATCGTGCTTATCCGTTACCCTAGCGTTACCCCAGCGTTACCCCAGCGTTACCCCAGAGGGCCTTATGACTAACCTGACAGAGCGAACCGTCGCGGCGATCAAGCCAATCGACCGGCGGCAGGAAGTCGCGGATGGGGCGGAGCGGGGGCTTTATTTTGTTGTCCAGCCGAGCGGCGCGCGATCATGGGTTCATCGCTACCGTTTCGGCGAGCGGCCCGTGAAGCTGACGCTCGGGACATACCCCTCGATGACGCTGGGCGATGCGCGGCGGACGGTGCGCGCCAACCGTGCCGTTCTCGATCGGGGCGACGATCCTCGCTTCGCCAAGAAGCAGCGGCAGGCGGAGGCAAGGGCGAAGGGATTCGCCGATTATGCCGATGTCTGGCTGGCCGAATACTCTGCCACGCGTCGGGCGTCGGGCGTCGGGCAGGCGCGGTCTGTGGTCAACGCCTATCTGACTCCGGCGTTGAAGCAGCGGCCGATCACGAAGATCGACCGCGCCGACATTCAAGCGATCCTCGACGGCATCCCAGCGACACGTCCGGCTGTTCGCCGGTCCGTTCACGCTTATGCGAATGTGTTGTTTGGTTGGGCCAAGGGGCGCGGTGATATTGCCGCCAATCCGCTCGACGACATGGCCAAGCCGCGCACGGCGAAGGCCCGCGATCGAGTGCTGAGCGATGATGAATTGCGCGCCGTATGGAACGCAGCCGGGGAGATGCGCGAACCGTGGACTTCGTTCTATCGTCTGCTAATCCTCACGGGCCAGCGTCGGGAGGAAGTTGCAATGCTGGGCTGGGGCGAACTAGACCGCGAAGCCGCAATTTGGACGCTGCCCGCTGAGCGCGCGAAGAATCGTGTCGCGCATATCGCTCCGCTGTCGAGCGCGGTGATCGCGATAATCGACCGGCTGGCAGGCGGGGATGAATGGCCGACGACCGGCTATGTCCTGACGACGACCGGCCGGACGGCGATAAGCGGCTTTTCCAAAGCCAAGACCAGAATTGACCGGCTGGCTCCGCTCGATTCCGGCTGGCGCGTCCACGATCTGCGGCGCACCGTCGCCACGGGATTTCAGCGGCTGGGTGTGCGGTTCGAGGTTACGGAAGCGGTGTTGAACCATGTGAGCGGCGCGCGGGCAGGTGTAGCCGGTGTATATCAAAGGCATGACTGGGCGGATGAAAAACGCGCGGCGCTGGACGCATGGGCCGCTCATGTTGAGGCGCTGGTCGCGTGACCGACATCGCCCTGATTCTCGACCCGGCCATCTTCGATGAAGCGGCGAACGGCCGGCCGGAGCGGCTCGCGGCATGGCTTCGATCCGACCGGCCGCTGGACGATGACGCCCGCGAACGGCTTGCGCTGCTGATCGAAGGGCAATCGCCGTCCACGAGGCGGCGGCGCGGACGGCCGAAAATGACCGGCACCGAACGATTCATTGCGACCGCGCGCATGGAAACGGCGACCAATTGTTATTGGCAGATGGCGGCATGGCTGAAACGCCGCCAAGGTGCCGCGTTCCGCCGCGAACCGCTCGCTTCGGCGGTTGCCCGGCGCTATCATCTGGACGCTGAAAAACTACTGAACGCGATCAGTCGCGCCCGCAAATAAATAGGCCGAATCCGACGAATTAGCGGCCGTATGCGGCCGTTTTAATCTGTTATAACTGGTTGCCCACGTTTTGAACGTGGAGGCGATCATGCAAACCGAAAAATACCTGTCCAGCCGCGAACTTATGGAGTTCGTCGGCGGTGTCAGCGCGATGTCGATTTGGCGCTGGGAGAACGCGCCAGCACTCAACTTCCCGGAACCGAGGCGGATCGGGCGGCGTAAATTCTGGCGGCAGAGCGAAGTCGCCGAATGGCTCGATCGCCGCGCCAATGCTCGATGACCCGATCCTCACCGCCATCGTCCGCGCGACCGATGGCGACCCGGATCGCCTGCGCAAACGCCTGCTCGACGATCCGGCGCTCCGGGCGCTACATCGAAACAGTAAAGGAAATAAATCATGGAACAGTTTAAGTCATACTGTCTTGCCGGAACCGACATTAGCCGGCCGCCTGTCCTATCTGCTGATGAAATGGAAGCAGCATTGCTTCATGTCACCGATAAGAACCAGATAGTTTATCTACCAACTGGTCGCATCCGTTCATTCGACGACATGCGTGAATGGGTTGGCTGGACGCCTGATTTGCGCATTCTGTTCGACGCTTGGGCGATCAGCAATACGAGAAAGACGATCGAACGGCTCACATTGCCGGTGATGGGCCATTCGACTGTCGAATTCAAGAATTTGTGGGCACCCGCTCAGATACGCCCTTGGTAAAAAATGCCTCGCCCGCAAGCGACCACGGGCGGGGCGTTATCTGGAAGGATTTTTACTGTGTCACAAGTTACGTCTAACGTCAATACTCCATGTGTTCCGCCGGAAATGTGGTCGCACGCGCAGTTTGTTTGTTGGAGACTTGAATCATATCCCGGAGAGGCTAAGCCACGCAAGGTTCCGTACTCGCCTTCAACTGGGCAGCGCGCGAGCACGACCGATCCGGCAACTTGGGGAAGCTATGAGGCCGCTATCGCCGCCTATTTAGCTGGCGGATTCAGCGGCATCGGCTTCGTGTTCACGATGGCCGACCGGTTCGCGTTCATAGATATAGATGACTGCCTCGCGGCCGATGGCCAATGGCTGCCCCACGCGGCCGGAATCATGCAGGCACTGCCGGGCGCGTGGGAGGTGTCGCAGTCCGGGCGCGGCCTGCACGGCATCGGCATGGTGGGCGACAAAGCGGCGCTTATCGGGCTGCGCAATAAATGGACGCTCCCGGAAGGCCAGAAAATGGAGTGCTATCTGGTCAACAGGTTCATGGCCATCGGCGGGCGAGGCTGGAGCGGCACGGTTAGCGACTGGACATGGCGGTTGCCGCTCATCGTCCCGGCGCGCGCCGCCCACGAGGTAACAGGCGCTCCGGTCGAATGGAAAGATGAGCCACGCGCTGATTGGGAAGGCCCGGCCGATGATGATGAGTTGATCGCGCGCGCCATTGCCACGCGTTCGCCATTGGGAATCGCCGAGCTGGCCGCGCCGTTCGCTGCGCTATGGAACGCAAGCCCTTTGCTTGGTGAGTTCTGGCCGGATGAGCACGGTGGGCGGCTGTTCGATCATAGCAGCGCCGACCTGGCCCTAGCCAACGCGCTGGCGTGGTGGACCGGCTGCAACCCGGTGCGCATGATGCGTCTGTTCAAGCGATCGTCGCTGTGGCGGGGCGATGAACGTAAGGCCCGGCTTGCTATCGGTAAGGCGATCAGCGACCCGAACCGCAGCTATCGGAAGCGCCGCGATCGGTTAGCGGAGGATGCGGCAATCGGCGAGACGGGCAGCGCCGAGAACGCGCCGACAATCCTCACGCTGGAGCAGGCGGCGCGCGATCTTGTTTTTGTGGCCGGCGGTTCGGTGGTTATTCACCGACCGACCAAACGTGCCCGGTCGCTGGCTGATGCGAACGCGGATTTTGCGGCGAGTCAGCATGAGTTCGATTCGGGTGAGTTCGACGCAACCGGCCGGCCGAAAATAAAGCGGATTCCAGTCATGAAAGCGTGGATCGCCAGCACAGCCCGGCTCACGGTTGACGCGGCGACATGGCGACCGGGCGAAGGCGAATTCTGTTCGACACTGGAGCGGGGGCAAGGCGGCGACCGCGCCTATAATCTCTGGACTCCGCCCGCATGGTGGCCAGCGCCAGCCGACTGGCCAGACCGGGTGAAACCGTTTCTCGACCACATTGCCTATCTGGTTCCGGTCGAGGCGGAGCGGGCGGCGTTTCTCTGCTGGCTGGCGCATATATTTCAGCGACCGGGCGAGTTGCCACATGTTCATTACCTTATGGTCACGAAACAGACCGGCACGGGCCGGGGAACGCTTGCCGGTATTCTCGCGCGCGCATTGCGCGGGTACGTTGCAATAAACGCGGACCCGGCAACACTGTTCGGCGGCTTCAACGGCCGCATATCACAAAAACTGTTGGCGACGGTTGACGAGATACGCGAAGGCAACAGCGCGGCGCGATATGAGAAAGCGGAATCACTTAAATCGAAAATCACCGAAGAAACGCGCGCGATCAATCCGAAATATGGGCTCCAATCGGTTGAAAAGAATTGTTGTCGTTGGCTCATGTTTTCGAATCATATGGACGCGCTGCCATTCGACAACAAAGATCGGCGCATTATCGTAATTGAAAATCCGTCCACACGCGCACAACCGGAATGGTATCAATATCTGCATACATTGATGAATGACCCCGCGTTTATTGCCAGCGTTCAAAAATGGGCATTGTCTCACGACATCGGCGGATGGAGCGCGCACGCACCTGCGCCGATGAACGCGGCGAAGGCGAAGGCGCTCAAGGCATTGGAGTCGCCCTTGGACGCTGCCTGCCGGCAGTTCGCGACCGAGTGGCCGGGCGGTCTGGCGGCAGTATCGGACCTAGCCAGATTCGTGGGCGGCGAACCGAACGCCCGAGCATTGTCTCACGCCATCGAGCGTACCGGGATGGCGACGGCGCGGCGGATCAAGTCGAATGGCCAGCAAGAAACCGTGCTGATCGTGCGCGGGCCGCTCACGGAGGGCGACCTTGAACCCGTCAATTCGGCGATTTTGATGGGCGAAATTATTAGAAATCGTGGAAAATTTGCAATTTCATAATAACGCGGCTCACCAAGGCTCACGAAGAGCGCCACCTTCAAAAATTCCAGAAAATAATTTTAACAGAATCACACACTTTCAAAAGTGGTGATCTTCGTGAGCCTTGGTGAGCCGCGTTATGAAATGTTACGATCAGGCGAAATTTTAGCCGATATTACTGATTTTAATAAATTCATCCGCCAACCAGCCAAATTAGATGATTCTGACACACATGTCAGAATCATTAATTTATCATGCATCGAATTATGCATGTTAATATGCGTCGAATTATGCATCGAATTATGCAGATAATTATTCGTAACAATAGATCACGCCATCCAAACCGGGGGGAGGGGGGGTGATTATTTTCTCTTGACTGCGAAAGATCATGTCATCATCTTAAAGGCAACTTTGACATTGCTGGAGCCGTACATGGCCAGAATCCCCGAACTTGCCGCCCGCACTGACGGCGCGAACCATGTTTTCCAAATCAGTGGCGACGTCTCGGCCACGGTGGCATGGCCCGCCGTGCCGCGATACGAAGCGGCGCTTGCGGCGCTTCATGCCGGGTTCGCGCGATGGGCAGCGCTGACGGCCAAGGATGCCGAGCGCCTTCAGCCGGTCGCGTGGAATGAGGCGAGCGCCGAGCACGTCCGCGAGCACGTCCGAACCGCCTGGCTCGCGTTGCAGGCGGCCGTGCAAGCCGGTGCGCGCGAAGATGCGGCTGCTGCGGCTCAGCCGGTGCCTGATGGCGCGCACGGTGCCGAGGATCGCGCCATGCTACGCAGCCTGTCGATCCCGGAACAGATTCGCGCGGTGAGCGATGGCGACGACGACATGCTCGCCGCTCTGCTCCATGTCGGCGCGGCTCGCTGGAACTGGCCGGTGGAAGCTTGGGAAGCTGCTGTTGACCGTTGGCACGTGGCGCAGATTCTCAATCGCAGCGGCATTCCTGCGCTGTTCGCCGTGCAGCCGTCGCTTGATGATGTCGCGCCGATCGGCGTGAACTGGCCCGCCGCCGAAGCTGCCGCGCGGGTTGAGCTGGACCGCGATGCCGCGCGGGTCGCGGAGACTGCCGCCGCCAAGCGCGTGCTGACTGATACCGTGGCTGCGGTGGCGGCTGGCACGGGTCGCCCTGCCGCCGACGCGCTGACGCTGCTGGTCGGCGGCAGGGCGTGAAATGGCGATCACGCTGCCCCTGTCCGTCGCCTTGCCCACGCGACCGACGCTGCGGCCCGGTGAAGCCTATCGCGCGTTGGGCATCTCGCGCCAGTCGGCAAGTCAATGGCGGCAGCGCCACGGGATGCCGGCGGCTGGTGATGACGGCTTGATCGACACGGCTGCGCTCGCGGCTTGGCTGAATCGACGGGGGCGGTCCGTCCGATGGCTATAGTGGAACTTCCGCCGCCCGTCCGGCGTGGGCCGAAAGGGACGGCGCTGGGCCGAATGCTCGACGCCGAGAATTTCGCGGCCCTCGCTGCCCTGTACCCGGCGGCCCTCGCTGCCCTGTCCGAGCGGCTCACTGTTGCCAAGGACGTGAGCGCGGCGCGCGAAGTGTTGCGAGCGGTCTTGCCATCTGGCCGCCTTGTCGATTTTGATGGCGACGTCACGCCGGCCGGCATTCTTCGGGCGCTCAGCACCGGCAAAATCTCCGCGCTGGAGGCGTCCCAAGTCGCCGCTGCGGTGAAGGCGACCCGCGAGGTTGAGGCGCTGGACGCCTTGGCCGAACGTGTCGAGCGGATAGAGCGCGCCTTGCGGCTGGCGGCGGTCGCATGAGTATCGCATCCGTCAACCGATCGCTGCGAGCCGTCGAAGATTCGCTGCCCCCGCTCGCGGCGATGCTGCTGTCGCTGCCCGACGAGCGCCTGGCGGCGTGGACCGAGTGGCGCGACGCCAGCCGAGCGTGGCATCGGGCACACCCCGACGCCTTCGAACGCTGGATCGCAGGCGAGATCGACCCGCCCGAACCGCCAGCGGGCATTTTCCCGGAACCGCCTGTTCTGGCGGTTGGCGACGATGCGGCGGCGGCGTGGGGCGATTTTTTGCGTGGGAGAGGGCGATGACTCAACAAGCGTATCGCTCTACGATCCCCGCCATTCATTAACGGAAATGTGAATCATATTTGCTATGCTGTTACCGGGTTGTGAAAGCGCTGACCACAGTGTTTGAACTATCGAGTAGCAATGCGCATTTTATATCAGCAAACAATATATTCAAAACACTTGTTACCTCTTTCGGATTATGAATCGTCGCTTGGTATGGTGTGGATTTACGATAATGAATTCGCCAAGGGGCTTTGGGGATTACAGCAATCGCTATTTTAGCGCTTTCTTTAAATCGACGTGCCTCTGCTGATGACATGGGTAGTGTTCCGAGATAATCCTCACCTTCGCTTATGGGAACTAAGGATGACGAGGCGAGAGTGGTTCCGCCGCTAAATTCGACCGGCCTATCATAAACACCCCATTGTATCCGATCTATTTTCAACACCTCAGTCGATGCTCCAAAGGCATTGCTTGCCTGATAGGTACCAGTTATTTTTTCTTCAGATCGAATAACGACGTCAATACTTCCGTCACGTGGACGATATTTCTGAGGAAACGGTCCATCATACATCCAAAGGAGCTGAATCGGCATGTTTTCATTGTCGAATAGGTGGCGGCCTATGCGAAAATATTGGTGATCTGCATCGTATACTAGTTGAGAATTATCGATAGGTTTTTCGATTACAAGAGGTCCGTGATTTTGTGTGGCAGCAGAAATTCTCGTTCTATATTGCTCTGTTGATTCAAATTCACCTTTTTCTGTAACGTCGGCGAATAACGCCAACGCATCATCTATGCTTATGAGCTGAGGGGTTTTGTTCAAATATGTCTGGCATTCCTGCGCCAAGGCGGCAGTTGGAAGCAGTCCGATCATGGTTACCATGATTGTCAATTTGCGCATGCTTTTCCCCCCTCATTCGAGAGCATCTAGCCGCTCATCGTCGCGCAGAGCAAGCGGTGCAATCCCCCAATCTTTGTGCCAGCGAACGCAAGTTGTTACCCCAGCGTTACCCCTGAGGGGATTTGTTGTACGCCTTAATCCATTAAGTTATTGATTTTGCTGGTGCCGGGTGTCGGACTCGAACCGACGGCCTCCTGATTACAAATCAGATGCTCTACCAGCTGAGCTAACCCGGCGCGCGCTTTCCATGCGTCAGGCGGCGGCGCGCGTCTACCCCCGGCGTTCGCG
>Ga0180221_1002200_pt1 | contig 11686 bp, 14 predicted proteins | sample eDN5th37CKraftMG_FD_151339 | JGI IMG/M metagenome (GOLD analysis project Ga0180221, IMG submission 151339) | Enriched Miracle-Growth compost microbial communities from Emeryville, California, USA - eDNA 5th pass 37_C Kraft MG (version 2) (version 2) ...
CTCCGCCGGTGTGATCGGATTCAGGAGAAACCGAATGCAGATCATCCGCCGCGGCCCCGGCGAGGCCAGCCTCACTACAGAGGGTCGCGACCTCCTCGATCTCGTGGCCGTGGAGGCCAGTGAGGAGGAGTTCGAGCAGTTCATCGCGCGCCTCAATGCCCTTTTCGCGCCTTCGGCCGGCGCGCCGCGCGTCGTCCTCACCTATCGGGAAGGACTGCTGGGGGCCGTGCAGGCCGAGGCGCCCGTCGAGGTGATCGTGGTTGAGGACGACCCGCACGACACACCGCCCTTGCGGCTGGTGCGGCGACCGGTGGAGGCAGACCCGGCGGCGCTGGCCGCGACCTTGGATCAGGCCGAGCGCTGCATCGCGCGGGGGGCGGCATGAGCCCCCCGCCCCGGCAATCCCGGCTGGAACTGGACGTCGCGCTCCGTTGCCCCCTGCCCCGTCCGGACGCGGAGGCATTGGTCGCGCTGCTGATGGGGCGCCGCCCGGCCACGCCGCCGGCGCATCCGCTGTTCCGCCATCCCGACGTCGCCACGGTGCTGACCGGCGAAAGCCTGGACCATGCCACCCATGGCTCACTCGTGCTGCAGGAGGAGGCGGTGCCATGGCTGGTCGTTTCCGCCAGCCTGCCGCCGCAGCCGGGGCTGCTGGAGACCACGCTGGATTGGCTGGGCGGGCTGTTCATGGCGGCGCCCGGCGAGGTGCTGGGCTTCATCGTGCCGCCTGGCAGCCATCGGCATGATCTGCGCCTGCTGGTCTGGGACGGGGCGCGGCCGCAGCCGCTCGGCCCCTTGCCGGAGACCCCGGCCCTGGCCGGCGGGTGCAGCATGGCCGCCTTCCAGCGCGCCGCCGGCCTACCGAGTCCCGCCGCCCCCGAAGAGGAATTGGCTCCGGCGATGCGGCGCGTGGCCCTGGCGCAGGTGCGGCGGCAGGCACTGCCGGTCGCGCAGGCGCTCTTGGACGGGCCCTTCGATGGCCAGGTCCTGTTCCGGGTCTGGCTGACCGCTGCCGCCGCACAGCGTCAGGGCTTCACCACCAGCCTCGCCCCCTTGATGCTGGATGTCGCCTGAACGGCGCTGTTAGGGCGGTGTCGTTTCAAGTTGTGCGAAACACGAAATGTCTTGCGAAAAACAGCAGTAAAGGATAAGCCGGACTAGCCCGCAGGACGCGGGCGCGGCCACCGGGAGCGAAGCGAAAAGTCCTGGTGGCGCCGGCAGAAGGCAGGCGTGATGAGGCATGAAACCACCTGGGAGGCGGCCACGCAGAGCCCCATTCGGCTGCGTGGCCGCTCCCATCCTTTCCTGACCCTGGAGATCGCCGCGCTGGATCCCGCGGCACTGGAAGAAGCGCTGGCGGCGCGGCTGGCGGGTACGGCCAGCTTCTTTCGCCACGCGCCCGTGCTGCTCGACCTCTCCGCCCTGCCACCGAATGCCGAGGCGCAGGTGGAGCCGCTGGTGCGCGCGGTGCGCGGCTTCGGCTTGGTGCCGGCCGCCTTCCGCGCCCGCTGGCCGGAAATCGAGCGCGCCGCGTTGGCCTGCGGCCTGGGCCGCATGCTGGAGGCCGAGGCCCGGCAGGACTGTACCACCCCCTGCACCCGTCGCCCCTCGGTGATCGTCGATCAGCCCGTGCGCTCCGGCCAGCGGATCTATGCCGCAGAGGCCGACCTGATCGTGCTGCACTCGGTCTCGCCCGGGGCGCAACTGCTGGCGGATGGATGCATCCATGTCTATGGCGCGCTGCGCGGCTCGGCCAGCGCCGGCATCAGCGACGATCCGCATGCCCGCATTTTTGCGAAAAACATGGACGCGGAAATGCTCTCCATCGCCGGGCTCTGGCTCAGCGCGGAAGAGATCCCGCCCGAATGGGTCAAGCGCCCGGCGCAGCTCGGCATGCGCGACGGCTGGCTGCGCTTCGCTCCGCTGCCCTGATCCCCTTCTCGAACGCCCGCACCGACAACAGGGAGAACCCGATGTCCGCGACCGTCATCACCATCACCTCCGGCAAAGGGGGCGTCGGCAAGACGACGACCACCGCCGCCTTCGGTGCCGCACTCGCGCTGCGCGGCAAGCGCGTCTGCCTGGTCGACTTCGATGTCGGCCTGCGCAACCTCGATCTGGTGCTCGGGGTGGAGAAGCGGGTCGTCTATGACTTCCTGCATGTCGCCAATGGCCAGGCCAAGCTGCAGCAGGCGCTGATCAAGGACAAGCGGGTGGACAACCTGTTCATCCTGGCCACCTCGCAGACGCATGAGAAGGATGCGCTGACGCTCGAGGGCGTCAGCCGGGTGATGGCGCAGCTGAAGCAGGAATTCGACTACATCCTTTGCGACAGCCCGGCCGGCATCGAGCACGGCGCGATGATGGCGCTCTACCACGCCGATCATGCGATCGTGGTCTGCAACCCCGAGGTCAGCTCGATCCGCGATGCCGATCGCATCCTCGGCTTCATCGCCTCAAAGTCGAAGCGCGCCGAGGATGGCGAGGAGCCGGTGCGGGAGCATCTGCTGGTGACCCGCTTCGATGCCGAGCGCGCGCAGAATGGTGAGATGATTTCCCTGCGCGAGATCCAGGACATCCTTTCCGCCGAGCTGCTCGGGGTGGTGCCGGAAAGCAAGGCGGTGCTGAAGGCCTCGAATGCCGGCGTGCCGGCCAGCCTGGACGCCGGGACCGATACCGGCCGCGCCTATCGCGAGGCCGTCTCGCGCTTCCTGGGCGAGGCGCGCGAGCCGGCGCGCATGCCGAGCGCGGCGGTGATCCACGCAACCCTGCCCACCGGCCCGGAGCCGCGCGGCCTCCTGCGCCGCCTGTTCCGCCTCAGCTTCGCCTGAACCGACGGAAGCCAGACCCATGCCCCTGATTGCCCTGATCCAACATCGCCGCAAGACGGCGGGGCTTGCCGCGGCGCGCCTGCGCCAGCAGGTCGGCGCCGACCGCCGGGCGGTGCTCGGGGACGACATCACCCAGCGCATCCAGGACGCCTGCCTGCGGGAGATCCGCAAGCTGGCGCGCGGCGGCCATGTGCGGGTGAAGATCGGCACCTCCCCTGCCCTGGAGCTGCGCGAGATCGACATCGACCTGACACCGGGGCGATAGGCGGTGCGATGCTGATCTCCGCCGCCCAGTGCCGCATGGGGCGCGCGGCGCTGGGCCTCAGCCTGCGCGAGCTGGCCCAGGTGGCCGGCATCTCGGTCAACACGCTGAGCCGCGTCGAGAGCGACGGCAATGTCACCAGCCGGACGCTCGCCAAGGTGCAGCGTATCCTGGCCGAGAACGGCGTGATGTTCCGGCAGGACGGCTCCGTCGGCGTGCTGCCGCAGAGCAGCAAGGCCCAGGGTTGAAAAGTCCGGGGGGAAGGAATTCCCCCCGGTCCCCCCATCTTCTTTTTGTCAGTTTGGCACCGCGCTGGCTGACAGCGCGGGAAACTCGAAGAAAAAAGAAGGGGGTCTGGGAGAATTCATTCCCCCAGCCTTACGCCGCGCGTCGCCGCGCCTTCGGCGCCTCAGCAGGCATTTCCGGCACCGGCTCGGCGTCATCCTCCTCCAGCAGCGGCATGCATTCGACCGGCGCCAGGCTGGTGATGTTGGTGGTCGGATAGAAGGCCACCAGCCAGGCCTTCAGCGGCGTATGCCCGACCGGCTTGGGGAAGCCCTTGTCCAGTGAGCGGCGCAGCCGCGGATCGATCAGGGCGATGCCGTAATCCGGCAGGCTGCGCCTGTGATTGGCATAGGCGGCCAGCTCAGCCTTGAAGCGGCGCAGGTCCTGCGTGGTGCCGACGCGATTGCGCAGCTTGTCGAGGTTCATGCGGAAGCCGCCCGGCGGGCCACTGCGGGCGATCTCGTAGAGCCGCTTGGCCACCGGCGGCAGCTCGAAATACTTCGGCGTATAGGTCAGGAAGTGCTTGTCCTGCACGATGGCACGGAACAGCCAGGCGCAGAGGGTGAGCTCGACGGCGCGCATCTGCTTCGAGCCGTCCTGATTGCGGCGATAGAGGATGCGGTATTCGTCGAGCCAGCCGAAGCCGCGATCCTCGCCCTCCCCGCCGGTCTCGATATTGGTGCGCACGAAGGTGGACTTCAGCCGCGCCAGGGATTCCTCCAGCCGCTCATAGGCGGAGCCGCCCGTGGCGCTGCCGGTGGTGACGAAGAAATCATGCGCGGTGAAGGTGATGCGGGCCGAGGGGGTCTCGCCGCGGTTGATCTTGTCGGCGATCAGCGAGGCCGAATAGACCAGCAGTTCCTTGTCCCAGATCGAGGCGACGCCGTGCTTGGTGCCGACCACCTCGATCCAGGCCTTGCCATCGTCGTAGCGCGGCAGCTCGGTCTCCTTCTCCCGCCGTAGCGAGAAGAAGTTGTAGACCATGGTGTTGCGGTCGCCCTTGACCTTGCCCACCAGCGGGCTGTCGGTCCTGTCGAAATCGAAAGCGTGCTGCTCGTCCATTGGCGTCTGACGCATCCTGCTGCCGAAGTTGTGGCCGAGCCTCGGCATGGATGCCAGCGCGCAGAACAGGATGTCGGCGTCACGACGAGTCTTTTTCTCGGGGGCCTCGTCGTGACGCCGACGCGTCGCGAAACACAGGGCTGGGCAGGGCCTGGAGAGTTATCCACAGCCCTGACTCGTCGTGACGCCGACATGCTCCACAGGGCTCGTCGTGACGCCGACGCAGACTCGTCGTGACGCCGACGCGAACTCGTCGTGACGCCGACGCAGACTCGTCGTGACGCCGACGCGAACTCGTCCTGACGCCGACGCAGATCCAGACTAAGCCGTTGAATGGAAAGGGGAAAACGAGGCGTATAACTCTATAACTCTGTAACTTGTTTGACTCTTTGACTCAAAAAAAAGAGCAAGTCCGTGAGTGCAGTCTCGGAGTGGTCATGGAAGCCCTGCACAGGACCACAAATGTCGGCGAAAGGACGAGTCACAATGGAGGAATAGCGACAAAAGAAGCGCAACCAGTGGTTGTTTTGGTCATAGCCGCCAACGGCATTGAGGGAAGGAGAGGAAAAAGCGGCAGCGGAACTCGTCGTGACGCCGACATCTTCTTATCCCCCCAAGCTCACGATTTCGAGATCAGCCTGAGGACCACCTTTCCATTTGCCAGCCCTTGTCCTCTGGCAAGGGCGTTGTCAGCAGGCCGGAAAAGGTAAGAGCCGGCCGAGTTATGCGAAAAACATTGAAGTAGGGCGATGTTCACCCTATGATCGCGCAGCCGGCCAGGATCGCCGGCTGCAGTGACGAGGAAGAATTCCGGATGCGCGACGCAAGGCTGCTTGGCCCCGCCCTTTGCCTGACAGGCAGCACCCTGCTGGCTCTGCCGGCTGCGCTGCCTCTGGCGGTCAATAACCTGGGGCTCGATGGAAGAACCCTCAGCCTCGGCGGCCTGGTGCTGGCGATGCTAGGCCTTGCTCTGGCGCTGCAAGGCTGGCGGGAGCGCCTGGCCAGTGCCTCCTCCCACGGACGGGCAGCATTGCGGCAGATGACGGGCCGATCCGCCGGCAGGGGGCCTGCCAAACGGGTGAAAATCCGCATACGGTGCGCGCGCTGACAGGGCCGGGCATGCTGGGTTGCCGGAACGTCCTGCAATCGCCGCCTGCGCCTCCAGAATGGAAGGACGAGAAATGAACGATCCCCTGAACGGCCACGAGATCTGGGTGGTCTGGGGCGGGATTTTCCGCGATACGAGCTTCACCGAGCTGGAGCCCGGCACCGAGGAGCTGCATGGGCCGTTCCACAGCGTGGAAGCGGCGGAAAAGGCGTGGCTGGAGCGGATGCGCCGCATGGTGGACATCGCCTCCCACCGGCTCTTTGTGCTGCGTGCCGTGCCCCCCTCGGGCAAGCCGTGAGCGGCGACCTAGCCTTCCACGCACCGGCCGCACTGCCTGGCTCCTGGGTGGCGCGGCTCGGCGGGCTTTGGCAGGCCATGACCGCCCTGCCCTCTTTGCAGCAGCGGGATTGGCGGTATCGCTGCCAGGCGCTGGAGCATACCCTGGAAGACCTGACGGACCGGCTGGCCCAGAGTGAGATCGCCCTGGCTCGTGCGCGGCACGACAAGCAGCAGGCCGCACGGCGGGCGGTCGAGGCGGAGGCGGCCCTGGTCCGGGTTCAGTCCACACTGGACGCATTGCGCCGGCGGCAGGCCGAGGCTGCGGAACCCCCTTCCCGCTGAGAAGGCGGCCTATTCGCGAAAGACGCGAGCGAAGCGCTCAGCCCGTTCGGCCGGCAAGGGTGCGATGTGGCGTGCTCCTGTGCAGCCTGTCGCGCAGGCCTCGGACAAGTTCGGCACCGGATCGGGATCCTGCACAGCCAGCAGCAGAGCACCACCGGTACCGCCAAGAATCAGCATAAGGTAAGCAGCCAGAATGCGAAACGACATGGTGGGGAAACCTCGCATGCGGGCCTTCTGGCCGATGATCAAAAAATTAAACTAATTATTCATAAATTAGGAATCAAGAAATAACCTTGAGCATTGAAAGAATAATGAGGCACGCCGAACGGCACCTGGCCGGCCTGTCACGGGTAACTTTCAGCGCAGCAGCGCGGATATCCTTCCCATGGCCGGACCGACCTCCCTTCTCCTCTGCCGTCTGAGGCCCTGCCCCTTTTTCGAGGGCGCGGTGTGATGAGCACGCTTCGGACGCCCCGCTTCATCGCGCCCCATTTCGTCGAGATCGAAGGCAGTGCTGACCTCCCGGGGCCGGTGCGGCGGGCCTGCGCCTTCACCACGGCCGTGCCGGGCTGGCCGCGCGATGCAGAGGGCGCCACGCACCACCACCTCTGCGTGCTGCTGTCGGAAAGCGGGCGCTGGCATGAAGCCGGGCCGGTCCATTGGCGTACCGAAACCCGAGCACTTGTGGGTGCGGGCGAGCCGATGGTTGCCGCGGGCCGTGCGTCTGATCTGATGCGTGGCATCGCCGCCGCGCTGGCTGCTGCTCATGCGCCGCTGCTGCCGCAGAATGGTCCGGCACCGGCCGATCCGGCGGTGCTCTGCGTGGCGCCCGCCTTTGTGCCGATGGTGCGCGAGCCTGGCCTGCCGGGCGTCTGGGTCTGCAGCCATCTTAGTGCGGCGGGGCCGGTTTCGGCGGAACGGCCCTGGACGCATCTGCAGACCGCCTTCATCCGCGCCTGGCCCGGCGGCGGCCCGGCCTTTCGCTGCGAACTGGAAACCCTGCCCTTCGCCTCCGTGATGCCCGCGGCGGTGCATGGCAGGATGCCGGGGCGCGAGCTTGTCTTCTGGTCAGCAGCCAGCCTGGAAGAAGCGGTGCGGAGCTGCCAGATGCGCATCTTCGCCCCCCGCGCCATGCCTGCCGAAACCCAGCGCTGACATCATCGCCTGCGAACAGGCAGAAAAAAGATGGGGGTCCGGGGGAATTCCTTCCCCCGGTCTTTTCTCTCCCGCTCAAACGTCGCCCCCAGGATCAACGGTCAACCTTAAAAGTTGACGTTGACGGAGAAACGCGAAAGCGGCACCCTTCCCCCTATTCTGACGTCAGAACCGGCCGGGGGGCGGGACGCATGGATGGGGAAATGCTGCGGGCACTGCGCCAGCAGCTCAGGCTGAGTCAGTCCGAGCTGAAGGACGCCCTGAACCGGGCGCTGGGGCGCTCTTACGACAAGCCGCGCATCTCCCGCTGGGAGAACGGCCGGGAGCCGATCCCGGAGGAGGCGGCGCGCGCTGTGCAGGCCCTGGCCAGCGACCGGCCGCGGCATGCCCGGATCCTGGTGCTGGCCAACCAGAAGGGTGGCGTGGGCAAGACCACTTCGGCCCTCAACCTCGCCTGTGGGCTGGCCCGCCAGGGCCAGCGGGTGCTGCTGGTCGATCTCGACCCGCAGGCGACCGCCTCGGTCGCGCTGATGGCGGCCAATACTGTGGAGGCCTATCGCCAGGGCCGCACCATGGCGCAGGTGATCCTGCGCGACCTGCCGCTGGAACAGGCAATCTTCGACCGCGCGGATCCGCTGCTGGTCGGCCGCGGCGGCTTCGATCTGGCACCGAGCCATATCGACCTCGCCGAGACCGACGGGCGGCGCGAGCCCGGCTTCGACGTGGCGCTGCGCGAGGCGCTGGAGGCGGTGCGCGACCGCTACGACGTGATCGTTCTCGATGCCCCGCCCAATCTTGGCATGCTGACGGTGATGGGCCTGGCGGCGGCGGATGAGGTGATCATTCCCGTTCGCACCGAACCTTATGACAGCATGGGCGTCGGGCTGATCCTGGCCACCATCGGCAAGGTGCAGCGGCGGCTCAACCCGGCGCTGCGGCTGGCCGGAATCCTTCCGACGCAGTTCGGTCCCCGCAAGTCGGTGGATCGCGAGGTGCTGGAACAGCTCGTCGGGGTGATGGCGGGCAAGGCACCGGTGCTGGAGCCGGTGCCGGCCAGCGCGGTCTTTGGCCATGCCGCGCGCAACGGGCGGATCGCGCTGGAAGCCTCGCCCGGCACGGCGGCTGTGGCAGTCTATGGGCGGCTGGCGGCCGCGCTGGCGGCGGGGGATCCCCTGCCCCAGGCTGAGCTGCTCGCCCCGGTGGAGGAGGCCTGAGCCATGCGGCAGCAACGCAAGCCCGCCTCGCCCGTGCTGGGCGCCGCGATCTCGGCGATCGGCGCGGCCAGTGATGGTCTGGTGCCCGGCGACAGCCGCTTCCGACACTCCTTCGAAGCGCCATTGGCGCGCATCCGTCCTGATCCCGATCAGCCGCGCAAGCGTTTCGATCCGGCGGAGATCGCCGCCCTCGCCACGACCATGGCGGCGGAGGGGCAATTGCAGCCCGTGCTGCTGCGGCGCGATCCGGAGCAGCGCGGCGGCTGGATCCTGGTCGCCGGCGAACGCCGCTGGCGTGCCGCGCAGCACAATGGCTGGACCAGCCTTCTGGCCATCGAACATGTCGGCGATGCGGCGCTCGCGGCACTGCTGGAGAACCTGCAGCGAGTCGATCTCACCCCGGCCGAGGAGGCGCGCGGCCTGCAAAGCCTTTTGGCTGCGCGCGGGATGAGTCAGGCCGCCGCCGCCACCTTGCTCGGCCGGAGCCCGGCCGAGATCAGTGCCACATTGCGGCTGCTGACCCTGCCGGAAGAGTTCCTGGAGCGGGCTGGCACCTTGCCGCGCAATCTGTTGGTGGAGCTGGCACGGCTGGAGCCGGGCCCCTTGCGGGATCGGTTGTTGCGTCAGGCCGAGACGGGCAGCCTGACGGTGCGGGCCCTCCGGGCGGCCCGGGCCGCGCCGACGCCCGCGCCGAGGCAGCCGCAGCCGTTGCGCCCCGCCATGCTGAAGGCCCTGGCGGCGAGACTGGCACGGCGGCGCGTACAGGGGGAACCCCTGGCGCCAGATGAGCGCGAGCAATTGGCGGCCCTGCGGAAACAGATCGACGCGCTGCTCGACTTCTGACGTCAGAACTTTCAGGCCGGGGCCAAAGGGGGCGCTGCCCCCTTTGGAAACCCCCGCCCGGGTGGCAACAGCCACCCCGGACCCTGCGGTAATCTCTTCAGGCTGCTGCCTGGGCGGGGCCGTCATCCGTCTGGGCAAGCGCCGAAGCCGCCGCGTGTAGGTGCCGGACATTCTCCTGCACCGCCTGCAGAAAGGCGGCCGTGCGATGGGCCAGTGCGGAGGGAAGGGCCTGCTGCGACATCGCCCGCGCTTCCTGCAGCAGCTGCGCGGCATCGGCCTCCACAGCGTCAAGCCGTTCCAGCGCATGGCTTACCTTTGGAGAGGTGGCCCCTCCTGATCGCGCGCCGTCTGCTGCCCCGTGATGCTGATCATCGCCTGCAGCCGCACCGCATGAGTTTCCAGCGCCGTGGTGCCGGCGGCAAAGCGGTCGGTCGTTTCCGTCAGGTAGCGGGCGGCATCGCCCAACGTCGCCTCATTGCGGGCCACGCGCTCGACATGGCCGCCCAGGCTGCGCACCAGCTCCTCCAGCCGCGCGGGCGATGCCTCCGCCAGCCGTTGCACGGCCTCGTCGAGCAGACCCTCCATTCGCTGGCTCAGCCGCGCTGCTTGCAACTGCGCCGCCCGGCTCTGCTCAGCCATGTCCTCGGCTGTCCCGGAGAGCGCCTGGAGCTTCTCCGGGAACTGCGTCACAGCCGTGGCCGCCTTCTCCAGGCGCTGTATGCCGGCGGCAAGCTCTGCCGCGGCCGTCGGCAGGGCCTGCAAGGGGCTCTGCGCCGCCGCCATCTGCTGCGCGCAAAGCTCGAGGCGTGAGAGCGCCGTCTCGGGCAGCGCCTGCTCCAGCATCTGCCGGAACTGCTTCTCAACACTGTTGGCCAAGCCGGAAAGCTGAGCGCCGGTGGTCACCGCGCGGCTTACCGCCGCCGTCGCCTCATGCACCTGTCGCTGCTGCTCCTCCAAAAGCTGCCGGAGCCCCTGGACCAGGCCTTCCGTCCCCACATCTGTCGCCGGCTCCTCGGCGGTGCTGCGCAACAACTGGTGCAGCGTGTGCAGACCGCCGCCGAGCGCCAGCAATGCCGCCGTGACGGCGCAGGCCAGCGCAGCCTCGCCGCCCCCGGCCGCTGCCGCTGCGGCCGGAAACAACTGCAGGGCCGCCGCGCTGCCCAGCAGGGCCAGGGCCAGTTTCCAGGGCCAGCCCATCAGGGTGATCAATTCCCCCAGGCGGGGCTCGTCCTGGGTCATCGCTTCTGCGCTCATGATGCCGGCCTCCTGCCGGGTCGTGGTGATGGCAGCCGCCGGCGCGGCTGAGGTCAGGATCGGTGCCGTACCGCTGGCCACGCGGCGCGGCCCTCACAAGGCACCAGGCGCCGCCGGGCGCGTGGCAGGAGGGTGAAGAGAGCCGCCTCGGCTGCGCCGGCGAAAAGCGGTGCAAGCCGGCGATAGGCTGCAACCATGCCGGCAGCATCGGGTCCGGCACCGGAGGGTGCCAACTGGCGGCGGCGCTGCCGCGTCCAGGCGGTCCGCATCGGTCGTCCCTCGGCCACGATCACCCGCCAGGCATGGAAGTCTGTCGGAGGAAAGCGTGTGAGCAGCCCAGCGGGGCGGCGCCAGCCGGCAAGCCATGCGATCGGGTGGGGGAGGACGAGGTCCTGCACAACTCAGCCTTTTGCCAAGGAATGCGAAAAACTACGGCATGAATAATGCGAAAAATTCCCGAGAGGCAAGCGGATTGTCGCTTCGTCCCCCGATTGCTTCGCGGCCTGCGGAGGCTCTCCCGGCTCAGGAGTATGATTCAGCCACGCCCTGGTTGGCCGCAGGCGGCGCGACGGCGTAGAAGCGGTGCGCGCGGGTGGGCCAGGCCGGCCCGCGGAGCCATCCCGCGCGGGGATGGCGTCTGCACCGGCAGCTCCGGGGACAGGCAGGAGAGGGCGGCATGAAGCGCATTCTCGTCACCGGCGCAGCCGGCTTCGTGGGTCAGGCCGTCAGTGCGCGACTGTTGCAGGACGGCTTTGTGGTGCTCGGCCTCGACAGTTTCACGCCCTATTACGATGTCCGGCTGAAGCAGGCGCGGCTACAACAGCTTGAGGGCCGTCCTGGCTTCTCCTTCCGGCAGCTTGACCTGGCGGACGCGGCGGAGACCCGCGCCGCCTTCGCGGCGTTCCAGCCGGAGGCGGTGGTGCATCTCGCGGCGCAGGCGGGGGTGCGCTACTCGCTCGACCATCCGCAGGCCTATACCGCGGCCAATATCGACGGCTTTCTGTCAGTGCTGGAGGCCTGCCGCGCCCATCCGGTGCGGCATCTGGTCTAT
>Ga0180221_1002201_pt1 | contig 11685 bp, 10 predicted proteins | sample eDN5th37CKraftMG_FD_151339 | JGI IMG/M metagenome (GOLD analysis project Ga0180221, IMG submission 151339) | Enriched Miracle-Growth compost microbial communities from Emeryville, California, USA - eDNA 5th pass 37_C Kraft MG (version 2) (version 2) ...
GCCTCTCAACATCATTTTCAGCGCCAGGATCAGCCGCCGTGGACGTGTTCGCCGAGATCGAAAGCCGCGTTGCGGCGGCGCTCGAAGCCTTGAAGTCGGAGGGAGACCTTCCCGCCGACCTGCCAACCACCGGAATCGACGTGGAGGTTCCGCGCGATCCGACCCACGGCGACCTTGCGACGAATGCGGCGATGGTGCTGGCCAAGCCGGCGCGCATGAAGCCGCGCGACATCGCCGACAAGCTGCAGGCGAAGCTCGCCGCGGCCGATGGCATCGCCGCGGTGAACGTGGCCGGGCCCGGCTTCATCAATCTCACGCTGAAGCCGGAGGTCTGGCAGCGGCTGGTGCGCGCCGTCCTCGATGCAGGCGGCGAATACGGGCGCTCGCAACTCGGCGCGGGGCGCAGCGTCAACATCGAATACGTCTCCGCGAACCCAACGGGCCCGATGCACGTCGGCCATTGCCGCGGCGCGGTGTTCGGTGATGCGCTCGCCAACCTGCTCGCGTTCGTCGGCTATGACGTGACGCGCGAATATTACGTCAACGATGCGGGAGGGCAGGTGGACGTCCTCGCGCGCTCGGTGTTCCTGCGCTACCGCGAGGCACTGGGCGAGGACATCGGCGACATTCCCGCCGGGCTCTATCCCGGAGAATACCTGAAGCCAGTGGGCCAGGCGCTTGCGAAGGAGCACGGCCCGGCGCTCATCAACATGCCGGAGGAGCGCTGGCTGCCGATCGTGCGCGCGTTCGCGATCGGCGAGATCATGCCGATGATCAAGGACGATCTCGCGGCGCTCAACATCCAGCACGACGTGTTCTTCTCGGAGGCTTCGCTAACGCAGGCCGGCGCCGACAAGGTGAAGGCGGCCATCGAGGTTCTGCGCGCCAAGGGCCTAATTTACGAAGGCCGGCTGCCGCGTCCGAAGGGCCACGACGACGATGAGTGGGAAGACCGCGAGCAGACACTCTTCAAGTCGACGGAATTCGGCGACGACGAAGACCGCGCGCTCATGAAGTCGGACGGCAGCTACACCTATTTCGCCGGCGACGTCGCCTATCACTACGACAAGCTGCAGCGCGGCTATCGCCATCTCGTCAACGTCTTCGGCGCCGATCACATCGGTTACATCCCCCGCATGCTGGCGGTGATCGCGGCGTTTACCGGCGGTGCGGTGGAGCGCGACGGGAAGGGCAAGCTGAAAGCGTGGCAGACGGACGGAGGGACGAGCGACCTTGCGATCAAGGTCGTCAACCTCGTGAAGCTGTTCAAGAACGGCGAGCCCTACAAGATGTCGAAGCGCGCGGGAACGTTCGTGACGCTGCGTGATGTGGTGGATGAAGTGGGCCGCGATCCGGTGCGCTTCATGATGCTCTACCGCAAGGAGCTGGAGCCGCTCGACTTCGACCTTGCCAAGGTGGTGGAGCAGTCGAAGGACAATCCCGTCTTCTACGTGCAGTATGCGCACGCCCGTGCCGCATCCGTGTTTCGCAATGCACAGGAAATCTTTCCGGAGCTCGCTCCGGGAAGCAAGCAGGTTTGCGAGGCCGACCTGTCGCGCCTGACCGATGCGGGCGAGATCGAGCTCATCAAAAAGCTCGCTTTTTTCCCCCGTCTCGTTGCGGGCGCTGCCCGCGCCGAGGAGCCGCACCGGCTCGCCTTTTACCTCTACGATCTCGCTTCGGCGCTCCACGGCCAGTGGACGCGAGGCAACGATTTGCCACATTTGCGATTTATCCAAGCAGAAGACGGGGTTATGACCGCGGCGCGCCTAGCGATGATCGCCGCCGTCCAGCAGGTGATATCCTCGGGACTTTCGGTCCTTGGCGTCGAGGCCCCGGATTCTATGCGCTAGACTCCGATTCGACGCAGAGGCTCAGCAAGCCGCTTCGAGGGGATCACAAGGATGTCTCGCTCCCAAGGTGCCGCAAACAGTGGTTGGCCGGCTCAGCGCCACCCGGCGGGCGAGCCGGATTCCCGCAGTGGCGGAAGACCCGCTCAGCGCCCGCAGACCCAGCCGCCGCAGCAATATGCTGTGCCCGGTCAGCCGGCGCCTGGCTATCCGCATCAGCAGGGATACGCCGATCAGCAGGCTCCCGCCTCCGGTTACGGGAGCCAGCAGGGCTACCACTATCCGCAGGGTCAGCAGGCTCCTTCGCAGCCGCAATATGCACCCCCGGTGCAGCCCGCGGCCGCTCCCCAGCACCCGCAGTATGGCCGTCCGTCGCCGGCCGCGCCGCAGGCACCTGCCTCTCAGCAGCAGCGTCCAGCGGTCAATCGGCAGGGATTGAGCAGCCTCGACAGCGCGCGCAACGCGCAGCCGACGCACGACTTTGAAAATTTCCCGCGCACGCAGCCGCCGCAATATGCACCGCCGCAGCAGGCCGCACCGCGGACGGCTCCGCCCGTGCGCCAGCAGCAGCCTGCACAACAGCCCGCGGCGCCTCAGCGCCAGGCCTACGGCACCCCCGCAGCCGACAATCCGATCTTCCCGACAGCCGGCTATCGCCAGCCGCAGGCTGCGCCACAGCAGCCTGGACCGCAGTTCGATACGCGTGAGCCCCATGCGCCGAGCTACGACCAGTGGCCGCCGGCACAGCCCGTCCATGACCACTACGGCCATGACCTGGACAACGGCTACGCCGCCCACGAGCCGACGTTCTCTGCCCCCGGCAACCAGGGGTACGCCGATCCGCTGGAGCAGGCGGACTGGGCCATGCCCGCCGCCGGCTATGCCGATCCGGCGCTCGATGAGCAGGGCTACGGCCACTACGATCAGCAGCATGCGGGCGCGCTCGAGCCGACCTACAACCAGGACGAGGCCGGCGCCTACGAAATGGAAGAGCCGCGCCGCGTGAGCTGGACGATGCGCATCGCCGGCGCCGTCGTGCTCGCCATCGGCCTCGGCTACGGCCTGGCGCAGGCGTACAAGGCCGTGCTCGGCTCGCCCGTCGACACGGCGCCCCCGGTCATCGCCAGCGACAGCTCGCCGGCGAAGGAGCGCCCGACGGATCCGGGCGGCCGCCAGTTCTCGCACACGGACAGCAAGGTGCTCGGCCGTCTGGGTGAGAACGACAGCTCCGGCCATCACGCCGATTCCGGCCTTTACGAGTCCGATTCCGCCTCCGACAACGGCACCAAGAAGGTGACGACGCTGGTCGTCGGGCGCGACGGCTCCATCGCGCCGCCGCACGCCGAGCCCGTCAGCGGCGCCTCGGAGCCGACGGTTTCCGTTCCCGGCCTGATGGTCGTTGACGCATTCGGATCGGGCTCCGGCGGCCCGCCCCCGCAGCGGCGCATGCCTGATCCGGAACCGGTGGTGGTCAACACGCCGCCGCGGCCGACTGTGAACGTCAAGTCGACGAAGGTCATTCCTGCGACGACGGCGAGCATCGACCAGGAAGCACCGCCGGCAGCGCCCCGCAAGCAGCCGCAGCAAAAGGTCGCTGCCGCTCCGCCGGTAGGCAATGAGGGGGCGACGAGCGCCTCGGGCGCCAACGGCTACGTCGTGGTGCTCGGGTCGGTGCCCGCCTCCGGCACCAGCCGCCTCGATGCCCTGCGCAAATTCGCGGATATGCAGCAGCAGTACGGTGCCGTTCTGGCGAACAAAACGCCGGACGTGCGCGAGACGGTGCTGGCGGGGAAGGGCCCCTACCATCGCTTGCTCGTCGGCCCGCCGGGCTCCCGTTCCCAGGCCAACGAGCTATGCATTCAGCTCAAGGCGTCCGGCTATAAGGACTGCTGGGTTACCGCTTACTAAGCAGCCCGCACGCTGGAGGGTCGACCGGAGCGGCATGCGATGCTACTCGGGCTCAACTGAAACTGCTTCGGTCAGCTGATGCGATCCGCTCTCATCGTCGGCGCTGCGGGCACCGAGTTGTCGTGCGCCGAGGCTGCGTTTTTGCGCTCTGCGCAGCCGGCCGGCTTCATCCTGTTCGCCCGCAATCTCGCCGATCATGCGCAGATCCGCGCGCTCGTCTCCGACGTGCGTGAGGCTATCGGCGCCGACGATCTCCTCGTGCTGATCGATCAGGAAGGCGGGCGCGTGCAGCGTCTTCGCCCGCCCCTCGGGCGCGCGCTGCCCCCGGCGGCAGCTTACGGCGGTCTTTACGGGGAGGATCGCGAGGCCGCGCTGAGCAGCGCCTTCCTGGCCGCACGGCTGCTCGCCGCCGACCTTAGGGATCTCGGCATCAACACCGACTGCGCGCCGGTTCTCGATGTACCGGTGGAGGGTTCACACGACATCATCGGCGACCGCGCGTATGGGCGCACCGTTGCCCAGGTGGTGGCGTTGGCGGAGGCAGTTGCGGAAGGCTTCATGGCCGGAGGCGTGCTGCCTGTCATCAAGCACATCCCCGGCCACGGACGGGCCACGGCAGACAGCCACCTCGCGCTGCCGGTGGTCGACGCGCCGCGCGGAGACCTGGAAGCGAGCGACTTTGCGCCCTTTCGCGCCCTGAACCGGCTGCCCGCCGCGATGAGCGCCCATGTGGTGTTCTCCGCCATCGATCCCTCCGCGCCCGCCAGCACGTCGCCGGCCGTGATCCAGGAGATCATTCGCGGCGACATTGGCTTCGACGGCCTGCTGATGAGCGATGACCTTTCCATGCACGCGCTTTCCGGCCCCATGCGCGAGCGCGCAGCGGCGGTGATGGCGGCGGGGTCCGACCTCGCCCTTCACTGTAATGGCAATCTTGAGGAAATGGTCGATGCGGCCGCGGGCGCCGGGCCGCTCGTGGGGCGGGCGCGGGAGCGCTTTGACGCAGCCGTCAGGGTAACGCGATCGGTTCAGCCCTTTGATTCCGGTGCGGCCGAGGCGCAACTGGCCAAGGTCCTTGCGTTTGCAGCCCGCGGTGCTGAATCAGTCTAAACTCGACCCTATATGTTGCGGAATTCAATGGGGCGGGCGCTATGCTCCGCTCCCGGAATAGCAGTCGAGAGATATGGACGCGGAGCCGCAGGAAACCGGCGAGACGGAAACGGCGTGGGACGAGCCCAACGTCGAGGCGCGCCTCGACGGTGACGAGGCGCTCATCGTCGACGTCGCGGGCTATGAGGGCCCGCTCGATCTGCTGCTGGCGCTCGCCCGCACGCAAAAGGTCGATCTCTCGAAGATCTCCGTGCTTGCCCTTGCCGATCAGTACCTCGGATTCATCGGCGAGGCAGAGCGGCTGCGGCTGGAACTCGCCGCCGATTACCTCGTCATGGCGGCGTGGCTGACCTACCTCAAATCGCGGCTGCTGCTGCCGCGCGAAAAGGAGCAGGGCGAGGAGACGAGCGCAGAGGAGCTGGCGCGCCGGCTCTCGTTCCGCCTGATGCGGCTCGAGGCCATGCGCGAGGCGGGTGCGCAGCTCATGACGCGCATGCGTCTTGGAAAGGACGTGTTCGGCCGCGGTATGCCGGAAGGCACGCGAACCATCCGCCAGACCGAGTTCACCGCCAAGATCTACGACCTGCTGCACGCCTACGCCGATCAGCGCCGCCGCACGATCAAGGTCGGGCACGTGGTGAAAGTTCGCCCCGTCTGGTCGATCAAGGATGCGCGCGTGCGCCTTGAACGGATGCTCGGCGAGGCGCCGTCGCCTGCCGAATGGCTCGCGTTCGAGCGCTGCATGGTGGAGCTGGCGAAGAGCCACGAGAACGGCAAAACGGTGATGGCGAGTTCGTTTGGCGCGACGCTCGAGATGGCGCGCGAAGGCCATATCGAGCTGCGCCAGGAGGGCCCGTTCGCGCCCATCTATATGCGCTCGCGCCGTGCGGGCGGTGCGGCGAACGACGGCGAATGGCAGCTCGTCGGATAATCGGTGCAATAGCGTGTGCGTTTCGGACATCCAATGACGAAAGAAAAGCGCATGGAGCCGCCACGTCTGACCCTGGTGCCGTCGAGCCAGGAAAGCAACGACGCTGTTCGCGACGGCGTCCACGACGACGCCGGCGAAGAGACCGTTCCCGCGGGTACACTGCCGCGCAATGTTGCTGCGCTACCGTTCGCCGATCATCGCGCCAAGCTGCGCATCCTCGAGGCCGTGCTGTTCGCCGCCTCCGAGCCGCTCGATGTCGCGCATCTTGGCACGCACTTTCCCGAGGGCGAGGACATTGATGCCCTTATCGAGGAGCTGCGCGCGTTCTACGCCGGTCGCGGGGTCAATCTCGTAAAGGTCGCCGGCAAATGGGCGTTCCGCACGGCCGAGGATCTGTCCTACCTGCTGGAGCGGTATGCGACGCAGGAACGGCGTCTCTCCAAGGCGGCGCTCGAGACGCTGTCGATCATCGCCTACCATCAGCCGGTGACACGCGCGGAAATCGAGGATATCCGCGGCGTGACGACCTCGGCCGGCACCATCGACATCCTGTTGGAGACCGGCTGGGTACGCCTGCGCGGCCGCCGCCGTGCGCCCGGCCGTCCTGTGACCTATGGGACCACGGACTCTTTCCTCAGTCATTTCGGCCTCGAGAGCATTAAGGACCTGCCCGGGCTTGCGGAGCTGCGCGCCTCGGGTCTCCTCGACGGCAACCTGCCGCCCGATTTCGCGGTTCCCGAGCCGACGGACGTTGCCGCCCTGATGCCGGACGAGCTGCCGCTAGATGCGATCGACGACGAGGATGAAGAAGAGGCGGACGGAGACGAGACCGACGGCGATGATGCCGCCGCCGCCGCTGACTTGCCGGAGGGCGAGGAGCCCGATAAGCCGTGAACAGACCCGCCGCGTAACCAGGTGCTTTTCCGTTGTCGCAACTGACGTCAGCTCCGCCCGCCGCGTCCGCCGCTGCGATCGACACCGTGAACGGCCATGACGGAAAGAGCCGCGCTGCCGCGACCTTTGCCGCGCGCCTTACCTTCGAGAGCGTCGAGCGCGTCTACGGCACCACCCATGCGCTTGCGGGGGTCGACCTCGACATCGAGCCCGGCGAGATCGTGTGCCTGCTGGGGGCCTCGGGCTGCGGAAAGACGACGCTGTTGCGCATCGCCGCGGGCATCGAGCGCCCGTCAGCGGGCCGCGTGCTCATTAACGGACACGAGGTTGCCGGCCCGTCACGGTTCGTTGTGCCCGAAGGGCGTAACGTCGGCCTGATGTTCCAGGATTTTGCGCTTTTTCCGCATCTTACGATCCTCGGCAACGTCGCCTTCGGTCTCAAAGGTCTGCCCAGGGCGGAGGCCAAGCGCGAGGCCATCGCAGCGTTGAAGAGGGTCGGGCTCGCGCACGTTGCCGACCAGTACCCGCACATCCTTTCCGGCGGCCAGCAGCAGCGTGTGGCGCTCGCCCGGGCGCTCGTGCCGCGGCCCGCCGTGATGCTGATGGACGAGCCGTTCTCCGGTCTCGACGTGCAGCTGCGCGAAGCCATGCAGGAGGAGACGCTGTCGCTCCTGCGCGAGACGCGGGCAACGTCCGTGATCGTCACGCACAATCCGGAAGAGGCCATGCGCATTGGCGACCGCATCGTCGTGATGCGGGCGGGCCGTCTCATACAGGCGGGAAGCGCGGAAGACCTTTACCATCGTCCCGCGGACCTTTTCGTCGCGCGCCTCTTCTCGGAGATCAACGAGATCGGCTACCGGGTCGGTCCGGAGGGCATCGATACGCCCGCGGGCAGGCTTTTCGCGCCGGCGCTCGGCGCCGGCTCACGAGCCACCGTTTGCATCCGTGAGCGGGGGGTTCGCCTTGCCAGGGACGGCGAAGGGCTGCCGGGCCGCGTGCTCGACGTGAAGTTCCTCGGCGATGTCGCGCGCCTCGAAGTTGGCATCGAGGGTTTCGAGCAGCCGCTGAAGGTGCGCGTACGGGAGAATGCGGGCTTCGAGCGCGGCCAGGATGTGCGCGCTCTCATCGACCTCGCGGGGGTGCTGGTATTTCCGGCGGAAAGCCAAAAGTAAAGTATTTGTAATGCTTAGCGTCAGGAAGTTGGACCCGGGCGGCCTTGCGGCACTTTGGGCTTTCTGCGATAGAGGTTGCTAAATAGCAACGTCGCGTTGCGACCTTCGCAGCGTGAAGTCAGGGAGCGGACGACGATGGGCCTCAGTGGCTGGCATTTGCTCATCCTCGCACTTGTCGCTGTGCTCGTGTTCGGCGGCAGCGGGCGCATTTCGTCGATCATGGGCGACATGGCCAAGGGCATTAAGAGCTTCAAGAAGGGCCTGTCCGACGACGGCGACGACGAGCAGCAGGCCGAGGCGCGCCCGGCCGATCCGCGCGTCATCGATCAGCGCCCGCTGAAGTCCACCGAGCGCAACACCACCAAGACCGGCTGAGCGGGCCGTACGATGATGCCGCGGCGCCGGCATACCGCCGCGCCGTGAGCGCGTCGGCAATCGGAACGACGCATGTTCGACATCACCTCCAGCAAGCTTCTGATCCTCGCCGTCGTGGCGCTGATAGTCGTCGGTCCGAAAGACCTGCCGATCCTCCTGCGCACCGTGGGCAAATACCTCGGCTTCGTGCGCCGGCAGGCGGCCGAGTTTCGCCAGCATTTCGACGAGGCCCTGAAGGAAGCCGAGCTCGACCAGTTGAAGAACGAGTTCGACAATGTTTCCCGCGAGGTGCGCGAAACGGTGTCGGCGGGGTCCCGCGCCATCGATACGCAGATCGAGGCCGCGGCTGCGGAGGCGAGAGCGAAGTCCGGCACGGCGACGCCGGCACTGACGGGCAATCCTGTTGCCGCACCGGAGGGCGAGACCGTCGGCGTTCCCGATAGTATTCCCGATCACAGTGGCGGGCCGGACAGGGGGGCCGCATGACCAACGGCATTCCCGCACAGCAGCCGCAGCGCTCCGGCCAGGAGGAGATCGACGCCTCCAAGGCGCCGCTGATGGATCACCTCGTCGAGCTGCGCCAGCGGCTGATCTATTCGATGATCGGCCTCGGCATCGCGTTCGTCATCTGCTTCGCCTTCGCCAAACAGATCTACAACGTGCTGGTGCTGCCCTATCAGTGGGCGCACGGAGGCACCGAGCCGATCGAGATGATCTATACGGCGCCGCAGGAGTTCCTGTTCACGCAGATGAAGCTCGCGCTGTTCGGCGCGGCCTGCATCTCGTTCCCCATCGTCGCCAACCAGGTCTATAAGTTCGTCGCGCCCGGCCTCTACAAGAACGAGCGCCGCGCATTCCTGCCGTATCTCATTGCAACGCCGCTGCTGTTCCTGCTGGGCGCGCTGATCGTCTACTTCCTCGTCATGCCGATGGCGATGCGCTTCTTCCTGTCGATGCAGCAGACCGGCGGCCCGGTGGAGATTCACCTTCAGGCGCGCGTCTCGGAATACCTGGCGCTCATCATGACCCTCATCATCGGGTTCGGGATCTGCTTCCAGCTCCCCGTGGTGCTGACGCTGCTGGCGCGGGCCGGGATCGTCACGGCTGAAGCCCTCAAGAAGGGGCGCCGCTATGCGATCCTCGGCATCACGGCGGTGGCGGCGGTGCTGTCTCCGCCCGATCCGTTCAGCATGGTCGCGATGATGCTGCCGACGGTTGCGCTTTACGAGCTGTCGATCTGGGCGGTGGAGAGGGTATCTCGCCAGCAGGCCGCCAAGCAGGCATCCGGCCCGGTTTGATCGCGTCTGGACCATCCTCCGCGCGCCCACTATACCGTCCAACGAATCGCCGACCATCGTCGACGAAGAGTGCACGTCATGCCGGCGTAGGCCGGCATCCATGCCAAGTCGCCACACCCGCTTTTCGAGGTGTCGTGGATCCCAGTCTCCGCCGGGATGACGTGAAGACGGCGTGACTACAGCAATTCGAGGCTCGACGTGTTCGACATCAAGTGGATCAGAGAAAATCCGGAAGCGTTTGACGCTGGCTTGAAGAAGCGTGGGCTCTCTCCGCAGTCCGCCGATCTGATCGCTCTCGATGAGGCGCGGCGCGCGCACGTGACGAAGCTGCAGGAGGCGCAGGCGCGCCGCAATGCCGCTTCGAAGGAGATCGGCAAGGCGAAGGCGGCGAAGGACGACGCCAAGGCGGCCGAGTTGATGGCCGAGGTGGCGGCGCTCAAGGATCAGCTTGCGGCCGGCGAAGGCGACGAGCGCGCGCTCGACGCCAAGCTGCGCGATGCGCTGTCGGTCATTCCCAATCTGCCGCTCGATGAGGTTCCGCTCGGCAAGGACGAGAAGGACAACGTCGAGGTGCGCAAGGTCGGCACGCCGACCAAGTTCGACTTCGCGCCCAAGCAGCACTTCGAGCTTGGCGAGGCGCTTGGCCTCATGGACTTTGCCACCGCGGCGAAGATTTCGGGCGCGCGTTTCGTGGTGCTGAAGGGTGCGCTGGCGCGGCTGGAACGGGCGCTGGGCGCGTTCATGCTCGACCTGCACACGGGCGAGTTCGGCTACACCGAGAACATCGTGCCGCTCCTGGTCCGTGACGATGCCGCCTACGGCACGGGTAACCTGCCGAAGTTTGCCGAGGACCTGTTCCGGACGGAGAACGGCTTCTGGCTGATCCCCACCGCGGAAGTTTCGCTGACGAACTTCGCGCGCGAGGAAATCCTCGACGAGGAAAAACTGCCGATGCGGCTCACCGCGCATACGCCATGCTTCCGCTCTGAGGCAGGCGCTGCAGGGCGCGATACGCGCGGCATGATCCGCCAGCATCAGTTCTCGAAGGTTGAGCTCGTTTCTATCACGACGCCGGAGGAGAGCCTCGCGGAGCACGAGCGCATGACCGCCTGCGCCGAGGAAGTGCTGAAACGTCTCGGGCTTCCATTCCGCACGATCCTCCTCTGCACCGGCGATATGGGCTTTGCCTCGCGCAAGACCTACGACATCGAAGTGTGGCTGCCGGGCGAGAACACCTATCGTGAGATTTCCTCGTGCTCGGTGTGCGGTGACTTCCAGGCGCGGCGGATGAATGCGCGCTATCGCCCGAAGGGCGCGAAGGACACGCGCTTCGTGCACACGCTCAACGGTTCGGGCCTTGCCGTCGGGCGTACGCTCATTGCCGTCATGGAGAACTACCAGCAGGCGGACGGCTCGATCGTCATCCCCGAGGTGCTGCGTCCGTACATGGGCGGCCTCGAGCGCATCGAGAAGGTAGCCTGACGTGCGCATCCTCGTTACCAACGATGATGGCTATCTGGCCGAGGGGCTCGATGTGCTGCGGCGCATCGCCGAGCAGGTCTCGTCCGATGTGTGGGTCGTGGCGCCCGAAAAGAACCAGTCGGGCGCCTCGCATTCGATGACCTTGCACGAGCCGCTGCGCGTTCGCCAAACCGGCGAGCGCACGTTCGTACTTCGCGGCACGCCGACCGACTGCGTGCTGATGGCGGTGCGCCATTTTCTCATCGATCATCCGCCGGACCTCGTGCTGTCGGGCGTCAATCACGGCTCGAACCTTGCCGAGGACGTGACCTATTCGGGCACGATCGCCGCGGCGAGCGAGGGGGCCATTCTCGGCATCCGCTCCATAGCCATGAGCCAGGTGGGTGGCTCGCTGGAGGAAGGAAAGATCCACTGGGAAACCCCGCTCACGCACGGACCGGGGCTCATCGCGCGCCTGTTGGAAACCGAAGCGCAGCCGGGCGTGGTGACCAACGTGAACTATCCCGCGTGCCCGCCGGAGGCCGTCACCGGCATCGAGGTGACGCGGCAGGGCCGGCGCGACCAGGCTTCGCTGCAGATCGACCAGCGCAGCGATCCGTGGGGGATGCCGTATTACTGGTTCAACTTCCAGCGGCCGCCGTCGACGCTTGTCCCGGGGACCG
>Ga0180221_1002202_pt1 | contig 11681 bp, 6 predicted proteins | sample eDN5th37CKraftMG_FD_151339 | JGI IMG/M metagenome (GOLD analysis project Ga0180221, IMG submission 151339) | Enriched Miracle-Growth compost microbial communities from Emeryville, California, USA - eDNA 5th pass 37_C Kraft MG (version 2) (version 2) ...
AGGTCGTCACGGGTGCCAACCTATCGTCCATGTCCGACACCCCTGCCGACGCGACCCGGTTCCCCCGCACCTCGGAGCAGTGGGCCGCCGCCGCCCGCGGCACCCTCATCGAACGCCTCGGCATCGGGCTCACGGAGGTGGGCGCCGAGCGCACGGCAGGCAGCATGCCCGTGGCCGGCAACACCCAGCCGGCAGGGCTCCTGCACGGCGGGGCGACGGCGTCGCTGGCGGAGACCCTGGCCTCGGTGGCCGCGCAGCAGCACGCGGGCACCGACAGGGCGGCGGTGGGGCTGGAGCTCAACGCGACGCACCACCGGGGCGTGCGGTCCGGGTCGGTGCACGGCGTGGCCAGCGCCATCCACCTGGGCCGCTCGACCGCCGCCTACGAGATCATCGTGACCGACGACGCCGGCCGGCGTGTGTGCACGGCGCGGCTGACCTGCATGATCCTCGACACGCCCTGAGAGCGTCTCGGGAGTCTCAGGACGGGACGGACTCGCTGGCCGCGTCGGGGTGCGCGACGACGCCCAGCGCCGCGGCGCCCCCGGCGGCGGGCTCGGCGCGCTCGTCCGTCCGCTCGGCCGCCGCGCGCAGCGCCGCGTCCCGCTCGGCCTGGAACGCGCGCAGGTCCACCGGGCCGGTGGGCAGGCCGGCAGCCCGGGCGCGCCGGCGCCGCGCGACGAGGTCCTCGATCGCGGCGCGGGTCGCCTCCCGGCGGCCCACGCGGGCGACCGCCCGCGACGCGCGCGGGTTCTCCTGCACCAGCCGGCGCTGCAGCGTCGCCGTGGCCACGACGCGGTGCCCGGACGTGGGCGCGAACCCGAGGCGGGCGAGGAACCGGTGCATGCCGCGCGCCCCCGGCGCCGGCGCGCAGTAGACGTTCTCCGCGCCCCGCTGACCGGCCACGGTCGCGGCCGCGGCGAGCAGGGCGTGCCCGACACCGCGGCGCCGGGCGGACGGCGAGACGAAGACCGCGTCGACGTACAGGCTCGTCGTGGTCGCGAACAGCATCGGGTCGATGACCCGCAGCACCGCGAAGCCGCACACGCCGTCCTCGTGGGTCGCGACGAGCACCTGCCCGCCGGCGCCCACCAGGACGCTCAGGTGCTCGAGGAGCCGTGACGCGTCCGCGGGCGTGCCCTGCACGGCCGTCGGCGACTCCTCGACCGCACGCGCGGCCAGGTGCGCGACGTCGACCATGTCGTCCTGCTCGGCAGGCCGGACCTCGACCGCTGCACGCATCGGCACCTCCTCGACGATGACCGTCCCCCGGCGACCGGGCGCGGCGGGAGCCGTCCCACCTGGCCGCCCGGGCCTGGCCCGGGCTGGTGCGCCGGGCTCACGGTCGTTGAAGCATGAATATCACAGATTGGTCACGACACCCAGGCGACGATAGCGACCGGGTGGGCGTCGCACAATGGCCGGTGGCCCGGCCGCAGGAGACTCCTGCGACCGGGCCACCGGGCGTGCGGATCAGGCTCCGCCGACCTGCTCGATCACGGCGTCGGCGACCTCGCGCATGGTCAGGCGGCGGTCCATCGACGTCTTCTGGATCCAGCGGAACGACTCCGGCTCGCTCAGGCCCATCTTGGTCATGAGGAGGCCCTTCGCGCGGTCCACGCGCTTGCGGGTCTCGAACCGCTCGGTGAGGTCCGCGACCTCGGACTCGAGCGCGCCGATCTGCTGGTAGCGGGAGATCGCGATCTCGACCGCCGGGAGCAGGTCCGCGGGGGTGAACGGCTTGACGACGTACGCCATCGCGCCGGCGTCGCGCGCCCGCTCCACGAGCTCGGTCTGGGAGAAGGCGGTGAGCAGGACGACGGGCGCGGCGTGCGCCTTGCCGATGCGCTCGGCCGCCGAGATGCCGTCCAGCTCAGGCATCTTGACGTCCATGACGACCACGTCGGGCTTCAGCTCCGTCGCGAGCCGGACGGCGGTCTCCCCGTCGCCGGCCTCGCCGACGACGTCGAAGCCGGCCTCGCGGAGCGTCTCGACGACGTCCATCCGGATGAGCGCCTCGTCCTCGACGACGACCGCGGTGCGCGCGGGTCGCTCCGGCGTCTTCGGGGCCTCGGGCTCCTGGTCGATCAGGGGCGGCAGGTCGAGCGGCACCGTCGCCTCGGGCTTCGCGTCGTGGGGCTTCTCGTCGGTCACCCGGCCATCCTAGTAGGCGCGGCGGGGCGCCGCGTCCCGTGCCCGGTGTGACGAGGGCGACGCGAGGCCCCGAGCGGCGACCCGCGGCCTTCCGTGGACTCCCCCGGGCACCCGCGCGAGCACCCACCCGGTGCCTCCCGAGACGGTTCGGTGCCCGACCTGCGCGTGTGGTTCGATGGGCCCCGCGCCCCGGTAGCCCAACCGGCAGAGGCAATCGGCTCAAACCCGATCCAGTGTGGGTTCGAATCCCACCCGGGGCACCCCTCCTCCCCCTCGCGACCCTCCCTCGCGACTCCCCGCCCGCGCCCGGCCCTTGCCGCCGCCCCCGGGTGTCGGTAACTTTCAGAAGCAAGGCCCTTCAGGGCAACCATTGACGAACCACGACGTGTCCGGCGCCGTCCGGCCCCGCGACGAGGCGGGGGCCGGCGACTCCATCGCGACGGCGACGACGCCGGCGCACCCCCGCAGGACGTCCGACGCCGACACCGAGGTCGGCGCGCCGTCCTGCCGCTCGCACCGAGGCAGGAAGGACCCTGACGATGCGCAACGACCACCCCGAGGCCCGCCCCGCGGCCACCCGGGGACCCCGGCTCGACCGGCGCCAGCTCCTCACCGGCGCCGCCCTGGGCGCGGCGAGCGTCCCGCTCGCCGCGCTGGGCGCCCAGGCGCTCCCCCGCGGCGCCACGACCACCGGCGCCGGCTACCCCGCACGGCCCGTCGTCCCCGGCGCGGACCGGGCGCACGCCGCCGGCTGGGCCGAGCTCCGCGGCGACCGGGTGGGCGTCATCACGAACCCCACCGGCGTCCTGCGCAGCCTGCGCAACGTCGTCGACGAGATGCACGACTCCGGCACCGTCGACCTCGTGGCCGTGTTCGGGCCGGAGCACGGGTTCCGCGGGACGGCCCAGGCCGGCGGCTCGGAGGGCACGTTCGTCGACGAGCGCACCGGCCTCACCGTCTACGACGCGTACGGCGCCGGCGTCGCCGCGATGACGGAGATGTTCCGCGCCGCCGAGGTGGAGACGGTCGTCTTCGACATCCAGGACGTCGGCGCGCGCTTCTACACGTACATCTGGACGATGTGGACCGCGATGCAGGCGGCCGTGGCCACCGGCTCGCGCTTCGTGGTGCTCGACCGCCCCAACCCGGTCGGTGGCACCGCCTGCGGGCCGATGATGACCAGCGCGTACACCTCGGGGGTGGGCGCCAAGGAGATCGTGCAGGCCCACGGCATGACCGTCGGGGAGCTGGCGCGCTTCTTCGACGGCGAGTTCCTCGAGGACGTCACCGGCGCCCGACTGGCGCAGCTCGACGTCGTGGAGGTGGGCGGCTGGCGGCGCGACGTGGTGTTCGGCGCGACCGGGCTGGACTTCGTCATGCCGAGCCCCAACATGCCCACCCCCGACACGGCACTGGCCTACCCCGGGACGTGCATGTTCGAGGGTACGAACCTGTCCGAGGGTCGCGGCACCACGCGGCCCTTCGAGCTGATCGGCGCGCCCTACGCCGACCACCGGTGGGCCGCGGCCCTGACCGAGGCCGGCCTGCCGGGCGTCCTCTTTCGGGAGGCGTACTTCAACCCGACGTTCTCCAAGCACGCCGGCACCACGTGCGCGGGCGTGCAGGTCACCGTCGACGACCCGGCCCGGTTCGACCCGGTGCGCACCGGCGTCGCGATGCTCCGGACGGCCGCGTCCCTGTACCCGGAGTTCGCGTGGCGCGAGGACTCCTGGGACCCGCAGCGGCCGTTCTGGATCGACAAGCTCACGGGCTCGCCCCGCCTGCGGGAGCAGATCGACGCCGGGGCCGGCACCGACGAGGTCGTGGCGGCCTGGCAGGACGAGCTGGCCGACTTCGACCGCCGGCGGAAGCAGTACCTGCTCTACCAGGGGCCGCGCGGATGAGCGCGCGGGCGCGGCGCGCGCCGCGACACGGACGGGCGCTGCTCGCGGTCGGGCTGGCGGCGGGGCTCCTGGCCGTCCCCGTGGCCCAGTCGGCGTCCGCGGCGGCGGCACCGGCCGCGTCAGTATCGGCCACGGCGGGAGGAGGGCCCGCGGTGCGGTTCATGCCCCCGTCGACCACGCTCGGCGTCGCCGACCCCGCCGACGTCGGCCTCGACCCGGCGCCCATCGAGGCCGCGGTGTCCCAGGTGCGGTCGCACGAGACGCCGGCTCCCGGCGCGACCTACCCGCTGTATCCCGGCGCGGTCGCCCTCATGGGGTACCGGGGCGACGTCGTCCGCACGGACGCGAGCGGCTGGGCGCTCGCGTACGGCGAGGGCGGCGCGCCCCTGCCGGACGACGAGCGCGTCCCGATGCGCGAGGACACGATCTTCGACCTCGCGTCGGTGACGAAGCTCTTCACGTCCATCGCGGTCGTGCAGCTGGTCGAGGAGGGCCGCGTCGGCCTCGACGAGCCGGTCGCCACGTACCTGCCCGAGTTCGCCGCCGGCGGCAAGGAGGAGGTGACGGTCCGGCAGCTGCTCACCCACACGTCCGGGTTCGTGGCGTGGCTGCCGCTGTGGAGCCGCTACCCCGATCCCGAGTCGCGCATCGCCGCGGTGATGGCGCAGCCCCTCGACGCGCCGCCGGGGATGCGGTACCTCTACAGCGACCTCAACCTCATCAGCCTGGGCGTGCTCGTGGAGCGGCTGCGCGGGGCGCCGCTCGACGAGGTCGTGGCGGACCGGATCACCGGCCCGCTCGGCATGGCCGACACCGGGTTCAACCCGGCGGAGGTGGACCGGACCGCCGCCACCGAGTACCAGGCCAGCCCTCCCCGGGGCGTGGTCCGGGGCGAGGTGCACGACGAGAACGCCTGGTCCCTCGGCGGGGTGGCCGGTCACGCGGGGGTCTTCTCGACCGCCGGGGACCTGGCCGTGCTCTCGCAGGCGCTGCTCAACGGCGGCCGGTACGGCAAGGAGCGCATCCTCTCCCCCGCCTCGGTGCGCCTCATGGTCACCAACTTCACCACCGCGTTCCCGGGCGACAGCCACGGCCTGGGGTTCGAGCTCGACCAGCGGTGGTACATGGACGCCATGTCCGGACCGCGCACCGCGGGCCACACCGGGTACACGGGGACCTCGCTGGTGATCGACTTCGAGTCGCACTCCTTCGCGATCCTGCTGACCAACCGGGTGCACCCCTCCCGTGACTCCGGCAGCATCAACGCCGCGCGTCGCGAGTGGGCGCACGGCCTGGCCTACGCGCAGCCGGTCGAGCCCCGCCGGGGACCCGACGCCTGGTTCTCCGGCGACGTCGACGCCACCACGTCCACCCTGACCACGGCGCTCGACGTGCCCGCCTCCGGAGGCCGGCTCGCGTTCGACCTCTACCTCGACACCGAGGAGTCCGACCGGCTGCACCTGGAGACCTCCGCCGACGGCGGGGAGACCTGGGCGCCGCTGACGTTCCAGGTGCGTGACCGCGGGCCCGCGGTCGAGTGGGACGGCGTCGTGTCGGGGTCCGGAACCCGGCGCTGGACGCAGGCCCGGGCCGACCTGCCGCCGGGCGAGCTGCTCGTGCGGTGGCGCGTCGTGACCGACCCGAGCTACCTGGGCCGGGGCGTGCTGGTCGACGGCGTCGTCGCCCGCGCGCACGGCGGCCTCCTGCTCGACGGCGAGGCGACGCCGGAGGCGTTCGAGGCCGACGGGTGGCGGCTCGTGCAACGCTGACCCGTACGACGACGCCGGGGCGCCCCGCAGGTCCGGCTGCGGGACGCCCCGGCGTCGCTGTACGGCTCGCGCCGGTCAGACGTCCGAGTGGCTGCCGACCTGGTGCACGAGGATCGAGTTCGTCGTGCCGGGCACGCCCACCGGGGCGCCCGAGACGATCACGACGCGGTCGCCCGGCTCGGCGAGGCCGTTCGCCCGCAGCGTGGAGTCGACCTGGCCGACCATCGCGTCGACGCTGTCGACCTTCGGCACCTGGTAGGTGGTGGTCCCCCAGGTCAGGGCGAGCACGTTGCGCACGCTCTCCTCCGGCGTGAACGCGAGCAGCGGGATGCCGGAGCGCAGGCGCGACATGCGCTTCGCCGAGTCGCCCGACTGGGTGAAGGTCACGAGGTACTTCACGCCCAGCGAGTCGCCGATCTCGGCGGCGGCGCGGGTGATGACGCCGCCGCGCGTGTGCGGCGAGGAGCCCAGCGGCGCGATGCGCTCGCGCCCCATCTCCTCGGTCGCCGTGATGATCCGCGCCATCGTCTGCACGGTGACGATCGGGTAGTCGCCCACGCTGGTCTCGCCGGACAGCATGACCGCGTCCGCGCCGTCGAGCACGGCGTTGGCGCAGTCGGAGGCCTCGGCGCGGGTCGGCGTCGGGCTCGAGGTCATCGACTCCAGCACCTGCGTGGCGACGATGACGGGCTTGGCGTTGCGACGGGCCAGCTCGACGATGCGCTTCTGCACCAGCGGCACCTGCTCCAGCGGCATCTCCACCGCGAGGTCACCTCGGGCGACCATGAAGCCGTCGAACGCCGCGACGACCTCCTCCAGGTTCTCCACCGCCTGCGGCTTCTCGATCTTCGCGATGACCGGGACGGTGCGCCCCTCCTCGGCCATGATCGCCGCGACGTCGTCGTAGTCCTTCGCGGACCGGACGAACGACAGGGCGATGAGGTCGGCGCCGAGACGCAGCGCCCAGCGCAGGTCGTCGGTGTCCTTGTCCGAGAGCGCGGGCACGGAGACCGCGACGCCGGGCAGGTTGAGACCCTTGTTGTTGGAGACGGGGCCGGCGACCTCGACGGTCGTCACGACGCGCGGGCCCTCGACGGCGGTGACGCGCACGCGCACCTTGCCGTCGTCGATGAGGATCGGGTCGCCCACCCGGGCGTCGCCCGGCAGACCCTTGTGGGTCGTCGAGACGAGCTCCTTGGTGCCCTCGACGTCCTCCGTGGTGATGGTGAAGGTGTCGCCCTCGCTCAGGTAGTGCTTCTGGTCGCCCGCGAACCGGCCGAGCCGGATCTTCGGGCCCTGGAGGTCGACGAGGACCGCGACGTTGCGGCCCGACTCCTTCGCCGCCTCTCGTACACCGTGGTAGACGGCCTCGTGCTCCGCCTGCTCCCCGTGGCTCCGGTTGATCCGGGCCACGTCCATGCCCGCGTCGACCAGCTCCCGGAGCCTGGTCGGGGACGCCGTCGCGGGTCCGATGGTGCACACGATCTTCGCTCTGCGCATGTCTCCAGCCTCGTCGTCGATCCGCCGCGGCGCGAGCCGGGCGGGGGCCGGGCGCCGATCGGCGCCCGGGTGGTGCTTCATTCTCATCCTCGCAGCGCGACCGTCCGCGGCCCCACCGGTGCGGGCAGCTCCGAGCTGCCCTGCAGGTACGCGTCGACCGCGGCCGCCGTGGCCCGGCCCTCGGCGATCGCCCAGACGATCAGCGACTGCCCGCGGCCCGCGTCGCCCGTCGCGTACACGCCGGGCAGGCTGGTCGCGTAGTCGTCGCCGCGCCGGACCAGCCCGCGCGTCGTGAGCTCCGCGCCCGTCTGCGTCACCAGCTCGTCGGTCTCGGGGCCCGTGAACCCCATCGCGATGAGGACCAGGTCCGCCGGGATCTCCCGCTCGGTGCCGGCCTTGGGCACCCGTCGGCCGTCCGGCAGGTACTCGGTCTCGGCGACCTTGAGGGCCCGGACGTTGCCGTCCGCGCCGCCCACGAACTCTACCGTCGAGGCCAGGTAGCTGCGCTCCCCGCCCTCCTCGTGGGACGTGGAGACCTCGAAGAGGATCGGGTCGGTGGGCCACGGCTGGCTCGCGGGCCGCTCGAGCGGGGGCCGCTTGCCGATCGCCAGCGTGGTGACGCTGGCCGCGCCCTGCCGCAGCGACGTGCCGAGGCAGTCGGAGCCGGTGTCGCCGCCGCCGATGATGACCACGTGCTTGCCCGCCGCCGACGGCGCGCCCTCGACCGGGTTCCCCGCCGCGGCCTTGTTGGCCGGGGTGAGGAAGTCCATCGCGAAGTGCACGCCGCCCAGCTCGCGTCCCGGCAGCGCCAGGTCGCGCGGCACGGTGGCCCCGGTGGCGAGGACGACGGCGTCGAACCGGCGGCGCAGGGCGTCCCAGGTGATGTCGCGCCCGATGGCGACGCCCGGGCGGAAGCGGGTGCCCTCGGCCTCCATCTGCGCCAGGCGGCGGTCGATGTGGTGCTTCTCGAGCTTGAAGTCCGGGATGCCGTAGCGCAGCAGGCCGCCGATCGCGTCGTCGCGCTCGTACACGACGACGGTGTGGCCGGCCCGGGTGAGCTGCTGGGCCGCGGCCAGGCCCGCGGGGCCCGACCCCACGACCGCCACGGTCGAGCCCGTGAGGCGCTGCGGCACCTGCGGGGTCACGAGCCCGCGCTCGAAGGCCTCGTCGATGATCGAGACCTCGACGTTCTTGATCGTCACGGCCGGCTGGTTGATGCCGAGCACGCAGCTCGTCTCGCACGGGGCCGGGCACACGCGCCCGGTGAACTCCGGGAAGTTGTTCGTCGCGTGCAGCCGCTCGATGGCGTCGGCCCACTGGTCGCGCCAGACCAGGTCGTTCCACTCGGGGATGAGGTTGCCGAGCGGGCAGCCCTGGTGGCAGAACGGGATGCCGCAGTCCATGCAGCGGCCCGCCTGCTCCTTGAGGAACGGCTGGCCCTCCTCGCGGTGCGCGTGCGTGTCCTTCCAGTCACGCAGCCGCACCTCGACGGGGCGGTTCGGCGGGAGCTCGCGCTCCCGCACCTTCAGGAATCCGCGGGGGTCAGCCACGCGCCACCTCCATGATCTGCTCCCACATCGCCGGGTCGAAGTCGTCGCCCTCGCCCAGCACCTTCCCGGCGGCCTCGGCGTCGGCCAGCGCGGCGCGCACGCGGGCCCAGCCCGCGGGCAGGACGCGCGAGAAGCGCTCCCGTGCGCCGTCGTCCTCCAGGAGCTCGGCCGCCACGGGCGAGCCGGTCTCCGCGAGGTGCCGCTCCAGCAGCCCGCGCACGCGGTCCCAGTCCTCGTCGTCCAGCGCGCCGATCTCCAGCTCGCCGCTCGTCACCGCCTGGGTGTTCATCGCGGCGTCGCGCAGGTTGAGCACGTAGGCGACGCCGCCGGACATGCCGGCGCCGAAGTTCCGGCCCGTGGGGCCGAGGACCAGCACGGTGCCGCCCGTCATGTACTCGCAGCCGTGGTCGCCCACGCCCTCGACGACCAGCGTCGCGCCCGAGTTGCGCACGCCGAAGCGCTCGCCGACCCGGCCGCGCAGCAGGACCTCGCCCGACGTCGCGCCGTACCCGATGACGTTGCCCGCCACGACGTTCGCGGCGCCGTCGAGCACCGCGGACCGGTCCGGCCGCACGACGATCCGGCCGCCCGACAGGCCCTTGCCGACGTAGTCGTTGGCGTCCCCGTACAGGCGCAGCGTGACGCCGCGCGGCAGGAAGGCCCCGAGCGACTGCCCGGCGGACCCCGTGAGGGTCACGTCGATCGTGTCGTCGGGCAGCCCGATCCCGCGGTACCGGCGGGTGACCTCGTGGCCGAGCATCGTGCCCACCGTGCGGTTGACGTTGCGCACCGGCAGCTCGATGCGCACCGGCTGCGCGTCCTCGAGCGCGGGGCGCGCCTGGGCGATGAGCTGGTTGTCCAGGGCCTTGCCCAGACCGTGGTCCTGGATCGCCACCTGGTGCAGCGTGGTGCCGGGCGCGGGCTCGGGCGCCGCGAGCACGGGCGCGAGGTCGAGCCCCTGCGCCTTCCAGTGGTCGACGGCCTTGCGGGTGTCGAGCGCCTCGACGTGCCCGACGGCCTCCTCGATCGAGCGGAAGCCGAGCGAGGCGAGGTGCTCGCGCACCTCCTGCGCGATGAACTCGAAGAAGTTCACGACGAACTCCGGCTTGCCCGTGAACCTCCGGCGCAGCTCCGGGTTCTGCGTCGCCACGCCCACCGGGCAGGTGTCCAGGTGGCACACGCGCATCATGACGCAGCCCGAGACGACCATCGGCGCCGTCGCGAAGCCGAACTCCTCCGCCCCGAGCAGCGCGGCCACGACGACGTCGCGCCCGGTCTTCATCTGCCCGTCGACCTGCACCACGATGCGGTCGCGCAGGTTGTTCAGCACGAGCGTCTGCTGGGTCTCGGCGAGGCCGATCTCCCACGGGGTGCCGGCGTGCTTGAGCGACGTGAGCGGGCTCGCGCCCGTGCCGCCGTCGTGGCCCGAGATGAGCACGACGTCCGCGTGCGCCTTGGACACGCCCGTGGCCACGGTGCCGACGCCGAACTCGGAGACGAGCTTGACGTGCACGCGCGCCGACGGGTTCGCGTTCTTGGCGTCGTGGATGAGCTGCGCCAGGTCCTCGATGGAGTAGATGTCGTGGTGCGGCGGCGGCGAGATGAGGCCGACGCCGGGGGTCGAGTGCCGCGTCCGGGCCACCCACGGGTACACCTTGGGCCCGGGCAGCTGGCCGCCCTCGCCCGGCTTGGCTCCCTGCGCGAGCTTGATCTGGATGTCGTCGGCGTTCGTGAGGTACTCGCTCGTCACGCCGAACCGCCCCGACGCGATCTGCTTGACCCGGGAACGGCGCTCCGGGTCGTACAGCCGCTCCGGGTCCTCGCCGCCCTCGCCGGTGTTGGACCGGCCCCCGAGACGGTTCATGGCGATCGCGAGGGTCTCGTGGGCCTCCGCGGAGATCGACCCGTACGACATCGCGCCCGTGTTGAAGCGCTTGACGATCTCGCTCACCGGCTCGACCTCGTCGATCGGCACCGGCTCGCGGTCCGGGTTGAACCGCAGCAGGCCGCGCAGGGTCATGAGGCGCCGCGACTGCTCGTCCACGCGCCGCGTGTACTGGCGGAAGATGTCCATCCGCCCCGTGCGCGTCGCGTGCTGCAGGCGGAAGACGGTCTCCGGGTCGAAGAGGTGCTCCTCGCCGTCCCGGCGCCACTGGTACTCGCCGCCGCTGGTGAGGCGCTGGTGCGCCGCGTGGTTGCCCGACGCGGGGTACGCCTCGGCGTGCCGCGCGGCCACCTCGGCCGCGATGACGTCGAGACCCACGCCGGCCAGGCGGCTGGTGGTGCCCGTGAAGTAGTCGTCCACCAGCTCGTGGGAGAGCCCGACCGCCTCGAAGATCTGCGCACCGCGGTACGACATGATCGTCGAGATGCCCATCTTGCTCATCACCTTGAGCACGCCCTTGCCGAGCGCGGTGATGAGGTTCGCGACCGCCTTCTCCGGCGTGACGGCGAGGTAGCCGCGCAGCGCGAGGTCCTCGACCGTCTCCATGGCGAGGTACGGGTTGACCGCGGCCGCCCCGTAGCCGATGAGGAGCGCGACGTGGTGGACCTCGCGCACGTCGCCCGCCTCGACGACGAGCGAGATGCGGGTGCGGGTGCCCTGCCGCAGCAGGTGGTGGTGCACGGCGCTGGTCAGCAGCAGCGACGGGATCGGGGCGAGCTCGGAGTCGGAGTCACGGTCGGACAGCACGATGTGCGTCACGCCGTCGGCGATCTCCGCGTCGACCTGGGCGAAGATCTCCTCCAGGCGCGCCTGCAGGGCCCGGCCGCCGCCGGAGACCTCGTAGAGGCCCCGCACGAGC
>Ga0180221_1002203_pt1 | contig 11677 bp, 7 predicted proteins | sample eDN5th37CKraftMG_FD_151339 | JGI IMG/M metagenome (GOLD analysis project Ga0180221, IMG submission 151339) | Enriched Miracle-Growth compost microbial communities from Emeryville, California, USA - eDNA 5th pass 37_C Kraft MG (version 2) (version 2) ...
TCCTTGAACAGCACGGCCGACACCACCCCGTCGCGCGGCGCGCGCAGCACCACCGCTCGCGCCATCTCGTTCTGCGCCATGGACTGGCGGACCGAGGCCAGTTGCCGCTCGGTCTCGTTGCGCTTGGCCGCCGTTTCCAGCGGCAATTGCGCCAGTGCCTGCCGGGCGGCGTCCAGTTGCTGCCGCGTGTCCAACTGCTGGCGGACGAGAGCCTTGTACTGCGTCTGCGCATCGAGCAGCGCGGTGCGCTGTTGCTGTACCTGCAGGATCGATACGTAGCCCTTGGTAGACAAAGGCTGTATACGCTCCAGCAATTGCCGGTTACTGGTCACCTGCTGCTGCTGGAAATCCAGCTGCCCGGCGATCTGGTCGAATTGGGCTCCCAGCAAGGCGATCTTGGCCTGGAGTGCCGCCGCCTGCCGCTTGGCCAACGCCTGCTGATCGACCAGATCCGCCTCCAGGCGTGCCCGCTGCGCCTCGAGCTGTTGCCCCACCAGGGCATGGGTGCCGCCCAGCGCCGCGCTGTCCTGGTCGCCGGCCAGTTCGAGCAGCATCTCGCCGGCCTTGACGGCCTGGCCGTCGCGCACGCGCAACCGCTGCACGGTTCCCGCGCTGGGCGCCGCCACGTTGAGCAGGCCGGCGCTGGGCACCAGTTGACCGCTCACCGTCTCGCGGCGGGTATAGGAACCCAGGCATAGAAAAAGCAGTAGCGCCGCGGCCGCAACTGCGGCCAGCATCGTGAGCCACCAGCGCGACAACGGCGCCGCCACCACGATGGAACCCAGCCATTCCCCGCGCCGGGCTTCAACGACTTCCTGTCGGAACAATCCTGTTCGTGTCATCGCAACCGTCTTCCCCCTTCCCTCCAACGTATAGACGCAGAACTCCCACTTCCCCCTACCTCCTTCCAGTTACCGGATGATTGGAGGCATTGCACTCCCACTCCAAAGTAGACGGTGGATTGGCCGACTGAGGGCCACGAGATCGCCGCCCACACCGCGCGCGGCGCGATCAAGGTGGCCGACGCCGCCGGCGACGAAGGCACCGCCGACATGCTCACCGGCCGCCTGAAGGCGCACGAGAAGACCGCCTGGATGCTGCGCTCGCTGCTCAAGTAAACGGGCTGCGCCCGGCGCGCCGCCGGAAGACCCGGAAAGCCGGCCATGCGTCGGCTTTCGCTTTTTCGGGGCGCGTCGGCGGAACTTCGCGGCCCCGCACGGCACCAAGACAGCGCCGTCCTTCAATGGGTGGCATCCGATCACGGCCAGGGATGGACATGACCGCTGCGGCCCGCACGCACAACCGCTTCTCGCCAGGCAGGACCCTGCGCTTCGCCATGGTGCTGTTGGGCCATCTGGCCGTGTTGCTCGGCCTGCTGCGACCCGGCGCACCGGCACCGGAACCAGCGCGGGCTTCCGTCACGGAGCACGATGCGTTGCGTGTCCGCTGGCTTGCCAAGGCGGTACCGCAGCGGACGTCGGTGCCCCGCATCACCGCCGCGGCCCGACGGCGCGCCGCGACACGTCTCACCCCCTTCCCGGCACCGCAACGCCAGGACGCTGCCGCACCGCCGACCCCGCTTCGCTCGACGGCCACCGCCCAGGCACCGCCCGCGACGCCCGCCTACGTCCCCGGCGGGCGCGGCTTCGCGGAAAACCTGCGCTCGCAAGCGGCAGCGACACCGCCGCTGCCCGGCGCGCTGGTCCCGGGCGCGCCGCGGTTCCGCATGGTCGATCCGCGCAGCCAGGGCCTGGCCGGGGTGGTGCGGCTGATCGGCGGCCTGGCCGGCGCGGTCGATCCGCACTGCCTGGACGTGGACGCCTGGCAGGGCATGACGGACGAGGAGCGCGTCGCGCACCACGTCGCGGCGCGCGACATCGAGCGCCTGGCCGACGAGTACGGCTGCAAGCGGCGCTGAGGCCGCCCGGCCGTCAGTGCTGCTGCATGCTCGCCGGCGGCAGCCGGTAGCGCTGGTTGAGGTAGGCCCAGCTCGGCCACAGCGCGTGCGCCAGCGCTTCCTTGGCCAGCGCGGGATCGACCGCCTCCGGTGCCAATGTCTCGCCGGCCACGCCGTAGCGGTACTGCGTGGGCGGCTTGTGCGGCTCCAGCACCAGCAGCTCGTCGCCCTTGAGGTAGCCGTAGTTGTCGCCGTACTGCATGATCGCGCGGTCCGGATAGTGCCGCGTGAGGTCGGCGCCCAGCATCGGGTGCACGCTGCTCACGCCGATCAGCGAGAGCAGCGTGGGCGCGAGGTCCACCTGGCTGACGATGTGCTCGTCGCGCTGCACCGGCACGCCGGCGCCGAGGATCAGCGCCGGGATGTGGAAGTGCCGCACCGGCACCAGGCTGGCGCCGAACACGCGCGCGTCGTGGTCGGCCACGATCAGGAACACGGTGTGGTCCCAGTACGGCGCCTGCCGGGCACGGGCGAAGAACTGCCCGATCGACCAATCCGCATAGCGCACGGTGTTGTCCACGCTGGCCGGTTCGCCCTGCGGCTGGATGCGCCCCCTGGGATACTCCCACGGCGTGTGGTTGGACACGCTGAAGGCCAGCGTGAAGGCCGGCTTGCCGCCCCGCTCGTCCTGCAGCAGGCGGTGGTGCAGCTCGTTGAACATGTCCTCGTCGCTGGCGCCCCAGGAGCCGACGAAGGCCGGCTTGAGGTCGAACTTCGGCTGGTCGATGACCTCGTCGAAGCCGTTGCCGAGGAAGAAGCCCTTCATGTTGTCGAAGTGCGCCTCGCCGCCGTAGATGAAGCGCGAGTGGTAGCCGAACCGGCCGAGCAGACCGGCGATGGTGAAGAAGTCGCGCTGGCTGCGCGGCAGCTTCAGCACCGCCTCGGCCGGGGTGGGCAGAAAGCCGGTGGTGATCGCCTCCAGCCCGCGCACCGAGCGCGTGCCGGTGGCGTAGGTGCGCGCCAGCAGCCAGCCCTGCCTGCCCAGCGCGTCGAGGTTGGGGGTGAGGTCGCGCCCGCCCAGGCTGCCGACGAACTGCGCGCCCAGGCTTTCCTCCACGATGATCACCAGGTTGTAGGGCCGGGGCGGCTTCGCGCTGGCCTCCTGGCGGTGCAGGCTCGGGTACTGCGGGTCCATCGGCGGGTCTTCCAGCAGCGCGGCGCGGCGCACGATGGCCTGCATCTCGGGCTCCGGCAGCCTGCCGTACACCGCCGAGGCGGAGCGCTCGCTGCCCAGCTCCCATGCCGCGTTGGCCACGCTGTAGAGCGAATCGAGCGGCAGCGTGTTGACCATGCTGTCGCTGCTGAAGGCCACCTGCGCGGCGTTGAGCGGGCGGTGCTGCAGCGTGCCGCGCGCGGCCAGGAAGGCCGCGGCGAACAGCACCAGCGTGGCGGGCACGCGCAGCCAGCCGCGCATGCGCGCATCCGTCCTCGCCCAGCCGAACAGCCGGAAGCCCAGCCAGCCCAGCGCGACCAGCACCAGCAGGCCGGCGAACAGCACGCCCTTGTAGCCGTGCCAGAGCATCGCCGAGACCTCGCGCGGATGGCTGAGGTACTCGAAGTACAGCCGGTTCGGGCGGGTGTCGTACTCGGTGATGAACTGCGGCGTGGACACTTCCAGCAGCACGATCAGCAGCCACCACACGCGGTACCACCACGCGGTGATCTTCACCGCCAGCGGCCTGTGGCCCAGCCAGGGCGAGAGCACCAGCGGCAGCGCGACGATCATCGCCAGCAGGCTGAGGTCGATGCGCCAGCCGCCGAGCACGACCGGCCACAGCCCGCCCGCGTCGTGCACGCGCTGCCATTGCCAGAACGAAAGGCCCAGGCGGCTCAGCGTGAGCAGCACCAGCGAGGCCACGAGGAAGCGCCAGCTCAATCGACGCATGCTTAGGATCTCCGGGAAAGGAACCGCCGGCGGGCCGGCGGCGGTGGAACGGGTGCGAACGGCGCGCGAGGGCGCTGCCCGCAAGGTAGCGCAAGCCGCCTAGCATACGCTTAAGCGGCGGCGCGCCTGCGCCACGGGGGCATGCCGCGACTCCCACTTCGCCTCCCGTCACGCCTGGTGCGACCACCTCCCAGCCGTCATTCCGGCGCAGGCCGGAATGACGGGACGGAACCACGCCGATGCGGCGATACCCGATGCCCACAAGGCGGCGCCCGATGCCCCACAATACGTCCCTCGCCAAGCCTTCGAGGCCGCATGCTCGCCCTCCGCCACCTCCAGCCCGTTGCCAGCGGGCACATCCGCCGGATCTACCGGCACCCCGACGCGCCCGACCTGCTGGTGAAGGTGCTGCGCGAGGACGCCATCGAGCAGCGCTGGCGCGCCGCGCCGTGGTACCGCCGGCTGGCGCGCACCGGTCCCTACGCCGGCTTCGTGCGCGAGTTCAAGGAGTACGTGGCCTCGCGCCGCTACGCCATGCACAGCCCGTCGCCGCTGGCGCGCGTGGCGGGGCTGGAGGACACCGACCTGGGCCTGGGCCTGGTGGTGGAGAAGGTGCGCGGCGCCGACGGCGGTCTCGCCCCCACGCTGGACGCCTGGGTGCGCCGCGACGGCTTCACCCCGCAGGTGCAGGCGGCGATGGACGCCTTCCTCGCCAGCATGCTGGAGCACAACGTGATCGCCGGCGACCTGCATGCCTGGAACGTGGTCTACGGCAGCGATTCCCGCGGCGGCCCGCGGCTGGTGATGATCGACGGCTTCGGCGAGAAGAACTTCATCCCGCATTGCTCGATGAGCCGCCGCCACAACGCCCATCGCACCCGCTACAAGTTCGGCAAGATGCTGGAGCGGACGAAGGCGACGCCGCGCGGGTGAAGCCGCACTTCCTCCCCTCCCCTCCGGGGGAGAGAGTTGGAGCGAGGGGTCGCACTGGCGCCAGTCTTCATCGGTCCAGGCATTGAAGCACGCACAGACGAGACGTCACCGCGAGCCCCGTCCCCTCGCCTCTTCCTCTCCTCGAAGGGGAGAGGAAGCGCAATCACCAGCCGCTGCGGCAAGCTCTGCTCCCTCTCCCCTTCGGGGAGGGCCGGGGTGAGGGGCCGCGCTGGCGCCAGTCCTGGCCAGCCCGGGCTTTGAAGCGCGCACGGACGAAGCGTCGCCGCAAGCCCCGCCCCTCGCCTCATTCCTCTCCCCGAAGGGGAGAGGAGGCGCGATGGCCCGCCGCTGCCGCAAGCCGCGCTCCCTCTCCCCTCCGGGGAGAGGGCCGGGGTGAGGGGCCGCACTGGCGCCAGTCCTGGCCAGCCCGGGCTTTGAAGCGCGCACGGACGAAGCGCCGCCGCGAACCCCGCCCCCTCACCTCATTCCTCTCCCCGCAGGGGAGAGGATGCGCCACGATCGTGTCTCGAACGGACCTGGTGCGGCTCGACCCGCCGTAGCGAACCACCGTTCAACGGCAGGGTGCAAGGAAATCCAGTTCCTTCTGATAAAGCGCCGTGCGCACGCCGAGCAGCCCCAGCACCGTGTGGTAGAGGTTGTCCTGGCTCAGCCGGCGGCCGCGCTGCGCCTCGATGCACGAGGCCGCCAGCCCCGCGTCGCGCTGCCACGCGGGCGACAGCCACAGCAGCAGCGGGATGTGCTTCTGCTGCGTGGGCGCGCTGTCCCACGAGGCGCCGTGCAGGTAGACGTCGTGCTCGCCCAGCGACTCGCCGTGGTCGGACAGGTACAGCATCGCGCCGTCGTAGCGCTCCCCGTCCGCCTTCAGCATGTCCACGATGCGGCCGAGGATGTGGTCGGTGTAGAGGATGGTGTTGTCGTAGGTGTTGACCACCTGCGCGTAGCCGCAGGTCTGCACCTCGGCGGTGTCGCAGGTCGGCCTGAAGCGGGCGAACGCGGCCGGGTAGCGCTGGTAGTAGGCCGGGCCGTGGCTGCCCTTGAGGTGCAGCACCAGCAGCGCGGGCGAGCGCATCTTCGCCAGCCGCTGCGGCAGGTCGGCCAGCAGCACGTCGTCCAGGCAGCCGCTGGCGTCGCACAGGCCCTCGACCCTGGCGTCGGTGAGGTCCTCGCTGGGCACGCGCGCGCAGACGCCCTTGCAGCCCTCGTCGTTGTCGCGCCAGAACACGTCCACGCCAGCGTGCTGCACCACGTCGAGCAGGTTCCAGCGCGCCCTCGCCCGGGCCTTGTCGAAGTGCTCGCGGCCCAGGCCGGAGAACATGCACGGCACCGACACGGTGGTGGCGGTGCCGCACGACCACACGTCGCGGAAGTACCAGGCGCCGGCGCGCGCCATCTCCGGGTTGGTGTCGCGCGCGTACCCCTGCAGCGCGTAGTTCTCCGCGCGCGCGGTCTCGCCCACCACCAGCACCAGCACGCGCTTGCGGCCCGCCGCCGCGGCCGGGTCGAGCGCGGCGTCCTGCCCCACCGGCTGCACCGGCCGCTCGCGGCGGAACACGTTGCGCTGCAGGTAGTGGAAGGTGCCGCTGAGCGCCGCGTAGGGGTTGTACACCTCGTACACCACGCGGTGGTTGCGGAAGAAGTAGGTGAAGTTGCGCTTGGCCAGCAGGCCCGGCGCGTGCATCAGCAGCAGCACGCCGGCGACGACCGCGATGCGCCGCGACAGCTCGCGCCGCCACGGCGCGTAGCGCACCGGCACGCACAGCACGAGCGCCGCGGGCAGCACGCCGAACAGGCCCACCCACAGCAGCATGTCGCGGGTGAGCATGGCGGCCGCCTCGGCGCGCTGCGTCTCGTAGATGCTCTGCACCACGTCCTCGTTGAAGCGCACGCCGTAGACGTCCATGTGGTAGGCGCTGGCCGCGCCCACCACCAGCAGCAGCGCCAGCAGCGGCTTGCCCACCCGCGGCCACAGCGACAGCGCCACGACCAGCAGCACGTTGCCGACGATGCGCAGCGCCACCGCCAGCGCGAACAGCGGCTGCGCGCCGATGCCGCCGGTGGGTGCGAAGTCGCCCGCCAGCTCGCGCCACATGGTGTGGTTGAGGAAGATGAGGAAATACAGCGCGACCAGCAGGCCGAGCCACCAGGAGGGCATGCCGCGGCGCCAGGCGCCGGTGAGCCAGTCGACAGAGCGCGTCACCACGATTCTCCGCGGCGCGGGCTGCCGCACGAAACCGTGACATTTTAGTGACAAGCCGGCGCCGGGGCGACGCCCGCCCCGGCCGCCGCCGGCATCCGTTCAGGGTGCGGCCGCGCCGCCCGGCGGCCGGCAGGCCGGGCGCACCGCCGCCGCGTCGAACATCCACCACTCGTTGCGGTTGGCCACGCCCGCCTTCCAGGCGCGCGCCTTGTCGACGCAGTCGCCCATGGCGTCGCTGTCGAGCAGGATCCAGCGCCCCGGCCGCTGCGCCTGCCAGGCCAGCGCGTCGCGCAGCTGGTCCTCCCACGGCCGCGAGAAGCCGAACTCGGCCACCGGACGGCGCGCCTGCAGCAGCAGTTCCTCGCGCCACAGCACCAGGCCGAGCTGGCCGTCGGGACCGATGCGCGCGTCGGCGCGGGCCATCAGCGCGCGGGCGGACTGGTTGGCGTCGAGCAGCGGATAGGTCGCCAGCGGCCAGACCACCCACGCGGCGGCGATGCCCGCCAGCAACGCCGCCACGCCGCGGCGCGGCCGGCACAGCGCGGCCGCGAGCAGGAACGGCGTGCCGGCGGCGATCACGCACCACCACAGCGCGCGACCGCCGTCGGCCAGCTCGTAGCCGGCGGCGATCCGCCGCGCCGCGTGCGGCTGCCCGAGCAGGGCCCAGGCGCCGGCCGCCAGCGCCAGCGCGCCGGCCAGCACGGCCAGGCCGAACGCGGCGCGCTGCAACCAGCGGCGGCGCAGCAGCTCCTCCGCGTAGGGCGCCATCGCCAGCGCCGCCATCGGCAGCGCGGGCAGCAGGTAGATCTCGCGCTTGCCCGGGGTCAGGCTGAAGAACAGCAGCACCAGCAGCCACCACGCCAGCGGCAGCAGCACGCGCGCCTCGCGCTCGCGCAGCGCGCGCCGCCAGCGCGGCAGCAGCAGCGGGATCAGCAGCGACACCGGCAGCCAGTCGGCCAGCATCACGCCGAGGAAGTACCAGGGCGGCTCCACGTGCTGCCAGGAGTCGGCGTAGCGCTGCGCGGTCTGCCGGAACAGCAGGTCCTGCACGTAGGCCAGCCGCTCGGGCGAGCCGCTGCCCAGCGCGGTCGCCAGCATCGGCAGCAGCCAGGCCAGGATCGGCAGCAGGAAGGCCAGCGCGCCCGCCGCCCAGCGCCAGCCGTCGCCGCCGGCCGGCGGCTGGCCCCTCCGCAGCATGCGGTCGCGGACGACCGGCTCGCCGTCGTCCATGCCGGACGCGACGCCGCCATGGACGGCCGGTTCCTGCCCGCCGCTCCCTGCGGCGGGAACATCGCGCACGCCCGACACCGCCCAGCCGCGCCAGCGCGCCCAGGCGTAGGGCAGCAGCATCAGCAGCGCCAGCACGCCCACGCCCTTGGCGACCACGCCCAGCCCCGCGGCGAAGCAGCCCAGCCAGCAGGCCCGCCAGTCGGGGCCACGCAGGCAGTGCAGCAGCAGGCCGGCGTTGCCCAGGGTGACGAAGAACAGCAGCAGCGGGTCGATCTGCGCGTGCTTGACCACCTCGACGAACTGGAACGAGGCCAGCAGCAGGCCCGCCGCCGCGAGGCCGGTGCGCGCGTCCCACAGGCGCCGGCCGACCCAGTACGTGACGCCCAGCGTGCCCAGCCCGGCCAGCAGCGAGGGCAGCAGGAAGGCCGCGCGCCAGCCGCCGGACAGGCCGAACAGTGCCGCCTCGCACCACATCAGCAGCGGCGGCTTGTCCGAATACAGCTCGCCGCCGCGGTGCGGGAACAGCCACTGCCCGGACTCGAGCATCTGCCGCGCCACCAGCGCGAAGCGCGGCTCGTCCGGCGGCCACGGGTCGCGCAGGCCGATGCCCGCGGCCAGCACCGCCAGCGCGGCCAGCATGAACCAGGTAAAGGCACGCCGCGCCGCCTCGTCGGTTTGCAGGAATGATGGGACAAATCGCATAGCGGGATTCCGGGACACTCCGAGCCACACGCGATACAGGCGCGTCGATACGGATCATCCCAGACTAACCACAAAAAGCTTGTGACAAGCTTAGCCGGGGCTCGGCAACTACCACAGTGCATTGACCGCTCAGCCGATGTCGTAAGGCGCTCGTGTGCCGATCCCGACATAGCCCCTAACGCTTTCCCCCGCTAATGGCCTTTCTTTTAGGTAATTCCTAGCCTTTCCGGACCAGAATGGGCCGCAGTTGCTGGATCGACGTCTGCTTCAGAAGCCTGAAAAGCAGGGGTTTGAGGTCTTCGTCCCGATGGTTGAAACGGTAGCAAACTTCGCCCAGGTAAAGATGGAAGTATTGGCGGGGCACACCACGGTAGGGATACAGCCAGTTCTTGGCGTAGCTCCAGCAGCCTTCGATGCCGTTGATGGGGTGGCGCCCGACCGGCCGGCCCTTCTCCTTTCGGATCATCACGTGCTCACCGCGCAGCTTCAGCGTGGCATACGCCTGCCATTCGTCGGTGTAGTACAGCGCGCCCTCGCGCGTGTGGGCATCGATCTGTTGCATGACCGAAAGCCGATCATGTGCCGGGATCGGCATGGCCTTGACCTTGCCATTGCGCTTGATAATCCCGAACACGATCACCTTGCCTGCAGCCCCCCAGCCGCGCTTACCCTTTCGGGTGCCTCCAAAGGTCGTTTCGTCGAACTCCAGGGCGCCGTCGAACGGCTCGCGCAGGTGCTCGACCTGGGCGCAGCAGGCCCGAAGCAGACGATAGAACCGCTCTCGTGCCGCCGCGCTGACAGGACTGCGGAAGCGCTGCCGATAGGACGGTACGCCCAGCACGAACAACTCCAGCAGTGGCTGCTTGACCAGGGTGGACAACCGCACCGAATCCCATGCCGACGTCCAACTAAAGCGATGATCGCAAGCACGGCACTTGAACCGACCATCCGCCAGCCAGTAGTGCCGAGCACCCTCACAAGCAGGGCAATGTTTCATGACCAAATCCTCGAAGATTTGGTCCGGTTTGGCTAGGAATTACCTTCTTTTATGCTGCGCCAGCAACATCGCCCCAAAGGAATGAAGCCGACCTCTTCGGAATTCATGCAACCGCCACACGCGATCTCCATACCAGAATAGCGAAGATCGAGCACGCAACCACCCCCAAAATTATCCCCCTTTATATTTTCTTATGGATATATTTAATAGATGAAACATAATGTATCCAATCAAAACAATTAAGGCAACACCAATCGGCGAAACCCCTCCCTTGTAATGATCATAAATAAGTACCGCCAACACATCAAATCCAAGCATGCAAAAAAATAAAGGCGACGAAAGTCTTTTCATAAATTTCTCCTGTATGTAAGTCCGCCCTCAGCCGAGGACGGACTTACACATTAATGCATCAGCTCAAAGTGCGGCACCCGACGTGTATGCGTCATTCACTGCCTGAGCCGCCCATGCATGGGACGAATTGTAATCGGCGCTGGCCGCAACGCCCAGGCCAATAAGTGCGCCGCCCATTCCTCCGAATGCGAAACCAACCTCGCTACAAAAATCGGCAAAAGCACCGCCAGCTATGGCACCAGCCGCATCACCAAGGCCGGGCGCCATCATCAACCCACCCGACACCAGTGTTGTCTCATCAGTATTGATATCACGCATTGAGAACTCTCCGTCTCATCATTAAGCCGAAATCAAACCGTTCCGGCCTCGGCTTTGTCGAGCACTACTTTCACAGCTCGACAAATTCGGTCGCTCACGCTCAGGACAAATATTTTGTTCGCGCCGGCCGTCGTCTCTGGCCGATGCGCGATAATGATTCGTGTAAGCACTAGTTGCTGTACGGTAGCATTGACCAATCGCTCGCGCTCCACATCCAGATGACTGGTCGCCTCGTCAAGGACCAGCAGTCTCGGTTGCCGATACAGCGCCCGCGCCAGAATCACCCGCTGCTTCTGTCCGCCAGACAGGCTCGAACCCATGTCGCCCACCAGGCTCTGGTAACCCATCGGCATGCGCATGATGTCCTCGTGGATCGCCGCCATCCGCGCTGCCGCCACGATCCGCTCCATCGACACCTCCGGGTCGAAGAAGCCAATGTTGTCGGCGATGGAGCCGGCGAAAAGCTGGTCGTCCTGCATCACCGCGCCGACCCACTGGCGGTAGGTGTCCAGACCCAGCTTGCGGATGTCGATGCCACCGAACAGCACCTCGCCCTCGGTTGGCTCCAATAGACCCAACACGATCTTCGCCAGCGTGGTCTTGCCACAGCCGCTGGGGCCGGTGATCGCTACCGACTCTCCGGCTTCGATGCGCAGGTTGCAGTTCTTCAGGATCCACGGCTCGCCCTCGGCATAGCGGAAGCTCACGTTGCGCAGTTCCACACTGGCCTCGGGAACGGGCCCCGTCCAGGCGATCTCGGCCCGCGGCTCCGGCGCCGTCAGGGCGATATCCGCCACCCGCTCGGCATGCAGCCGCAGCATGCGGAAGTCCATCCACTTGTCGATCAACCCCGCCGCCCGGCTGGTGAACTGGTCCGCGTAGGCGATGAAGGCCACCAGCATGCCGGCCGAGAATTCGTTCCTGAGCGCCAATGTGGCAGCAATCCAAATCAGCGCCACCCGTCCCAGCCCGAACATCAACTGGTTGCCCAGCGCGAAGGCGATGGTGAGCCGCTGGATGCCGATGTCGCGGTTGGTGGCGGCCACGGTGGCATTGACGTAGCGCGCCAGCCGCTCGTCCTGTTTG
>Ga0180221_1002204_pt1 | contig 11672 bp, 10 predicted proteins | sample eDN5th37CKraftMG_FD_151339 | JGI IMG/M metagenome (GOLD analysis project Ga0180221, IMG submission 151339) | Enriched Miracle-Growth compost microbial communities from Emeryville, California, USA - eDNA 5th pass 37_C Kraft MG (version 2) (version 2) ...
AAGACGCCCTCCCCCGAAACCGAGGCGACGATTTCCTTGTAGCCGCCGAGGTCGTTCTCGGAGATCGAGATGATCTCAACCTTCCAGCCGTGCAGCTCCGCATAGCGCGAATACATGCGGAAGAGATCCGCCGCAAACAGCGCGGCCTCATCCCCGCCCGTGCCCGCGCGTACCTCGAGAATGGCGCTGCGCTCGTCAGCGGCATCCTTGGGCAGAAGCTGGATTTTCAGTTGCTGCTCCAGCGCCTCCACCCGCGGCTCGAGCGCTTCCAGATCGGCGCGCGCGAGTGCCGCCATCTCCCGGTCGGAGCCCGCGTCCGCGATCAACGCATTGAGATCGCCCCGCTCCTTTTCGGCGGCCCGCAGCGCCTCGATGGTTTCCACCACCGGATTGAGCGCCGAGAATTCCTTGGTCAACCTGGCGTACGCCGCCTGATTGACCCCGGCATTCAGCTCCGCCTGAATCGCGGCCCAGCGCCCGATCATCTTATCGAGCTTTTCCTGCGGGATGCCGGCCATTGGTGTCTTGGGCTCGCGGATGTTGAAGGGAAAGGCCAGCAGCGCGCGAGGGCCCGCCGGTGCAGCTGTCAGCTTGGAGGTGGATACCGCGCTTCAGCGCGCCGCATCTAATCCGATTGGGCGGCCGTCTGCAATTTGTCGCTTCGCCGGGTACGCGGATCGGGCACGTCGATCCAGCGCAGGCCATCGCGCACCGGCGCAAACTGCACGATCATATAATTCTGCGCCCCGCGGACGATGCGCTTCATCGATGGGGGAAGCTGCGAAACTGCGGCTTCCAGCACCGCGGTCTGGGTGATGAGCACGATCATCGCCACACCTATCGTGACGGTGAAGAGCGCCATGCCCGGCCGCCCGGCGTGCTCGTTAACCACATCCCGCACGTTACGTGCCGCCGCTGCGGCCCGCCGCCCTCCACCGCCGAGCGCTTTGAGCGCCGCGCGCCCGCCATCGCCGCCCATGGCCTTGAAGGCTGCTCCCCGGCCGGCGTCACTGAAAGCCTTGAGGAGCGGCGCCCCCTTACCGAAGTTCGGCAGACGCACACGCCGCGCCGCGGCCGGAACGGGTGCGCGCGGCATGGCAACGAATATCTGCTCCAGCGAATAGAGAACGGGGCGCGGATCGAGGGCGGCAAAGCCGGCATAGGTGCGCACGATGCGGCACGTCTCGGGCCACGGCGGTAGCGCCGAAACCCGGCCCGCCTCCAACGCCGCAACGATGTCGACGCGCGTCGACAGCGCCTGCGCGGCCTGCACCGGCGAAAGTTGCAGCGCTGAGCGCAACTCTTGGAAGAAGCGGGCCACCTCGGCAGCGATCTGCTGTACCGGAACGGAGCTTGGAGCTACGGGATTTGGCGCCGCATGATTTTGCGCCACAGGATTGTGCGCCACGGGATTGTGCGCTTGCAGCGGCGCACGCCCCGCACCCTGCTGATGCGGATGCGCAGCGGAATAGGGTCTTGCCGGCTCATAGCTCTTACGCATGACCAACGCCACTTACAAACGGAACAGGAAGTTCCCCCAAGGGCACCCATGGTCCGATGAAAGCGCGCGCTTGTCAAAGGCGAACGCAACGGCCGCTAGACGTCGATACCTTCCGATTTTGCAAGGCCATCGAGCTGCTCGCGGATGTTGACCGTGCCATTCTCGACCAGCTCATCCACAAGTTTCGCTGCACGCCCTGCATTCAATCCCAGGATCATCGACTTGACCGGGCCGATGGAAGCGGGCGCCATCGAAAGAGACCGGAAACCGAGTGCGATGAGCGCCATCGCCTCTATGGGCCGGCCAGCCATCTCACCGCACAGCGTAACCGGCACACCGTGCCTCTTTGCCGACTGCACGAGCGATCTCAGCGCGCGCAACGGCGCCGGCGAGAGTGAGTCATAACGGCTGCCGACGCGCGCGTTCGTGCGATCCGCCGCGTACAGGAACTGCATCAGATCGTTGCTGCCGACGGAGACGAAATCCACCTTCGGCATCAGCGCGTCCAGCTCGAACAGCAGGCACGGTACCTCGATCATGGCGCCGACGGACACCTTCTTCGGCGCCTCGTGCCCCTTTGCGTCCATGATCGCGCGCTCCTTGTCGATGAGCGCGCGCACCAGGTCCATTTCTTTCGCCATCGAGACCATCGGGATCATCACCCGCAGCTCCTGGCCGGCGGCAGCGCGCAGCAGCGCGCGCACCTGCGTGCGCAGCAGCGCGGGGCGGTCGAGCCCCATGCGCACCGCCCGCCAGCCCATGGCGGGGTTTTCCTCCTTCGGCTGGCGCAGGTAGTGCAGCACCTTGTCGCCGCCGATGTCGAGCGTGCGGAACACCACCGGCTTGCCGTCCGCCCGCGCGAGAATGGCGCTGTAGGAATCGGCCTGCCGCTGCACCTTCGGCAAGGTGTTCGACAGCATGAAGAGAAGCTCGGTGCGGAACAGCCCCACGCCGTCCGCGCCGGAATCCTGCAAGTGCGGCATGTCGACGATGAGACCCGCATTGATGTGCAGATCGACCTTCACGCCGTCGCTCGTCACCGCCGGCACATCCCGCAGCGCGCGATACTGGCGCTGCCGCCGCGCGAGGAACCGCACCTTGTCGGAATAGGCGGAGATCACATCCGTCGAAGGACGCAAGTGAACCTCGCCGGTCATCGCATCAACGATCGCCGCATCGCCCGCGTTCACACGCTCGACGACACCCCGCGCCTGACCCACGGCCGCGATGCCCAGCGCCTTGGCGACAATGGCGACATGGCTCTGACCGCTGCCGTCCTCCACGATGAGGCCGCGCAAACGGCGCCGGTCGTAATCCAGAAGCTCCGCCGGCCCCATGGTGCGGGCGACGAGGATCGTGTCCGGCGGCAGCGCGGATGGCGCATCAGCGCTCGTGATGCGCCCCGCTAAGATGCGCAGCAGCCGGTCCGAGAGATCGTCGAGATCGCGCTGGCGCTCACGCCAATAGGCATCGTTCTGGCGCAGCATGCGCGCGCGTGTGGAGTTCTGCACGCGCTCGACGGCGGCTTCCGCCGTGAGGCCGCCCTCCACCGCCTCGCGCAAACGCCGCTCCCAGCCCTTGTCGTGGGCGAACATCCGATAGGCTTCGAGCACGTCGCGATGCTCGCCGGCTCCTGACAGATGCTCGTGGTCGAACATCTCGTCCAGCGAAGCCCGCAGTGCCGAGATCGCGGTCTCGAGCCGCATCAGTTCGGCGGCCGGATCCTCCGCCATCAGGTGCGTGACGACGATACGCGGCTCGTGCAGCACGATGTGCCCGAGCGCGATCCCCTCCGCCATCTGCTCGCCCTGGATCACCGCCGACAGCGAGCGTTCGAGCTCGATGGCCGTGCCCGCCCCCGCGACGGCGCCGGTGACGAGATGTTCCGCAACGACCATCGCCGTCGCCTGCAGCACCTCGACGTCCTCGTCAGAATATTCCTTCTGCGTGCGGTTCTGCACGACCAGCACGCCGAGCACCTGCCCGGAGCGGCCGATCGGAACCGCGAGCAGCGAATGGTAGATCTCCTCGCCCGTCTCCGGACGATAGGAGAACGCCGGGTGGCTCGAGGCTTCGGGCTCGTTGACCGTGACGTTGAGTTCCGCGCACCGCCCGACGAGGCCCTCGCCGCGGTTCATGCGCACCACGTGCACGGCTTTGGGGTTGAGGCCTTCCGTGGCGAATAGCTCCAGTGAGCCGTCCTGCCGCTTGAGATAGATCGAGCAGACCTCCGCGACCATCACGCCCGCGATCTGCTTGACGATCTTGTCGAGACGCTCCTGGCCGTCGCCGGGTTCAGACATGATCTCGCGCAGACGCCGCATGATCACACGCAGCGCCGGCTCGGCTGTCATCACTCGTGGCTCGTCACCTCGCCTTTGCATTGGTCGTGCCACCCGGGTGGGAGCCGCTGGAGGGCGGCTTCAGTGCTCGACCGTGCGCGGGACTTTTCGCGCTCAGTCTGCGTCGAGACCATAAATAGAGTGCAGCGTCCTTACGGCAAGCTCTGCGTATGCCGCGTCAATCAGCACGCTGATTTTGATCTCGGATGTGGTAATCGCCAGAATATTGATGCCCTTGCTTGAAAGGGCTTTGAACATCATGGCGGCGACACCGGCGTGGCTTCGCATGCCAATACCGATGACGGAGATCTTGGCGACGTCCGCCGAGCTCTGCACTTCGAACTCGCCGATCTCCGATTTTGCCGCTTTCAATGTCTCCAGTGTGCGCGGCAACTCGGTCGCCTGCACGGTAAAGGTCATGTCAGTGTGTTTGCCATCCGGCGTGACGCTCTGGATGATCATGTCGACGTTTATGTTTGCATCGGCAAGCGGACCGAAGATGCGTGCGGCTACGCCCGGCTTGTCCTCGACCTTGATGAGCGTCACCTTGGCCTCATCCTTGACGTAGGCAATGCCGCTGACGACCTGCGTTTCCACGATCTCATCCTCATCGCAAACAATAGTGCCGATGTCTTCCAGGCGGCCGATCTCGACGGGCGCCATCGCCTCCGGCGCCACGAAGCTCGAAAGCACGCGCACCCGCATCCTGTTGACCATCGCAAGCTCGACGGAGCGCGTCTGCAGCACCTTCGAGCCGAGCGAGGCCATCTCCAGCATTTCCTCGTACGAAACCTTCGGCAGGCGCTTCGCCTTCGGCACGATGCGTGGATCGGTTGTGTAGACGCCGTCAACGTCGGTGTAGATGTCGCATACATCGGCCTTGAGCGCGACGGCCATGGCAACCGCACTCGTATCCGATCCGCCGCGCCCCAGGGTGGAGATGCGCTGGCGTTCCGGCTCGATGCCCTGGAACCCCGTCACGACCGCAACCTCTCCCTCATTGAACCGGCGGCGCAGCTCCGAGCCGTTGACCCCGATGATACGCGCCGAACCGTGCGCGGCGCTGGTCGTGATGGGAATTTGCCAGCCCTGCCAGGAGCGCGCCTGCAGACCCATGGACTGCAGCACGATGGCGAGAAGACCCGCCGTCACCTGCTCGCCGGTGGCAACGACAGCGTCGTATTCGCGCGCGTCATGCAGCACCGAGGCTTCGCGCACGTGGGCGACGAGCTGATTGGTGACGCCCGCCATGGCGGAGACGACCACGCAGACCTTGTTGCCCGCGTCCACCTCACGCTTGACGTGTCGCGCCACATTGCGGATGCGCTCGACGTTGGCGACGGAGGTGCCGCCGAACTTCATCACAACAACAGCCATCGCGCTTCCCCGCCGTGCGGCCTTCGCTACAGGTTGGTAGGATTGGACTTTTCTTGGCGCCGGACGCACGGATGCGCGGCCGGTCCACTCGGCGCAAACAGCCTGGGGCAAGCAGGAATCCCGTTTACGCGGCGTTCTCTTAACGACATCCCACGGTTATCGCAATATCCCGCGCCTTGACATTCTGTTTCGCACCCTACGGTATCTGCCCATGCAGACCGACCCCCAGACCGCCCCCCAGACCAACCCGCAGTCCCCGGCAGAGGGCCTTCCGCCCCCGGCCAACCTCGACCCGGCCGAGGTTGAGCGTTTTGGCCGCCTCGCCGCCGAGTGGTGGGATGCGAACGGCAAGCTGCGCCCGTTGCATAGCCAAGGCCCGGCGCGGCTCGGCTTCATTCGCGAGCGCCTCGTGCGCCATTTCGGCTGTCCCGCGGAACGCCTGAAACCGCTCACCGGTCTCCGGATCGTCGATGTCGGCTGCGGCGGCGGTCTCGTCTCCGAGCCGCTCGCCCGCCTCGGAGCGGAAGTCACCGGTATCGACCCTACCGAGGATTCCATCGCCGTCGCGCGCCGGCACGCCGCGGCGCAGGGCCTCGCCATCGACTATCGTACGACGCCGGTGGAGCACCTGCTTGCCGACGGGGCGCGCTTCGATGCCGCCGTATGCATGGAAGTGATCGAGCATGTCCCCGATCCGGCGGCTTTCGTGCGCAGCCTCGGCAGCATCGTGCGTCCCGGCGGGCTCGTCATCGTTTCCACCCTCAACCGCACGTGGAAATCCTACGGCCTAGCGATCGTGACCGCGGAATATATCCTCGGCTGGCTCCCTCGCGGCACCCACGACTGGAACCGCTTCGTGACCCCGGAGGAGCTCAGCCGCTTCCTCGCCCATGCCGGCTGCGGCGCGCCCGAGCTGTCGGGCATTATCTATGATGTCATGTCGGATACCTGGCGCCTCAGCCCCGACACCGGGGTGAACTACATCGCCGCCGCGCCGCGACTGTCGGACTGAAGCGGACTTCCGATCCGCAATGGGCGCCCGCTATGGCCTGGCTCGGGTTGCACGGACATCGCGCGGAACAGAGAAACCTTAGCTTGCGTTCCATAATGGAACAACAAAGCTAATGCGCTTTCGGAGCGGAGCGATGCATCATCATGATATAACTAAATCATTTTCAAAAAGCATGACCCTGGCGATAACCCTGGGCGCAGCCCTCCTGTGCGCCGGTTGCCAGTCGCCCATGTATTCCGGCATGCCCGAGGAAGACTTCAGCCGCAGCGCCGCTCCCGCCTATGCCCCCGGCACCTACGAGCCGCCCTACCAGGTCGGACGCCACGGCAGAGGCCCCGCCGGTCCAGGCCGAAGTGGAGCAAAAATACCAGTATCGCGGCGGACGCGATCCGGTGACGGGCCGCGCGAAAACCCAGATGTGAGCTCCCGCTCGCTGGCGCCGCCGCACGCGCACTAAACCCTTTACGGCCCTTGCGCGACCTGCGGCTCCGACTGGCCACCGGCCGGAACGTTCGCCTTCAGGAATCGGTCGAGGCTGTCACCCCAGAGATCCCAGCCCGCGCGATCGTCGGCGATGGCATGGCCTTCCTGGCCATAGGCGCCCAGCGGCACATACTCGACGCCACCGCCCCCAGCCTTCCAGGCCGCAGCCATCCGCGCGGCAAGCTTCGGTCCAAAATAGCTGTCGTTCTGCGCGTAGAGCCATAGAGTGGGCGCGCGCGCCGTGTGTGCGTATTCGCCCGCCGCTTCGACAAGCTCGGCCTCACCGCATACCGCGCCATTGCGACCCCACGCGTGCCCGCCCCGGCCTCCGGCAAAATTGACAACCGCAGCAACGAGATCCGGACGCGAGCCGGCCAGCGCCAGTGACGCCCAGCCGCCCGTCGAGATGCCGGCGACGACGATGCGCGCCGGATCGACGAACGGCTGCTGCGCCATGTAGGAAACGGCCGCGCCCACGTCCTCCGCGGCGATGAGACCGGACCGGTAATGGTGGGGGCTCGAGCAGTCGCCGATCGCCTCGACGAGGTTGCCGCCGGTCGCGCCGTGGCCCCGCCGCTGCGGCAGCACCACCGCATAGCCGCGCTCCACGAACCAGCGCGACAGCCAGTAATAGACCGGCATGGAAACGGAAATGCGGTTCGCTTCGGACGTGCCGTGATTGATGACCACGAGCGGAAGACGCGTCTCGCCGCTGTCCGCCGGGCGAAACACCGTTGCGCGCTGCGCGATGGCCGGATCACCGCTGGGCAGCAGCCAGAACTGCTCGCGCATGCGCTGCCCCTCTGGGCCAAAGGGACCGTTGATCGAGGCAACCGTAGCGTTCGGATCGGCACGCAGGGGCACGCCAGCCACGACGAGCACCGGCAGTGCCAATGCAAATACCGCTAAGATGCGGCACGCGCGCCGTACACCGGCGCGCGCCGTTACGAATATTCCGGGCAACAGTCCCCTCCTTTGGCGGCGCGGAACGCTGGAGCGTCAGCGCGCGGAGGGGAGTATCAGCCAATTCCTGTGGCAACGTCGAGGCTAAGATTGGCGCAGTATTTCAATTTGTTATGCACATTCTGATGAAAAGCCCCGCAGACGCGCCATTCGCCACAGCGTTCCTTTAGGGGAGCGTCGTGACGGGGACCCGCTATCGCCGGCGCCGTCCCGCAACGAGGGTGCTTTCAAACGAGATCGGATCGCTCGCCGGAAAAGTCTGCTCGAGCGCCTCGTCGAGCTCGGCATCCTCCGCAGCCTTGGTCCTCTTCTCGGCTTCCTCGTCATGGAACCGCGTATGTCCGGGCATCCGCTCCGGCGTCGCCGGGTTTTGCCCCGGGATGTGGCCCGGTTTCAGGGGATCGGGCATTGCCGGCTTCTTGTCCTTGCGTGCCATGTTCACCTCTTTCCCACTGCCCCTGAAAGGCGAAAGGAGGCGGATTTGTTCCATCGAGAGCACCCGCTGACGTTGCGGCGGGACGGCATCGGCGGAAACGATCTTCGCCCGCCATGGGAACGCCTAGGGGTTAACGCGAATTATCCGCATTCTGCGAATAGCCGGGTTGGGATGGATATGCGCGCAGATTGACAAGCGGCCGCCTCCAAACACATGTCGTGCAGCCCTGCGCACCAGGCGCACCGGTGAAATCCATCCGTAGCCACTCCCAGCAATCGTGACCAGGTAGCCTCGATGACCGTTAGCCGAAGGGATCTCCTCGCGACCGGAGGGCCATGGGCCCTCATGCTCACCATCGCCGGAATCGCCCCGCTCCGCGCGGAAGCCCCGCCGGCGATCCGTTTGGGCGACGCGCAGCCCTTCAGCTTCGACGCGCTGCGCGCACGTGCGAAGGAGCTCGCCGCCAAACCTTATCTGACACCGCCGCCGCCCCCGGAGATCGTCGCCCATGTCGACTTCGATGCCGCGCAGAAGATCCGTTTCCGCGCCGACCGCGCGCTCTGGCCATCGGGTCCCGGCACGTTCCCCGTGCGCCTGTTCCACGTGGACAAATACAATTCCCTCCCCGTTCGCATCAACGAGCTGAAGGATGGCAAGGCGCGCGAGATCATCTATTCGGCGGATAGCTTCGACTACAAAGACCCCGCGTTCGCCAGCAAGCTGCCCGCCGACCTCGGCTATTCCGGCTTTCGCATTATGAACGGCCGCGGCCAGGAGACGGACTGGCTCGCGTTCCAGGGCGCGAGCTATTTCCGCTCGTCCGGTGAGGACGACCAATACGGCGCCTCCGCCCGCGGCATTGCGATCAACACGGCGATGCCCGAGCCTGAGGAGTTCCCACGCTTCGTCGAGTTCTGGCTCGAGGAGCAATCGGACGACAAAGCCTCGATCGTCGTATACGCCCTGCTCGATGGTCCCAGCATCGCCGGCGCCTATCGCTTCGAGGCGAGCAAGGGCCGCGTGCCGATCATCGATGTCACCGCCGATCTCTTCGCGCGCACCGATATCGAGCGCGTCGGGATCGCACCGCTCACCAGCATGTTCTGGTACGGCGAGAACGACCGCCGCTACGCCACCGACTGGCGCCCGGAAATCCACGATAGCGACGGGCTTGCACTGTGGACCGGCACCGGCGAGCACATCTGGCGCCCGCTCACCAACTCCCCGCAGGTGCGCACCAACTCGTTCCTCGATGCTTCCCCCAAGGGCTTCGGCCTGATGCAGCGCGACCGCGACTTCGCCGGATACCAGGACGACGGCGCCTTCTATAATCGCCGCCCCGGCATCTGGGTCGAGCCGCTGGGAGATTGGGGTGAGGGCGCCGTGCAGCTCGTCGAGATTCCGACCGACGACGAGATTCACGACAACATCGTCGCCTATTGGGTACCGAAAGCGCCGGTGAAGACGGGCGACGAGCTGCGCTACGCCTACAAGCTTTACTGGGGCAATGACGAACCCAATCCGCCGGTCAACATCGGCCGCGTCGTTGCGACCTATACCGGCGCGGGCGGCGTTCCCGGCGCGCGCCGGCAGGAAGATCTGATCAAGCGCAAGTTCGTCATCGACTTCGTCGGCGGTCCACTCGCTGCGATGGAACAGCGCTTCGACGTAACGCCGGTGATCTCCCACTCCCACGGGCGCGTCGACAACGCCTACGTGATCAAGGTGGTCGGCACCGATCGCTGGCGCGCGTTGTTCGACCTCGCCACCGAGGGCGACCAACCCGTCGATTTGCGCTGTTACCTGCGGCTCGGCGATGAGACGCTCTCTGAAACCTGGCTCTACCAGTGGATACCGACGGCATAACCGCATTCCCGGGTGACAAGGTGGTTTAGAGTGATCGCGGGCTGCGCGGCGCCGAGCCGCCCGTCCGAGGTCGATCGGAGGTTTGCAGCGCATAATTCGTAAGGTGGGTTTGCGCGGGGAGTAGTGGACGGCGCGGGGTTGGCCCGCCTTGGAAACATTAAATTTTTCATCGACATGGGAGGGGAACGCGCGCAGGCCCGCGTCCGTTTAGCCCTCCAGCTAAATCCGTGCGGCGGAAGGAGCGAACCATCCCATGATCGACGGTTTTCATTGGACTCGCGCGCTATCGAAACAGCTGCGTTTCCTCTGTGAGGAAGTCGCGCTGCTTCCGGTACCCCAGCGTCTCAAGGTTCTCGCCGAGACCGCGGACCGCATGCTGGCCGCGCAAACGGGCCCCGATGCTGGGCCGGCCACCGGCGTGGCGGGCGGCTTTGCATCGGCTGCCGAGCCGCTACCGGCAGCTGTCGGCGTGATAGAGCTGCGCACCACCGAGCAGGTCAGTCTCGCCCATTCCTGCGGTATCGAGGCCGATGCTGCATTGCGGAACCAGGAGGCCGCGACCGGCGTTGTTCCGCCGAAAGGAATAAGCCGATGACCTCAGTGTTGATCTGCGAGGACGACGCCCTTCTCGCCGCGGACCTTGCCATGAGCGTGGAAGACGCGGGCCACCGTGTGATTGGCGTATGCGCCAACGCACACGATGCTTTGAAGGCGGCGAGCTATGATCTGCCGGACGTCGCGTTCGTCGACCTCGAGCTCGCCGACGGCCGCACCGGCAACGTCGTCGCGCAATCCCTTTACGCCATGGGCGTGAAGGTCGTCGTGCTCTCCGGACATCCGAATGTCGGCGTAGGCCTCGGCACGACACCGCACACCTATGCAGCCAAGCCGGCCAGCCCGGACATGGTCGCGAGCCTTCTCAATCCCGTCCCCCGCCGTCCGGCTCTTCGCCGCGCGGACGCGCAAACCGACCGAATTTACTGACCGGCAGCAGCGCTGAACCGAGCCGGTCCGGCGCTGCCGGTCAACAAGTCAGCTTCGACGGAAATGCCGAAGCGCACGCCATTAGCGCCGGGCCGGCATCTCCGTTCGCGCCGTGTCGAGGTGAGCATCGCGCAGGGCGGGGAACAGCTTCGCCCACACGCCCGTGAGCATGATCGATCCGACGCCGCCGAAGATCGCCGCGCCGACGGGGCCCAGGAAGCGCGCAGCGACACCGCTTTCGAATTCGCCGAGCTCATTCGACGCGCTGATGAAGAGGCTCGATACGGCGGTGACGCGCCCGCGCATTGGATCGGGCGTGACGATCTGAATGAGCGTCTGGCGCACGAACACCGATACAGCGTCGGCAGCGCCCAGCGCCGCAAGCGCCAGCATCGACAGCCACACCCACGCCGACAGCGCGAAGAGGATTGTCGCCGCGCCGTAGGCGGCGACGGACACGAGCATCCAGAACCCAGCGTTCCGCTGGATCGGATGCGTGCTCAGCGCAAACGCCATTAGCCCGCCGCCGATCGCAGGCCCCGAGCGCAGCAAGCCGAAACCATCGGGTCCGATGTGCAGCACGTCGCGCGCAAACACCGGCAGCAGCGCGGTGACGCCGCCGAGCAGCACCGCGAACAGATCGAGTGAGATCGCGCCGAAGACGATCTTGTTCGACCAGACATACGAAAGCCCCTCGGCGATGAGCTG
>Ga0180221_1002209_pt1 | contig 11642 bp, 11 predicted proteins | sample eDN5th37CKraftMG_FD_151339 | JGI IMG/M metagenome (GOLD analysis project Ga0180221, IMG submission 151339) | Enriched Miracle-Growth compost microbial communities from Emeryville, California, USA - eDNA 5th pass 37_C Kraft MG (version 2) (version 2) ...
GAGACGTTGCGGGTGCTGGCGGCCCAGCGCGGCCGCCACCTGGTCGCGGCACGTTCCCGGCTGTCGGCGCTGTTCGGTGCCGACGACGCGGCGCCGGGCGCGGGTCAGGCCCGGATCGGAGGCTCCTGGGCGGCCTTGGAGCCGGTGATCCGGTAGACGTCGAACACGCCGTCGACCTTGCGCACCGCGGACAGCACCGACGCGAGGTGCGACGGCTCGGCCATCTCGAAGACGAACCGGGACAGCGCGACCCGGTCGCGGGACGTCGAGACCGACGCGGACAGGATGTTGACGTGGTGGTCCGACAGGACCCGCGTCACGTCGGAGAGCAGCCGGTTCCGGTCGAGCGCCTCGACCTGGATCTGGACGAGGAACAGCGACGAGCTGCTCTGGCTCCAGGCGACGTCGACCATCCGCTCGGGCTGCTGGCGCAGCTGCTCGACGTTCACGCAGTCCGCACGGTGCACGCTCACGCCCGCGCCGCGCGTGATGAACCCGATGATCTCGTCGCCCGGCACCGGGGTGCAGCACTTCGCGAGCTTGACCCACACGTCGTCGACGCCGCGCACGACGACGCCGGGGTCGCCCGACCGGGGCCGGCGCTGGGGCCCGGGGCGCGTCGTCTCGGCCAGGTCCTCCTCGGCAGCGGGCTCGCCGCCCAGGGAGTGCACGAGACGCTGCACGACGGTCTGCGCGGAGACCTGCTGCTCCCCCACGGCCGCGTACAGGGCGGACACGTCGGCGTACCGCATCTCCGCCGCGAGCGTGACGAGCGCCTCCTGCGACAGCAGCCGCTGCAGGGGAAGGTTCTGCTTGCGCATCGCCTTCGCGATCGCGTCCTTGCCCTGCTCGATCGCCTCCTCGCGGCGCTCCTTCGAGAACCACTGGCGGATCTTGTTGCGCGCACGAGGGCTCTTGACGAACGCCAGCCAGTCGCGCGAGGGGCCCGCTGTCTCGGACTTGGACGTGAAGACATCGACGACGTCGCCGTTCTCGAGCTGCGAGTCGAGCGGGACGAGCCGCCCGTTGACGCGCGCGCCCATCGTCCGGTGGCCGACCTCGGTGTGCACGGCGTACGCGAAGTCGACCGGAGTCGAGCCCTGGGGAAGCGCCATCACGTCGCCCTTGGGCGTGAACACGTAGACCTCGGAGCCCGCGATCTCGAACCGCAGCGAGTCGAGGAACTCCTCGGGGTCCGTGGTCTCGCGCTGCCAGTCGACGAGCTGGCGCAGCCACGCCATGTCGTTGGCGCCGTCGTTGCCCGCCTTGGCCCCGCCGTTCTTGGCGGACTCCTTGTACTTCCAGTGCGCCGCGACCCCGTACTCCGCGCGCCGGTGCATCTCGTGCGTGCGGATCTGGATCTCGACGGGCTTGCCGCTCGGCCCGATGACCGTCGTGTGCAACGACTGGTACATGTTGAACTTGGGCATCGCGATGTAGTCCTTGAACCGGCCCGGGACCGGGTTCCATCGCGCGTGCAGGGCGCCGAGGGCTGCGTAGCAGTCCCGCACCGTGTCCACGAGCACGCGGACGCCGACGAGGTCGTTGATGTCCGAGAAGTCGCGGCCGCGCACGATCATCTTCTGGTAGATCGAGTAGTAGTGCTTCGGCCGGCCCGTCACCGTCGCCTTGATCTTCGCCGCGCGCAGGTCGGCGCCGACCTGCTCGCGCACCACGGCGAGGTACTCCTCGCGGGCGGGGGCGCGCTCGGCGACCAGGTGCACGATCTCGTCGTAGACCTTGGGGTAGAGCGTCGCGAACGAGAGGTCCTCGAGCTCCCACTTGATCGTGTTCATGCCGAGGCGGTGCGCCAGCGGCGCGTAGATCTCGAGCGTCTCGCGCGCCTTCTTCTGCGCCGACTGCGCGGACACGAACTTCCACGTGCGGGCGTTGTGCAGGCGGTCGGCGAGCTTGATGACGAGGACGCGGATGTCGCGGGACATCGCCACGACCATCTTGCGGACGGTCTCCGCCTGAGCGGCGTCGCCGTAGGTGACCTTGTCGAGCTTCGTGACGCCGTCGACGAGCATCGCGACCTCGGGGCCGAACTCCCGCCGCAGCTGGTCGAGCGAGTACTCGGTGTCCTCGACCGTGTCGTGCAGCAGCGCCGCGACGAGCGTCGACGGCGTCATGCCCAGCTCGGCCAGGATCGTCGCCACCGCGACCGGGTGGGTGATGTACGGGTCGCCGCTCTTGCGCACCTGGCCGCGGTGCTCGCGCTCGGCGACGACGTACGCCTGCTCGACGGCGGTCAGGTCGGCCTTGGGGTGGTTCGCGCGAGCCGCCGCGAGGACGGGCTCCAGCGCCGGCAGCGCGGGCAGCGACCGCGACCCGAAGCGCGGCAGCCGGGAGCGGACCCGGGAGGTGGGCGACGTGTCCGGCCGCGGCTCGGCCGAGGGCCGCTCGTCGGGGCGCGCGCTCGTACGGACCTCGTCCGTCATGGCAGCACCTCCCCCGCGCTCGGTTGCAGAAGTCTACGACCGTGCGGGGGTGACCCGTGACCGGAGCACCCGGTCAGCCGACGCTGACCAGGGCGTCGACCCGGTGCCCGCCCAGCTGCGACCGCCCGCCGAGGGGTGCGATCTCGACGAGGAACGACACCCCGACGACGTGCGCGCCGCACCGCTCCAGGAGCGCCACGGTCGCCGCCGCCGTGCCGCCGGTGGCCAGCACGTCGTCGAGCACGAGCACGCGCGCGCCCTCCGGGACGGTGAACGGGTGCAGCTCGACGGTCGCCGTGCCGTACTCGAGCGCGTAGCTCTCCGAGACGGTCGGACCGGGCAGCTTGCCCGCCTTGCGGACGGGCAGCACGCCGGCGCCGAGCGCCACGGCGACCGGAGCCGCCAGCAGGAAGCCCCGCGCCTCCATACCGGCGACGAGGTCGACCGGACCGTCGACGCGTGACGCGATGAGCGCGACCACGTCGGCGAACGCCGCGGCGTCCGCGAGCAGCGGGGTGATGTCGCGGAACAGCACCCCTGGCTCCGGGTAGTCGGGGACGAGCCGCACGAGCTCGTCGACCCGCTGCAGCACGCGGTCCTCGTCCGGGCTCCCGGACGAGGACCGCGCCGCGTCTGCTGTCACCGCTTGGTCCGCCTGCGCTTCGGCTGCGCGGCCGTGCCGAGGTGGGCCCCGGGGATCGTCGCGCCGACCGGGCCTGCGTGCGCCAGGACCGGCGCACCCTCCTCGCCGGAGGCCCGACGCGCCTGCAGCACCTTGGCGGTGTGCGCGGCCACCTTGGGCTCGCGCTCGCGCAGCCACACCTCGAACGGCGTCGCGAGGAAGATCGACGAGAACGTCCCGACGAGCATGCCGACGAACAGCGAGAGCGAGATGTCGCGCAGCGTCCCGGCGCCGAGGATGAACGCCCCGACGAACAGGATCGCGCCCACCGGCAGCAGCGCGACGACCGACGTGTTGATCGACCGGACGAGCGTCTGGTTGACGGCCAGGTTCGCGCGCTCCGCGTAGGTGTGGCGGCTCTGGTCGAGGACGTCCGCCGTGTTCTCGCGCACCTTGTCGAAGACGACGACGGTGTCGTAGATCGAGTACCCGAGGATCGTCAGGAAGCCGATGACCGTGGAGGGCGTGACCTCCCAGCCGATCGCCGCGTAGACGCCGACGGTGATGACGAGGTCGTGGAACAGCGCGACGAGCGCCGCGAGGGCGAACCGCCAGTTCCGGAAGTACAGCGTCATCACGACGGTGACGAACAGCAGGAAGACGATGATGCCGGTGACGGCCTTCTGCGAGACGTCGGCGCCCCACGTCGGACCGATGAACTGCGTCGTGACCTGGTCCGGCGCGACCTGGAACGCGTCCGCGAGGGCCGCGGCGACCTGCTCGCTCTCCGCGCGGTCGAGCTCCGAGGTCTGGATCCGCAGGCTGTTCGCGCCCAGGTCGCTGACCTTCGGCGCCTCGTCGGGCGCGATCGACTGCACCGTGTCCACGGCCAGCTGCTGCGAGCGGTCCTCGACACCGGAGACGACGAACTCCGAGCCGCCGCGGAACTCGATGCCGGGGTTCAGCCCCGGCTTGACGAGGAGGATCCCCGAGAGCACGACGAGGATCGCCGAGATCGTGAACCACAGCCGACGGCGCCCGACGATGTCGTACGACCGGCGGCCGGTGTAGAGGTCGTTGCCCCACTGGGCGAATCCGGCGGCCATCAGTCGTTCCCCTCCGTGCTCTGCGGGGCGTCGGTCGTCGCGTCCGCCTGTCGGGCGGCCGCGCGCTCGGCGGCGCGCCGCTCGGCGATCGTCATGCCGCCGGTGCCGACGGGCGTCGGCACCTTCCGGCCCGCGACCGGCTCGTCCTCGACCTCGTCGCGCGTGGACCGCGGCCCGGTGACGACCTTGCCGCGGCCGACGTACCGCGTCCGCTCGGGTGCACCGAGCCGCCGCGGGTCCAGGCCGGACAGCGGGTGGCCCCCGCCCCAGAACCGGGTGCGGGCGATGATCTCCATCATCGGGTGCGTGAAGAGGAACACGACGATCACGTCGATCACCGTCGTCAGGCCCAGCGTGAACGCGAACCCGCGCACACCGCCGACCGAGAGCGCGTAGAGCACCACGGCGGCGAGGAGGTTGACGGCGTCGGACGCCAGGATCGTGCGGCGCGCCCGGTCCCAGCCGCGCTCGACCGCCGCCGGCAGCGTCCGGCCGTCGCGCAGCTCGTCGCGGATGCGCTCGAAGTACACGATGAACGAGTCGGCCGTGATGCCGATCGCGATGATCAGGCCGGCGACGCCGGGCAGCGAGAGCCGGTAGCCCTGCGTCCAGGACAGCAGCGCGATCACGCCGTACGTGAGCACGGCGGCGACCACCAGCGACCCGACCGTGAGGATCGCGAGCGCCCGGTACTGCAGGAACGAGTAGACGACGACGAGCACGAGGCCGATGAGCCCCGCGACGAGACCCGCCTGCAGCTGCTCGGAGCCGAGCGTGGCCGAGACCTTCTGCTCGCTCTCGACCTGGAACGTCAGCGGCAGCGAGCCGAAGTTGAGCTGCTGCGCGAGCGTCGCGGCGCTGGCCTGGGTGAAGTCACCGGAGATCTCCGCCTGGCCGTTCGGAATGACGACGTTGACCTGCGGCGCCGAGATGACGAGCCCGTCGAGGACCATCGCGAACTGGTTCTGCGGCGACTGCAGACCGAGCAGCCGCTCGGTCGTCTTCGCGAAGGCCGTCGTACCCGCGCTCGTGAACTTGATGTTCACGACCCACTCCGTGCCCACGCCGCCGTTCGGCAGGACCTGCAGGCCGGAGGTCGCGGAGTCGATCTGGGTCCCGGGGATCTCGATCGGGCCGAGGACGTACTTGAACACGCCGTCGGTGTCGCACGTGACGAACGCGGCGTCCGCGGCACCCGGCTCGCCGCCGGTCAGCGCGCCCTCGTCCGAGCAGTCGAGGTCCTCGAACTTCTTCTGGACCTCCGGCGTCAGGTAGAAGGCGGCGTCGCTCGGGCTCGTCGCACCCGACGTCGCGGACGGCGACGGGTCGGGCGTCGGCGTCGTGGCACCGGGGACGGTCCCGGTGACGGAGCCGTCCGCGGTGGCGCTCGCGGACGCCGACGGGTCGGGCGTCGAGGACGGCGTGGCGTCAGGAGTCGCACCGTCCGTCGGGCTCGTCGTCGGCGTGGCCGTGGCCTCGGGGACCGGAGCGCCGTAGTCGACCGCGAGGACGGGCCGGAAGTCCATCTGGGAGGACTTGCGGACCAGGTCCAGCGTCTCCTGCGAGGGCGTGCCCGGCAGTGACACGACGATGTTCCGCTGGCCCTGGCGGCTGATCTCTGCCTCGGACACGCCCGACGCGTCGACGCGCTGACGGATCACGGAGATCGCCTGGTTGATGTCCTCGGACGTCGGCGTGCCCGCGGTCGAGATCGGCGTGAGGATCAGCTGCGTGCCGCCCTCGAGGTCGAGCGCGAGGCCGGGCGTCCAGGACGCGGTCGACACCTTGGTGCCGACGAAGACCGAACCGAAGACCGCGAGGACGATCCCGAGCAGCACCAGGAGGGTGCGGCCCGGCCGTCGGCGGCGGGTGGGAGGAGCCAACTGGGTTCTTCTCTCGTGCGCGCACCGGCCGCGTCGGCGGCCGGTGGGGTCCGGGCCCGGTGGGAGATCCGGGCCGTGCGGTTACTTCTCCTGCTCGCCGTCCTGCTTCGGGGCGGGCGGCAGGGAGGACAGGTCGTCCGGCACGTCGATCGGCTCGTCGGCGACGTCCGTCGCGGTCGCCTCGTCCGTGTCGTCGAGGGCGTCGTCGACGCCGTCGTACTCGTCCTCGACCGGCGGCTCGACCTTGCGCAGGATGGCCTGGCGCAGCCAGCGGGTCTGCGCCCCGCCCGGCTCGGTCTCGAGCGTGACCTTCTCGGGGTCGTCGACGTCGACGACCGTGCCGAAGAGGCCGGACGCGGTCATGACCTCATCACCCACCTCGAGGAGGTTACGGAACTCCGCCTGCTGCTTCTGCAGCTTCTGGTTCCGACGCGACATCCAGAACATCGCGCCGACGGCCAGTGCGGCGATGAGGATCAGTTCCACGAGACAACAGCTCCGTTCGAGTGGTGACCGACGCAGTCTAGGCGCACGCGCCCGGGGCTCCAACGCGCCATGACTGCGCCGGGTTCCCGTGGCCCGCGACGAACCGGCGCCGGACCGGCACCGGAGCGGCGCCGGAGCGCCCGCGGCGCCCGACGACGGCGGGAGCCGAGGGCCCCGCCGTCAGGCGAACAGCGTGCCGGTGTCCTGCGGCGGGGTGAGGCCCAGGTGCTCCCACGCCGCCGGGAGCGCCACCCGGCCGCGCGGGGTCCGGCCGACCAGACCCTCGCGCACGAGGAACGGCTCGGCGACCGTCTCGACGGTCTCCGGCTCCTCGCCGACCGCGACCGCGAGGGTCGTCAGGCCGACCGGGCCGCCGCCGAACCGGCGGCAGAGCGCGTCCAGCACCGACCGGTCGAGCCGGTCCAGCCCGCGACGGTCCACCTCGTAGACCTCGAGCGCCGCCCGCGCGGCAGACAGGTCGAGGGAGCCGTCGCCCCGCACCTCCGCCCAGTCCCGGACGCGCCGCAGCAGCCGGTTGGCGATGCGCGGGGTGCCGCGCGAGCGCGACGCGATCTCGTGCGCCGCCTGGTGCGAGAGCGGCACGTCGAGCAGCCGCGCCGACCTCAGCAGCACGCGCTCGAGCTCGTCGTCCGCGTAGAAGTCCAGGTGCCCCGTGAAGCCGAAGCGGTCGCGCAGCGGGGCGGGGAGCAGGCCCGCGCGCGTCGTGGCCCCGACGACGGTGAACGGCGGCAGCGCGAGCGGGATCGCGCTCGCCCCGGCGCCCTTGCCGACCACCACGTCGACGCGGAAGTCCTCCATCGCCACGTACAGCAGCTCCTCCGCCGGCCGGGCGAGCCGGTGGATCTCGTCGAGGAAGAGCACCTCGCCCTCCTCCAGCGAGGACAGCACGGCGGCCAGGTCCCCCGCGTGCTGGATCGCTGGCCCGCTCGTCACGCGCAGCGACGCGCCGAGCTCGGCGGCGATGATCATCGCGAGCGTCGTCTTGCCCAGCCCCGGCGGCCCGGACAGCAGCACGTGGTCCGGCGCACGGCCGCGCCGGCGGGCGGCCTGCAGGACGAGCGAGAGCTGGTCGCGCACGACGCGCTGGCCGACGAACTCCTCCAGGCTGCGCGGCCGCAGCGCTGCCTCGGCGGCACGCTCCGCCGCGTCCGCGTCGGGCCGGACGAGCTGCTCGGCCGCGAACCGCTCCGTGACCAGCTCGTCGAGGTCGTCGTGCCGGTCAGCCACGGCCGCCGCCCAGGGTACGCAGCGCGGCACGCAGCACGCCCGCGACCTCGTCGGCCGCGACCGGGCCCTCCGAGCCCTCCAGCACGGTGGCCACCGCGTCCCCCGCGACCCGGGCGTTCCAGCCGAGCCCGACGAGCGCCTCGACCACCTGGTCGCGCCGGTCCCCCGGCACGTCGGCGACGGCACCGCCGGGCGCGGCCCCCGACGGCACCGGCGAGCCGAGCCGGTCGCCCAGCTCGAGCACGATGCGCTGCGCGCCCTTGCGGCCGATGCCGGGCACCCGCTCCAGCGCCTTGAGGTCCTCGTCCGCGACCGCGCGCCGCAGCGCGTCCGGCGTGTGGACGGCGAGCATGGCCAGCGCCAGGCGCGGGCCGACGCCGCTGACCGTCTGCACGATCTCGAAGACCTCGCGCTCGTCGGCGTCCGCGAACCCGTAGAGGGTCAGGGCGTCCTCGCGCACGACGAGCGACGTCGACAGCCGCGCGCTCTGGCCGACCCGCAGCCCGGCGAGCGTCGCCGGCGTGGCGTGCAGCAGCAGCCCCACACCGCCGACCTCGACGACCGCGGCGTCGAGCCGTACGGCCAGCACCGTGCCGTGCACCGAGGCGATCACAGGTCCGCTCCCTCCCGGCGCCGCACCCGCGGGCCGCCGTCGTCGCGGCACACTCTCGCACGCCCGACCGAACAGGTGTACGAGACACGCCGCCCGTCAGGCCCGGCGCGCCGCCTGCTCCGCCGCCGCCCACGCGCGCTGGGCCGGCGTCAGCGAGCTCGGTGGCCGCTGCGGCGCGCCGAGCGCACCCGCCGGCCGCCACAGGTGGCAGACCGCCAGCGCCAGCGCGTCCGCCGCGTCGGCCGGCCGCGGGAGCTCGTCGAGCTGCAGGATGCGGGCCACCATCGTCTGCACCTGCGCCTTGTCGGCCCGTCCGCTGCCCGTGACCGCGGCCTTGACCTCGGACGGCGTGTGCAGCGCGACCGGCACCCGGCGCCGCGCCGCGGCGAGCATCGCGATGCCCGCGACCTGCGCGGTGCCCATCACCGTGCTCACGTTGTGCTGCGCGAAGACCCGCTCGACCGCGACCGTGTCCGGGGCGTGCTCCTCGATCGCCGCCTCGAGCGCCGTCGCGATCGCGAGCAGCCGCTGGTCCACGTCCCACGCGGCGTCGGAGCGTGCGACGGACACGTGCACGAGCCGCGCCCGGCGGCCGGGCAGGCCGTCGACCACGCCGATGCCGCAGCGGGTCAGGCCGGGGTCCACTCCGAGCACGCGCACACGCCCATCGTCGCAACCCCGGCGGCCCCCGCCGCGGACCGCCACGCCCGCGGACGCCCGCGGACGCACGGAGGGCGCACGGCCGTGGTGGCCGTGCGCCCTCCCGTGACGGACCGGTCGGGTCCGCGCGTCAGTCGTCCTCGAGCTCCGCCATGACCTCGTCGGAGGCGTCGAAGTTGGCGTACACGTTCTGCACGTCGTCCGAGTCCTCGAGCGCGTCGATCAGGCGCAGGATCTTGCGCGCGCCGTCCGCGTCGACCTCGATCTGCGTCGACGGCCAGAACACGACGTCCGCGGAGTCGTACTCGATGCCCGCCTCCTGCAGCGCGGTGCGCACCGGGACCAGGTCGGTCGCCTCGGAGAGGACCTCGAACTGCTCGCCCAGGTCGGTGACCTCCTCACCGCCGGCCTCGAGCACCGCCTCCATGACGGCGTCCTCGTCCGTGCCCTCCTTGGGCACGATGACGACACCCTTGCGGCTGAAGATGTACGACACCGAGCCCGGGTCGGCCATCTGCCCGCCGTTGCGCGTGAACGCGACGCGCACGTCGGACGCCGCGCGGTTGCGGTTGTCGGTGAGGCACTCGACCAGCACGGCGATGCCCCCGGGGCCGTAGCCCTCGTACATGATCGTCTGGTAGTCGGCACCGCCGGCCTCCTGGCCGGACCCGCGCTTGACCGCGCGGTCGATGTTGTCGTTCGGGACCGACGACTTCTTCGCCTTCTGGATCGCGTCGAAGAGCGTCGGGTTCCCCGCGGGGTCACCGCCGCCCGTGCGGGCGGCGACCTCGATGTTCTTGATGAGCTTCGCGAAGAGCTTGCCGCGCTTCGCGTCGATCACGGCCTTCTTGTGCTTGGTGGTGGCCCACTTGGAGTGACCCGACATCGCCTCTGCTACCCCTTTGCTCCCGCGCCGGGCGCCGCCTGCCCCGCCCCCTGCGAGGGGGCCGCGGCCGACGCCTCGCGGACGATCTGCACGAACAGCTGGTGCACCCGCGTGTCCCCGGTGACCTCCGGATGGAAGGACGTCACGAGCAGTGGACCCTGGCGGACCGCGACGATCCTACCGGCGGCTGGCCCGCTCTCCACGCGCCCGACGACGGTCGCCGCCGGCCCCACCTCCTCGACCCACGGCGCTCGGATGAACACGGCGTGCACCGGGCCGTCCACGCCGTCGATCGTCAGGTCGGTCTCGAACGACTCGACCTGCCGCCCGAAGGCGTTGCGGCGGACCGTGACGTCGACGCCCCCGAGGGTCTGCTGGCCCTCGATCCCGTCGAGCACGCGGTCGGCGAGCAGGATCATGCCCGCGCAGGACCCGTAGGCCGGCATGCCGGCACGCAGGCGCTCGCGCACCGGCCCGTCCAGCTCGAACGCGCGCAGGAGCTTGTCGATCGTCGTGGACTCGCCGCCCGGCAGGACGAGCGCGTCCACGGCGTCGAGCTCGGAGCGTCGCCGCACGGGCACCGCGCGCGCGCCGGACTGCTCGAGCGCCTGCAGGTGCTCGCGGACGTCGCCCTGCAGGGCGAGGACACCGATGGTGGGAGGCACCCGGCCATCGTAAGGACGCGCGCCGCGGGGCCGGGACGCCGCCCGTGTGCCGGTCGTCACGCGCCGCCTGCGCCCTCGGCCTGCGGCACGTCGCGAGCGCACCTCACTCCTGCGCGAGGCCGAGGTGCCGCGTGACGCCGTCCCAGCCGGGCAGCAGGTCGCGGACGAGGTCGACCAGCCGCTCCGGGAACACCTCGATCTCCACGCGGTCGAGCTCGTCGAGGTCCCACCACCGCAGCTCGTCGAGCACCTCGAGCTCGACCGAGGTCCAGGCCGAGCGGTCCAGGCCCAGGTACGCGTCGGCAGGGACGCGCCCGAGGAAGATCTCCTCGTCCTGGCGGCAGTGCTCGGCGTAGAAGTCGAAGACGGCGGACCGTGTGTAGACCGGCCCCACGAGCGCCTCGGCGGCGAGGACGACGCCGGTCTCCTCCCGCAGCTCGCGCACCGCGGCCTCGCGCGACGACTCCCCCGCCTCGATGCCGCCGCCGACGGTGAACCACCACGAGCGCTCCGGCTGGCCGAGGTCGTGGCCGCGCGCGAGCAGCACGCGGTCCCGCTCGTCGAGCAGGATCACACGGGCCGCTCGGCGGAAGAGCGTCCCGTCCGGCCCGGGTGCCCAGTCGGGGCCGAGGCCCGCGCCCGGCACCGGCCCGCCGTCCGGGCCCGTCGCGCCCACGACGGAGGCCGCCTCCCCCGGGAAGGGAGCGGCGGCCTCGTCGTGCACGTGCTGTGCCGTGTCGTCGGACGTCACCGTCCGACCGTCACCAGCCCCGCTCGGCGAGCCGGTGCGGCACGGGGACGTCGTCCACGTTGATGCCGACCATGGCCTCGCCCAGACCGCGCGAGACCTTCGCGACGACGTCGGGGTCGTCGTAGAACGTGGTGGCCTTGACGATCGCGGCGGCACGCTCGGCCGGGTTGCCCGACTTGAAGATGCCCGAGCCGACGAACACGCCCTCGGCGCCGAGCTGCATCATCATCGCCGCGTCGGCCGGCGTCGCGATGCCGCCCGCCGTGAACAGCACGACCGGC
>Ga0180221_1002212_pt1 | contig 11627 bp, 8 predicted proteins | sample eDN5th37CKraftMG_FD_151339 | JGI IMG/M metagenome (GOLD analysis project Ga0180221, IMG submission 151339) | Enriched Miracle-Growth compost microbial communities from Emeryville, California, USA - eDNA 5th pass 37_C Kraft MG (version 2) (version 2) ...
CCTTCATGCCCGCGCCGCCCAAATACATTTCCGCGCGGATGTCTGCCTGGCGCAGCTCCGAGACGAGCCGCTGATAACGGCCGAGGCTTTCCGTGTCCTTGTCCATGACGAGGACGACGACCGGCGCGACCGCCTCGGCGGTCTCGAGCTTGCCGAGGTTCTTCAGCGCTGTCATGAGGCGGGAGACGCCGATGGAAAAGCCGGTGGCCGGCACCGGCTCGCCGCGGAAGCGCGAGACGAGCCCGTCATAACGCCCGCCGCCGCCGACCGAGCCGAAGCGCACCGTCTCGCCGTCTTCGTTGACCACCGGAAAGGTCAGTTCGGCTTCGAAGACGGGGCCGGTGTAGTATTCAAGGCCGCGGACGACCGAGGGGTCGATGCGGATGCGATCTTCAAGATAACCGGCAGCTTGTGCCAATTCGTTTATCTGCTGAAGTTCCACTGCACCTTCGTTCGACACACCCACATCAGCAAGGCGATCAATTAAGTTCGCGACAGTCAAACCGCTAGAACGTTCGCTGGTGGCGCCGCTGCCGGGCTCTCCCCAACCAATAGTGTTCAAAAGTCGGCTAATCTGTACGTCGTTCAGACCGACACCTTTTGTGTGGTCTCCACTCTCATCGACGCGTCCTTTGACGCTCAAGAGCTGAACAACGCCCTCAAGACCAAATTTATCGAACTTGTCGAGAGAGCGCATGACGCCCAACCGTTTTTCTGCATTCTCGGCGCCTTTTAAACCGATAGCATCAAGAACTGCATCGAGTACCTTGCGGTTGTTCACCCGGATCACGTAATCGCCGCGCTTGATGCCCAGCGCTTCCATGACGTCGGCCATCATCATGCACATTTCGGCATCGGCCGCGACGCCGGGGGTGCCCACGGTATCGGCGTCGAACTGCATGAACTGGCGGAAGCGGCCGGGGCCGGGCTTCTCGTTGCGGAAGACCCAGCCGGCGCGATAGCTGCGGTAGGGTTTCGGCAGGCGCTCGAAATTTTCGGCCACGAAGCGGGCGAGCGGCGCGGTGAGGTCGTAGCGCAGCGACAGCCACTGCTCGTCCTCGTCCTGAAAGGAGAAGACGCCCTCGTTCGGGCGGTCCTGGTCCGGCAGGAATTTTCCGAGCGCGTCGGTGTATTCGATGAGCGGCGTCTCCACCGGCTCGAAGCCGTAAAGCTCATAGACGGCGCGGATCTTCGCCATCATCTCGTCGACGGCGCGGATATCGGCCGGATGGCGGTCGACAAGCCCGCGCGGGAGCCTTGCCTTCACCTTGTCCGCCTTGTCAGCCATGCCGAAAATCCGCCTTTTCTGATGTGGAAACCACGCCCGCTGCCGGGCGCGGCTGTCCTAGCCGATAAGGATGGGAGCGGCAAGGGCGGCGCGCTGAAAGCGGGTGACAGTTGGCGGCACTTCGGCTAATTCCTCTCGCGTTCCCGGCCTTCGTGCCTCCCACTCCGTGCGCCACCCAAGGAGAATTCATGCCGCAGCCGCCGGCCATGGTCGACAGCCTCGACGCGCTAGCAAAGCCCTACGCCCTGATCCTCTGCGACGTCTGGGGTGTCCTGCACAATGGCGTGGTGGCGTTCCCACCGGCCGCCGAGGCGCTTGCCAGGGCCCGCCGGGCAGGCAAGACGGTGGTGCTCGTCACCAACTCGCCGCGCCCGGGCGAACTCGTGAAGGGGCAGTTGCGCCAGATCGGCGTGAGCGACGACGCCTGGGACGACGTGGTGAGTTCCGGCGACGTGACGCGGGAATTGATCCGCAACGGCCCGCGCCGGGTGTTCCATCTCGGACCGGACCGGGACGTGCCGATCTATGACGGCCTCGATGTCGAACTGGTGGAGGAGTTCGAGGCTGCGGGCGTGGTCTGCACCGGGCTTTTCGACGACGAGACGGAAACACCGGAGGATTACGCGGAGATGCTGCAGCGCATGCGCGCCCGCGACCTGCCCTTCATCTGCGCCAATCCGGACATCGTGGTGGAGCGCGGCGACCGGCTGATCTTCTGCGCTGGCGCGCTGGCGCGCGATTATGGCCAACTTGGCGGGCGCACGCTGATCGCGGGCAAGCCGCATCGTCCAATCTATGAGGCGGCGCTTGCCGCGGCGGCGCGGAAGCTGGGGCGGGATGTGGGCCCGAGCGAGACGCTCGCGATCGGCGACGGCATGCTGACGGACGTGAAAGGCGCTGTGGGGATGGGCATGGACGTGCTTTACGTGACCGACGGCATCCACGTTTCCGAGTATAGGGGAGACGGAGGGTTGGACGCTGTGCGGCTGGCGGCTTTCCTGGAGAAGCACGGCCACCAGCCGGTGGCCGCGATCGAGCGGTTGAGATAGATCGACCGGATGGAGAGCATGACGCAATCAACCCCCCTCTGCCCTGCCGGGCATCTCCCCCTCAAGGGAGGAGATTGGCAGTCGCCGCAGGTTCCGCTCGCGGGGAACATTGCAGAAGGTGCATCGTATAAAGCGGCAGGCGCAATCTCCCCCCTTGAGGGGGAGATGCCCGGCAGGGCAGAGGGGGGTGTGAAGCCTCGACATATCCCTGACCGGCGAACGGGCTCTTTCCGAGGCGGTAATGGCGGCTGATTTTCTACGGCTTTCCGGCTATCAGGACATTCCGGCGCATCTGCGCGGGGCGGTCGTGGCCATCGGCAATTTCGACGGCGTGCATCGCGGGCACCAGGCGGTGCTGGCGCGCGCGCTGGAGATCGCGGAAGAGCGACAGGCGCCGGCGGTGGTGCTCACCTTCGAGCCGCATCCGCGCACGATCTTCCGGCCGGATATCCCGCTTTTCCGGCTGACGCCGGCCCCGATGAAGGCGCGGCTTCTCCGCGCCATGGGGTTCGATGCGGTGGTGGAGCAGCCGTTCACGCGCGAATTCTCCTCGCTCTCGGCGGAGCGTTTCGTGGCCGAGGTGCTGGTGGGCGGGCTTGGCGCCTGCCATATCGTGGTCGGCTTCGATTTCCACTACGGCAAGGGGCGGGGCGGCTCGCCGGAAACGCTTGGCGTCGCGGGGGAGGCCTACGGCTTCGGCGTGACGGTGATGGACGCGTTCTCGGACGAGGGCGGCGAAGTGGTCTCCTCGAGCCGGATCCGCGGGCTGCTTACCGAAGGCGATGTGGCGCAGGCAGCCGGCCTTCTCGGCTATCGCTACACCGTCGAGGCGGAGGTGACGGGCGGCAAGAAACTCGGCCGCACCCTGGGCTTCCCGACGGCAAACATGTCTCTGCCGGAGGAGTCGGGGCTGCGCCACGGTATCTATGCCGTGCGTTTCCGCCGCGCGGACGGCACGCTTCGCGATGGCGTTGCCAATTACGGGCGGCGGCCGACCGTGGACGAGAACGGCGCGGCGCTGTTGGAAACCTTCGTGTTCGATTTCGATGGCGATCTCTATGGCGAAACATGCGCGGTCTCCCTCTTCGGCTTCCTACGCGGCGAGGTGAAATTCGACGGGCTCGATGCGCTGGTCGCGCAGATGAAACGGGACGAGGAGGAGGCGAGGGCGCTGCTTGCGGGAGTGCGGCCGATTTCGGAGCTGGACATGAAGGTGGCCTTCAAGCACAGCGACGTGGAATAGGATCTTGGCCAAGCTGATCTCGTTTGCCGGCCTGCCCGGCGTGGGCAAGACCACCATCGCCCGGCTGCTTTCACAGGCAACACGAGCCGTCTATCTACGCGTGGATGAAGTCGAGGCAGCGATCCGGAGGCTACACCCAGAACGGGACATTGGACCTGAGGGCTATCACGTTGCCGCAGCTCTTGCTGCCTCGAACCTCGAGCTCGGGCATGATGCGATCATCGACTGCGTGAACCCTTGGACCATCACGCGCGAGATGTTCGCCGCCGCGGCCGGGCGGGCCGGAGTCTGCATATTGGGTGTTGAAGTCTTTTGTTCGGACCTCTCTGTGCACCGCCGGCGCGTCGAGAGCAGAACGGCGGATATCCCCGGCCACGTTCAACCAGACTGGCAGAAGGTCGTCTCCCGCGACTATACTTCCTGGCTTGAAGCGGATCTGCGCATCGATACGGCGCATTCCTCCCCGGACGACGCCGTCCGCCTCATTCAGGCTCTGATGTGATGCCGGCTTTTTGTTCGATACTTTAAGCGGCATTTCTGCTCTTTATTCCCGTCCTTGTCTCGGCTAAAAGCGCGGACCATGATGAGCGCCGGTTTCACGCCGTTTTCGATACGAATTATTGGCCCGGCTTTCCGCGCGGCCTGAAGCGTCGCGGGAAGGTCCGGGTTTCCTGCGCTCAGGTGAGCGCCATCCGCCACTTCCTACGGTCATCGGCGAGGCCAACGGGCTCTCGCGTTCTTACGGCGATACAATGAGCGAAACCACCGAAAAGCTGGATTATTCCAAGACCCTCTATTTGCCGCAGACGGATTTTCCGATGCGCGCCGGGCTCCCCCAAAAGGAGCCGGAGATTGTCGCCCGCTGGCAGGAGATGGATCTTTACCGGCAGCTGCGCGAGGATGCGAAGGGCAGGCCTCTCTTCGTGCTCCATGACGGCCCGCCCTATGCCAACGGCAACATCCATATCGGCCACGCGCTCAACAAGGTGCTGAAGGACGTCATCACCCGCTCGTTCCAGATGCGGGGTTTCGACTCCAATTATGTGCCGGGCTGGGACTGCCACGGCCTGCCGATCGAATGGAAGATCGAGGAGCAGTACCGCGCCAAGGGCAAGAACAAGGACGAGGTGCCGATCAACGAATTCCGCCGGGAGTGCCGGGATTTTGCCACGCACTGGATCAAGGTTCAGACGGAGGAATTCCTGCGGCTGGGCGTGGTGGGTGATTTCAAGAACCCCTACACCACCATGGCCTATCACGCGGAGGCCCGCATTGCCGGCGAGCTTTTGAAATTCGCCATGTCCGGCCAGCTCTATCGCGGCTCCAAGCCCGTGATGTGGAGCGTGGTGGAGCGGACGGCGCTGGCCGAGGCCGAGGTCGAGTACCACGATTATGAGAGCGATACGGTCTGGGTGAAGTTTCCTGTAGAACTCGCCGTAGCGAGTGGCTGGAAACCTGCGGATGTATCGACTTCGAGTCATGCAAGGCAGGTTAACGAACTCGTCGCCGGTTTGAAGGACGCCTATGTGGTCATCTGGACGACGACGCCGTGGACGATCCCTGGTAACCGCGCGATCTCCTACTCGCCGCGCGTCGCCTACGGCCTTTACGAGGTCACGGCGGCGGAGAATGATTTCGGCCCGCAGGCCGGCGAGAAGCTGATCTTCGCAGATGCGCTGGCGGAGGAGTCGTTCGCCAAGGCGAAGCTGCGATATAAACGCCTGCGCGACGTTCCCGCAGAAGCACTCGCGACCATCATCTGCGCGCATCCCCTGAAGGGTCTCGGCGGCGGCTACAACTTTCCCGTCCCGCTGCTCCCCGGAGAGCACGTGACCGACGATGCGGGCACGGGCTTCGTGCATACCGCGCCGAGCCACGGCCGCGAGGACTTCGACGTCTGGACGGAAAACGCGCGGGCCCTGCAGGCGCGCGGCATAGACACGGCGATCCCCTTTACGGTGGACGACGCAGGCTTCTTCACCAAGGACGCGCCGGGCTTCGGGCCGGACCGCGAGGGTGGGCCGGCGCGCGTGATCGACGATGCCGGCAAGAAGGGTGATGCCAACAAGGCCGTCATCGAGGCGCTCATCGCGAAAAACATGCTTTTCGCGCGTGGGCGGCTGAAGCATCAGTATCCGCATTCCTGGCGTTCGAAGAAGCCGGTGATCTTCCGCAACACGCCGCAATGGTTCGTCTACATGGACAAGGACCTGGGCGACGGCAGCACGCTTCGCAGCCGCGCGCTGAAGGCGATCGACGAGACGCGCTTCGTGCCGGCTGCCGGCCAGACGCGGCTGCGCTCCATGATTGAGGAGCGGCCGGACTGGGTGCTCTCGCGCCAGCGCGCCTGGGGCGTGCCGATCGCCGTCTTCGTGGATGAGGACGGTGAGGTGCTGAAGGACGAGGCGGTCAACGAGCGCATCATGGAAGCCTTCGAGCAGGAAGGCGCGGACGCCTGGTTCGCCGAAGGCGCCAAGGAGCGTTTCCTCGCCGGCCGCAACGACATGGAACGCTGGACGCAGGTACGCGACATCCTCGATGTCTGGTTCGACTCGGGCTCGACGCATGCCTTCACGCTGGAGGACCGGCCGGACCTGAAATGGCCGGCGGATGTCTATCTCGAGGGCTCGGACCAGCACCGCGGCTGGTTCCATTCTTCGTTGCTCGAAAGCTGCGGCACGCGCGGGCGCGCGCCTTACAATGCGGTCATCACCCATGGCTTCACCATGGATGAGGAAGGCCGCAAGATGTCCAAGTCTCTGGGCAACACGGTGGTGCCCCAGGACGTGATGGCGAAATCGGGCGCCGATATCCTGCGGCTCTGGGTGGTGACGACCGACTACTGGGAAGACCAGCGGCTCGGGCAGAACATCCTGCAGACGAACATCGACGCCTACCGCAAGCTCCGCAACACCATCCGCTGGATGCTGGGCACGCTCGCCCATGACGAGGGCGACGTGGTGCCGCTCGAAAAGATGCCGGAGCTGGAGCGGTTGATGCTGCACCGGCTCTTCGAGCTCGACCAGATCGTGCGCAGGGGGTACGACAATTTCGATTTCAAGCGCGTCACCCGGGCGCTGCTCGACTTCATGGTCGTGGAGCTTTCCGCCTTCTATTTCGATGTGCGGAAGGACGCACTCTACTGCGATGCGCCGTCGAGCATCCGCCGCAAGGCCGCGCTTCAAGTCGTCCGCCAGCTCTTCGATTGCCTGGTGACGTGGCTTGCGCCCATGCTGCCCTTCACGACCGAGGAGGCCTGGCTGGAACGCAATCCCGATGCGAAGTCCGTGCATCTGGCGCAGTTCCCGGATGTGCCGGGCGCCTGGCATGACGAGGCGCTGGCCGAGAAGTGGCGCAAGATCCGCCAGGTGCGCCGGGTCGTCACGGGCGCGCTGGAGATCGAGCGCAGGGAAAAGACCATCGGCTCCTCGCTCGAGGCGGCACCCATCGTCTTCCTGGGCAGCGAGCTTGCCGGCCTGTTCGACGGGCTCGACGCGGACGAGATCTTCATCACCTCGGGCGCCGAGGTGAAGGGCGCCGATGCGGCATCCGCGCTCCAGCACGCCGAAATCAGCGATCCATCCACCGTTTTCGTGGAGGAGACGGTGGGGCCGCAGGTGGCGGTAAAATTCCGCAGGGCGGAGGAGCTTGGCCTGCGCAAATGCGCCCGTTCCTGGCGCTACACGGACGATGTGGGCTCCGATCCGGAATTCCCTGATGTCTCGGCTCGCGACGCTGCGGCGCTGCGCGAGCTGAAGACTCTTGGGCGCATTTGACGGGCGGCGTTGCGTCAACCCTGGCCGTCCGCTAAAAGGCGGCCAAGGTTAATGCGCCATTATCTCGTCCGATTTTCCGGCGAAGAGGCGGGAAATGAGGGGCGGCAACAAGCGTGCCGAGGAGAGTTGACGTTGAAGCATCTTGATAGCGCGGCACGCAGCCGGGGACGGAAAGCAGCGTGCAAGCTCGCCGCGGCGGCCACAGCCGTATCGACAATCGTGCTTGCAGGCTGTGCCGGCCCGACCTACGGCACGGGCAAGCCGGCAGACCAGCAGCTTCTGCAGGACGTGACGGGAATCCTTTCCGTCGGCCCCAAGGACAGAGAGCCTATCGATTACAGCCCGCGGCCCGGCATCGTGAAGCCGCCGTCCACTGCAGTCCTGCCGCCGCCGCAGGAGAATGTGGCCATGAACAATCCGAATTGGCCCGAATCGCCGGAACAGCGCCTGGCGCGCATCCGCGCCGAGGCGACCGCCAACCAGGACAATCCGTTCTATCGCTCAAGCGTCATTCGCGACGTGAACCGCGGGGATGGCCCACGTCTGCCCCCCTCGGATCAATTCACCGAAGGCGACCGGGTGAGGCCGGCGATCCTGTCTCCCGGCGGCCAGCGCGCGCAGCGGCAGGCTTACGAGGAACGCCGGCAGCTGAGCCAGCAGGGCAGCCCGACGACGCGCCGCTATCTGAGCGATCCGCCGCTTGATTACCGCCAGCCGGCACCGACAGCACCGGCCGGGGATCTTGGCGTCGAGGAATACAAGAAGGAACGCGCGGCCAAACGCGCCGCGAGGGGCGGTTCCGGCGGCCTGCGCCAGCTCTGGCCCTGGTAAGCCGGCAGTCTTCGGTCACCGCATTTGTTGCACCCTCTGGCCTGCGGGCCAGAGGGGTTTCTAATCGCGCTTCTCCGCGAAAAACTCCTTGAGCAGCGTTGCGGCTTCGCGCTCGCCAAGGCCTTCATAGACCTCCGGCGCGTGATGGCAGGTGGGCTGGGCGAAGAAGCGCCCGCCATGGATGACGCCGCCACCCTTCGGATCACTCGCGCCGAAATAGAGCCGGCGGATGCGCGCGAAGGAAATGGCGCCCGCGCACATGGCGCAGGGTTCGAGCGTCACATAAAGATCGGCACCCGTAAGGCGCTCCGCGCCATCCGCCCGGCAGGCCGCGCGGATGGCAAGCATTTCGGCATGGGCGGTGGGGTCGTTGAGCTCGCGCGTGCGGTTTCCGGCGCTCGCCAGCATCTTTCCGCCGCGCGCGATGACGGCCCCGACAGGCACCTCGCCGCGCGCGGCCGCGCGCCGCGCCTCATCGAGGGCGGCATCCATGAAACTCGCGAAGGCTTTCGCCTGTTGCCCTTCCAATCTTTTTGCTCGCAACGCAGATGACGAATTGGTACCTAGAGCGAAACGCGCTCGCATTCGCTCGCGCTTCCGCTCTATTTATTTGTTTTGCCGCATTTTTGCGATGCCGGTTGGTTTCACCCGGCTGCGGAATGCTCTAGCCCGCCTGAGAGGCACAGGCCACCATGAAGAACAGAAAAGACGAACCGACGCGCGGCAGGCAAGCCGCGCCGCGCAGCAAAACAGCCGGTAAAGCCGTTGGCAAGGAAGGCGCCCGCCAGAAATTCGGCAAGACGCCGAAGCCCGAGCCGCGGGAAGAGGGCCGCACGGACGGCGAACGCATCGCCAAACGGCTGGCGCGCGTCGGGGTGGCTTCCCGGCGCGACGCGGAAACGATGATCGCTGAGGGCCGCGTGAAGGTGAACGGGCGCGTTCTCTCCTCGCCCGCCTTCAACGTGCGCCCTTCGGACCGGATCGAGGTCGACGGCGCCCCCCTTCCGGCCGCTGAGCGCACGCGGCTTTTCCTTTTTCACAAGCCCGCAGGCTGCGTGACCACCACGCGTGACCCGGAGGGGCGCAAGACGATCTTCGATCTCCTGCCGCAGGGATTGCCGAGGCTGATCACCATTGGCCGGCTGGACATCAACACGGAAGGGCTGCTGCTGCTCACCAATGATGGCGGGCTCGCCCGCGTGCTTGAGCTGCCGTCCACCGGTTGGCTCAGGCGTTATCGGGTGCGGGTGCACGGCAAGGTCGATCCGAACGCTCTGGCGGAATTGGAGCAGGGCATCGCCGTCGACGGTGTGTTTTACGGCGCGATCACGGCCACGCTCGACCGGCAGCAGGGCAGCAATGCCTGGCTGACGTTGGGGCTGCGGGAGGGCAAGAACCGCGAAGTAAAAAATGTGCTTGGCGCGCTCGGCCTCGATGTGACGCGGCTGATCCGCATCTCCTACGGACCGTTCCAGCTCGGGGACTTGCCCGAGGGCGCCGTGCAGGAGGTTAAGGGGCGCATGCTGCGCGACCAGCTGGGCGAGCGGCTGATCGAGGAGGCAGAAGCCAATTTCGAGGCGCCGATCACCAAGCCCTTCGCCAACAAGCCGGTTCGGGCGGAGCGGAACAAGCCCGACGAAGACAGGCGCGGGCCCGGCGACGCGGAAAGTGCCGGACGGCAGGAGAGAAAGCCGGCCAATCGCAGGAAATCGCCCGAGGAAAAGCGCGAGGAGGCCCGCGAAAGGCTGCAGACGAAGCGGCCGGAGCGCTTCGAGGGCAAGGGTGGTGCGGGCCGCAAGGAGAAGAGCGAGCGTGCGGCGCGCTTTTCCGGGGATGCCCGCCCGGAGAAATCCAGTCGGGAACGCCCATCGCGGGAGCCCAGGGCGGAGCGTCCTTCGCGGGAGTCCAGGCCGGAACGCCCGTCGCGGGAGCCTAGGGCGGAACGCCCGGCGCACGCATCCGTTGAGCGGCGCTCCCGTGCCTCCAACGTGTGGATGGCGCCCGGCGCGCGCCCGGTAGGGAAAAAGCGGGCCGAGGAAGCACCCGAGGACGTCGCGAAGAAGAAGACGCGCGGGGGGCGGCCGGAGGCGGGCCGCAATCCCAAGGGCGCGCGCCCGGAAGGGAAGGGGCGTGCCGGAGACAGGCCAGCCCGGCCCGGCAAGGGCCGGAAGGAGCGCTGAAGAACGGCATGCGCATCGTCGGCGGCACTTTGAGCGGGCGGCGGCTTGCATCACCAAAAAGTGATGCGATCCGCCCGACCACGGATCGGGCGCGCGAATCCCTTTTCAACATCCTCGAGCATTCCTACCCGGACTCCATCGAAGGCGCGCGCGTGCTCGATCTCTTCTCCGGCAGCGGAGCGCTGGGCATAGAGGCGATCTCGCGCGGGGCGAGCTATTGCCTCTTCGTGGAGGAGGCGCCGGCCGCCCGCGCGCTGGTGCGCGAAAACGTCGAAAGCCTTGGCCTGCAAGGCCGGACGCGCATCTTCCGGCGCGATGCGGCGCATCTCGGGCCGATCGGCACGATGCAGCCGTTCAACCTCGTGTTTGCCGACCCGCCTTACGGCCGCGGCCTCGCAGAGAAGGCGATCGCTTCGGCGCTCGCGGGCGGCTGGCTCACGGACGAGGCGCTGATTGTCGTTGAAGAATCGGCGGCCACGCCGTTCAGGGCGCCGGAAGGTGTGGTCATCCACGAGATGCGTACCTATTCTTCCAGCACGCTCGCTTTTTGTGGAATCGTCAGAGTTTAGCCACATGAGGCGTGGTACATGTCGCGCTCCGCGAGGACAGGGGCCGGCGCTTGAGCGGCCGGCCGGTCCATATTGGCTGAACAGGGTATTTGGATGAGATTTTTATCCTTTATCGCCGCATTTCTGATCATGGCGGCGGCAACTCTCCCCCACGCTTCCGCGCAGAGTACTTCAGGCGCGTTCGAAGCCGAAACCTTCACCCTCGACAACGGGCTGCAGGTGGTCGTCATTCCCCAGCGGCGCGTGCCGGTGGTGACCCACATCCTGTTCTACAAGGCCGGAGGCGCCGACGAGGAGCCCGGCCAGTCGGGCATCGCCCATTTTTTCGAGCACCTGATGTTCAAGGCCACGAAGACCCATGAGGCCGGGGCGTTCGAAGCGGCGGTGAAGGCGGTGGGAGGCGATCAGAACGCCTTCACCACAAACGATTTCACCGCCTATTTCGAGCAGGTCCCGCCCACCGCGCTCGGCGAGATGATGGCCTTCGAGGCCGATCGTATGCGTAACCTCATCCTGAGCGACGAGGCGATCGAGACCGAGCGGCGCGTCGTGATGGAAGAGCGTCTCATGCGGGTGGACAACGACCCCTCCGGCATCCTGCGCGAGGCAGTCGGCGCGGCTCTCTTCCACAACCACCCCTATGGCACGCCGGTCATCGGCTGGATGCATGAGATCGAGCATCTGTCGAAGG
>Ga0180221_1002213_pt1 | contig 11619 bp, 9 predicted proteins | sample eDN5th37CKraftMG_FD_151339 | JGI IMG/M metagenome (GOLD analysis project Ga0180221, IMG submission 151339) | Enriched Miracle-Growth compost microbial communities from Emeryville, California, USA - eDNA 5th pass 37_C Kraft MG (version 2) (version 2) ...
CTGCGAGCGCACCGACGAGGACCAGGCCCATCACCTTCGCCACGCCGTGCGTGTGCAGGAACCGGGCGTGGCGGGGGGCGCCCTTCTCGGCGGCGGAGTTCGTCGTCACGGGATGTGATCCTAAGCGGAGCCCTGCGCAGGCCCGGCGCGGCGTGGGAGCGCGTGCGGTGGAGGGATTGTGGAGATGGGCCTGCTGTGTACGAGGCCAGCATCTCAGCGGAGGTGGAGGCGGTCGAGCACCCCGGTCAGCCGCGTGTCGTCGGCCCCTGCCGACAGCTCGTCCGCGGCCGCGTCGGCCCGCTGCTTGGCGGCTGCGATGCCGTCCCGGCCGAGCCGCCGGACCGACGCGGCGCACGTCGCGGCGAACACGTCGACCGCGACGGCCCCGAGCCCGTAGGACCGGACGAGGCGCTCGGCCTGCGCCGCCGGGCCGACCGCGAGCGCGCACCGGGCCTGGACGGCCGCGAGCAGGAACGACGGCAGCGCGGCGCACGCCTGCGTCGTCGTGGGCGGGACCCACCACGTCGCGACGTCGTAGCCGTGGAGCGCGGCGGGGAGCGCGTCCGCGTCGGGCGCGGGCGCGATCCGGACCTGGGCGAGGTCCTCGGCGCGCTCGTGCAGCCGGCGCAGGACGGTGCCGCCGTCGGGGCCGTCGGCCAGCAGGAGGTCGAGGGTCCAGCCGTCCCCGAGGGTCCGCATCGCGTCGATCGTGGCCTCGAGGCCCGCGCCCGCCCGCGCGACGCCGGCGCGCACCAGCCGGACGGGCTCGCCCACGGGAGTCGGCGCCAGGTCGGCGCGCGGCCAGGTGTCCTGTACGACGACGACGTCGGGCTGCAGCCCGGGCACCTCCCGCCGGACGAGGTCGGCGAGAGCGCCGGAGCTCGCGGTCACGGCGGCGCTGCGCGGCAGGTCCTCACGGAGGACACGGAGCAGCGCGTCCCGCTCGAGGGGCGCGAACGGACCGTGCGCGCCGGCGTCGGGCCACGCTCGCACGTCCGCCCAGACGGCCGCGCCGTCCGCGAGGTGCCGTGCGACCGGGAGCGTGTCGGCCCCCACCGCGACGACGGCGTCCCACCGCCCGCCCGCGAGCTCGTCGGCCGTGACCCGCGCGGCGGGTGAGCGCAGGAGCGGCGAGACGCCGCGCGCGAGCCAGCCGGTCGCGACCGCCGAGGCGGGCGGATGGGGGCTGTCGGCCGGCCCGAGGGTCACGTGGCGGACGGGCCCGGGCACCGCCGGTCCGTAGCCGGCCGTGGTGACGTCGGCGCGCCGGGCGAGCGCACGGACGAGGCGCCGGACGCGCGCGTCGTCCCGGTGGCGGGTGAAGGCCACCAGGAGGACGCGGGGCCGGCTGCCGCTCATCCTGCCTGCGGCTCTCCGGCGGGGTCGGTCAGACGGACGTCGACGCGCTCTCCCGCGACGAGCCGTTCCCAGCGGTCGGGGTCGGACGCGGCGAGGGCGGCGACGTCGGTGGTGACCGCGACGACCGACCCCTCGCGGGCCCACGTCGCGGTGGAGTCGCGGAGGAAGGCGGCGGGCTCGCGCGCCACCAGGAGGGTGCGCGCCCGCGCGTCGAGGGCGACCGCGGGGCCGGCGAGCGCCCACGCGAGCAGGTCGGCGTGCGCGACGGTCCCACCGGGTCCGTCGGCGTGGACGAGCGCGGGAGCCGCGGGATCGATCGGCGGCGCGTAGCCCAGCACGTCCCCGTAGGTCATGACCGAGGCCGCGGCGTCGACCACGCCGGCGGGCAGCGGCGCACCGAAGCTCCGCGCGAGCGGGGCGAGGCTCACGGCGACCACGTCGCGGCCGACACCGGCCCAGCGCTCGGGGTCGGCGGTCACGACGACGTCGCCCTCGCCCGCGCGCACGTCCACGCACGCTCCCACACGCCACGCGGCGAGCGCCCACGTGATGCTCCGCCAGTGCGCAGGAAGATCGAGCGTGAGGGTGCTTTCCGGACCGACGTCGAATTCCTCGACGAGGAGGTTCGCCGTCTTCGTCACCCAGTTGCCGAGAACGGCACCGGACAGCTCGATGCGTTCACCCCCGGCGGCGTACCACGTGAGGCGCGGCGCGCCGCCTCCCGCGACCAGGCGCGCGAGCAGCGCGGACGCGTCTTTCCCGGCGATCCCCGGCCCTCGGGCGACGGTGCTGGTCGGGGGTGTCGCGGCGTGCTCCATGGCCTCAGCCTAGAGGGGGTGATCCGGCGACGCGCGCGCCCGCCGACACGCCGATCTGCACGTGAACTTCACCCCTCGTCCCCGTGGCGCTACCACATTTCGGCTTGACGCTCACGGATGACACGCGTGTAATTCTACCAATGCAGTTTCTTCACGAGGACCGCAGGTAAAGGGGCGAAACATGTGGAACCTTCTCGACGGGGACGGCGGGGTATTCCCGTCCGACGCCACGACGAGCTACGGCGCCGGGCAGGCGCCTGACGAGCTCGTCCACCACGACCTGGGTCTGGCCCCGGTCGTCTCGCTCTTCGGCGACATCGCCGAGGAGGACACCCTCCTGAGCTGGCAGGAGCGGGCGCTGTGCGCCCAGACCGACCCGGAGGCGTTCTTCCCGGAGAAGGGCGGCTCGACGCGCGAGGCCAAGAAGGTCTGCTCGGGCTGCGAGGTCCGTCAGGAGTGCCTCGAGTACGCGCTGGCCCACGACGAGCGGTTCGGCATCTGGGGCGGGCTGTCGGAGCGCGAGCGCCGCAAGCTCAAGCGCCGCGCGATCTGACCGGGCTCGGGCCGGGACGCCCGGGTCGCCGCGCGGGCACGCGGCGCACGGGTCGAGCGCGCGCCGCGCCGACCTCCTGAGGTCCGACGGATCCGCTCCGAGGCGTCGCATGATGGCGGAGCCATGAACGACGCGAGCGCTCTGTCCACGACGCCGGCGGATGCCGGCGCGTCGGTCGTGTCCGCCGTGACGGGCACGGTCCCCGTCGTCGCGAGCGTCACGGCCGTCATCGTCACCCGCGGCGCGAACCCCTGGTTCCGCCGGACCCTCGCCGCGGTCCGCGCGCAGCACCGCGCCCCCACACGCCTGGTCGTGGTCGACGTCGCCACGGCCACCGCGACGAGCGGCTACGCGGACCTCCAGCTCGGCGACGCCCGCTTCGTCGCGGCCTCCCGGGCGCGCACGTTCGGCGAGGGTGTCGCGGCCGCCCTGCGCGAGGAGCCCGACGGCCAGTGGCTCTGGCTCCTCCACGACGACTCCGCCCCGGACCCCGGCGCGCTCGGCGCGCTCCTGCGCGCGGTCGAGCACTCGTCCGCGGTCGCGGTCGCGGGCGCGAAGCAGCGGCGCTGGCCGACGGCGCCCGCCTCGTCCGTCACGCGCCTCGACGACGCCCGCCGCATCCCCGAGCTGCTCGAGGTCGGGGTGACGACGTCGCGCGGCGGCCGGCGCGTGTCGGTCGTCGAGCCGCACGAGATCGACCAGGGCCAGCACGACGCGCGCGACGACGTCCTCGGCGTCGGCCTGGCCGGAGCGCTCGTGCGCCGCAACGTCTGGGACGAGCTCGGGGGCACCGACCCCGAGCTCGGGCCGTTCGGCGACGGCCTCGACCTCTGCCGCAGGGCCCGGCTCGCCGGGCACCGCGTCGTGGTCGTGCCCGGGGCCGTCGTCGAGCACGCGCAGCTCAGCCTGCACCGGGTCGACCCGACCGACGGCGCGCACCCCGGGGACCCGGACCCCGACGACGGCGGGGACGCCTCGTTCGGCGCGCGCCGCCGGAGCGAGCTCTACCTGCGGCTCGTGGGCGCACCTCTCGCGCTGCTGCCCCTGCTCGTCGTGTGGCTGGTGCTCTGCGCACCGTTCCGGGCGATGTACCGGCTCGTGCTCAAGCAGCCCGGCCATGCGCGCGACGAGCTGCTCGCCCCGCTGCTCGTCCTCGTGCGCGTGCCCGGCCTGGTCCGCGCGAGACGGTCGGTCCGCCGCACGTCGACGGTCCCGCGGCGGGCCGTCCGCCCGCTGCAGCAGGACTGGCGCGAGGGCGCCGCGCAGCGGCGCGACCGGCGGCTGAGCGCCGCCGAGCAGCGTCGGTCCGCGTTCGCGCCGAGCGAGCTCGAGCGCGCCGAGCTCGCGCAGCTCGCGACCCGGCGGCGGGTCGCCCTCGGCGCGGTCGCCCTCGCGCTCGTCGTGCTGACCGGCCTCGTGTTCGCCTCGCTCACGGGAGCCCTCGCGTCCGGCGAGCGCCTCGTGGGCGGCGCGCTCCTGCCGGCGTCGTCGACGTGGGGCGAGCTCTGGTCCGCGACGACGACCGGCTGGGTCGAGTCCGGCTTCGGCCACCCCGCACCGGCGGACCCGGTCCTCGCGGTCGTGCTCGGGGCCTCCGTGCTGACCGCCGGCCACGTGCAGGTCGCGGTCAACCTCCTGCTCGTCGCGTCGTTCCTCGCGTCGGGTCTCGGCGCCTGGTTCGCGGCGGGCGCGCTGACCCGCTGGAACCCGGCCCGGGCCTGGGCGGCGCTCGTCTGGGCGGCCTCGCCCGCGCTGCTGCTCGCGGTCGGGCAGGGGCGGCTCGGTGCGCTCGTCGCGCACGCGGCGCTGCCGTGGTTCGTCCTCGCGACCCTGCGCGGGGTCGGCGTCGTCGTCGACGACCGCATCTCGCCCGCGTCCGGACCGCTCGACGCCGCCGGTCGCGGTCCCGCCCGTCGCCTCGGCACGCCGTCGCTCGGGGCGCTCGCGGGTGCGGCCCTGCTGCTGGTCCCGGTCGCGGCGGGCGCCCCCGCGCTGCTGGCGGTCGCCGTGGTGGGCGTCGTCGTCGCCGCGCTCGCGACGGCCGTGACGTCCGCGCGCCCTCGTCGTTACGTGCGGCTCCTGCTCGTGCCGGTGCCGGCGCTCGTCGTGCTCGGGCCGTTCCTGTGGCACGTCGGCCGGACCTGGGGGCGCCAGGGCGGCGGCTGGCGCCTCCTGCTCGCGTCGCCCGGCAACCCCACCGGCTACGACGCCGTGGCCCCCTGGCAGAGCGCGCTCGGGTGGCCCGCGCGCCCCGGGACGGCGCTCGGGACGTCCGGTGCGTGGGTGACCGTGGTCTCCTGGGCTCTCGTCGGCTCGGTGGCCCTCGTCGCCGTCGTCGCGCTCGTCCGCTCCCGTCGCCCCGTCGCGACCCGGGTCGCATGGCTCGTCGCGGCGGCCGGCGTCGCGCTCGCCGCGGCCGCGCCGCACGTGACGGTCGCGACGAGCGTGTCCGGGCTGGTGCGGGCCTGGCCCGGGCCCGGGACGAGCGTCGTCGTCGCGGGCCTGCTCGCGGCCGCCCTGCTGGGGCTGCCCGAGCGGACCGTCCTGCGAGGGCGGTACGAGGAACGGCACCGGGGACGGCAGGCGGCCCGCGCCGCGGTCGTCGTGGTGGCGCTCGCCGTGCCGTGCGCGGCCGTCGGGACCTGGGTGGTCCACCAGGTCGACCCCACCCGCCACACCGTCGGCGACCTCACGCTCACCGGCACCCCGGTCGTGCCGCCCGTCGGCCAGCAGATGCAGGCCTCCGGCGCGCGACTGCTCCTGCTCGACGCCGTCCCCACGACGGGCGCGGTCCCGACCGTCCGGTACACGCTGCTCCGCGCGGACGGCACCCAGCTCGTCGACTCGTCCGTGGTCGTGGACGGCCGCGCGGCCCGGGCGGCGCTCGAGGGCGCGAGCCCCGAGCCGACCAGCCCCGAGGCCCAGCTGGCCCAGGTGGTCGCGCAGCTCGCGGGCGACGGCGTCGCGCCGTCCTCGCGGGGGATCGCCGACACGATGTCCGACCTCGGCGTGGGTGGCGTGCTCCTGCCCGCCGACGGCACGACCCGCGGCTCCGCCCGCACCGCGCTGACGGCGCGGCTCGACACCGTCCCCGGTCTCGCCCGCGTCACGGAGGGGCAGTCGTCCGTGCTGTGGCGCGTCGCGCTCCCCGGCGCGGGCGCGGCGCAGACCTCCACGAGCGGCGCCTGGGCCACGCTGCGCGACGGCGACGGGAAGGTCCTGCGGTCGCTCGCCTCGCACGACGCGGAGGTCGACCTCGACCTCCCGGCGCGCACGTCCGCGACGACGCTCGTGCTCGCCTCGCACGCGCACCGCCACTGGAGCGCGACGCTCGACGGGCGGCCGCTCGCGCGCGCGGACGGCGGCGGCACGACGTGGCAGCAGGAGTTCACCGTGCCCGCGGGCCGGGGCGGCCACCTGGTCGTCACCTACGACGCGCCGCACCGGGCGCTCTGGCTCTGGTCGTCGGGCGTGCTCCTGCTCGTCGTGATCCTGCTCGCGCTGCCCGTGCGACGTCGACGGGTGGTGCTGCGATGACCCGCCTGTGGCGCCGAGCCGCGCTCGGGGGGACCGGCCTCGTCGCGGTCGCGCTCGTCGCGGGGGGAGCCGCGCTCGCCCCGCACGTCCTTCCCGACGCGCCGGCCGCCGCGTCCGACGCGCTCGCCCACCGGACCGGCACCGTCGAGGTCGCGCCCGGCGACCGCATGCTCGTGTGCCCGGCCCCCGCGCGTCTGACCGACCCCGACTCCGGCGGCGACGCGCAGTTCAAGGCCTCGCCGGTGCCGACCACGTCGCAGCTCGGGGCCCTCGCGCTCGCCTCGGGCGCCGGGACCCTCCGGACGCTCGACGGGACGAAGGTCGGCACCCTCGCCGCGTCCCCCGGCGGCGACGGCGCGAGCGTCCTCCGCGAGGGCTCGCCGCTGCCGGGCGGCCTTGTCCTGCGCGCTCCGGCCCCCGACGACGGCGCGGACCGGGTCGCGGCCGCGGTCGCCTCGACGACGTCGTCCGGTGACCTGCGCGGGCTCGTCGCCGCGAGCTGCCAGACCCCCGGGAGCGTCGCGTGGCTCGCCGGCGGCGACACCACGGTCGGCAGCAGCACCCAGCTCGTGCTGCAAAACCCGGGCCTCACGCCCGCGACCGTGAGCGTGCGCGCGTGGGGGCCCGACGGGGAGATCCCGCTCGCGAGCTCCGCGTCGCTCGTCGTGCCGGCCGGCAAGGAGGTCGTGCGGCTGCTCGAGGCCGCGGCGCCCGGGGTCGACCGGCTCGTCGTGGAGGTCAAGGCGTCCGGCGGCCTCGTGAGCGCGTACCTCCAGCACGCCACGCTCGCGGGGATCGTGCCGCAGGGCGTCGACGACGTCGTCCCCGGCTCGGCGCCCGCCCAGCACCTCGCGCTCGCCGGCGTGGTGAGCCGGGGCGAGGCCATCTCCGACAAGCGTGCGCCCGTGCTGCGGCTCCTCGCTCCGGGCCACGCCGCGACGACCACCGTGAGCCTCTGGGGGCCGAAGGGGCGCGTCCACCTGCGCGGCGCCGAGCAGCTCACGCTCGACGCGGGCCAGGTGGTCGACGTCCCGCTCGGTGGGCTTCCCCGAGGCACCTACAGCGTGAGCGTCGACGCCGACCGGCCCGTGGTCGCCGGGGTCGTCGAGCAGCGGCCGGGCACGACCGGCGCCGCCGGCCAGCCGGCACCGGACGGTTCGAAGACCCCGTGGGACCGCGCGTGGGTGCCCGCGCAGGCGCTCCCCGACGGTTCCGAGGCGGCCAAGGCTGCGGGTCCGGCGGACGCCGGCGAGGTGGCGCTCCCGTCCGGCACGTCGCGCGCCGTCGTGCTGTCCGCGCTCCCGGGCGACCGCTCGGCCGACGCCAAGGCCGCGGGGGGCGTGAAGGCGACCGTGCGGCTCTTCGACGCGACCGGGGCGCAGGTGCTCAGCCGTCCGACGACGATCACGGCGGGCACGACGTCGGTCCTCGACGTCGGCGCGCTCGCCCCCGGCAAGGACGTCGCCGGCGTCGCGGTCGACGCCGTCACCCCGAGCGGCGGAGCGAGCCTCGTGTGGGGCGTCGTGGCCTCGACGGGGGCCGCGTCGTCGGGCGTGCCGAGCGGCGGCGCACCCGGCCAGCTCGTCTCCGTGCTGGCGCCCGTCCCGAGCGTCCGGTCGGGGGGCACGGTCGCCGCCCAGGAGGACCCGACCCTCGGCCTGCCCTGACCCGCGACCCGTCGCACCGGGGGCCGCGAGCCCCCGCGAGCCTTCCGGCGGGTCCCTCAGTCGCCGTCGTAGCGGGGGTCGATCTCCTCCGGCGACCGCGCCAGCAGGTGCGCGACCTGCTCGACGACGACGTCGCGCACCAGGTCGGCGAGGTCGTCGTCGTCGAAAGCGCGCGCCTCGACGGGCCGGCGGTAGACCACGACCCGCGCGGGCTGGCCCGACTCGGCCGGGAAGCACCGCCCGAGCGGGACCGTGCCGTCCTCCCACGGCGCCGGGTCGGACGGCGGCACGTCCTCGACGGCGAACTCCGTCCCGTCGAGCTGGTCGCCCCAGCGCGCCTCGAGCCGCTCGACGGTCGCGAGGACGAGGTCGTCGAAGCGGTCGGCGCGCGTGCGGGCCGCCGGAAGACCCGGAGGCAGGAGCGGCCCGCGCAGGCCGCGGCCGCGGCGGTCGCGGCGACGCGGGACGGGACGCGAGGGCGCGCCGTCGGCGGGGACGGGCAGGGCGCCGTCGCCGGGCGTCGCGGGGCCGGGGAACGCGGCGGAGGTGCTCACCCTCCGAGCCTAGCGACGGGCGGCGAGCCTCGTGGGCGGCGTGGGAGCAGCGCGCACGGGCCCGGGCGGAGTACCGTTCCCTCCGTGCAATCGGTCAGGCAGTGCTCGCGGACGGCGTGCACCGGGGCAGCGGTCGCGACGCTGACCTACGTGTACGCGGACTCCACCGCGGTCCTCGGTCCGCTCGCGCACTACGCCGAGCCTCACAGCTACGACCTGTGCGCCGACCACGCCCAGAAGCTCACGGTGCCCCGAGGCTGGGACGTCGTCCGGCTGGCGGACCGGTTCGAGGAGCCGCCCCCCAGCCCCGACGACCTCTCGGCGCTCGCCGAGGCGGTCCGCCGCGCCGGCGCGACCCAGCCCGAGCCGGAGCCCGCGCCCGACGGCACCCGCCGCGCGCACCTGCGGGTGCTCCGCGAGGCCGACTGACCCTCGTCCGTCCTGCGGGCCGGGCGGTCCGGGGTCCCGCTACGCTCGGACCGTGACGCGCATCGACCTGTCCTCCCTCATCAAGGCCTACGACGTCCGCGGGACCGTCCCCGACCAGCTCTCGCCCGACGTGGCCCGCGCGATCGGTGCGGCGTTCGCCCGCGTGGTGGTGCTGCCCGAGGCGGGGGAGGGCGCCCGACCGCGCGTCGTCGTCGGGCACGACATGCGCGAGTCGGGGCCTGAGCTCGTCGAGGCCTTCGCCTCCGGGCTCGCCGACGCGGGGGTCGACGTCGTCCGGATCGGGCTGTGCTCGACCGACGGCCTGTACTTCGCGTCCGGGTCGCTCGGGGTCCCCGGCGCGATGTTCACCGCGAGCCACAACCCGGCCGTCTACAACGGCATCAAGCTGTGCCGCGCCGGCGCCAGGCCCGTCGGGCAGGACACCGGGCTCGCGGAGATCCGCGAGCTCGCCGGCGACTACCTGGGCGACGGGCTCCCCGCCGCCGTCGACGCGCGGGGCACCGTCACCGACCGCGTCATGCTCGGCGACTACGCCGCGTTCCTCCGCGGCCTCGTCGACCTGTCCGCGATCCGCCCGCTCAAGGTCGTCGTCGACGCCGGGAACGGCATGGGCGGGTACACCGTGCCCGCCGTGCTCGGGACCGGCGCCGGCCTGCCCGCCCTCCCGCTCGACGTCGTGCCGCTGTACTTCGAGCTCGACGGCTCGTTCCCGAACCACGAGGCCAACCCGCTGGAGCCCGCGAACCTCCGCGACCTCCAGGCCGCCGTGGTCGAGCACGACGCGGACCTCGGCCTCGCGTTCGACGGCGACGCGGACCGGTGCTTCGTCGTCGACGAGCACGGTGACCCCGTCTCGCCGTCCGCGATCACCGCGCTCGTCGGACTCCGGGAGGTCGCCAAGGAGAAGCAGGCCGACCCGGCCGCGCGGCCCGTGATCATCCACAACCTCATCACCTCCCGCGCCGTCCCGGACCTCCTGCAGGCCGCGGGTGCCGAGACCGTCCGCACGCGCGTCGGGCACTCGTTCATCAAGGCGCAGATGGCCGAGCACCAGGCCGTCTTCGGCGGCGAGCACAGCGCGCACTACTACTTCCGCGACTTCTTCTTCGCGGACACCGGCATGCTCGCCGCGATGCACGTCCTCGCGGCGCTCGGGTCTCAGCCGCACCCGCTGTCCGCGCTCGCGGACGCCTACCAGCCGTACGTCGCGAGCGGCGAGATCAACTCGCGGGTCGCGGACGTGCCCGCCGCCCGGGAGCGCGTCGTCGAGGCGTACGTGACCCAGCAGGGCGCGGGGCCCGTCACGACCGACGAGCTCGACGGCCTCACGGTCTCCCACTGGGACGCCACGCCCCAGTGGTGGTTCAACCTCCGGGCGTCCAACACGGAGCCGCTGCTGCGGCTCAACGTCGAGGCCGCCGACGAGGACATCATGGAGAAGGTCCGCGACGACGTGCTCTCGCTCGTCCGCGCCGAGGCCACCGACACCCCCGAGGAGCAGGCATGAGCACCCCCCTTCCCCTGGACGCGTGGGCGCGCGACCTGCTGCGTTGCCCCGTGACGGGCGCGACGCTCGTCGACGGCACGGGCCCCGACGGCGAGCCCGAGCTGCACTCGACGGACCCCGACCGCCCGCTCGCCTATCCCGTGCGCGACGGCATCCCCGTGCTGCTCGAGTCGGACGCGCGCCCCCTCTAGCCCGCGAGCCGGCCTCTGGGAGTCGTTGCCCCGAGATGCGCACCCGGCGTGCGCCCCGCACCCTGGTGTGCGGCGCGACGTGCGCAGATCGGGCACGAACGGACGAGGGGGTCGTCATGGGTGTCAGGGCATCAGAACGGGCGGAGGGTCCGGGCTCGCGCGTGGTGGTGGGGGCCAGACGCGCGGTGGTCCGGCTGACCGCGGCCGGGCTGCTCGCGGGGGCCGCCGTCGTGGCGCCGGTCGCGACGCTGCCGGCGCCCGCCGCGCACGTCGTGAAGCCGGAGGTGAGCACGCACCACGTCCGTGGCATCGACACGAAGGCGCGCGGCGACGCGTCGGCGCTCGACCCGGCGGTCGGCGACGACGGCAAGCCGGTCGTCCCGCGCCGCGCCGTGGCGAGCCCGTTCGCGGCGACGCCGAGCACGACGCCGACGCCGGACGCTGCGAGCGCGCACCCGTCGCTCGACGGCGGGAGGCTCGCGGTCCTCGGCACCAAGGAGAGCACCGGGCACTTCCTCGTCGCGGGCGTGACGTGGGCGTCGGGGACGTCCGACGTGGTCCTCGTCTCGGTCCGCATCCGCGAGGGCGGGACGTGGTCCCCGTGGACCGAGCTCGAGATCAACGACGTCGGCGTGTCGGGCGAGCGGCCCGGCACGGACCCGCTCACGACGTCCGGCGCGGACGGGATCCAGGTGCGCGTCGTGACGAAGGACGGCTCCGCGCCGAAGGACGTCCAGGTCGACGTCGTCGACCCGGGATCGTCCGCCGCGGACGCGACCGCCGGCTCGACGGCCCGCCCGCTCGCGAGCGCGGACGCCGCGACCGGGTACGAGAACAAGCCGACGATCGTCACGCGCGCCGGCTGGGGCGCCGACGAGAGCCTCTCGAGCTCGTGGCCCGACGTGTCGGCCCACCTCGACGCCATGTACGTGCACCACACCGCGGGGACGAACTCCTACACCAAGGCGCAGTCGCCCGCGATC
>Ga0180221_1002214_pt1 | contig 11611 bp, 10 predicted proteins | sample eDN5th37CKraftMG_FD_151339 | JGI IMG/M metagenome (GOLD analysis project Ga0180221, IMG submission 151339) | Enriched Miracle-Growth compost microbial communities from Emeryville, California, USA - eDNA 5th pass 37_C Kraft MG (version 2) (version 2) ...
CGCCGACAACCGCCGCCTCGCCATCACCGCGGCCGAAGGCCCACCCGGCCAGACACTGATGCTGCGGCGGACGCCGGAGCTGATCCACGGCCTGGGCAACCTGATCCAGAACGCGCTGCAATTCGCCCGCAGCAAGGTCGAGATCAGCGCCGAATACGGGCCGAAGACGGTGGTGCTGCGGATCGTCGACGACGGCCCCGGCTTCCCGCTGGCGCTGCTCAACCGGCTCGGCGAGCCCTATGTCTCCGGTCGCGGCGAGGACAGCGACCATATGGGGCTCGGCATCTTCATCGCCGCCACGCTGCTCGAGCACAGCGGGGCGCAATTGTCCTTCTCGAATGGCCCGCAAGGGGGCGCGGTTATTGCAGTTGCCTGGCCGCGACACAAATTTGAGAGGAAAGAAAGGACCTGGGCATGACCACCTCCCCTGCCACCCTCACCCCGGAACAGCCGGCGCCGCTGCCGGCGCGCGACGCGGCCAAGAGCCTTCTGATCGTCGACGACGACGTCGCGTTCCGCACCCGCCTGGCCCGCGCCATGGAGAAGCGGGGCTTCGAGGTGGTGACCGCCGACGGCCTGGCCACCGGCATCGACCTGGCCCGCCGCGTCGCCCCCGCCTTCGCCGTGCTGGACCTGCGGCTGGGCGACGGCAACGGCCTGGACATCGTGCCGGTGCTGCACGAGGCGCGGCCGGACAGCCGGGTGATCATGCTGACCGGGTACGGCAACATCGCCACCGCCGTGGCCGCGGTGAAGGCCGGCGCCGTCGACTACCTGGCCAAGCCGACCGATGCCGACCAGATCGAGGCGGCCCTGCTGAACCCGGGCGAGAAGCTGCCGCCGCCGCCGGAGAACCCGATGTCGGCCGACCGGGTGCGGTGGGAGCACATCCAGCGCGTCTTCGAGCAGTGCGACCGCAACGTGTCGGAGACGGCGCGCCGCCTGAAGATGCACCGCCGCACCCTGCAGCGCATCCTGAACAAGCACGCCCCGCGCGGGTAAGAGACGCGCGTCCGGCTGGCATCGTCTGAGCCACACCCCGATTCCGGTTGAGCCAGCTCTGTCGATCGCCCAATTTGGCGGCCCCGACACCGAGGAGGCGCCGATGCCGGAGACCGTGAAAGCTTGGCTCGTCCGCAAGCCGATCTCGGCGATCCGGGCCTTCCTCGAAATCGAGGCGGCGGGCGGCATCGTGCTGATGGCGGTCGCGCTGCTGGCCCTGATCGCCGCCAACTCGCCGCTGGCCGGCGCATATGACGATCTGCTGCACCTGCCGATCGGCCTGCGCATCGGCGCCTTCGCGCTCGAGAAGACGCTGCTGCACTGGGTCAATGACGGGCTGATGGCGGTGTTCTTCCTGCTGGTCGGGCTGGAGATCAAGCGCGAGATCCTGCAGGGCGAGCTCTCGTCGCGCGAGACGCTGATGCTGCCCGGCATCGCCGCGGCCGGCGGGGTCGTCCTGCCGGCCCTGATCTATGCCGCGGTCAATGTCGGCGACCCCGTGGCGCTGCGCGGCTGGGCGATCCCGGCCGCGACCGACATCGCCTTCGCCCTCGGCGTGCTGTCGCTGCTGGGCAGCCGGGTGCCGGTGTCGCTGAAGGTGTTCCTGACCGCGCTGGCGATCATCGACGACGTCGCCGCGGTGGTGATCATCGCCCTGTTCTACACCGGCGACATCTCGCTGCCGTTCCTGGCCTGGGCCGTGGCGGGGGTGGCCGTGCTGGGGCTGTTCAACTGGCTCAGGGTGCAGGCGCTGTGGCCCTATCTCGTGGTCGGCGCCGTGGTCTGGCTGTTCGTGCTGAAATCCGGCCTGCACGCCACGCTGGCCGGGGTGGTGCTGGCCTTCCTGGTGCCGCTGGACCGCACCGCGGAGGACGAGGACGAGCCGCCGCTGCTGCGGCTGGAGCACAGCCTGCACGACGTCGTCGCCTTCCTGGTGGTGCCGGTCTTCGGCTTCGCCAATGCCGGCGTCTCCTTCGCCGGCGCCAGCCTTTCCTCGTTCCTGGAGCCGGTGCCGCTCGGCATCGCCGCCGGGCTGGTGCTCGGCAAGTCGCTCGGCGTCGGCGTCGCCGCCTGGGCGGCGATCCGGCTGGGCGTCGCGGCGCTGCCGGCCGGCGCGAACACCGCCCAGCTCGCCGGCGTCGCGGTGCTGGCCGGAATCGGCTTCACCATGAGCCTGTTCATCGGCGCGCTGGCCTTTGACGATCCGGCGCTGGAGGCGGCGACCAAGATGGGCGTGCTGGCCGGCTCTCTGGTCGCGGCGGTGCTGGGCAGCCTATGGCTGGTCGCGGTCAGCCGGCAACCAGCGGTTCCGGCTGCGGGATGACCGGCGTCGGGGTGAAGACCCGGATCGCCCTCGGAATCACCCGGAAGCGGGCCGGGGTCTGAGTCGTCACCTCGCCGTCGGTGTTGATGTCGCGCGGTCGGCGGGTGCGGATCTCGACCTCGCGGCAGCGGAAGGCGTGCACCTCGTCCCAGCGGCCGTGCCGGCCGGCGCGGAAGGACGGGTACATCAGCGCCAGCCACATCCAGTGGTCGACCTCGATCGAATAGACGTCGAGCATGCCGTCATCCGGCGCCGCATCCTCGGCGATGCTCAGGCCGCCGCCGTAGTAGCGGCCGTTGCCGACCGCGATCTGGATGCTCTTGCCGCGGATCACCTTGCCGCCGTCGGGCCGGATCTCGGCCGAGAACCGCTCCAGCCGCCGCACCAGCCGCAGCGCGGCGAGGACGTAGCCGAAGCGGCCCCAGCGCTTCTTGGTGTCGCGGTCCAGCGATTTCGCCAGCTCCACGCTCATGCCCAGGCTGGCGACGTTGAAGAAGGGCCGGCCGTTGACCTCGCCCAGATCGATGCTGCGCAGGCGGCCGTCGACGATGACCTGGGCCGCGGCCACGGGATCGGTCGGCAGCTCCAGCGTCCGCGCCAGGTCGTTGGCGGTGCCCAGCGGCAGGATGCCGAGCGGCAGCCCGGTCTCCATCAGTGCCTTGGCGGCCCGGTTCAGCGTGCCGTCGCCGCCGCCGATGATGACGCATTCGACCGCTGCGGCATGGCGCCGGATCAGCGTGTCGACGTCGTCGTGCAGCGGCCGCACCGGCTCGACCCCGCCGTCGGTCAGGGTGCGGATCACGGCGTCGAGGCCGGTCCCGGCCCGGCTGGCCTTGGGGTTGACGAGGAACAGCGCCCGCCGCGCAATCATTGCATCGCAGTGTTCGCCGGCGGCACCGCGGCGCCGGCCAGCTCGTCGATGATCGGGCAGTCGGGGTCGCGGCTGCCGGGGCATTGATGCACCAGCTTGCCCAGACTCTCGCGCAGCGCCTCCAGCTCGCGGATCTTCTCGTCGATCTCCGCGATCCGGGTCGAGGCCAGCTCCTTGACCTGGGACGAGCAGCGGGTCGGGTCCTCGTACAGCGACAGCAGGGCGCGGCACTGCTCGATGGTGAAGCCGAACTCGCGTGACCGGCGCAGGAAGCGCAGCACCTCCAGCGCGTGCGGGCCGTAGTCGCGATAGTTGTTGTCGCGCCGGTCGGGGCGGACCAGCCCGATCTCCTCGTAATAGCGGATGGTCTTCGCCGGCAGGCCGGAACGCCGTGCCGCCTCGCCGATATTCATTGCCGTCGACTCTCCTCGTCCCGCGCGCAGTGGACCAAATCGGCCCCATGCCGCGCAAGCGCCGATCACCGCCGCTTAGCCTCAGGCCCGTGGCCGCCAGCGGCGCAGCAGCAGCGCATTGCCGACCACGCTGATGCTGCTCAGCGCCATCGCCGCCCCGGCGATCGCCGGGTTCAGCAGGCCCAGCGCCGCCAGCGGCAGACCGACCACGTTGTACACGAAGGCCCAGAACAAATTCTGCCGCACCTTGTTCCAGGTCGCCCTGCTGATCGCCAGCGCATCCGCCACCAGCCGCGGGTCCGGGCGCATCAGCGTGATCGCCGCCGCCTCCACCGCCACATCGGTGCCGCCGCCCATGGCGATGCCGAGATCGGCCTCGGCCAGGGCCGGGGCGTCGTTGATGCCGTCGCCGACCATCGCCACCCTGGCGCCGCCGGCGCGCAGCCGGGCGATGGTGCCGGCCTTCTCCTCCGGCCGCACCGGCGCCTCGACCGCATGGATGCCGACCCGGCCGGCGACGGTCTCGGCCACTGCGCGGGCGTCGCCGCTCAGCATACGGGTGCCGATCCCGGCCGCTTCCAGCCGCGCCACCGCCTCGGCCGCGCCCGGCTTCAGCGGGTCGGCGACGGCGATGGCGCCGCGCACCTCGCCGGCGATCGCCAGCAGCATGGCGGTGCGGCCGGCGGCCTCGCGTTCCGCCAGCGACTGCGCCAGCGCCGCGGGCACGGCCAGGCCCGCCTCCTGCATCAGCGCGGCGTTGCCGATCGCGACCGGCCGGCCGTCGACCGTGCCGATGACGCCGCGGCCCGGCCGGGCAGCGATGCCGGCGGCAGCCGGCACGGACAAGCCGCGCCGCGCCGCCTCGGCCTCGACGGCGCGCGCCAGCGGGTGCTCGCTGCCCGCCTGCACCGCGGCGGCCAGGGCCAGCAGGGCGTCGGCATCGCCGGCCGGGGCGATCACCTCGACCACCGCCGGCCGGCCCTCGGTCAGCGTGCCGGTCTTGTCGAACACCACGGTGTCGATCCACGGCGCCCGCTCGATCGTCTCGATGTCGCGGATCAGGATGCCGGCCCGCGCCGCGGCGCCGGTGCCGGTGACGATCGCGGCCGGCGTGGCCAGGCCCATGGCGCAGGGGCAGGCGATGACCAGCACCGCCACCGCCGCGCCCAGCGCCTGGTCGACGCCGCCGCCGGCGACCAGCCAGCCGGCGAAGGTGAGGACCGCGATGGCCAGTACGATCGGCACGAAGACGGCGCTGACGCGGTCGACCAGCTTCTGGATCGGCGCCTTGCCGGACTGCGCCGCCTCGACCAGCCGGACGATGCGGGCGATGGTCGAATCCTCGCCCACCGCCGTGGCCGTCAGGGTCAGGGCGCCGGCCCCGTTCAGCGCGCCGGCGGCGACCGCGTCGCCCGGCCGCTTGGCCACCGGCAGGCTTTCGCCCGTGACCAGCGATTCGTCGGCCTCGCTCTCGCCGTCCTCGACCCGGGCGTCGACCGGGAAGCGCTCGCCGGGGCGGACCAGGATGCGGTCGCCGGGCTTCAGCTCGGCGACCGGCCGTTCCACCGGGCCGTCGGCGGTCAGCACCCGCGCCGTCTCGGGCCGCAGCGCCATCAGCGCGCGCAGGGCGCCGGCGGCGCCGCGCTTGGCCCGCGCCTCCAGCCGCTTGCCCAGCAGCACCAGGGTGATGACGACGGCCGAGGCCTCGAAATAGAGATGGCCCATCGCCGCGTCGCCGCGCAGCACCTGCGCGGCGCTGTAGCCCCAGGCGGCGCTGGTGCCGAGCGCCACCAACACGTCCATGCCGGGGCTCCTGTGGCGCAGCGAGGCCCAGGCGGCGCGGTAGAAGCGGGCGCCGGCCCAGAACTGCACCGGCGTCGCCAGCGCCAGCTCGGCCCAGGGCGGCAGGCGCCAATGCAGGCCCAGCGCCATCGCCGCCATGGCCAACACCAGCGGCAGGGTCAGCAGCACCGCCGCGGCCAGGGTGATGGTCTCGAGCCGCGACGGGCCTGCCGGCGCCGCCACGCCCGCAGCGGGTGCCCGGACGTCGTAGCCGGCGTCGCGCACCGTCTCGGCCAGCGCCGTCCGGTCCGGCCCGTCCGGGGCGACGGTCACCTCGGCCCGCTCCAGCGCCAGGTTGACGCTGGCCTTCAGCACACCGGGGGTGCGGGACAGGGCGCGTTCGACACGGCCGGCGCAGGCGGCGCAGGTCATGCCGGTGATGTCCAGTCGGACGGTCGATGCGGTGCTCATGACCGGGAGATGGGGATTCCAGGCGCTGGAAGGTCAAGCCCCCATCCCGGCCCTGTCATGCAGCCAGCGCAGCCGTGCCGGATCAGCCCTCCCCGGGCGCCGCGACGAGCGGCACCTCCGCCATCGGCGAGTCGGGGCGCCGCGCGATCACCTTGGCCCGCGCCAGCCGCCAGCCGACATACAGTCCGAGGCCGATCAGCGGCAGCGCCGCGATGGTGAAGGATCCGACCGGGTAGTCCAGCGCCATCAGCACCAGCACGCCCAGAAGGAACAGCAGAGTCAGCCAGGTGCTGACCGGGGCGCCAGGCATGCGGAAGGTGACCGGCTGCGCCTCGCCGTGCCGGATCGCCCGGCGCAGCATCAGCTGGCAGACCAGGATGAAGGCCCAGGTGCTGATGATGCCGAGCGACGCGATGTTCAGCACGATCTCGAACACCTGCGACGGGACGACGTAGTTCAGCACCACGCCGATGCAGTAGATGCCGACCGTCACCAGGATGCCGCCATAGGGCACCTTGCGGGCGTTCATCCGGGCCACGAAGTCGGGCGCCGACCCGCCCATCGCCAGCGACCGCAGCACCCGGCCGGTGGAGTAGAGGCCGGAGTTCAGGCTGGACAGCGCCGCGGTCAGCACCACGATGTTCATGATCGTGCCGATGCCCGGCACGCCGAGCGCCGAGAAGAAGGTGACGAAGGGGCTCTCTCCGGCCCTGTAGGCGGTCCAAGGCAGCAGCAGGACCAGGAGGGCGACCGAGCCGACATAGAACAGCGCGATGCGCCAGATCACGTTGTTGATCGCCCGCGGCAGGATCTTGCGCGCATCCTCGGTCTCGCCCGCGGCGGTGCCGATCAGCTCGATCCCGGCATAGGCGAAGACCACGCCCTGGACGATGACCACGGCGGGCAGCAGGCCGTGCGGGAAGATGCCGCCATTGGCGGAGACCAGCTGCGGCCCGGTGGCATGGCCCGCCACCTCCATGCCGCTGCCGAGGACGACCACGCCGATCACCAGGAACAGCACCAACGCCGCCACCTTGACCAGCGAGAACCAGAACTCCATCTCGCCGAACCAGCGCACGCCGATCAGGTTCATCACCGTGATCAGGCCGATGGCGATCAGCGCGAACAGCCATTGCGGCACGTCGGCGAAGGCCGACCAGTACTGCATGTACAGGGCCGCGGCGGTGGTATCGACGATGCCGGTCATCGCCCAGTTCAGGAAGAACATCCAGCCGGCGACGAAGGACGCCTGCTCGCCCAGGAATTCCCGGGTGTAGGAGACGAAGCTGCCGGAGGTCGGGCGGTGCATCACCAGCTCGCCCAGCGCCCGAAGGATCAGGAAGGAGAAGAAGCCGCAGACCAGATAGACCAGCGCCAGGGCGGGGCCGGCCAATTGCAGCCGGCCGCCGGCGCCGAGGAACAGCCCGGTGCCGATGGCGCCGCCGATGGCGATCATCTGCACCTGACGGGATCCGAGGCCCTTGTGGTAGCCCTCCTCGTGGGATTCGAGCCAGGCGCGCTTGTCGGCAGCAGAATTCCGCGCGCCGGCGGCAACCGGCGGGGCAGTATTATCGGACATTTCCACCTTCCGCTCTTGGTCTTGATTGTCCCGCGGCGGCCGCGGCAAGGGACCGGGACGCTAGGCCGCGACAGATCGACTGTCAACGCACCTGCTCAATTCGTGGGCAGCCTTGCCCAAGGCTCAATCACTCCTTGGGCTCATTCAGGAAATCTGGATTTTGTCTCGAAAGCCCTGGACTCGAATCAGCCCGGACTAGGTCCTGGCCACCAGCAGCTCCTCGGCATTGGCGGGCGGGCGGAGGCCGTCCGGCCTCCCGGCGAAATAACGCCGGGTCAACTCGTCCGCCGAAACGTGCTCGGCCTCGCTGAAGCCGGCGTCGCGGGCCAGCGTCAGCATCTCCGCCGGGGTGTAGAAGCTGATGAACGGCGTGCCGCTGGCGCGCGCGCCCTCCGCCGCTCGCCGGAGCCCCGGGCGCACCTCGGGCCCAGCGAGGTCCAGAGGCAGCAGGAAGGTCATGGCGAGCACCGATCCCGGGGCGAGGGCCGCGACCTGGCGCAGCATGGCCGCGTTCGCCTCCCGGGTGAGGTACATGCTGACGCCGGTCGAGGCAACGACCGCCGGCCGGGCGGCATCGAAGCCGGCCTCCGCCAGGCGCTGCCGCCAGTCGTCGCCCGCCTCGAAATCGACCGGGACGAAGCGCAGCCCGTCGGGCACGCCATAGCCGAGTTCGGCCAGCCGCCGGCGCTTCCACGCTTGCGGGCCGGGCCGGTCGATCTCGAAGATCCGGAGGCCGAGCTCCGGCCGGCGTTGGGCGAAGCTGTCCAGCCCCGCCCCGAGGATCACGTATTGATCGACGCCCCGGCCCGCCTCTGCCGCGACCAGATCCTCGATGAAGCGGGCGCGGGCGAGGATCGAGGCGCGGAACGGGCGCGTTCCCTCCGGATGCATGTCCGGCCGGCTGCGCCAGCCCTCCTCCGGCGCCGCCAGCCGGAGGCCGACCGCGTCCTCGATCACCGGGGGCGGCGCGTCGACCTCGAGATGCAGGGCCCGCCACAGGGCGACGCGGACGGCGGTGGAGTCCGGCGCGACATCCTGCATGGGACACCCCTTCCGCTCAGCCCTTGGCCGGCGCCTGCAGCCGCCAGATGCGGCCGTCCGGGTCGCGCAGGGTCATCTCCCGCGTGCCCCAATGGGTGTCCTCGAACGGCGTCACCACATCGGCGCCGGGGGCCGGGCGGAACGCATCGGCATCGGCCACCTTGAGGACGACATGCGCCTCCGCCACCTGGCTCTCCGGCACCTCGGCGATAAACAGGTAGGGGCCGTCACCGTTGCGGAGCTGGCCCGAATTGTGGTCGGTCTCGAACTCCAGGGTGAAGCCCAGCCCCTGGAAGAATTTCGCCGCCTTTCCCCAGTTATGGGTCGTCAGGAAGACGGCTTCGATGCCCTCGGTCGCCATTTCGGATCTCCTTCCCGCCGATCGCTGCCGGTCCTCGAGGGCGCCGAGATAGGCGCGCAGCGCCTCGGCGACCAGGGCCGAAAGGGACTGCTCCGACTCGATCGCGTGATGCTTGACCTGCCGGATCAGCCCGACCGGCAGGTAGACGTTGAACTGCTTGACGTCGTCATCGGCCATGGCGCTAGCTTGCTAGTATACTAGCACAGAGTCAACGGCACGATGGGGACCGGCCGCCTACTGCCACAGCGACCACGCGGCTTCGCGATAGCGCTTGATCGCATCGCGCACGGCGGCGGGCGCCGGCCCCGCCTGGAGGATGGCGCGCGAGACCACCGGCAGGACGCGTCCGCGCGCGGACGGAAACCTGGCCGCCACATCGGCCATCGTCGCCCCCTGCGGGCCGATGCCCGGCGCCAGGATCAGCGACCGCGGCAGGCGGTCGATCAGGCCGGTCTCGGCCGGTTCGATCGTCGTGCCGACCACCGCGCCCAGTGGGCCGGTGCCCGGGCCCAGTGCCGCATTCCAGTCGGTGATGCCGTCGGCCAGGGCCTCGGCCACCGTGCGGCCGTCGGGATGGCGGGCTGCCTGCAGCGCGCGGCCTTCCGGGTTCGAGGACCGGACCACGACGAACACGCCGGTTCCAGTCGCCGCGGCGCGGTTGAAGACCGGCCGCAGCGCGTCGAGGCCGAGATAGGCGCTGACGGTCAGGGCATCGCCGCCGAAACCGCTGCCGGTCCCGAGCATGGCCCCGGCATAGCCTTCCATGGTCCCGGCCAGATCGCCGCGCTTGGCGTCGATCAGGCACAGGGCTCCGCGGTCGCGGATCCGGGCGGTCACGGCCGCCAGCTCGGCCATGCCGGCCGGGCCGAAGCGCTCGAAGAAGCCGGATTGCGGCTTGACCACCGCAACCAACCCGTCCGCCGCCTCGAGCACCCGGCCGCAGAAGCTGCGCAGCCCGTCCGGGCCGTCGGCAAGGTCCCAGTGCCGCAGCAGCTCCGGCGAGGGATCGAGGCCGAGGCAGAGTGGTGATCGGTGGATCGAGAGATCGGCGAAACGCTCGGCGAAGCTGGCCATCGCTGCGGCTCCTGCTGGGGAATGACCCGGATGTGATCGGGCCTTGGCCTTTCCGCGTCCATCGACTAAGCCGGCAGGGGATGTGAGCTGAGGTCACAGGATGAGGCGGCGGCTGCCATCGCTGAAGGCCCTGCAAGCCTTCGAGGCCTTCGCCCGCGCGGGCTCGATGGTGCGCGCGGCGGAGGAGCTGTGCGTTACCCACGGCGCTGTCAGCCGCCAGATCAAGGCGCTGGAGCGCCAGCTCGGCGCGACGCTGCTGGCCGGCCCGCGGCATGCCCTGGCCTTCACCCCGGCGGGCCGGGAGCTCGCCGCCTGCCTGGCGGCGGCTTTCGACCAGATCGCGGCGGGACTGCCGGGGGCGGAGGCGGGCGAGGAGCTGGTCGTCTCGGCGCCGGGCACCTTCGCCATGAAATGGCTGATCCCGCGCCTCGCCGGCTTCATCGAGGCCAACCCCGGCATCCAGGTGCGGATCATCGAGGATGGCGGCCCGGTGGAGTTCGGCCGCGGCGGCATCCAGGCCGCGATCCGGCCGCATCGCGGCGCGGCGCCGCCCGGCATGGCCGCGACGCCGTTCCTGGCCCATGCCTTCGGCCCGGTGCTGTCCCCCGGCCTGTTCGATCGGGCGGGCCGGGCGGCGGCGCAGGCGCTGCTGTTGCCCCGGCTGCACAGCGAGACCTTCGCCGAGAGCTGGGTCCAATGGGCGGCGGCGGCCGGGATCGCCCTGCCGCGGCCGGCGGCGGAGCGGTCCTTCGAGCACAACTCCTATATGCTGGAGGCGGCCGCTGCCGGGCTTGGCATCGCGGTCACCGCCTGGGCCTTTGCGCAGGCGGACATCGAGGCCGGACGGCTGGTCGCGCCCTGGGGCTTCCGTCGCCTTCCTACCCGTTTCACCTTCCTGAGGCCGGCCCTCGCCCGCCACGCGGCGGCGGACCGGCTGGCCCGCTGGCTGGTGGCGGAGGGCCGCAGGGCCAAGCCGCCGCCGGCGCCGTTGGTCCCGCCCGCCTGAGGGCCGGCCGAGCCCGCCGACCGATCCCGCGGTCCAGCGGCGGAACCGGGCGGCCGGGGTCGATCACTCCGCCGCCATCGCCCCGGCATCGGCTGCGGGCGGCATCAGCCAGCCATCCTCGACGCGGAGGAACAGCGCCGTCCCTTCCTCCGGCGGCGGGCCGCGATGGGCGACGCGCAGCACCCGGCCGGGATCGGCGTCCGGCCGGCAATGCAGGATGGTGACCGGCCCCTCGAACACGGCGCGCTCGAGCCGGGCCGGGATGCCGCCCGCCGAGTCGACCGCCAGCCCCTCGGCCCGCAGGCAGGCGGTCTGCGACGGCGCGTGCGCGCCCGGGCCGCTGCGCAGCCGCACGGGACGGCCCCAGAGCTCGGCGGCGCACAGGCCGGGGCCGGCGCCGCCGCGCCAGGTCACCGGCACCACCATGCCGCGGCCGACGAAATCCGCCACCATCGCCGTCGCCGGCTCGGCATAGAGCTGCCGCGGCGGCGCCACCTGCTGCAGGCGGCCGCGGTCCATCACCGCGATGCGGTCAGCCAGCGCCATTGCCTCGGCCTGGTCGTGGGTGACGTAGACCACGGTCGCGCCGAGCTGCCGGTGCAGCCGGCGGAACTCCGCCTGCAGCGCGTCGCGCAGATGCACGTCGAGATTGGCCAGCGGCTCGTCCATCAGCACCAGCGACGGCGC
>Ga0180221_1002216_pt1 | contig 11598 bp, 13 predicted proteins | sample eDN5th37CKraftMG_FD_151339 | JGI IMG/M metagenome (GOLD analysis project Ga0180221, IMG submission 151339) | Enriched Miracle-Growth compost microbial communities from Emeryville, California, USA - eDNA 5th pass 37_C Kraft MG (version 2) (version 2) ...
CTTCGTCAGGCGGCTGGGCGAGGCGAACATCCGCGTCAGCCTGTTCATCGAGCCGTCGAGCGCGCAGGTCGAGGCGGCGGTGCGGCTCGGCGTGCCGGTCGTCGAGCTTCACACCGGCCGCTACGCCCATGCCGGGGGGGAGGAGCGCGCGACCGAGCTGCGCCGGATCGCCGAGGCGGCGGCGCTCGCCGTGAAGAACGGGATCGAGCCCCATGCCGGCCACGGCCTCACCTTCGACAATGTGGTGCCCGTCGCCGCGATCCCGCAGCTCGCCGAGCTGAACATCGGCCATTTCCTGATCGGCGAGGCGATCTTCATCGGGCTGGACGCGAGCGTGCGGCGGATGCGCGAGCTGATCGACGGCGCGCGATGATCGTCGGCATCGGTTCCGACCTTTGCAGCATAGAGCGCATCCAGAACTCGCTGGACCGTTTCGGAGATCGCTTCGTCGCGCGCGTCTTCACCGATGCCGAGCGCGCGAAGGCCGAGCGGCGCCCGCTGACCCGCGCGGCCACCTACGCGAAACGCTTCGCCGCCAAGGAGGCCTTTTCCAAGGCGGTGGGCACCGGCTTCCGGCACGCGGTCTACATGAAGGATATCGGCGTGGTGAACGCCCCGTCGGGCGCGCCGACATTGGTGCTGACCAACGGCGCCCGGGCGAGGCTTGACGCATTGACGCCGCCGGGCCACGCGGTGGACGTCCATCTGACGCTGACCGACGATCATCCCTGGGCGCAGGCGTTCGTCATCCTCTACGCGCGTATGCTGTAAGGAGAAGATCGCGTGAGCGATCACGAGCTTTCCATGACAAGCGGGCTCCCCGCCGAACCGCCCCCCGCGCCCGCGCCCGGCAAGGGCGCCACCCCGCCTGGCGCGACGCCGGAGAGGAAGCAGGGCGCCGACTGGTGGGCGGAGGTGAAGAGCCTGTTCTGGCTGGTGCTGGCCGTGCTCGCCTTCCACAGCTTCGTCGCCAAGCCCTTCTACATCCCGTCCGAATCGATGATGCCGACGCTCATCAAGGGGGACAGGCTGGTCGTCACCAAATATCCCTATGGCTGGTCCTACGTCTCGCCCAGCATCACGCGCGTTCCGGGGCGGATCGGGCTGTGGCTCGGCCATCTCGCGGGGCAGCCGGATTATCTGCACATCCCTTTCATCCACGGCCGCCTGTTCGGCCGCCTGCCCGCGCGTGGCGACATCGTGATCGTCAAGCCGCCGCACGAATATACCGATTATATCAAGCGCGTGATCGGCCTGCCGGGCGACCGGATCGAGCTGCGCGGCGGCACCGTGATCCTGAACGGCGTGCCGGTGAAGCGCGAATGGATCGCGCCCGCGATGATCCCGATCGACGACAATGTGCCCTGCGACACGCCCGAGGTCGCGGCGCTGCGCATCACCGGCCCCGACGGGAGGCAATATTGCCGCATGCCGCGCGTGCGCGAGACATTGCCCAACGGCGCGACCTTCGACACGATCGACCTGGGCGAGTTCCAGGTGGACGAGATGGCGCCGGTCACCGTGCCCGAAGGCGAGGTGTTCCTGATGGGCGACAATCGCGACCAGTCGGCCGACAGCCGCGTGTCAGAGGAGAATAACGGCCTCGGCGGCCCTGTGCCGATCGAGAATCTGGGCGGGCGCGCGGAATTCATCACCTTCTCGCTCGACGGCAGCTCGCATTGGTGGAACCCGATAAGCTGGTTCACCGCGATGCGCGGCAGCCGCGCGGGCACCAGCCTGCGCCCCGCGCATGAGGACCGATAACGAAAGCGCGCCCGACAGGGGCCCGGACACAGGCGGAAAGCCCGACAGACGGAAAAGGAACCGGCCGATGAGCGAGCAGCATCCGCGCAGCGTGGAGGAGCCGGGCCCCTCGGACTATCACGACGCCGCCACCACGCGCGAGATCAAGCGGGCGGTCGTCTGGTTCAGCGTGGCGGCGATCTTCGTCGGCCTGTGGTTCCTCGCCCAGCCGCTGCTGCTGATCATCGGCGGGCTCGTCTTCGCGGCGATGCTGGACGGCGGCACCCGGCTGCTCGGCCGCGTGCTGCCGATCGGGCGCGGCTGGCGGCTCACGATCGTCTGCCTGCTCGTCACCGGCTTCCTCATCTGGACGATATCCTTCGCCGGCTCGCAAATCGCCGCGCAGTTCGAGACGCTGCGCGCGGTCGTCACCGATCAGGCGGGCCGGGTGCTCGCCTGGGCCCATCAGCGCGGCCTGGTGCCCAGCGGCAATGGCGGGCTGAACGAGATCGGCAAGCAGCTCATGGGATCGGTGGGGCAGGTGACGGCGGCGCTCGGCACCGCGCTCGGCGTCGTCTCCAGCCTCGCGATGATCATCGTCATCGGCCTGTTCATCGCGGGCGAGCCGCGCCTTTACGAGCGCGGCATCGCCTGGATGCTGCCGATGGAGAAGCGCGCCGATTTCTACCAGGCCAGCGAGCGGATGGGCCATACGCTGCGCCGGCTGATGGCGGGGCGGCTGCTCGGCATGACGGTGGAGGGCGTGTTCGTCGCGATCGCGCTGGAGATCGTGGGCGTGCCGATGGCGATGCTGCTCGGCATATTGACGGGCCTGCTCGCCTTCCTGCCCAATATCGGCGCGATCGTGTCGGGCGTGCTGATCGTGCTGGTCGGCTTTTCCTCGGGCGTCGACACCGGCCTGTGGGCGATCGCGGTCTATGCGCTGGTGCAGATGTTCGACGGCTATGTCATCGTGCCGATGGTGGCGCGGCGCTCGGTCGACCTGCCGCCCGCCCTGGTGCTGGGGGCGCAGCTACTCTTCGGCGCGCTGTTCGGGATATTGGGGCTGGCGCTCGCCGACCCGATGGTGGCGATGATCAAGGTGCTGCTGGAGCAGTGCTCCGAGCTGGCGGCGGAGGAAGCGGGCGCGGCCTGATCCGGCGGCACCGGCACCCCTGTATCGCGCGGGCGCCGTCAGCGCTGCGGCAGCCGCCGCCCCGCGGAACGGTTCCGGACGGGATAGCCGGACGCCGCTTTCGCCGGCGCTCGACACCCCGGCGCATTTTCCACGACCGGATGGAGTCGCCCGATGGTTCAAACACCGGAGGAAGCTGGAGCCGATACCGGGTTCCGCTCCGGCGGGGAGCTCAGTGGCCCGGAACACCCTCGACCGGCGCGCCGCCGGGGACGCCGCCCATTCCCTGCATCTGCATCTGCTGGCGCAGCACGGCGGCGGGAATGAAGTCGATCAGCTCGACATCGAATTCGAGCACCGAATTGGCCGGGATCGCATCGCCCGCCGCCTGGTCGCCATAGCCAAGCTGCGGCGGGATCCAGAAGCGATATTTGGCGCCCTTGGCCATGAGCTGGAGCCCCTCGGTCCAGCCGGGGATCACCTTCGACAGCTCGACCGGCGCGCGGTCCTGCTTGTCGAACACCTTGCCGTCGCGCAGCCGCCCCGTATAGGCGACCAGCGCCACGTCGGTCGGCGTCGGGTGCGCGCCCTCGCCCTCGTGGATCACCTGATATTCCAGACCGGACGCCGTCGTCACCACGCCCGCGCGCTTGCCGTTCCACGCCATATATTGCGCGGGCGTGCCGTGCAGCGCGACCGGCTTCTCCGTCCCCCGCCAGCCCAGATAGATCGCGAGCACGAGCAGCGCCGCGATGCCGATCCACAGCCAGACCAAAGAGCCCTTCGTGATCGGACGCAGCGGAACGGCGGTCACGGACGACATCGGGCAAGCCTCGCAATCAGGGGAAAACAGCGATCATCCCGCCCCGCACTGGGCGAGAGGCGATCTTCAGCGGACGCCGTCGCGCTCCATGCGCTTGCGCTCCAGCTTGCGGGCGCGGCGGATCGCGGCCGCACGCTCGCGCGCGCGCTTCTCCGACGGCTTCTCGTAATGACGACGCAGCTTCATCTCGCGGTAGACGCCCTCGCGCTGCAGCTTCTTCTTGAGCGCGCGCAGCGCCTGGTCGACATTATTGTCGCGGACGATGATCTGCATAAGGTCGTCGGTCTCCAGTCTATCCGTGCCGGGCCACACACCGGACGATCCCGGCACGACGACCAACACGCAAAAAGGGTCCGTCGCGGAACCGATCCGCGGCGCAAGGCGTGCGCCCTAACAGCCGCCCGGCGATTCTTCAACCGAAAAGGGCGCGCGCTCCCCCGCCGCTCGACAAAGCGCGGCGCGGGGCGGAGAATGTGGCGCACAGACCACAGGCCCGCGAAGGAATTGTCAATGGCGAGCGCGCGTGCAACGGAATCGGCCGCGATGGGCGCGGAGGAGCGTCAGGCGCGCCGGCAGCTCGCCGCCTGCTATCGCGTGTTCGACCATCTCGGCTGGACCGAATCGATCTACAACCACATCACGCTGCGCGTCCCCGGCGAGGCGGGCGCCTTCCTCATCAACCCCTTCGGCCTGCATTTCAGCGAGGTGACGGCGTCGAACCTCGTCAAGATCGACATAGAGGGCAACAAGCTGGCGCCGTCCGACTGGCCGGTGAACCTCGCCGGCTTCGTCCAGCACGCGGCCTTCCACCGCCATCTGCCGCACGCGCATTGCGTCATGCACACCCACACCACCGCCGGGATGGCGGTGGCCTCGCTGGAGGAGGGGCTGTCCATCTCCAACTTCTATGCGGGGCAGCTCGCGGGGCGCGTCGCCTGTCATGATTTCGAGGGGATCACCGTGCGCGATGAGGAGGGGGCGCGGCTGATCGCGAATCTGGGCGGCAAGCCGCTGATGATCCTGCGCAACCACGGGCTGCTCGCACTGGGGCGGACGCTTCCCGAGGCGTTCCTGCTGCTGTGGACGCTCCAGCGGGCATGCGAGGTGCAGGTGGCGGCGGCGCCGATGGGGCGGCTGCGCCCGATCCCGGCGGAGGTCCTTGCCGTCCACCAGCGCGACACGGCGAAGGTCACGGGCCGGAAGGATTTCGGCGAGCGCGACTTCGCCGCCTTCGTCCGGCTGGTCGACCGCAAGGATCGGAGCTGGCGCGACTGAACGCGACTGAAGCGGCACTTCATGGAAAAGGCGGGCCGGACAATCCGGCCCGCCTTCATTTCCCGGACGACGTCCGCCGAACGGCCGCGAGCAGGCCGTCAGGCCTCGGCGACGGGCGCGTCGGTGCGCGGGCGGCGGGTGCGGCGGCGGGGCTTTTCCGCTTCCGCCTCGTTGGCGTTGCCACCATTCGCCGCGCCATTGGCCGGCGCGGGGGCAGGCTCCACCGCCAGCGACGGCGGCAGGCGATCGATCTCGATCCGCTCGGGCGCCGCCTCGGGAGCGGCGGCACGGCGCGGGCGGCCGCGCGGGCGACGGGTCTCGGCCGGCGCGGCTTCGGCGGCGGGCGCCTCGGCGGCCGGCGCCTCGGCGGCGCCCTCGTCGAGACCCTCGAATAGCGGCTGCTCGTCGCGCGGCGGACGCGGGGCGCGTTCCTGACGGGGCTCGCGGGGCTGGCGGGCCTCGCGATCCTGACGGGCCTCGCGATCCTGACGAGGCTCACGCTCCTGGCGGAACTCGCGCGGCTCGCGATCCTGGCGGGGCTCGCGGTCCCGGCGCGGCTCGTAGCCGCCCTCGTTCCCGCGTGATCCCTCATGACCGCGCGGGCCTTCCTGTCCGCGTTCGGCCTGACGGGGCTGATGGCCGCGGCCATTGTCGCCGTCGAAGCGATCCTCGCCGGCGAGCGCCTCGCCCTCGCCGTCCTCGTCGTCATAGTCCTGCGCGTCGAAACGCTCGCGGCGCGGCTGCTGGTCCTCGAAGCGCGACCGGTTCTCGCTCAGGATGCGGAAATAATGATCCGCGAACTGAAGATAATATTCGGTCATCACCCGATCGCCCTGCATCTGGGCGTCGCGCGCGAGCGTCTTGTATTTCTCATGTAGCTGGTTCGCGTTGCCACGCGCGCGATTGTCGAGCCGATTTCCCCGGTCGGGTCCGCTCGCACCATTTTGCGGCCGGGCGCCGCCGCGACCGCGACGGCGGCCGTTCTGACGATTGTTGATCAACTGCTCGCTGCCTTCGTCACTGGTGGTACAATACCACTCTCCACATCCGGGCTCGTCCCGGACAAACTGCGCCATCCGGGCCTTCCCCGGATAGTTGCGATGCCCGGCGCTGCCCGGCATCCCGACGTGCCTCTTGTGCGCGGCCCCGGCGGGTGGGGGACACCGCCCATGCGGCATCCACATCCACTTCTATCGCACAACCGGCGCCGGCTTGCGGCGGCGACCGGCACGGCCATTGGGGGTCGGCACGGGGCTTACAATATCGATGCGTTTGCGAAAGCCCCAGTTCCTGCCCGTCCATGTAGTGGCATCGCAGGCTGAATCCAAGGGGAAATCGACATGGCCGTCATACGGCGCCGGCGGGCGGCGCGGCGACGATCAGGCAGCGGTCGCGCCCCGCAAGATCGCGCCGCACCGTCGCCGCCAGCCCCTCGGCGGCGAGCAGGGCGCGCACCGCCGCCGCCTGCGCCGCGCCGATCTCCACCGCCGCCATCCCGCCCGGCGCGATCAGCCGCCCCAGCATCGGGGCCAGCCGGCGATAGGCGTCGAGCCCGTCCGTCCCCGCGTGGAGCGCCGCCGCCGGCTCATGATCGGCGACGTCGCGGGGGAGCCGCGCCCCCGTCTCGACATAAGGCGGATTGCACAGGACGAGGTCGAAACGCCCGGTGATCCCGTGCGCCCAGTCGCCCAGCGCGAAGCGGGCGCGCGCGGCGAGACCCAGCCGCGCCGCATTGCCGCGCGCCTGTTCGAGCGCCACGGGCGAGACGTCGATCCCCAGCCCGCGCGCGGCCGGCCATTCGGCGAGCGCGGCGAGCAGCAGCGTGCCCGGCCCGGTGCCGAGGTCGAGCACGCTCGCCGGCCCCTTCGCCCCGAAATGGTCGACCGCCGCCTCGATCAGCGTCTCGCTGTCCGGGCGCGGGATCAGCACGCCGGGGCCGACGGCAAGATCGATCGTCCAGAAATCGCGCCGCCCGACGATATAGGCGACCGGCTCGCCCGCCAGCCGCCGCGCGAGCAAAGCCGCGAAGCCCGCGGGCGCCGGATCGTCGAGGCGGGAAAGCAGCAGCGTCTCGCGCGCGCAGCCCAGCGCATGGGCCATCAGCAGCTCGGCATCGAGGCGCGGCGTGCCGGACGCATCCGGCCCCTCCCCCAGCGCGCGCGTCGCGGCGGCGAGCGCGGCGCGGATCGCCTGCGTCATCGCGTCAGGCCGGGCGGCGAAGGATGCGCCAGGCTCCTCATCCATCCATGTTGGCCAGCCGCGCCGCCTCGTCCTCGGCGATCAGCGCCGTCACCAGTTCCTCCAGCCCCGGCCCCTCCAATATCTCGGGCAGGCGGTGGAGGGTCAGGCCGATGCGATGATCGGTCACGCGGCCCTGCGGGAAATTATAGGTGCGGATGCGCTCCGACCGGTCGCCCGAGCCCACCATCGACTTGCGCGCCCCCGCCCGCTCGCTCGCCATGCGGTCGCGCTCCAGCTCGTAGAGGCGCGCGCGCAGCACCTTCAGCGCCTTGGCCTTGTTCTTGTGCTGCGACTTCTCGTCCTGCTGGCTGACGACGAGGCCGGAGGGAAGGTGGGTGATGCGCACCGCGCTGTCGGTGGTGTTGACCGACTGGCCGCCCGGCCCTGACGAGCGGAACACGTCGATGCGCAGATCCTTCTCGTCGATCTGCACGTCGACCTCCTGCGGCTCGGGCAGCACCGCCACCGTCGCGGCGGAGGTGTGGATGCGCCCCCCGCTCTCGGTGACGGGCACGCGCTGGACGCGGTGGACGCCGCTTTCGAACTTCAGCCGCGCGAACACGCCCGCGCCGGTGACGGAGGCGATCACCTCCTTGTAGCCGCCCAGCTCCGCCGGGCTTGCCGAGATCAGCTCGACGCGCCAGCCGCGCTCCTCGGCATAGCGCTGGTACATGCGGAACAGGTCGCCCGCGAACAGCGCCGCCTCGTCCCCGCCGGTGCCGGCGCGGATTTCCAGCATCGCGGGCAGCGCGTCGGCGGCATCCTTCGGCAGCAGGCGCAGCGCCAGCGCGCGCTCCGCCTCGGGCAGGCTGGCGCGGATGTCCGCCGCCTCGGCCGCCGCCATCTCGCGCAGCTCCGCCTCGGACGAGGCGTCCTCCGCCATCCGGCCCAGCAGCTCCAGCTCCGCGCGCAGCCGCCTGACCTCGCCCGCCGCGACCGCGACCGGCTCCAGCTCGGCATATTCCTTGGAGACCGCGACGAATCGCTCGGCCGCGAGATCGCCGGTCGCCATCAGCGCCTGCAACTCGTCGCGCCGCGCCTCGATGGCGGCGATCCGCGCGGGGGGGATGGATATCGTCAACCCGCCACCGCCTCCGCCAGCCGATCGAACGCAACGGCGCCCTGCGATCCGTCGCGCAGGTCCTTCACCGCCGCCTCGCCGCGCGCCAGCTCGTCGTCGCCCAGGATCACGGCGTAACGCGCGCCCCACGCATCGGCTTTCTGCATCCGGCGCTTCATATTGCCCTTATAGGCCATGTCGGCGGAGATCCCCGCGCGGCGCAGCGTGGCAAGCAGCGCCGTCGCCACCGCCTCCGCCGCCTCGCCCATCGGCACGAGCGCGACCGCGACGGTCTCGCGCGCCGGCGCGTCGATCAGCATCGCCAGCCGCTCGATCCCCGCCGCCCAGCCCACCGCCGGGGTGTGCGGCCCGCCCAGCGCCTCGATCAGCCCGTCATAGCGCCCGCCGCCCAGCACGGTGCCCTGCGCGCCCAGCCGGTCGGTCACGAACTCGAAGGCGGTGTGGCGGTAATAATCGAGGCCGCGCACCAGCCGCTCGTTGCGCGTCCAGGCGACCCCGGCGGCGTCGAGGCCCCTCACCACCTTCTCGAAGAAGGCGCCCGCCTCGGCCGACAGGAAGCCGTCGATCGCGGGCGCGGCGTCGGCGACGGGGCGGTCGCGCGGGTCCTTGCTGTCGAGGATGCGCAGCGGATTGCGCTCCAGCCGCCCGGCGCTCTCCTCGGAAAGCTGGTCGCGATGCGCGGAGAAATGGGCGATCAGCGCGGAGCGCCACGCCTCGCGCGTCTCGGCGTCGCCCAGCGTGTTGAGCGTCAGCGTCACGCCGTCCGCCACGCCCAGCTCGCGCAGGAGCTGGTCGGCGAAGGCGAGCAGCTCGACGTCGGCCGCCGGCTCGCTTGCGCCGATCACCTCGGCGTCGAGCTGGTGGAACTGGCGGAAGCGCCCTTTCTGCGGCCGTTCGTAGCGGAACAGCGGCCCGTGCGTCGCCACCTTCAGCGGCGCATGCTGCTGCCAGCCGCCGGTGAGATAGGCGCGCGCGATGCCCGCGGTGAATTCGGGGCGCAGCGTCAGCGAATCGCCGCCGCGATCCTCGAACGAGTACATTTCCTTGGACACCACGTCGGTGGTCTCGCCCAGCGAGCGGGCGAACACCGCCGTCGCCTCGAACACCGGCACCTCGACCCGGCCGAAGCCGTAGAGCCCGCGCACGCGATCGAACGTCGCGACGACATGGGCGAAACGCGCCGCCTCCTCGCCCAGCATGTCCTGGGTGCCGCGTATCGCCTGCGGTGTGCTGATCCTGCTCATGATGGCGCGCCCTTAGAACAGGATCGGCCGACATAGAAGCGTCTTGAGATCGTCACCGCGCGCGCCTATTGCGCCGCACCATGAACATCGAACTCATCCCCGTGGGCGACAATCCGCCCGAGAGCCTGAACGTCGTCATCGAAGTGCCCGTCGGCGGTGAGCCGGTGAAGTACGAGTTCGACAAGAAATCGGGCGCGCTGTTCGTCGATCGCATCCTGCATACGCCGATGCGCTATCCGGCGAATTACGGCTTCGTGCCGCACACGCTGTCGCCCGACGGCGATCCGCTCGACGCGCTGGTGGTGGCGCGCTCGCCCTTCATTCCCGGCTGCGTCGTGCGCGCCCGGCCTATCGCGGTGCTGAAGCTGGAGGACGAGGCCGGCGGCGACGAGAAGCTGCTGACCGTCCCGGTCGACGCGACCTTCCCTTATTACACCAAGGTCGGCGAGAAGGACGATCTGCCCGAGATCGTGATGCAGCAGATCGAGCATTTCTTCACCCACTACAAGGATCTGGAAGCCAGGAAGTGGGTGCGCATCGGCTCCTGGGGCGATGCGGACGAGGCCCGCCAGATCGTCGTCGAGGCGATCGAGCGCGCCAGGGCCGCCAAGCAGGCCGCCTGACGCCCCGCCCCGCGCGGGCGGGGTCAGTGGCTCCCGCCCGCCAGCTTCAGCCCCGCGATGCACGCGACGATCGCGCCCATCAGCGCGAAGCGGATCGCGTTCATCGGCTCGCCGAACCAGATCGTGCCGACGATCACCGTGCCCAGCGCGCCGATCCCGCCCCACACCACATAAGCCGTGCCCATCGGGATGGTGCGCGCCGCCGTCTCCAGCAGCGCCATCGAGAGGCCGACGGAGACGAGGAATCCCGCCGTCCACGGCAGATTGCGGAATCCCTCCACGAAACGCAGGCAGGTGGTGAACCCCACCTCGAACAGTCCGCCGAGGACCAGCCAGAACCAAGCCATCCGATGATCTCCCTTTCCGCTTTGCCGATAGCGGGCGCGGCGGGTCCGCGCTAGGAAGGCGCATGAACTCCCTCCGGCATCGCGGCATCGGCAACCTTGTCGCGCCGATGCGCTTCGTCGCCTTCGCGATCATCGCCGTCGCCGGCTCCACGGCGGGGATCATGGCGCTCGGCTGGCGGCACGGGCTGATGGCGGGCTTCGACGCGGCGGCATTCGTCTTTCTCGCCTCCTGCGTCCCGCTGCTCGACAATCCGCCCGATTCGATGCGGCGCGCGGCACGGCGCAACGATGCGAATCGCGCCGGGCTGCTCGCCGTCACCGGCGCGGTGATGGGCGTGATCCTGATCGTCGTCGCGAGCGAATTGATGCAGAAGGGCGCACCCGGCACCTTCACGACGACGCTGATCATCGTCACGCTGGCGCTCGCCTGGCTGTTCAGCAACATGGTCTACGCGCTGCATTACGCGCATCTCTTCTACACCAGCGGGAAGGACGACAAGGATTGCGGGGGCCTCGAGTTCCCCGACACGAAGGAGCCCGATTATTGGGACTTCGTCTATTATTCCTTCTGCTTGGGCATGACGTTCCAGACCTCCGACGTCTCGGTGACGACACGCCACTTCCGCCGCGTCACCACCTTCCACTGCCTCGCCGCCTTCGTGTTCAACATCGGCGTGCTGGCGTTCACCATCAACGTGCTGGGCGGGTGAGGCCGGCGGGGACGAGGGGAAGGCGGCGGTTTCGGCACCGCCCGACGGCACGCGCAAGCGCCATCGAAGCTCACGGTCGGCGGCTCCCCCGGTCTCACATATATTCGTGCGAGACGTCCCGCTTCAGGCCGTGCAGGCGCACGACCCGGTTGCCCTCGCAAATCGGGGCGGCCACGAGCCGCATCCAGCGATGCCCGCCCCGGGCCGGCAGGATCTCCGCATCCAGCGTGAAGCCGCGCCGGTGCCGGATGGCGTAGGCGCGCAGCCGCTCCATCGCGGCGCGGGAAGGCTCGTCATAGAAGGCCACGGCCTCCTCGCGGGATATGCGCGCGCCCCGCGGCAATCCGAACAGGTCATATATCGCGGCCGACCAGGT
>Ga0180221_1002224_pt1 | contig 11547 bp, 7 predicted proteins | sample eDN5th37CKraftMG_FD_151339 | JGI IMG/M metagenome (GOLD analysis project Ga0180221, IMG submission 151339) | Enriched Miracle-Growth compost microbial communities from Emeryville, California, USA - eDNA 5th pass 37_C Kraft MG (version 2) (version 2) ...
CATCGATCTGCAAACCCGGGTCGACGGCGTGCTGCTGCTCAACACGGTCTATTCCAGCGACGGCCCGTCGGCCGGCATCCACGTCTACACGGCCTCCAATCCCGCGCCGTTCGCAAGCCATGGCGCATCGAGCAGCACCGTGAACGCAACCATCGCCACCGCCACGCCGACATCGGCCGCGCCGACGGTCGTGGTGCAATATTCGCCGACGGGCACGTCGGTGCAGTCGATCCCCTCCGCCCCGACCACCAATGTCGTGATCGGCGGAGCGCCCGCCGCCGTCGACACGACAGGCCAGGCGGCCGTTCCCGTCATCATCAACGGCCCCACCGTGACGACCTCCCAGGGCGACTATACGCTCAAGAGCACTTCCGGGGGCGCCATCGCCACATTCCAGTCGCCTTCCCTGACCATCCAGCAAGCTATCGGCCAGGCAACCGGCAGCGTCGTGTTGAACACCGCCAATAATCGCAGCATCGATACGACAGGCGTTGTCAATATAGGGCTTGGTAGTTTACCAATATCGCAAATATCCAGTCTGTTCGCAATGCAGCATCTCGCAATGGCTTTGGCGGTAATGCACTGATATGAAGACAAAGGGGAGAAAAGGCGATGGATATCATCGGACTTGCTGGCGGCGCTGTTATGGCCGCGACTTCTCCCGCCGCATCGTCCGCGCCACCGGCTCCCCCGATATTGGCCGTCTCGCAGCAAGTCGCTCCCGCCCAGAACGACGACATCGTCACCATGCGGCATCAGATCGCCGACGAGCGCGCCCAGCTCGAACAGCAGCAGAAGGAGATCGAGCAGCAGCGCCGCCGCCTGGAAACGCTGGAGGCGAAACTCGCCGAAAGGCTCGGCGAGAGCCCGCAACCCGTCGCCACGGCTTCCCAGCCCGGCGAGGTGCCGCTGCCTCCCTCCCCACCGCCCACCCAGACCACGCAAGGGGGAGCGCCGGGCGTCGCGACCGTCGGCCAGGCCCCGACCGAGCAGCGGCAGGTTCAGGTGGCCATCCTTGCCGAACAGGGCGGCATCATCACCCGTCGCGGGCGGCTGACGCTCGAGGGCGACGTCGAATATACGCGTGCGGACAACAATACGGTGATCTTCCGCGGCGTGGAGATCCCCACCTCGGTGCTGATCGGCGTGTTCGACATCAACCAGAGCCGGCAGGACCTGATCACCGCCGCCGGCGTCGTCAGGCTGGGCGTGACCAACCGGCTGGAGCTCAATGCGCGAATTCCCTTCGTCTATCAGTCGAGCAAGACCGTGCTCGCGCCGGTCGCCGATCCCAACAATCCGAACGCGGGCCAGTTGGATCGCGCCGTCACCAACGCCAATCTGGGCGATGTCGAATTCGGCTTCCGCTACCAGTTCACCAACGGCCACAACGGCTCGCCCTATCTGATCGCGGGCGTCCAGGCGGTGGTGCCAAGCGGAATCGGCCCTTTCTCGGTACCTTATGATTCGCTCGGCAACGCGCTCAAGGCGACGACCGGCGCCGGCTTCTGGGGAATCACTCCCAATCTGACGGCGATCCTGCCGACCGATCCGGCAGTGTTGTTCGCCACGCTCGGCTACACCATCAACATCGGCCGCAACGTCGACAAGATGATCGGGCCTGCATTCATCGAGCATGTCAGCCCCGGCGGGGAGCCCAATGCCAGCGTCGGCATAGCCATCTCGCTCAATCCGCGCACCTCGATCAGCTTCGGCTACGCCCATACCTGGGTGCTCGGGACCAGGACGCGATTCGAGACCACGAACACGCAGACCGGCGAACTGGGCGACGAAACCACGATCAAGACACGCGACCTGCAACTGGGACGCCTGCTCTTCGGCATCAGCTACCGCGTCAATCCCAAGACCACGATCAACTGGACCGTAGAAGGCGGCCTGACGGCGGACGCCCCCGAGGTCCGGACCGCGATCCGCATCCCCTTCACCTTCGACGCCTTCTAACGCGATCCCGAGCCGGACGAGATCATCCGATGACGCCATTCAATAGCTTGGGAAATCGATCCCGAATTGAAATGGAGGCGAGATTCACAGGGCATCGGACGGGAGATATGCCCACGCGGAGCGGATGAAATGCCGGGCAACCCGCTTCGCGACACGGCTCATGTTACCGGCGAAGAACAGGTCCGCTCGAACGCGCCGGGAAAAATGCACCATGTGACGTCAGGTACGTGACGTCATCGCGTGTCGATTCGGACAAGGAACGAATCGAGAAAATATGGCCGGTAGCGAGACAGTCGGGGCCGGAACTCACCACGGCCAAATATCACGCCAGTACATAGCGATGATGCCTTCGCTGACGCCAAGGCCAGCGACATGGGCGCCGCATAGAGCTGTTCTAGGAAAGACATTATCACCGGCCGCGTGGCAACCGTCCATGACGGCAGGGCACTCCCCGTCAGCCATAAGTATCTGAATACAAAGAAATAGGGCGGCGCAGAACGCCGCCCTGGTATTCTTTCGATCCCGGAATCGATCGCCTCACGATTATGGATGCATCATGCACCCACCACGAAACCGGCGATCCCGCAGCGACCCTTCAGAAGGATCGCATGCGATTACCAGGGTTTGATGTCGCCACCGGTGCTGAACAGAGCGGCGACAATGAGAAATGCGTGCAACATCGGAATCTCCCCGTTGGGCGGATCTGCCCGTGGCATGGTTACCATTTTATTAACCATATTACAACTCATTGCGCCGATCGACGCCATGACGTCATCCTGGTGGGTCTGACGGCCTTCCTGTCGCTGACGGAAAATACGGCCTTCGACCCTGCGTCGGCGCCTCGGGGTTAACCGACTTTTAGGGTGGGGGACCTACGGTCGCCCGATGCAGCTCGGAGGCAATCTCCCGACGATCGTTACTTGCGCGGCGCTCTTCGCGGGTGGAGCGGCCTTTGCCCTCCTTCTGCGCTTCCTCACGCGATCGACCCTCGAGCGAACCATTCTGGCTTTGGCCCGCGGCGATTCCGACGCGATCCGGGCGATAGCGAAAATCCCGTTCCGCCGTCCCGTCGCCGAGGCGCTCGAGGCGCTGGCGGACAAGCCGCGATCATTGCCCTTGCCCGTCGAGGAATCGGCGCTGGGCCTGCTCTTCACCGCGTATCGGGCAGGTAGCGACGACAGCCGACCGATGCCGGACAAGGCATTCTATGTCGCGGTGGTCGGCGCCGAGCGGATTCACGCGATGCGTCAGGCGTTCGGCGACAGCTTCGCCGATTCGGTCACTCGGGCGCTGGTTTCCCGGACGATGCGGGACGTGCCGGCGATGCGGATCGGCCGCGTCGGCGGAGCGTTTTTCGAACTGGGCTTCGAGGCGCGGGACCGCGTCGAGGCTGAAGATATATTGAAACGGCTCCAGGCCCTGCTGGGGGAACGCTTCGCGCTCGGTGGCCAGCAGCTCGAGCTGGCCATCTCCATCGCCGCCACCGAAGCGTCGCCGGACGATCGCAACATCGCCGCGATGACCCGCCGCGTCGAGCACGCTTTCTCGCAGCTGCGCGAATCGCGCCGGGTCGTGATCCTCGACAATTGGTGCGATCCCGATCAGGTCGACCAATTATCGATCGTCCGCGAATTGTCCGGCGCGCTCGCGAATGACGAGCTTTTCGTCGTCTACCAGCCCAAGCTGCGCCTGCGCAGCGGCGAGATCGACAGCGCCGAGGCCCTGCTGCGCTGGCGGCATCCGACGCGCGGGCTCGTCCCGCCGAACGTCTTCATCCCCTTTGCCGAGCAATCCGGCCTCATCCGCGAACTGACCCTATGGGTGCTGAAACGCGCGATCGCCGATCAGCAGCGGCTGGCCGCCGAAGGCCATCCGCTGCTGATCTACGTGAACATTTCCGGCCGCCTGCTGACCGACAATAATTTTCTGCGCGAGGCGGGGCCGCTGGTCGGCGCCGCCAGCAACGCGATCGGGTTCGAGATCACCGAGACCGCGATCATCGACGATCCCGATCATGCCATGGCCAATCTCACCCGCTTCGCGGGCATGGGCATTTCCATCTCGATCGACGATTATGGATCGGGCGTGTCGTCGCTCGCCTATCTCAAGCAGCTTCCCGCGCGCGAGTTGAAGATCGACCAGATGTTCATCAGCGATCTCACCAGCAGCCACCGCGACCCGCTGATCGTGCGCTCGACCATCGATCTGGCGCATGCGCTGGAAATGGAGGTCACGGCGGAAGGCGTGGAAAGTCCCGCGGCGCTGGCGCTGTTGCGGGTCATGGGATGCGATATCGTCCAGGGCTATCTGGTCAGCCAGCCGCTGGTGATCGAGGAATTCAGCCGTTTCCTGATCGAAAACCGGCATCTGGACCTGGGTGTGGACGCGACGCCCACGCTTCGCCGCCCAGCAAGCTTCTGGCGCCGGGCATAGGTTTCGAGAGGCCGGCCTGTAGGCATGGGTTAACCGCCATGCTTTACGCCGGCGCCGAGTTTCGATCGGGAGACCCGCGCTTGCTTCGCCCTCTCATGCTGGCTGGCCTGGCCGCGATCATGCTGGCGAACGGCGCCCCGGCCGCGCGGGAGGCGAACGTCGTTGATCGCGCGGCGTCCGCCGCTTCCTCCATCCCGTTCGACACGCTGATCACCCGGTCGAAGGCGTCGATGCTGGCAAACCCTCACGACGCCCTCGATCTGGCGCGCGAGGCCGAGGCGGTGGCGGCGCGGCAGGCCGTCGGGCGCGAGCGGATCATCCGCATCGCCACCGCCAGATGGCTCCAGGGCGAAGCGCTGGTCAGGCTGAACGATACCGAACACGCCGGAAAGATTATTGATGCGGCGACTCGCGACGTTTCCCGTTATGAGCCGAACTCCAAACTCCTTGGTGACCTTCTCATGGCACGGGGTGGTATCGCTTCCGTCCTTGGTCGTGTGCAGGATGCCCTGAGGGATTTTCAGCAGGCATACTCCATCTTCAGGCGTATCAAGGACCCGCGCGGCCAAGCCGTCGCGCTTCAAAATATCGGCATGATCTATAATGACGCGAATGATTATCCTCGCGTTCTCCAATATTATGCTCAATCTGCGGAGATTTATCCAAACGATCCTGCCTTAGCACTTTCAAGCCACAACAATAGCGCCAACGCCCTTCGTGATCTGGGGCGCTTTCGCGAAGCGGAAGCGGAATATAATCGCGCGTTGTTATCGGCACGGCAGCTCCAGAGCCCTCTTCTGGAAGCGCGTATCCTGGGTAACATCGCCTGGACCAATCTTCTCGACGACCAGTTCGCCGCCGCGAAGCAGAATATCGCCCAGGGGCTGAAAATCGCCGAGCGCGACGAGGCGGCAGGCTGGCGTCCCATATTGCTCGGCATCGCGGCCCGGCTGGAGCTGAAGCAGGGCCGTCCCCACGAAGCCGTCCGCCTTCTGACCCGGGCCTTTGCGGGTGTCGATCTCGCGACCACCACGATGCCTTTCCGCGACCTGCACGACACCGCCTACCAGGCTTACAAGGCGGTGGGCGACGACCGCCACGCCCTGGAGCATCTCGAAGCGTTCAAGCGGCTGGACAACGAATCCCGCAATGTCGTGGCTTCGACCAACGCCGCCCTGATGGCGGCGCGCTTCGATTTCGCCAATCAGGATCTCAAGATCGCCAAGCTGAAGGCCGGCCAGCTCGAACGCGACGTGAAGCTGTCGCGCACCGAGGCGCGGACGAACCTAATCATCTTCGCCAGCCTGCTGACCATCGCCTTCGTCGTGGTGTCGCTGCTGACCGTCAATATCCGCTCGGTCCGCCGGAGCCGCAACACGATCCGCGCCGCCAACGACAATCTCACCCTGGCCAACGAGGCGTTGGAGAAGGCGCTGCTCGCCAAGACCCAGTTCCTCGCCACCACCAGCCACGAGATACGCACGCCGCTGAACGGCATCCTCGGCATGACGCAGGTGATCCTGGCCGATCGCAGCGTGGCGCCGCCGCTGCGTGAAAAGGTCCAGCTCGTCCACGGCGCGGGCGAGACGATGCGCGCGCTGGTGGACGACATACTCGACCTCGCGAAGATGGAGACCGGCAATCTCGTCGTGAACCCGGCCGAGATGGACCTGCGCCGGGTGCTGCGCGAAACGGTGGAGTTCTGGCGCGGCCAGGCTACCGCCAAGGGGCTGGAGATCGGGCTGGACATCGCCGATTGCCCGGAGAGGATCTGCGAGGACGAGACGCGGCTGCGCCAGATCCTCTTCAACCTGATGGCCAATGCGATCAAGTTCACCCCGGCGGGATCGGTGATGCTGCGCGCGACGACCGCCACGTCCCCCGGCCCCCACGGCGGCGAGCGCCTGCGCATCCGTGTCGAGGATAGCGGCATCGGCATCCCGGCCGACAAATTCGGGGACATATTCGAGAAGTTCCACCAGCTCGACGGGGGCACCACGCGCCAGTTCGGCGGAACCGGCCTCGGCCTGTCTATATGCCGCAACCTCGCCAACGCGATGGGCGGAGACATCGGGGTGGAAAGCGAGATGGGCGTCGGTTCCGCCTTCACCGTCGATCTGCCCCTCGCGCGCGTCGCGGGAGCAGAGCGTGCGGGCGATCGGCGGGGACAGGGCCGGGCATCGCGCCTCGCCGAAAGCGTGCTGCTCCTGGCCGAGACGAACCTGCTCAGCCAGAGCGTGCTGCGCGCGGTGCTGGGGCCGGCGGTCGCCGAGGTCAGGATCGCGGCGAACGGCGACGCCGCCACCGCCGCGCTGCGGGACGGGACGATCGACATCCTCCTGATCGATGGCGGGAACATCCAGTCTGATACCGCCAACGGCCTTGCCCGCCTGCGCGAACTGGCCGGCGAGGCGGCGGCGGCCGGTGCCCGCGTCGCCATCCTGTGGACCGCCCCCGATGCCGAGGATATTGCCCGCCTGAAGGCGTGCGGGATCGATCAGGTGATCGCGAAGCCGGTGTCGGGCGAGGCGCTGCTGCGCGGCCTCGGGGCTCTCCACGCGAACGACGGCGATATAGCCCCGTCGGCTTCGGAAAACATCGCCGGCCATGTCAAACCGGCAGCGTGAAGAGTGTTTTGTTAACCATCGCAATGCATGATGCGCCGGTGTTTTCCGGCCGAGATGAGGTGGCCCCGTGCAAGTTCTGTTCGTTGAGGACGACCCGATGAACCGGAGGGTGGTCAAGGACATGCTGAGCGTGGGCGGCGTCGACATGGCCGAGGCGGAGGACGCCGAATCAGGCCTGAAGATGATCGAGGAATCCGATTACAGCGTCGTCCTGATGGACCTGCGGATGCCGGGCATGGACGGGCTCACCGCCATTCGCCACATCAGGGCGCGCGCCGACCAGAAATCCGAACTGCCGGTAATCGTCGTCACCGCCGACACCGCCGTCGACCTGCGGGCAGATTGCCTGCGCAACGGCGCGGACGAGGTGCTGCTGAAGCCGGTCGCCATGGATGCCCTGTTCGATGCGATCGGCAGGATGATGGCGCGCCGGCCCAATGGCGACCTGATCCTGTCCTGATCCGCCCCCTGCCCGCCCGCGCGATCACGGGGCCATCGCCTCGCGGGTGCCTGGCGTGCTATCCCCTGCTTATGAGCGACGCCAGCCGGGATGCAGGCCGCCGGGAAAAGCGCGCCGCCGCCCTCGCCGCCGTGCGTGAGGTGGAGGACGGGATGCTCGTCGGCCTCGGTACGGGCACCACCGCCGCCTTCGCGATCCGCGAGATCGCGCGGCGCGTGGCGGACGGCCTGCGGATAGAGGCGGTCGCGACGTCGCGCGCCAGCGAGGCGATGGCGCGCGACGCCGGGATCATGGTGATCCCGTTCGACGACGTGCGCCATGTCGACCTCGCCATCGACGGCGTCGACGAGATCGACGACGCGTTGCGCGCAATCAAGGGCGCGGGCGGCGCGATGCTGCGCGAGAAGATCGTGGCGACCGCCTCCCTCCGCATGATCGTCGTCGCCGACGGATCGAAGAAGGTCGTCAGGATCGGCAAGGCGAAGCTGCCGGTCGAGATATTGCCCTTCGCCCGCGCCTTCGTCGCCGACAGGCTCGCCTCGGCCGGGGGCGCGGTGGCGTTGCGGCACGGCGCCGACGGCGCGCCTTATCATACGGATCAGGGCAATCTGGTGCTCGACTGCGCCTTTCCCGCGATGGCCGATCCCGCCGCGCTGGCGGTGCGTATCTCGGCCATTCCCGGCGTGCTCGGCCACGGCCTGTTCCTCGACGAGATCGACGCGCTCTATCTGGCTGAGGGCGAGCGGGTGACGCGCCTCGAACGTCCCGGCGGCAAACCGGCGCATCCAATGCGCTTTTAATCCCGGGATCAGGAACCCGGGCGGCGGCCCGCCCGTTGCCACGCCAGCCGGGAAGCCCCCCAATCCGTCCCGCCGGGGCGGAAAGCGGGCGCCCCATATCCGGCGGGAGCCCCGATGAACAGAAGCAACGCTCAGTCCGATCTCTCCTCCATCGCGGAGGACGGTTCGCCCGAAAGGCTTGCGATCGATACGATCCGCACGCTGGCCATGGATGCTGTGCAAAAGGCCAATTCCGGCCATCCCGGCACACCGATGGCGATGGCGCCCGTGGGCTACACGCTCTGGTCGCGCTTCCTGCGCACCGATCCCGACGTGCCGGACTGGCCCAATCGCGACCGCTTCGTGCTGTCGGCGGGCCATGCCTCGATGCTGCTCTACGCGCTCCTCCATCTGGCGGGCGTGCGCGAGGTGGATGCGGAGGGGAAACCCACCGGACGGCCGGCGGTGAGCCTCGACGATATCCGCGCCTTCCGCCAGCTCGGCTCGCGCACGCCCGGCCATCCCGAATATCGCCACACCACCGGGGTCGAGACGACGACCGGTCCGCTCGGCCAGGGCTGCGGCAATTCGGTGGGCATGGCGATCGCGGAGCGCTGGCTGGCGGCGCGCTTCAACCGCGACGGGCTGACCCTGTTCGACCATGACGTCTATGCTTTGTGCAGCGACGGCGACATGATGGAGGGCGTCTCCAGCGAGGTGGCGTCGCTGGCGGGGCATCTGGGGCTGGCCAATCTCTGCTGGATCTACGACAGCAACCGGATCAGCATCGAGGGCCATACCGACCTCGCATTCAGCGAGAATGTCGCGGCGCGGTTCCGGGCCTATGGCTGGCAGACGCACGACGTCGCCGACGCCAACGACACCGAGGCGATCGCCCGCGCGATCGAGGCGTTCCGGGCGGAGCGCGAGGTCCCCACCCTGATCCTCGTCCGCAGCGTCATCGGCTGGGGCAGCCCGAAGGCCGACAGCGAGAAGGCGCATGGCGAGCCCCTGGGCGTGGACGCGGTGCGCGAGACCAAGCTGGCTTATGGCTGGCCGCCCGATGCGCAGTTCCTGGTGCCGGAAGGGGTGGCGAAGCATTTCCACGATGCCATCGCCGCGCGCGGCCGTCCGCTGCGCGAGCAATGGGAGGCATGCTTCGCGCGCTATCGCGAGGCGCACCCCGATCTCGCCGCCGAACTGGACGCCATGCGCGCCGGCCACCTGCCCGACGGCTGGAATCGCGACATTCCCGTCTTTCCGGCCGACGCCAAGGGCCTCGCCTCACGCGATTCGGCGGGCAAGGCGCTGAACGCGGTGGCGCCCCATATCCCCTGGCTGCTCGGCGGGGCGGCGGACCTCACGCCGTCCACCAAGACCGGGCTCGCCGACGGCGGCTCGCTGGAGGCGGGCAGCCCGGGCGGGCGCAACATGCATTTCGGCGTGCGCGAGCATGCGATGGGTACGATCGCCAACGGCCTGGCGCTCAGCTATCTGCGCCCCTTCACCGCCACCTTCCTGGTGTTTTCCGATTATATGCGCCCGCCAATCCGGCTGGCGGCGCTCATGGGCCTGCCGGTGGTGTTCGTCTTCACCCACGATTCGATCGGGGTGGGCGAGGATGGCCCCACCCATCAGCCGATCGAGCATCTGGCGGCGCTGCGCGCCATTCCGCACCTCGACACGGTCCGGCCGGGCGACGCGAACGAGGCGGCGGTGGCCTGGCGAGAGGCCTTGTCGCGCACGGAGGGGCCGACCGCCCTCATCCTCTCGCGGCAGGCGCTGCCGACGATCGACCGGAGCCATTACGCTTCGGCCGAGGGGCTGGCGAAGGGCGCCTATGTCCTCGCCGATCCCAGGGGCGGACAGGCGCCCGCGCTGATCCTGATCGCCACGGGCAGCGAGGTGCATCTGGTCGTCGCGGCGCACGAGCGGCTGGCGGCCGAAGGCATATACACACGCGTCGTCTCGATGCCGAGCTGGCTGCGTTTCGAGCAGCAGAGCAGCGCCTATCGCGACGCCGTCCTGCCCCCCGGCATCCACGCGCGCCTCGCGGTCGAGCAGGCGGGGCCGATGGGCTGGGACCGCTATGTCGGGCCGCGGGGACGCACCATCACCATGTCCGGCTTCGGCGCATCCGCGCCGCTCGCGGCGTTGCAGGAGAAATTCGGCTTCACCGTCGACAACGTCGTGGCCGTCGCCCGCGCGATGATCGGGAAGGAGGAAGGATGACCAACCTGCTCAGGGACCTCGAAGCCGCCGGACAGGCGATATGGCTCGATTATGTCGACCGGACCTTTCTGAAGGAGGGCGGGCTGCGCCGGCTGATCGAGGAGGACGGGCTCACCGGCGTCACCTCCAACCCCTCGATCTTCGAGAAGGCGATCGGCCATGGCGACGCCTATGACGCGGGGCTCGCCGCCTTCGTGTCGGACCATTCCGACGCGACGGTCACCGAATGCTTTGAAAGCCTCGCCATCGCCGACATCCGCGCGGCGGCGGACGATCTGCGGCCGGTCTATGACCGGCTGGACGGGCGGGACGGCTATGTCAGCCTGGAGGTATCGCCCTATCTCGCCCACGACACCGATGCGACGATTGCGGAGGCGCGGCGGCTGTGGCGCGCGGTGGACCGCCCGAACCTGATGATCAAGGTGCCGGGCACCGCCGCCGGCGTCCCTGCGATCCGCACGCTGATCGAGGAGGGGTTGAACATCAACGTCACCCTGCTCTTCGCCCTCGACGCCTATAAGGCGGTGGCCGAAGCCTTCCTTGCCGGGATCGAGGCGCGCGTCGCCAAGGGGCAGGATATCGCGCGCTCGGCCAGCGTCGCCAGCTTCTTCGTCAGCCGCATCGATACGATGATCGACAAGGCGATCGACGCGCGACTGGCGCAGGGCGACGCGCAGGCGGACGCGCTGAAGGCGGTGCGCGGCAAGGTGGCGATCGCCAATGCGCGGCAGGCCTACCAGCATTATCTGGACCTGATCGGGAGCCCGCGCTGGAAGGCGCTGGCGGCGAAGGGCGCCATGCCCCAGCGGCTGCTCTGGGCGTCCACCGGCACCAAGGACCCCGCTTATAGCGACGTGCTCTACGTCGAGACGCTGATCGGGCCCGATACGGTCAACACCATGCCGCTCAATACGATGGATGCCTTCCGCGACCATGGCCGCGTCGCCGAGACGCTGACGGCCGATCCGGAAGAGGCGCGCAGGCTGCTGGCGGAGGCGGCGGCGCTGGGCATCGACCTCGATCGCGTGACGGCGCAGCTCGTCGAGGACGGGGT
>Ga0180221_1002225_pt1 | contig 11546 bp, 8 predicted proteins | sample eDN5th37CKraftMG_FD_151339 | JGI IMG/M metagenome (GOLD analysis project Ga0180221, IMG submission 151339) | Enriched Miracle-Growth compost microbial communities from Emeryville, California, USA - eDNA 5th pass 37_C Kraft MG (version 2) (version 2) ...
TTGTTGGCCTGGGAGACTTTGCCGACGCATATCCGGATGAGCTGTCGGGGGGTATGCAACAGCGCGTCGCAATGTGCCGCGCTCTGGTTTACGACCCGCCTGTCCTGCTGATGGACGAGCCGTTTGGCGCGCTCGATGCGTTGACGCGCGAGCAGATGAACATCGAACTGCTGCGTGTCTGGCAGGCTCGCGCCAAAACGATTTTGTTTGTTACGCACAGCATTCCGGAAGCGTTGTTCTTGTCTGACCGCATTCTGGTGATGTCGCGCCGACCGGGACGCATCGTTGGCGATTACAGGGTTGAGCTGGCGAGGCCGAGACCTATCGATATTCTGACGGACCCGGAGATGGCGCGGCTGGCCAGTGAAATCCGTGGAAAGATGGCCGTGGCGGAACATGCGACAGAGATGTGAGGTCATGGCGTCACCTGAACCGATCAAATACGACGCGGGTAATAGTTCGCAATCGACCTGCCTGGTTTGCAGTGAGAAAGTCGATTCAAGGCAGGATTCTGCCGGATTGTTTCCAGTGCACTTTCCCGAGCTTTGTATCTGCAGTCGGTGTCTTGGAAACAAGAGGCCGCCGCAATGACGCAGGCAGCCGATATTCTGATCGATAGTGGATATGTGCTGACGATGGATGCACGTAACACCGTCATTGACAACGGTGCTGTCGTCATTCGCGGGGATCGTCTCGTCGATATCGGTCCGTCCGAGGTTATCCGAAATCGCTATGCGTGCGCCAAAACGATCGATGCAAACGGCAAGATCGTTATGCCGGGGCTCATCGACGCTCATGCCCATGGCGGCCATGGAATGATCAAGACGGTCGGCGAAAATCTTCCTACCCGCACCTGGTTCGAACTCGCCGATTTCATCTATTTCCGATCCACCAGCGAGGCGTTCTGGGCTGCTGAAGCACGTCTATCCGCTCTGGAGCGTTTGAAGTTCGGTACGACCTGTTGCGTATCGATGCTTGGCTCGGCGCCGCGTAGCGACCGCGCGGTGTTTGCCGACGCTCATATGGCGGCCGCGCTGGAGGTGGGCGGGCATAACATCGTTGGGATCGGACCGGCGCGACCACCCTGGCCGAAGCTATACAGTGAATGGGAAGGCTCGGAGCGACGGGACTATTGGAGCAGCCTCGACGACAACTACGCGACAGTCGAATCCGTGATCCGGCGTTGGCACGGCCGGCACAATGGCCTTGCCGGAGTCTGTGTCGCCGCGTCACGCCTCGCGCCGGCGAGCAACGAAACCAATGCAGAGACGATGTCGTACTTCGCCGATCAGGCGCGGCGAATGCGACGGTTGGCGGATGAATATGGGGTCTGTCTGACCGGGCATGCATCCGCCGGTGTCGGCGGGATGACTATTTCCGGCCAGGATGCGATGGCGCTCTGCGATCCGCTGCTCTACGGGCCATTCCTGATCGTTGCGCATGGGCTTGGTTTATCGGCGGAGACCATCGGTAAGCTTCGCGATGCCGGCGCTTCCGTTGCGCATTGTCCAAGCGCGCGTGTTCATTACAACACCCGTTGTCCCGTCATCGAGTTATTGGAAGAAGGGGTAACCGTCGCCATTGCGACCGATGCTTCGGCATCGGATCGGACATTCGATCTCTTCAAAGATGTCAAGGTCGCGATGATCTTGCAAAGAACGCACTTTCACGACGCGTCCGTGTTGCCGCCGGGTAAGGCGCTGAAGATGATTACTATCGATGCCGCACGCGCGCTTGGACTCGGTCACGAGATCGGATCGCTGGAGTCCGGCAAGCGTGCCGATGTCATTCTTATCGATCTACAGCAGCCCCATCTTTATCCGCCCTTCATGCGCCCTCAGCGCGTGGCATATGAAGTCACGGGGCACGACGTCAGCACGGTTATCGTCGCCGGACGTATTTGCATGGAAAACCGGAAAGTTCTGACGATCAACGAAACGTCTGTTCTTGATGAGGTTCGGCGGGAGGCCGAGCTTATGGTGGAGCGAAGTGGGATCGCACCGCTACTCTCGACGCCGGATCGTTTTTGGGACGGCGCAAGGTACTAACAAAGCAAATCAGGGAGGACATCAATGTTTCGGAGCAAGGCCACTTGTCGCTTGACTGGAGTTCTCTCGACGCTTCTGCTGGGCGGCGTTTTTCTTTTTCCGGGCGCCGCCGACGCCGCCGATAAAGTGACGTTTCGGTTGGGATGGCTAAAGACCGCAACGACTGCCGCACCTTACTATTACGCACTTGAAAAAGGTCTTTTTGCCGCCCAGGGCTTGGATGTATCTGTTCTGGAAGGGCAGGGATCTGCGACCAACGTCAAGCTCGTTGCGGCAGGCGACACGATGATCGCCAGTGCGGATCTCGGAACGGCGGCAATTGCGATTACCAAAGGCATTCCGATCCGGGCCGTGTTCGGTGAAATGCAGTCCAATCCAATGGCTGTTATTTCGCTCGGCGCCAATCCGGTTAAGACCGCAAAAGAGATGGAAGGCAAAGCCATCCTCGGATCGGCTGCAAGTTCGTACACCAAGTTTCTGCCGCTTCTGTGTAAGAAGAGCGGCGCGGATTGCAAGAAGATCAATCTTCGGCTGACGACGCCACCTTTCGAGCCTGTTCTGCTGTCTGGAAAGGCCGACGCCATGCTCGGTTATTTCACGGATAATGTTCCGAAGCTCGCCGCAACCGGCGCCTCGGTGCATCACTTTCTGTATTCCACCTATGGCGTCGATATCATGAGCAACGGTCTCATTGTGAACGAGGATACGATCAAGAATCGTGCCGATATTCTCCGGCGCTTTTTGGTGGCTGTATCCCAGGCGTGGCAGGTCGCGAAGGAGCGGCCTGATGAAGTCGTTGACGCCTGGATCAAGGTTTTGGGGCGCGGCGACAAGGCGACGTATTCGCAGATCCTCAAGAATGCGGTCAGCATCCTCCATACCAAGAATTCTGCGGCAAAGCCGGTTGGATGGATGGCGCCGGCTGACTGGGACAATTTGCAGAAGACGTTGATCGATGCGGGAGAGCTTAATACCTCGATCCCGATCGACCGGTATTTTTCGAACGATTTCGTTCCGGCTGCAAGCTGATACCGGGTGGAGCCACGTCGATATAGCATGATGGCAGGCCGGTGTTGAAGTCGGCCTTCCATCTTGCCCTGGTCTTGCCTGGCCAGATTGCGTGCGGCGCGTTGATGTTCCAGGTCGAGCCGCTGCGTTTCGATCTGCTCGATAAGTTTGCGATTACGAATTCCCAGTTCGGGTTTCTCTTGTCCCAGTTCATCATTGGGCAGATGATCGCGTCATTTTTTGCCGCGTCGATCTCATACCGCATTGGCGTGAAGCTTACCTACCTCTTGGGTACTGGAGTCGCGCTTGCGGCGGCGGCACTTTTCGCCTTTGCAGCGACTTTTGAAATGGCGTTCTGGATCCGCTTTATCCTCGGTATCGGCAGCGGCATCCAATTCGTGATGGGCAGCAGCTATATTTTCTGGACCTGCAGTCCGCATAAAAGGTCATTGTTTCAAGGGTTGTTCGGTTCGTTTTTCAATCTCGGAAGCGGGCTGATATTTCTGCTGGCCCAGGGCGGAACACCGGCTGATCGATGGAACCTCGTCTGCTTGACGCCGCTGACGTTGCTCGTGCTGAGCTTCATTGGCTTTGCCGTTTTCTCGCATGCTCCAGCGCACGTCACCCAACATGCGACGCGTCGCCATTTTGGTCTGCTGATAAAAAAGCCGATCATTCTGTTGGCGATTATAATGTTCGGTTCCTGGGGCACGTTCGTCGTTCTCGGTCATTGGTTATCTGTTTATTTGGTCAACGGTATTGGCGCGCATATCGGTAGCAGCGCTATCGCAACCGGCATCGTTCTGTTGTTCAGTGCTTTTGGTCGCGCGGCAGGCGGTTTGATCGCGCCGGTCAATAGCGAGCGCGTTGCCCTCGTCGTTTATTCGCTGATTGCAGCGGTAAGCGGCTTGGCGATGGCATGGACCGATGCGGTCTGGGCTATTTCCGCGGCTGCAATCGTCATGATTGTAGCAAGCTCAATGTGCTTTGGACCCGTCCTTACGATGCTGCCAAAGTATGTCGATTCATCTGGCCGTGATATGGCAATTAGCTTTGTCCTCTCTGGCGCAATGCTATTGACGACCGTGTGCGCTCCGGCTCTGGGTATGCTCCTTGATGCGGGCGCCCAGAATGTATCGGATAGCGTCTGGTTCATCATTGCCATACCAGTTATCGCCGCAGTGGCGGCATTGATGCTGTAACGCTTCTCGTCTCTGTGAAGAGCTCTTTCGTTAATCCGTCAGTTCCCCGATTGATTCTCTCGTGCATATTGCACGAGAGAGAGGAAGCGGTAGAGCCCATGCACGAATTTGCTGTAGGGAAGGGTCAGGAACAGTGCAAAGACCACACCGAGATGGATGGAGAGGAGAAGTCCCATCGCAGGCGTCGCGCGCATGACGAGCAGCGCTAGGCCGGTCACGCTGGTCAGCAGCAGCATGACGATGAATGCCACGTCCATTCCAAATCGTGTCTCGTCCAGCAATTCGGGAGCACGTTTGAATTTGGCGGCGAGCAGGCCGACCGGGCCGACGATAAGACCGATGCCGCCCAGTGTGCCGAGCACGACGGGCAGGTCCCACCAGGGATAGGGCGCCTCGCGGCCGAGTAGATAATGATAGAGCGTCGCCACTGAAGTTGAGGCGAAACAAAGCAGAAAGCCATAGAACGTGGCGTGATGGTAGTGCTTGCGCTGGTCTGTCGGTGCATCATCATCGTTCATGCAGCCGGCCTTGCCGCCGTCGAGATAGCGCAACCGCCCGGCATCCTTTATCGCCTGAAACAGAGTGCCGATGCTGCCCGCCGGATTGCCGCCGGCAATGTCGCGCCAGAACGCGCGCATCGACAAAGTCAGCGCCAGGATGGAGAAAAGAAACACCGCGCCAAACAGGAGCACCATCGTGTTATGCGGCATCAATTTGTAGAAGGCGCCAGTGCCCTCATGCGATCCGAACAGAACCGCGGGATCGTGATAAGCGACGAAACCGGCGATGAATGCAGCAACGCTTAGAGCCGTGATGAGGCTGATGGCGAGACCATTCCTCGCGAACAGGCCAGACAATATGCCAGGCCAGGCGTAGGCGCGATAACTGTCGCCCCGCACTTGTGCCAGCGTGCGCGGCACGTTCACGGCGAATTCATGCGGCGGCGAGAATTGACAATCGGAAAAGCATGCGCCGCAGCTATGACACAGATTGGCGAGGTAGTTCAGATCACCGTCCTTGAACAGCCGCCGGCGTTCCATGGCGGGAAACACCGCGCACAATCCCTCGCAATAGCGGCAAGAATTACAGACCACCATCAGACGGTCGGCTTCACGCAAGGCGTCCGTCGGATGCACCGTCGTCGTGTGCATATCAGTTGCGAGCATTCTTCGCAGCCCCTCGTCCCGCCATGCGCCCGGAGACGCTGCCGATCGTCATGCCGATGCCGGCGGCATAGCCCTTGGTCAGGACATTGCCGGCCATGATCTCGCCTGCAGCGAACATGTTCGCGGCAAGTGTTCCATCTTTCATCACCATCCGTGTTTCGAGATCTACGCGCACGCCGAGATAGGTAAAGGTGATGCCGGGCCGGACCGGATAAGCATAGAAGGGCGCGGTCTCGATCTTGCGTGCCCAATGCGATTTTGGCGGTGTTAAGCCTTCGGTCCGGCAATCGTCGAGATCATTATGATTGAAAGTGCCGGGCCGCACGCCGACGTTGAAGTCCTGGACTGTCTTGTCGAGAACGTCGGCATCGAGGCCGAGCTTGCCTGCCAGCTCCCGGATGTTGTCTGCCGCGATCGGTGGGAACAACGACGGCATGAAAAGATTCAGGGAGGAGGCATCGAAGATGATGTAGGCGATCTGGTCCGGCTGTTGTGCGACCAGGCGCCCCCAGATCGCATAGCGTTTCGGCCAGATGTCCTCGCCTTCGTCATAGAAGCGCACGGCATTCTTGTTCACGACGATGCCGAACACGACGCAATCGAGCCGCGTGATGATGCCGCCGTCATATTTGGGTGCGCGGGCGTCGATCGCGACCGCGTGGCATTGCGTCGGATCGCCGGTCTCCTGCACGCCGGCGTCCAGCAGCATCTTGAGCACGGTCCCACGGTTGTACGGCGTGCCGCGGATCAGGAAGTTCTCGGCTGCATTACCCCAGTATTCCGTCATCCATTTAATATTGGATTCAAATCCTCCAGCTGCGGCGACCAGTGTACGCGCACTAACTTGCTGAGGCTTGCCCTTGTGTGTCGCTGTCGCCGACAGAAACATGCCGTTATCGATCTGGAGGGCGGTCACCGGCGTATCATACAAAACATCGATGCCGAGCTCTTCTGCTGTGCGATATAGCGTGTTGAGCATTGCTCGGCCGCCACCGAGAAAGAATGCGTTGGTCCGCCCCAATGTCAGGGTGCCGCCGAGAGATGGCTGATAGCGCACTCCTTGCTCTGTGAGCCAGACCAGAACCTCTTTCGATTCGCGGATCATATGTCGCGCGAGCGGTTCGTCCGTGGTGCCGCCGGTGACGCGCAGCAGGTCCTCGAACAGTTCTTCCTCGCTATACGGGCCCGTCAATGTCTCTGTTGCACTGTCATGAGCGCAGCGGATATTGCGGGTGTGGCGCGTATTGCCGCCGCGATAGAATTTCGGCGCTCCTTCAAGCACCAGCACCGACGCGCCATCACGCCGTGCCGCAATAGCAGCACAGAGTGCTGCGTTGCCGCCGCCGACGATGAGAACGTCGTATTGTCTCGTTAGGTCGGCCATTTTGATCTCATAGCCTCTTCTTAAATTTATCCGTGTCGTCGCGTGGCGCTCTAAGCCTTCGCGAACCGTGAAGTCGGCCTTGATCACGAGTTTCGAGGCGAGCGCATCCGGTTAATAAGAATCACAAGAGGAGGACGTATCAGCGCATGCTGGCGTTAGACGCCTGAGATCGCCCACGCATCGAGTTTGCCTGAGTTGGCGCGCAGAGTTTTGATCCGATTGTACGCGGCTGAACGCCAGAATGATTGAGCGATGTCCAATGAAGGAAATTCCAGCACCACAAACTGCTGTTCGGAATACTCACCTTCTAATGGGTCAACCGCGCCACCCTGAACAATATAGCGCCCGCCATATTCGGATATCAGCTTCGTAACCTCGGTCCGATATTCGGCCCAGCCTTGTTCCGTCGTGAGTGTGATCCTCACGATGATGTAGCCCTTCTTCATCCCCCGCTCAGCCAAATGCGCTGATCCCATCTCTCACCTCTTAAGGCTGTGGATTCTCAATCTCGCGGCTGTTGACACCGGTAGCTGAGCGTATACACTGTATACAGTGAATGCAAGTTACTAAGGTGCTGATTTGTTTGATGAACTAAAATTCGACCTCGGCGCCGGAAAGGCGGCGGATGCCGTCTATGCCGTCCTGCGCGATGGGATCGTGAGTGGAGCGTTACGGGCGGGCGAGCGCCTGAATGAACAACCGCTTGCCGAGCGGTTCGGAGTGAGCCGGACGCCAGTTCGGGAATCCCTGCAGCGCCTGGAGGCGGACCAACTGGTTCGTCGGGTCCCGTATCGGGGGGTGGTCGTCTGCGGCGTTAATCCGCAGCAAATAACCGAATTCTACATGCTGCGCGTCGTCGTTGACGGCATCGCCGCGCGGCTTGCCGCGCAGAAGCGGACGCCAGTCGATGTCGCCAACCTGCGCTGGATCAATTCCAGGATGTGGGAGGCTGCGCGCGCTGACGTGGCCGATATCGACAAGATCACCGAGATCAACATCAATTTTCACGAGGCAATCGGCAAGCTCGCGGATAACCCGCTGCTATTGGATTTCATTGAGCAAATCCATTCTTGGGTTCGGCGCGCCGATCACAATCCATTCTCGATCTCGGGTAGGCCGGAAAGCGGCGCTAGCGAGCACGATCACATTATCGATGCGATCGAGGCCGGTGATGCCGATTTAGCTGAAAGCCTGACGCGGGCACACATGCAGAGCAGCCATGATCGCCGTCTGATGCTGCTGATGCAGGCACAGAATACGAGGCGGGGAGAGAGGTAATATTAAAAATGGTGATGGTTGGTTGTGATGTTGGTGGCACCTTCACGGATTTTATATTTATTGACCCTTCGAAGGGCGTTGTAACAGGAAAAGTTCTGACAACGCCTGTCGATCCGTCTGAGGCAATCCTCGCGGGTATCCAGGACTATTCCGCCAAGCGAGGTGGTGATTTCAGCTTCGCTGAGCATGTCGTTCATGGAACGACGCTGGGAATCAATGCTCTTCTCGAAAGACGCGGCGCGCGAACCGGCTTGCTCGTGACGGAAGGTTTCCGCGATATTCTGGACATTCGTCGCTGTGCGCGCGTCGATATGTACGATCTTGGTGGTGACTTTCCGCCGCCGCTGATCACCCGTCGCGACCGACGCAATGTGAAAGAGCGCATCTATAGCGATGGCAATGTGTTGCAAGCGCTCGACGAGAAACACGCGCGCGCTCAAATCCGGTCGCTGTTGGACGACGGCATTGAATCGATTGCGATATGCACGCTGCATTCCTACCTCAACGCCGATCATGAGATTCGGCTGGGAGAACTTGTCGCCGAAGCGAACGCCGCCATTCCGGTTTCTTTATCCAGCCAGGTCGCGGGTGAGATAAAGGAGTTTGAGCGGCTGAGCACGACGGCGATCGACGCCTATCTCAAGCCCAAAATGCAAGCCTATCTGACCAAGCTCGAAATGAGCCTGCGTGAGCGTGGCTTCCACGGGGATCTCTATCTCATGCTGTCCGGCGGAACCGTCGTGGCGGCTGAAACCGGCAAGCGGATGCCGGCTCGCCTTGTAGAATCCGGCCCGATGTCCGGAGCCATCGCTGCGAAGTATTTCGCTGAGAAATCCGGCGCCACTGAAATCATCAGCTATGACATGGGGGGGACAAGCGCGAAAGCATGTCTGCTGCAGAACGGCGAGGTGCCGATTACGCGCGAATATGAGGTTGACCGTTCGTTCCGCTTCAAGCGGGGCAGCGGAATGCCCTTGATGGTGCCGACCGTAGATCTGATCGAAATCGGTGCAGGGGGAGGGAGTATCGCCAAGATCGATAGTCTTGGTCTCCTGAAGGTCGGACCGCAGAGCGCCGGAGCTGTTCCGGGGCCGGCTTGTTACGGCCGTGGTGGTGACAAACCAACGGTGACGGATGCCGACCTGGTGCTCGGATATCTCAATCCTAACTATTTTCTCGGCGGTCGGCTGAAACTCGATTCTGCTGCGGCGCGCCGTGCGCTCGAAACTCATATCGCCAAGCCGCTCGGTGTTAGCATTCTCGACGCGGCGTGGGGTGTCCACAAGATCGTCAATGAATCGATGGCTAATGCCATGAAGACCTGCGTTGCTGAGCGCGGCGGCAATATCTATCGCGCCACGATGGTCGGGTTTGGGGGCGCCGGCCCGGTGCATGCGGCTCAGCTCGCGCGGACTCTGAAAATTCCAACGCTTGTTATTCCGCCGTTTGCGGGCGTGGTGTCCGCACTTGGATTTCTACTTGCGCCATTTGCCTACGATATCGTTCGCACTCACAAGGTGCCGCTCGTGGAGTTGGACGCTTCCCGTGTCCGTGGCTTGATTGACGAAATGGCCGCCGAAGCAAACCTGGTCGTCAAAGAAGCACAGACAAGCGGTACGGTTCGCATCGAAAATTTTGCCGAGCTTTGCTTTATCGGCCAGGGCTATCCTGTGACGATCTCCCTTGCTGAGTTCGGCAGCGGCCCGCTCGATGTCTTGCGTATTCGCTCGCTTTTCCTCGATGCCTACCGCAATCGCTATGGACATTGCGCGGATGACGCTCCAGTCGAACTCGTCTCGCTGCGGGTCGTTGCCAGCATCGATCCAAAGCCTCTAAGCGATCTGTTCGTCTCTCCGAAGAAATCTTCTGGTGGTGCATTGAAGGAGCATCGCGAAGCTTACGATGAAGCCTCCGGGGGGATGGTCCCGCACGCGGTTTATAACCGCTACGAGATGCCAGTGGGCATGCAGATCACGGGTCCCGCATTGATCGAAGAGCAGGAAACCACCGTAGTATTGCCGAGCCGCGCCAGCGCGATGATCCGCGACGACGGTGCGATCGTTATTAGTTTCAAGGGATAATTCTCATGAACAATATAGACCCGATCAATCTCGAAATTTATTGGGCGCGAGCGATTGCGATCGCCAACGAGATGATGGAGACGTTAATTCGTACGTCTTTCTCGACGGTCATTCGTATCAACCGCGACTGCTCAGCGGCGATATTCGACCATGAAGGTCGTATGTTGGCGCAGCCCGACCATTCCGCACCGGGTCACATCGGCTGCATGCCTGGGGTGGTGCGACGTATCCTGAAGGAATTTCCGGCTGAGTCCATCAAAGCGGGTGACGCCTTCATCACCAATGATCCATGGATCGGCGCTGGACATAGCCCGGATATCTATATCGCATCGCCAATTTTCTACCGCAGCAGATTGGCGGGATTTGCCTGCACCGTTGCGCATCATATCGATATCGGGGGGCGCGTCGGTCCCACCGATAGCCAGGATGTCTATGAAGAGGGAATTCTGATCCCGCCGATGAGGCTTTATCGGGCGGGGGAACGCAACGATGATCTCTTCCGGATGATCGAAAAGAACGTCCGGCTTCCACATATCATTCTGGGAGACCTCGATGCGCAGATGGCGTCCAATCGGCTGGGGTCGGAGCGGCTGATTGAATTCGGCGAAGATTATGATCTCGACCGCTTTGATCATGTCGCCAACGCGATTACTGGCGCGACCGAACGGGCGATGCGCGCGCGTATCCGCGATCTGCCGGACGGCGCTCTGACAACTCAGTATGAACTCGAGTTGGAGGATGAGAACGGCAAGAAGATCACGATCAATTTAAAGGCGGAGATAAAAGGCGATTCGATCGTCTTCGATTACGAAGGCACGTCCCCGCAGGTGCGCCGCCCGATCAATTGCGTACTCAATTATGCAATGTCTTATACGGTGCTCGGTCTGAAAATGTTATTGGCGCCGGAGATTCCCTACAACGAGGGAACCCAACTGCCGGTTACCGTCAAGGCGCCGGAGGGCAGCATATTAAACCCGCGTTGGCCAGCGGCCGTCTGGCGGCGCGCGGTTATGGGGATGCAACTACCCGAAATCGTGTTCGAGGTTTTAGCGCCGATCCTGCCCGATAAGATTATCGCGGGCTGCGGATCAACGCCGATGTGGCTGTGGCTCCTCTCGGGTTGGCGACCGAACGGGTCGCGATTTGTATTTCAGACCCACTTCATGGGCGGCCTGGGCGCAAGAAGTGACAAGGACGGCCTGCCGACGGCGGCATTTCCCTACAATATGACGGATTCGCCGATCGAGATTTTTGAGAATGGTTGTCCGGTCGTCGTTCATCGGCGCGAGCTTTTGCCGGATTCGGGAGGCGAGGGACGCTTTCGCGGAGGCTTAGGACAGGAAATCGCCCTATCGCCCGCACCGGCGGCGCTAGGCAAG
>Ga0180221_1002228_pt1 | contig 11537 bp, 8 predicted proteins | sample eDN5th37CKraftMG_FD_151339 | JGI IMG/M metagenome (GOLD analysis project Ga0180221, IMG submission 151339) | Enriched Miracle-Growth compost microbial communities from Emeryville, California, USA - eDNA 5th pass 37_C Kraft MG (version 2) (version 2) ...
TGCTGCCGGTCAGCGTGGCCGGCATCGGCCTCAACCCGACCATGGCCATCCTCGCCGGCATCCTCCTGTTCGGCGCGCTGATCTCCATGGCCTGGGCGCCGGAGACCAAGTACCTGACGCTGACCGACGCCGGCAAGGGTGAAGGCGAGGACGCCGCGCAGGCGCCGGCGCGCAAGGCGGCGCTGGTCTGATCCGTCTGTTGGTTCAGGCTACTCGGGCGTTTCTTCCCTTCTCCCGAGTGGCCTGGGCAGATGGTCCCGCTCCAGTTTTTGGCGAGCGTCCGGCCTTCCCGCCAAATGCCGGGTGGCTGCCTTTTCTGAAGGGATTTCCTTGAAAGATCTTGCGGCCCGAGCAGTTATTTCCCTGTAGTTGGCGGGATTTTTTTCTGAGTTCCAGAGTGCCTAGGCGTTAACGTTTTCGGTCCCTGCGCCTTGTTTGACTGCGCCCTTCGTTTGGGCGTGAGCCAGCAAGGAGAAAGGATTGAAGCGCAAGGTCGTGGCCAGGATCGGCCGGAGTCTGGGGGTGGGCCTGCTCGCCTGGGTGGCGGGTTGGGTACAGGCGGCACCGGGGCTGGACCATCAGTACCGCGGTCCGCACTACAACACCGAGGCGTTGCAGCTGGACGTGCTGGACCTGCAGGTGCAGGCCCTGGGCGGGCCCATCCGCCTGCTGCGCAGCTGGAAGAACGGCCGCTGGGAGTGGAACGAGCGCTGGGCGGACCTTACCGTGCTCGGCCCGGCCAAGGCCGACGCGCCGCAGGGCGCGGCCGACCCGGTCAATGCCGACCGCCCCTACGCGGTGATCCGTGGTGGGCAGAGCTACCTGCGCGCGACCAGCACGGTGCAGGGCCAGGACGTGAGCTTCCACAACCTGCCCCGGCGCACCCTGACAGCCCTGCAACGCGGCCTGGCCGGCTACCGCTGGCAGGACGTGCAGGGCAACCGTATCGACTACGACGCCCAGGGCCGCATGACCGGCTACCAGGACCGCAACGGACTGCAGACCCGCCTGGTGCGCGATGCCCAGGGCCGGATCGTCGGCGTCGAGGATCACCACGGCGAGCGTGTGCTGGACCTGACGTACGTTGGCGACCAACTCAGCGGTATCCGTGACTACAGCGGCCGCGAAGTCAAATACGAATACAGCGGCGATCGCCTCGCCGCGGTGACCGACGTGCTTGGCCAGCGCTGGGAGTACCACTACGACGGCAACGGCCTGGCCGGCTACACCGACCCCTTGGGCCAGCGCACCACCTACGTGCTGGGCAAGAAGGACAGCGTCAAGGAAGTCCGCTGGGCCGATGGCCGCAAGCTGCAGTACAGCTATGGCTACGACCGCGCCCAGGGCCTGTTCCATGTCCGCCAGGCCGACCAGGGTGGACTGGTCCGTGAACAATGGTACGACCGCCTCGGCCATCGGGTGCGCCAGGCGGAGAACGGCGAAACCCTGTTCAGCCGGCAGTACCAACTGTCGGACCGCTCGAGCAACGTGGGCAAGGTGGCCGAGGCCTACCAACTGACCGGCAAGAGCCTGGCGCTGAGCCGCGAGATCTCCCGGCGCCAGGGCCGCTCGCCTTCCCCCTACGTGGCGCAGATGATCGAACAGGACGCCCAGGGGCAGCGCACCACCACCGAATACAACCGCTACAACCAGGTCATCCGCATCCAGTACGCCAACGGCAGCGAGATCCGCAACAGCTACGACCCGGCGGCCCGCCAACTCAGCGAGCGCATCGACGAGCGCGGCATCGTCACCCGCTACCGCTACGACGGCAAGGGCAACCTGATCGAACGGATCGACGCCGCCGACAGCCCGCAAGCCAGCCGCACCACCTACGTCTACGACAGCCTCGGGCAACTCATCGAAGAGCATCGCCCGGGCAGCGGCGACACCCCGGCGGCCACCTGGAAATACCAGTACGACGGCAAGGGCAACCGCAGCCAGACCCTCGACCCCCTGGGCCATGCCAGCACCTCGACCCATGACGTGCTGGGCAACGTCCTGAGCCTGACCAACGCCCTGGGCCAGACCTGGAGCAGCACCTACGACGCGGCAGGCAATCTGACCAGCCTGAGCACCCCCCTGCAGCAAACGCTCACCCATCATTACGATGCCCTGGGCCAACGCATCAAAAGCGTCGCGCCCAACGGCGGCGAACGGCTGAGCGAGTACAACGCCGCCGGCCTGCCCACCAGCCTCACCGATGCGGTCAACGCCCGAACCCGCTTCGAATACGACGCCAGCCAGCGGCTGGTGGCGCTGATCGATCCCTTGGGCCACACCCGCCGGCGCGGCTACGACGCCCGTGGCCGCCTGCTCAACGAAAGGGATGCCGCCGACAATCTCACCCAGTACCAGTACGACAAGGAACGCCTGGTCGGCATCGATTACCCGACCTACCGCGAACGCTTCGACTACGACGCCCGGGAACGACTCAAGCGCCAACGCCGCGAATACCCCGTCGACGGCGAAACCCGCGACCAGACGGAACACTACCGCTACCTGGCCGACGGTTTGCTGGAACAATGGCTGGATGCGGCGGGCAACCCCACGGACAACCAATACGATGCCCTGGGCCGCCTGGTGGAAAGCCGCGATGCCGAAGGCGGCATCACCCGCTATGCCTATGACGCCCGTGGCAACCTGATCCAGGTGACCGACCCCGCCGGCCGCAGTACCCGCTTTCGCTACGATGCCCGTGATGCCCTGGTCGCCGAAATCAAACCCGGCGATGCCGACACCCCGCCTACCGAGCGGCACTACTTGTACGATGCGGCCGGCAACCTGAGCCAGGTCATCACGCCGGATGGCCGTATCAGCCGCTACCAGTACGATGCAGCCAACCGCCTGGTCCAGGCCCGACACTTCAGCAACGCCGGCCAGGCCGAGACCGACCGCGCCGAGCGCACCACCACTTACCGTTACAGCGCGCTCAACCGGCTGCAAAGCTACGAGGACGAAGACAGCCAGGCGCTCTACGAGCATGACGCCCTGGGCCGGGTCATTCGCCTGACCGTCACCTACAAGACGGCCAGCCCCGTCTTCAGCAAGAGCATTGCCTACAACTACGACGCCAACGGCCGCAAGGTCAGCTATAGCACCCCGGAGCAGCAGACCTACAGCTACCGCTACAGTGCCCATGGCCCACTCGACGGCCTGAGCATCCCCGGCGAAGGCAGCATCAGTTGGCAGAACTTCAACTGGCAAAAGCCACGGACCGTCCTCTACCCCGGCGGCAATGCCCTGCGCAGCGTCCACGACGGCCTGCTGCGCTACACCCAGCGCAATCTCGACGACCTGGCCGGCAACCCGATCCAGCGGCAGCACTACCAGTACGACGCCGCGGGCAATATCACGGCCATTGCCAGCCAGACCGGCGAACAGCGATACGGCTACGACAAGCTCTATCGCCTGACCGAAGCCCACTACCCCAGTGGCGACAGCCGAAGCGACGAAGCCTATGCCTACGACGGCGTGGGCAACCGCCTGGACGCCAAGGCCGACAAAGCGGAACTGGACATCGGCCGCTGGCAATACAACGCCCACAACCAACTGCTCAGCCACGACGGCATCGGCTACCGCTACAACGCCGACGGCCACCTGATCGAAAAGGGCGCGCTGCAAAGCGACGGCAGCCTGATCCAGAGCGGCGCCCTCGACCACTGGCGCTACCGCTACGACAGCCGCGAACGCCTGGTCCAGGTCGAGAAGAACGGCCAGCCACTGGCCCGCTACCGCTACAACCCCCTGGGCCAGCGCATCAGCAAGACACTGCTGCCAAGCGAAAAGACCACCTACTACTTCTACAGCGAAGAAGGCCTGGTCGGCGTGTACGACGCCCAGGGCAACCTGGAACAGGAATACGCCTACGACCCCAGCGCGCCCTGGATGAGCCAGCCGCTGTTCACCCGTGTGCAACGCCGCGATACCCAGGCCTGGAGCGTGAGCTACTTCGGCACCAGCCACCTGGGTACGCCGGAAGTGGCGTTCGAGAAGAGCGGCGAAGTGACCTGGCGCGCCCAGGCCCAGGCTTTTGGCGAAACACAGATAACGCTCAATACCATCGACAACGCACTGCGTTTCCCCGGGCAGTATTTCGATACGGAGACGGGGCTGTATCAGAACTACTTCAGGGATTATGACCCGCGCCTGGGACGGTATGTGCAAAGTGATCCGATTGGACTAAACGGAGGGCTTAATAGGTACGCTTATGTAATTGGAAATCCTATTTTTCGCTCAGATCCTTACGGATTAAAGACAATTCAATGTACGAAGCCGTTAAATGCCTTGGAGGAAAAAATTGGTCCTGATGGCGCCAAAATAGCGCACGACTGGGTACCGTACTTTTACCATCAATACTCATGTGTTGTAGGAAAAGATGGGAAGGTAACGTGTGGGGGGCAAGATGCGGCGGATTCGGCTTTGAGAGGAGAAGGCAAACCAAGCCAAGATTCTTTAGAGGCAGGGCGAGAATGTAAGGAAATTGAGCCCGATAATGACTGCTTTGAACAGTGCTTGATTTCTGAGTGGGGTAAACCAAGACCAAAGTATGGGATACCCTTTGGAACTGACTGCCAAGAATATGATGATAAGGTAGTTAAGAGTTGCCGGAAAGAGTGTGATGTTAAGCAGAAGCGGTGGTGGCAGTGATTTTAAATATAATTAAGTTGGTATGGGTGGTGGCAAATTTTATAGTTTTGGGGTTCACCCTGTCAGGTTTCTGCGAGAAGGTGTCAAATGACATTGTGATAGTTTTCGCATGGAGTATGTTGGCGCTGTCTTTTCCGATGGGTAGTGTGATATCTTTTATATATTTTATATTGGATTTTGTGTTTTTTATAAAAATAAATGATACATTTTTTTCGATATTTATTACTTGGCTAGGTATATTTTTGGTCGGCTATTTTCAGTGGTTTGTATTTATTCCTGCCGTTGTCAGATGGCTTCGACGACCCAGGGGTTAATTGATTTTGTCTGGTTTAATAAGTTTAGCTATGGTAAAGCAAATACCGCTACGACAGCCGCGAACGCCTGGTCGAGGTCGAGAAGAATGGCCAGCCACTGGCCCGCTACCGCTACAACCCCCTGGGCCAGTGCATCAGCAAGACGCTGCTGCCGAGCGAAAAGACCACCTACTACTTCTACAGCGAAGAAGGCCTGGTCGGCGTGTACGACGCCCAAGGCGGCTTGGAACAGGAATACGCCTACGACCCCAGCGCGCCCTGGATGAGCCAGCCGCTGTTCACCCGGGCGCAACGCCGCGATACCCAGGCCTGGAGCGTGAGCTACTTCGGCACCAGCCACCTGGGTATGCCGGAAGTGGCGTTCGAGAAGAGCGGCGAAGTGACCTGGCGCGCCCAGGCCCAGGCTTTTGGCGAAACACAGATAACGCTCAATGCCATCGACAACGCGCTGCGTTTCCCGGGGCAGTATTTCGATGCGGAGACGGGGCTGTATCAGAACTACCTCAGGGATTATGACCTGCGACTGGGACGGTATGTGCAGCAAGATCCAGTCGGGCTAGACGGCGGGATAAATATTTACTGGTATGTTGGATTGAACCCTATTTATTCAGTTGATGTGTTTGGGCCCAGGGCGTGGGCAATTGGAGGTCGACCTCCAATTAACCCTTGGAGTCCTCAACAGAGAACTAGCCCTGGAAAAGGCCCGGGTGAGAATGGAGTAAGGCATCTACGAGATAAAGCGCAGTGTGAAAGGCATGAGTCTTATCCCCCGGATCGGCTTGATAGAGATCCGCCTAATGCCAACAATGACCCTGTTGGGAATCTGAATGAGCAACCTCAAACGCCTGGAGCATATGCATGCCCGTTTAACTCTCCCAGTTGCTACTTTGAGACTGAATGTTCTATGTATCAGTGTATGGCTGGCAACTATTATATAGATTCTTGTGGGTCGCAGAATTCTAATTGATATTTTACTAAGTCGCCCCGTGGGATGAGTATTGCATCTGCTATGGCGAAAAATGGAAGTGTTAAATTATAGATAATATTTCTGTGAGGTTTTTGTGAGTGGTGTGGTCTTTATATGCGTTGTAGTTAGGGGGTTGGCTGCTCTTCTAGCTTTCTATTGCTTGGGGCAAGCAACCAACCTAGTTAGGTATCTCTCTGAGGGAAGCCCTGTGGATGAGATTTATTTATTGTGGGTTCTTTTGGCTTGTTTGTTTTCCATTATGCTTTGGCGGTTTTCGGGGGAGTTTTCTTCTGTTTTGTGGAGGAAGGAGTTGGTCGATAGAAACGCTTCCTCTGAGTCCTTGTCAGGATTTGAATTTGTAGTTCTTGGTCTGGGTTTATATTTTTGGGCTTGTTCAGTGTTCGGTTTAGTAAGGTTCGCGGGAGATTTTCTGGTTATGGGGTTGATGTATAACATGTGGGGGCGCAATTTTTTCCTAAACATGTTGGTTAGTATGTGTGGGATTTTTATAGGTGGGGGGATGGTGGTTTTCTGTAGGCGAATTGTGCGTGTGCTCCGGTGCTAATTCGCTATGAAGGGGTTATTAAAAATATTGTATATATTTGTTGTGGCATCAATAATAAGTTTGTGAGGGTTGTTGTGTTTGGGTTTGATGAATCAAATATGTTGTCTGCTCTGTCTGTTGTAGACAGGATCGGCAGGCCGACCTCTCGTGAGGTATTTTCACTGAAGTATTAACGCTTTCATGGGGAAGGCTGTTTGTATCAAAGTATTTCATTTGAGGGTTCAGTGATCTTTAGGGGGCGGAGTTGGTAGCCTTAGCATCTTCTTGTGCCTTGGGTGTAGGACAGGCTGCTCGGTGGGAAATTGTTGCGAGGTAACTATGAGTGAAGTGAATTGTGTGCGTATTGTAATGAGAGTATTGGCCATTTTTATTGGTTTCTATGGTTTGGAACAGGCCATTAGCTTGGCTCAGTACTTACGCAGTGAACAAAATTTACTGCTGGCGAAATTGTATGTACTCTGGGTTTCCCTGATTTTCTTGTCTTCTGTCGCATTTTGGGTTTTTCCGAAAACGATATTTTCCTTTTTTGGGGGGGGGTAAACAGATCATTTTGGTTGCGGCGCCGGCAATTGAGGTGATGGTAGTTGGGGTGGGTTTGTATTTCTTGGTTGAATCAGTTTTGGACTCCATATATTTCGTAGGAGATGTGTTGGTGTTCGGAGTTGCCACGGGAGAATGGGGAGTTAAGCGTGAGGAATATCTTAATTTGATTGTGAGTGTTTGTGGGGTTCTTATTGGAGGAGGGATGGCATTTTGTTGGAGGAGGGTCGTGCGTGTGCTTCAGCGCTAGTTTCATAGAATGGTCAGGTTCTACGAGAGGGGCGCTTAATATCAATTTTTCCTTTATGTGAGTTGGTAATTTTTATGCCGCTAACCAGCCGTTCGAGACGGCCGGTGATGCCGGCGTGACTAGGCTCAACAGTGGATTGTTGACGGGGTTGGGCCATAGCCACCAGACCACCGAAGATGGCACCTACTACTACCGGGTGGTGGCAGCGAATTCGCTCGGCTCGGAAAGTGCGCCGTCGGTGCTGCGCATGGCGGAGGCCGATCGCACCTTGCCCAGGGTCGAGGCGGTCGAATACGAAAGCCACGGGGCGGTAGCCACCGATGGTCGCCATGGACCCGGGAGGATCGATGTCCGGCTGCGCATGAGTGAGCAGCTACGTAATGCTCCCTTCTTCAGCCTGGATGTGCCACAGGGCGGTTCGATCCCCGTGCGCCTGAGCCAAGCGGCCAACGACTCGCTGGACTACCAGGGGAGCTTCGACCTGAGCGATGCCGTACCGTCCGGATTGCTCCATGCCCGGGTTTCGGCTTACGACCCGGTTGGCAACGAAGGTACTGAAATCGTCGAGGGCAAGACCCTGCGAGTCGACACCCAGGGGCCGGATGTCCAGTCGTTGTCGTTGCTGCCCGGACATCCCGCGGAAAACTTCGTAGCCGAAGCCGCGAGCGCCTGGTCGAGGTCGAGAAGAACGGCCACCCGCAGGCCCGCTACCGCTACAACTCCCTGGGCCAACGCATCAGCAAGACACTGCTGCCAAGCTCACCTACTACTTCTACAGTGAAGAAGGCCTGATCGGTGTGTACGACGCCCAGGGCGGCTTGGTACAGGAATACGCCTACGACCCCGGCGCGCCCTGGATGAGCCAGCCGCTGTTCACCCAGGCTCAACGCCGCGATACCCAGGCCTGGAGCGTGAGCTACTTCGGTACCAGCCACCTGGGTACGCCGGAAGTGGCGTTCGAGAAGCGCGGCGAAGTGACTTGGCGGACTCAGGGTTTTATCAGTGCTATAGACAGCTCACTGCGTTTCCGAGGCCGTGCTTCGATATAGAGAGGGCCGCGTCAAGGCTAATTTAGGAATTACAAGTCGAGTGGGAGCCGTATGTGCAGAATAACCCTGCAGAGTTAGTTGGCTGGGACTTGGGCGCCAAACTTTGATAGGGCTTTTAAATCTCCTTTCCCGTCTACGGAGCGAAGCGTTATCCAGCAACGGCGGATAACGCTTCGCGTTATGCGCCCTACGGTCGGGTGCGTTGCTCGGCGGCGGTGTACAGCCGCTCGACATCGGCCGCCAGGTATTCCTGCGCGCTGAAGGTGCCGTCCAGCACTTCCTCGGTGGGGGCGCCCAGGTCTGGTGCGTCGGCCAGCAGGCGCACCAGATTGACCAGGGCCGCCTGTCGGGATTGCGCGGCGTCGTCTAGCCCCGGTGGGGCGGTGCTTTTCAGGGTATGGGTAGCACTTGGGCTGCAAGGTTCATGGGGTTGTTTCCTAATCGAATGGGTTTCCGATTCCTGACGCCAATCAGGGAGGGCGGACCGCACAGGTTGGCGTGCCGGGATTAGGACCGGCGCATCCGAGGATGCCCCGCACGACCCGCCCATAACGCGGATGCAGCCATGTCAGGCGCCAAGCATCAGGGGGCTGCTCTGGAGCCGTCAATCGGCGGCGGGGAGAAGGAGGGGCGGAATCGTATCGGCAGGAGGCGTGCTTATCAGACGAGGAGACGCTTTACTGCCTTTGCCGATCTTTCGGAGCCCGAACCTTCTGCCCAACCGATACTTCCGGCGTCTGCCGTTCCGCAGCAACGCTGGCAGCCGACGGCGCCTGGAGCAACCGCCTGGTCAGTGGCAGGGCCTGTTCGCCGAGCAGCATGCCCAGCAGGCCGAGCAGGCCGAGCAGGGCTATGGTTGGTGGCGCCGGCGAGCGCACGCCGCTCAGGGAATAGATGACGCCCACCAGCAGGCCGACGCCCAGGGAAAGGAAATAGGCTTTCATGCCGCGTCTCCCCAGGGCCCCGTGGGGGCTGGCCGCCACGGGGCCGCGGTGCTCAGCCCTGGTGGCCGCCGAGCATGGCCTTGGCGTACTGGATGCCGATGCCGAAGGCGCCGCCGAACTCGACCGAGATGCCGGTGGTGAGGTCGTAGGTTTCCACGCGGGCCCAGTCGCGCTGCAGTTCCAGCAGGTAGGTGAGGGCGGTGATCGGCCGGGCGCCGGCCTGGAGCATGCGCTGCACCGCGCGCTCGTGGGCCTCGGCGGTGCAGTCGCCGCAGGCGTCGGTCACCACGTAGACCTCGAAGCCCTGTTCCAGCGCCGAGAGCACCGGGCCGTTGCAGCACACCGAGGTCCACAGGCCGCACATCACCAGGCGCGGCTTGTCGGTGGCGTTGATGGCGGCGATGAACTGCTCGTCTTCCCAGGCGTTGGAGGTGGTGCGGTCGATGACCTCGGCGTCGGGGAAGGCCTCGCTGACTTCGGGGAACAGCGGGCCGGCGAAGCTTTCCCGGGAGATGGTCGAGATGACCGTGGGCACGCCGAAGCCCTTGGCGGCGTTGGCGAGGATCGCGGTGTTGGCGCGCAGGCTGGCGATGTCGATGGACTTGGTGTTGAAGGCCATCTGCGACTGGTGGTCGATCAGCACCAGGGCGTGGTCCTGGGGGCTGAGCAGGGAACGGGCGGGCTTGGTGGACGCTTTGACGTTCATGGGGAAGTCCTCCTCTGGTGGGCTGCCGGCAGCCGTGGCTGCCGGTCTCCGCCGAGTCTAGGGACCTGGCACGGCGCCCGGGTGTGCGTTTGCGCGGAGTCGAATCCGCAGGATCGCGGATCAGCGGCCGGGCAGGGCGAGGGAGGCGGGGCGCAGTTCGCGGCCTTCGATGAAGTCGCGCTGGCGGACGATGGCCTCGGCGCAGTGCGTGAGGAAGGCGTACACCCGGCCGGACTTGCGGATGTCCGGATGGGTGAGCACCCAGAGTTCGTCGTGGACCTCCGGCTGCACCGGGCTGATGCGCACCAGGCCGGGCACCAGGTCGCCGTGCATGCAGGGCAGGAAGCCGATGCCCATGCCGGCGGCGATGGCCGCGGCGACGCCGGCCACCGAGTCGCTGCGGTAGCCGATCCGTTGCGGCGCGACGCGTTGCTCGACGAAGCCATACGCGCGCAGGCCGGCCAGGCCGCGGCCGTAGGACACCCATTGGCGCTGCCAGAGGTCGTCGAGGATGGGGGCGTGGCCGACGTAGTCGACGCGGCGCCCGTAGATGGCCCAGGCCACGGTCGCCACCTTGCGCCCGAACAGGTTCTCCGGCGGCACCAGGGTGGCGCGGAAGGCGATGTCCGAGTCGCCGCGGGCGAGGTTCAGCGGCTGGTTGCTCACCAGCACCTCGATGCGGATTTCCGGGTTGGCCGCCTGGAAGCCGGCGATGATCGGGGTGAGGAAGTCCAGCAGCAGGGCATCGCTGGTGGTGATGCGCAGGTCGCCCTTGTGGCCCTGGGCGTGGCTCGACACCCGCCGCGCCACGCTGAGGATGTCCTGCTCCAGGCGCCCGCCCAGTTCGACCAGCTCGGCGCCGGCGGCGGTGGGGGCATAGCCGCTGCGGCGCCGGTCGAAGAGGGCCACGCCGAGGGTGCCCTCCAGGGCCGCCAGGTGCCGGGAGACGGTCGAGTGGTTCAACCCCAGCGCGGCGGCCGCGGCCACCAGGCTGCCGCCTTCGCCGATCGCCTTGACGATGCGCAGGTCGTCCCAGGAAAGCTTGTGCAGGGGATCGGTCATGGGGTTCCTCGGAGGGTGCTCGCTACGGACCTGGAAGGTAGCAGCAAAAGCCTCGGGGATCGCCTACCGCTCCCGCCGGACGCGTGGCCTCAGGGGCTCATCAGCCCGCGGATGCGCCGGGTGAGGTCGTCCAGCTGGCGCAGGGTGCCGACGTCGTGGGCGCGTTCGTCGTCCGCCTGCGACAGGCCCAGGGCGACGTTGGCCAGGGCGTGGACCCGCGCGGGTTCCACGCCCAGTACGTGGGCGACGCGCTTGGCGGTGGCGGTGTCGTTCAGGGCTTCCTGGGCTGCGTCGAGCAACTCCTTCAGCAGTCGCTCGTCCAGCAGGTTCAGTGTGTGCTTGATAGACATGATCGGGTCCTTGCGGTGGCGATTTCCGGCGTCCGTGAGCGGGGGCGGACTCCAGCGCATGATCTTGGACCGCCATGCCTTTGGGAGGAGCGCGAAGGCCTGTGCAATTCCTCCGAGTCGGACGGGGGAGATTTCCGCGC
>Ga0180221_1002231_pt1 | contig 11530 bp, 8 predicted proteins | sample eDN5th37CKraftMG_FD_151339 | JGI IMG/M metagenome (GOLD analysis project Ga0180221, IMG submission 151339) | Enriched Miracle-Growth compost microbial communities from Emeryville, California, USA - eDNA 5th pass 37_C Kraft MG (version 2) (version 2) ...
CTCCACGGCGAGCTCGACATGCGCACACCCTCAGAGGTCGAAGACGCGTACTACGCTGACCACGAATCAGCTGGTCCGGCACTGGCCGAACAAAGCTCCCGATAGGAACGAAAGTCAGGCCGATTCACCCAGCCGGCCAGCGCCGCCTGCGCCTGCGCGCCGCTCATGCCCCTGACGTCGGGGACGGGGGCGAGGTTCTCCAGGCTCATCGAGATCGCGACCGTCGACCCGGATGGCACGCGTTCGCCCGCCGCCGGCCGGCTTCCGCCGACCCGGTCGGAGGGCAGCTCCGAGTCCACCGGCTCGCCCAGCACCGGCGCGAAGCCCAGCCCTTCCAGCAGCTGCACCGCCTGCGCGTAGGACTTGCCCCTCAGCTCCGGCACCGTGGCCAGCGGCGGCGGTGCGAGCACCGCCGCGTCCAGTGCGGCGAAGGGATCGCCGCCGTAGAGGGCGTCGGCACGGTCCATGATGGCGGGCCAGATGTGCTGATCGGCCAGATACAGGAGGCTCCCGTTGTAGCGGGAGGTGTACAGGGAACGCCGCGCGCAGTTCTGGCCGCTGCTGTCGCAGGTCGGATTGGCGCTGCCGACCCAGGTGGCCGTGATCACCTTCGTCGAGCCGCCGACCGTCCAGTTGTCCACCACGTCGTCGGACGTGCCGGTCTTGGCCATGTGCGGCACTCCGATGCCGCTGCGCGCATAGCGCGCGTAGGCGCCCTGGGTGATGTACGCCTCCAGCGCGTAGGAGACGCCCGCGGCGACCCGGGGCTCGATCCCCTGCCGGCACCCGCCGCGGGAGAAGGGCACCTCCGCGCCGCCCGCGTCGGTGATCCTGGCGATGGGCACCGGGTCGCAGACCACGCCTCCGTTCGCGAACCCGGCATAGGCGGTCGCCATCGTCAACGGCGCGATCTCGTTCGTGCCCAGGACGTCGGAGGGGAACTGGTTCAGCGGGGCGCCGTCCGCCCGGTGCACGCCGAGGGCCCGGGCGATGTCGAAGATGTCGCACAGGTCCATCCGCTGCGCCATCGAGGCGAAGACGCCGTTGGTGGAGTTCAGCGTCCCCTGCAGCACGGTCATCGAGGCGGGGCCCGGTGAGTCGTTGGTCATGTTCCACACCTCGGAGCCGAGCGGGCCGTTGCACCGATCCTTGTAGCTGTTCGTGTTGATCTTGCGGTCGCGCGCGTCGACCACCTGGTTGATCGACTTGCCCTCGCGGATCCACTGGGCGAGGGTGAAGGCCTTGAAGGTGGAGCCCACCGGGAAGCCGATCGAGCCGCCGTAGTCCCAGTCGGTGCTGTAGTTGACCGCCGTGAAGCTCGGATCCGCTGCGAGCAGTTCGGGATCCGCGCTGAAGCTCTTGTTCTGCACCATGACGAGCACGTGCCCGGTCCCGGCCTCCACCGCCACGCTCGCGGCGCCGACGTCGATGTTGTCGTGGATCGTGCTGGGGACGACCTCCTGGGTGGCCTGAACCCCGGCGGCCTGCATCGAGAGATTGACCGTCGTGTAGATCTGCAGCCCGCCGGTCTTCAGGCGGATCTCCCGTTCCTGCTGCGTCGCCCCGAAGCTCGGGTCGTGCAGGAGGTAGCGGCGCACGTAGTCGCAGAAGAAGCCCAGACCGTTGTTGAGCGAGGTCGCATCGCAGCCGGAGCGCTTAGGGGAGATCGCCGGGGTGACGGGCGTGGCCACCGCCTCGTCGTGCTGCGCCTGGGTGATCTTGCCCTTCTGGAGCATGTTGTCGAGGATGTAGTCGCGTCGCACCTTGTTCGCCGCGATGTTGTCCGGGTCGTCCAGCCGGTAGCGGGCGGGCTCGTTGGGGATGGCGATGAGGCTCGCGGCCTCCGCGAGCGTGACCGCGCTGGCCGGCTTGCTGAAGTAGTGCTGCGCGGCCGCCTCGATCCCGTAGACGGTGCCGCCGAACAGGGTGATGTTCAGGTACCCCATGAGGATCTGGTCCTTGGAGTACTGCTTCTCCACGCTGATCGCCAGCCGCATCTCCCGGAGCTTGCGGTCCAGGTCCTCGCGGGTGGCCTCCTGGTGGGCTGCCGCGGCCGCGCGCTCGTCGCTGAGCGCCAGCGCCGCGGCCTGTTGCACGAGCACGTTCTTCACGTACTGCATCGTGATCGTCGAGGCGCCCGAGGTGATCTCGTTCTGCAGCCGGTTCTGCACCAGCGCGCGTGCCGCGGCGAGCACGTCGACCCCGCCGTGCTCGTAGAAGCGCGGATCCTCTGCTGCGACGAGCGCGTCCTTCACATACTGGTTCACCTGGTTCCAGCCCACCTCCACGCGATCCTGGAAGTAGAAGGTCGCGAAGGGGCCCCAGGAGCCGTCCTCCTGCTGGGCGTAGAGCGTGGAGGGCTGCGCGAGAGCGCTGATGTTCAGGGCGCTCGGCAGATGCTGGAAGGCCGACACGGTCGTCGCCGTGCCGATGCCGGTGAGAGCGACCGCGGGAGTGATCGCGGCCGTGACGAGCACCCCGGCGATCGCGCTCATGCCCACCAGGCCCATCAGGGCACCGAGGACTCCTCCTGCGCTGCGCGGCGTCTGGACGTTCTGCTCGCGCGGCGGAGCGCCGGTCGGCGGCTGGGACATGGCACCGAAGATAGGCGACCTCCGTGCGGGAGGACTGCCAATCCACAGAGCGCGGGACTGCCGCCCAGGCGGCATCCCCTACACTCCTGGCATGCCCGCACAGCCCGCCTCACCGGCGCCCGCCGACGACGAGCCGGGGCCCCGCCGCCGGATGGCCAGGGAGATCGGCGCCTCCGTGGTGGAGATCGTCCTGGCGGCTCGGCGCAAGACGAGCGAGTACGCCGTGCGCCTGCACCCCGAGCTGTCCGCCGCCTCGGTCTCGATCCTCCAGCGGATCGCCAAGCGCGAGCAGGTGCAGGCCTCCCAGCTGGCCGCCGTGCTCGACATGGACAAGAGCGCCGTGAGCCGCCAGCTCGCGCTGTTGCGCCGGATCGGCTTCGTCACCGCCGAGCACGATCCCGGGGATCGCCGCGTGCGCACTCTCAAGGTCACCCCGCTCGCCGAGCAGCGCATGGCCGAGATCCGCCACCAGATGGGTGACGAGTACTACGAGCGCTTCCACGACTGGTCCGACGACGAGCTCGCGGAGTTCCTGCGCCTGCTGCACCGCTACTCCGCAGCGGCGCACGCGCAGACCGTCGGATCCGACGCGGCCGGGGTGGCCGGCGGAACCGGGGGCGCGCCCGGCGCCGCACCGACACCGCGCTGAAACCCCGGCGAAACACGCCCTCCCTACGCTGGGCTCGCGACCGCCCGGCGCCCGTCCGGCTGCGGCGCGCGGAGGACGAGATGGCGATGGCGCACGGCGTGCCCGGGGACGGCTGACCCATGCTCAGCCAGGCCGACTACCTGCAGCTTCTGCCGAAGACGGAGCTGCACTGCCACTTCACCTCGACGATGAGCGCGGAGCTGTTCATCGCGCTCGCCCGCAAGCACGACGTCGCGCTGCCCACGCACGACCCGGAGCGGCTGTTCGACTACGCCGATCTGCGCGAGTTCCTCGTCGCCTTCGCCCTCGCCCACGACGTGCTGCGCGATCCGGAGGACCTCGCCGCGGTGGCGGTGGAGGGCGTCCGCATCGGCGTGGCATCGGGGCTGCGCTACCGCGAGTACTACCTCAACCCGCAGTACTTCTTCGCGCGAGGCATGTCCTATGCCGATGTCGTCGACCCTGTCGTCGCGGGGCTGGAGCGGGCCGAGGCCGAGTACGGCGTCGGCTTTCGGCTCGTCATCGCCGTGAACCGCGCCGAGCCGCCGGAGGACGCACTGCGCCTGGTCGAGCTCATGGCCGAGAACCCCCACCCCCGGGTGGTGGGGCTCGGGATGGACGATCTCACCCCGGACGGCGCGGAGGCCCCGGGCTTGTTCGCCCCGGCCTTCGCCTTGGCCCGCGAGGCCGGCTTCCGGCTCACCGCCCATGTCGGCGAGACGGACCGGTCCGAGCCCGACGCGGTGCGGATCGCCATGCACGAGCTCGGCGTCGACCGCATAGACCACGGCTACCGGGTGCTGGACGACCCCGAGCTGGTCGCGGAGGCCTGCGAGCGACAGCTGCCCTTCTGCGCGACGCCCGTGTCGACGACGATCTGCTCCGGCTGGCGGCTGGACCCGGGCCATCGCATCGCCAGGATGCTGGAGGCCGGCCTCGCGGTGAACGTGTCCACCGACGACGCCATGTTCTTCAGGACCGACATCGGCCGTGAGTACCGCGAGGCCCTGCCCGCCCTGGGAGTGCCTCTGCAGACCGTCCGGTCGATCGCGCTGAACGGGATCGAGGCTGCCTTCTGCGACGAGGACGAGAAGGCGCGGCTGCGTTCCCGCTTCCGGGCGGAGCTCGCCACGCTCGATGCGCTCCTGGACGAGGCCTGATCCGCCCGCCAGGACGGGAGGCCAGCAGGACGGGCGGCCAGCAGGCTCGCGCCGCCGGCGCTAGCTCTCGGAGCGCGGGGAGAGGGTGACGAGCGTCGCCTCCGGGCGGACCCCGAAGCGTACCGGCGCGAAGATGGAGGTGCCGATCCCGGCGCTCACGTTCAGGGGGGCCGCGCGGTGCCCCTGCGTCCACAGGCTCGGCCCGCTCGCCTGCCAGCGCGGGATGTCGCAGTTGGTGACGATCGCGGCCCCGCCGGGCACGCGCACCTGCCCCCCATGGGTGTGGCCGGCGAACAGGACGTCGGCGCCGAGCTCGAGCAGCTGGTCCAGCGTCCTGCGGTAGGGCGCGTGGGCGACGCCGATCGTCAGCCGCGGGCCCTCCGGCTCCTGGCCGCTGCCGCGCAGGAGCTCCAAGGCCTGCGCGGCGTGCTCGATGCGGTCGAAATGCCGGTGCGGGTCGTTCACTCCCACGAGGTCGATCGTGGTGCCGCGCACGACCGCCCGGCCCGCCGAGTTGTTCAGGTTCGCCCAGCCCAGCTCCCCGCTGAGGAAGGACTCCAGTCCGGCGGTGTCCAGCCCGGGCTTCATCTTCGGCACCCGCTTCGCCTCGCCCAGATAGGCCAGCGGGTTCTTCATGATCGGGGCGAAGTAGTCGTTCGATCCGTGCACGTAGGCGCCAGGCACCCCGCGGAAGGCGTCGAAGACGAACTGCAGGCCGAACAGCGCCGCGGGATGCCCGAAGTTGTCGCCGGTGTCGACGACGAGATCGGGCTTCAGCTCCGCAAGCGAGCGCACCCAGCGCATCTTGCGCAGCTGCCACGGCGCCAGGTGCAGGTCGGACAGGTGCAGCACCCTGATGGGCCGCGACCCCGGGTCGAGCACGGGGAAGCGCACCCGGCGCACGGCGAACAGGCCGCGCTCGACGAGCACGCCCCAGGCGGCGGCCGCGGCGCCTGCCGCGAGCACGCCGGCGCCTGCCCGCGCCGCGATGGTCAGGGCTCGGCTAGCGGCCGTTCCCGTTCCCGTTGCCGTTCCCATTGCCGTTCCCGCTCCCGTTTCCGTTTCCGTTCCCGTTCGAGGGGTTCGGCTGCGCCTTGCAGTTGTAGCTCAGCTGGATGGGCGAGTCGTGCCGCGCGAGGGATCCCGCGGACGGGTTCGACGAGGCGACCGTGGCGCCGGACGGCGGCTTGGAGCCGTCCGTGCACAGCTGGGATCCGATCGCCCATCCGGACAGTGCGCCCTGGGCCTGCGCCTGCGTCATGCCCGTCGTGTCCGGCACCGGGAAGAGGTTCTGCAGGCTCATCGAGATGGAGATCGTGGAGCCTGCCGGCACCTGGGAGCCGGCGCTCGGGGAGGTGCCGGCCACCTGGTTCGTGGGCAGATCGGAGTCCACGGGATCGCCCTGCGCAGGCGCGAAGCCGAGGCCTTCCAGGAGTTGCGCGGCGTCGGCATAGGACTTCCCGCGCACATCGGGCACCGTCGCCATCTTCGGCGGCGCGTTCACGGCGGAGTCGGGCGTGGGGAAGTCGGCGCCCCCGTAGATGGCGTCGGCCTGGTCCATGATCGCGGGCCAGATGTCCTGGTCGGCTAGATAGAGCGGACTGCCGTTGTAGTACGCGGTGTACAGGCTCTGCCGGCCGCAGTCGCTGCCGTCGCAGGTGGGGTTCGCCGCGCCCACCCACGTGGCGGTGATGACCTTGGTCGAGCCGCCGACCGTCCAGTTGTCCACGACGCTGTCGGAGGTACCGGTCTTGGCCATGTGCGGCGTGCCGTTCTCGCTGCGCGCGTAGCGCGCCAGCCCGCCCTGGTCGATGTAGGCCTGCAGCGCATAGTCCACCCCGGCGGCGACACGCTGGTCGATCGCCTGCCGGCAGTTGCCGTTCGTGAACGGCACCTCGGTGCCGCCGGAGTCCGTGATCTTCACGATCGGCACCGGGTCGCAGAGCACGCCGCCGCTGGCGAAGCCGGCGTAGGCGGTGGCCATCGTGATCGGCGCGATCTCGTTCGTGCCGAGGATGTTCGACGGGTTCTGCAGAAGCGGCTGGCCGTCGGCGCGGTGCACCCCGAGGGCGCGCGCCAGGTCGAAGATGTCGCACAGGTCCATCTGCTGGGCCATCGAGACGAACACGCCGTTCGTGGAGTTCAGCGTTCCCTGCAGCACGCTCATCGACGAGGGACCCGGATGGTCGTTCGTCATCTTCCAGTCTTCGCCCTCGACCGTCCCCCCGTTGCACCGGTCTCGGAAGGTGTTCTGCTTCACGACGCGGCTGCGGGCGTCCACGACGGTGTTGAGGGACTTGCCCTCGTGGATCCACTCGGCGAGGGTGAACGCCTTGAAGGTCGAGCCGACGGGGAAGCCGATCGAGCCGCCGTAGTTGTAGTCCGTGTTGTAGTTCACGGCGGTGTAGCTCTGATCGGCGTTGAGCGTGTCCGGATCCGCGCTGAAGTTCTTGTTCTGCACCATCGTGAGCACGTGGCCCGTGCCCACCTCCACGGAGACGCTGGCGGAGCCGACGTCGATGTTGTCGTAGATGGTGTTGGGCACCGCATCCTGCGTGGCCTGCACGCCCGCGGCCTGCATGCCGAGGTTGATCGTCGTGTAGATCTGGAGACCGCCGGTCTGCAGCTTCGTGTCGCGCTCCTCCTGCGTCGAGCCGAACTTCGGATCCTGCAGCAGATAGCGGCGGACGTAGTCGCAGAAGAAGCCCAGCCCGTTGTTCAGCGAGGCGGCGTCGCAGCCGGCCTGCTTCGGCGTGATGTGCGGCTCGACGGGCGTGGCGACCGCCTGCTCGTACTGCTCCTGGGTGATGCGCCCCTGGCTGAGCATGTTCTGCAGGATGTAGTCGCGCCGGGTCTGGTTCGCCTGGATGTTGTCCGGGTTGTCCAGCCGGAACTTCGACGGGTTGTTCGGGATGGCCACCAGGCTCGCCGCCTCGGCGAGGCTGAGGTCCTTCGCGGTCTTGCCGAAGTAGTACTCGGAGGCCGCCTCGATGCCGTAGACGGTGCCGCCGAACAGGGTGATGTTCAGGTACCCCATGAGGATCTGGTCCTTGGAGTACTGCTTCTCCACCCCGATGGCGAGCCGCATCTCCTTGAGCTTGCGGTCGATGTCGGTACGGGTGGCCTCCTCGTAGGCGGCCTCGCCGGCCTGCTCGTCGGTGAGCTTGAGCGCCTCGGCCTGCTGCACGAGCACGTTCTTCACGTACTGCATGGTGATGGTCGACGCGCCCGAGATGCTGTCGCCCAGCTGGTTCTGCACCAGCGCACGGGCCGAGGCGAGCACGTCCACGCCGCCGTGCTCGTAGAAGCGCGGATCCTCCGCCGACACCGCGGCGTCCTTCACGTACTGGTTGACGTCGTCCCAGCCGACCTCGATGCGGTCCTGGAAGTAGAAGGTGGCGAACGGGCCCCAGGAGCCGTCCGCCTGCTGGGCGTACAGCGTGGAGGGCTGGGCGAGCGCGTTGATGTTCAGCACGTCCGGGAGGTTCTCGAACATGGAGATGGTGGTGCCCGCGCCGATGCCCGTGAGGGCGACGGCGGGGGTGATGGCGGCGGTGGCGAGCACGCCGGCCACCGCGCTCATGCCCACGAGGCCGAGGATTCCCCCTGCGATCCCCGCTGCAGTGCGCGGCTTGCTCGTCTTCTGCTCCCCCTTCGGGGCGCGCGAGAAGGGGCCGTTCGGACGCGACATAGGATCAAGGGTAGGTCACCCCTGACCGCAGATGCTGGCAATACACCCGAAGAGGAGCCCGCCATGACGGAGCCGACGGGCGCGAGCGCCCCGGTCGCATGGGAGTACCTGACGACCCCGCTGCTGATCCACAACACCACGCAGATCCTCAACAACTGGGGCTCCGAGGGGTGGGAGCTCGTCCAGATCGTCACCGGTCCGGAGGGCGGCCTGGTCGCGTACCTCAAGCGGCCGGTGGCTCGCTGATGGGCGTCGTGCAGGCGAGGCTGGACGAGCTGGGCATCCGTCTGCCCGCCGTGGTCCCGCCGGTCGCGGCCTACGTGCCCGCCGTCGTGCACGCCGGGATCGTCCACACGGCCGGGCAGCTCCCCTTCGTGGAGGGCGCGCTGCCGGCCACGGGCAAGGTGGGCGAGGGCGCGGGGCTCGTGCCGGCCGAGGATGCGGCCGGCTACGCGCGGCTCGCCGCGCTCAACGCCATCGCCGCCGCGGCCGACGCTGCAGGCGGTGTGGAACGGCTTCAGCGCGTCGTCAAGGTGACCGGCTTCGTCGCGTCCGACCCCTCGTTCACCGGGCAGCCGGCGGTCGTCAACGGCGCCTCGCTCCTGCTCGGCGAGATCTTCGGCGACGCGGGCCGGCACGCCCGGTCGGCGGTGGGGGTCGCCGTGCTCCCGCTGGACGCGCCGGTCGAGATCGAGGTCGTCTTCGCCCTGGCCCCGTAGCCGCCGCGGCCCAGGCCGCGGGGCGCGGCGGGGCGCGGCGCGCTACTCGTCCTCGGCGATGGTCGCCTGGATCACCGTCATGACGGTGGTGTCCGCGAGCGTGGTCGTGTCGCCCACCTCGCGTCCCTCGGCCACGTCGCGCAGCAGCCGGCGCATGATCTTGCCCGACCGCGTCTTGGGCAGCTCCGCCACGAAGTGGATGTCGCGGGGTCGGGCGATGGGCCCGATCTGCTCGGACACCTGCTTCTTGAGCAGGCCGACGGCATCGGCTGCGGGCAGCTCGCCGGCCTCGAGGCGCTTGCCGATCCGCCGCTTGAGCACGACGAACGCGACCACGGCCTGCCCGGTGGTCTCGTCGCTCGCGCCGACGACGGCCGACTCGGCCACCCAGTCGTGCGAGACCAGGGCCGACTCGATCTCCGTCGTCGACAACCGGTGGCCGGAGACGTTCAGGACGTCGTCCACGCGGCCCAGGAGCCAGACGTCGCCGTCCTCGTCCAGGCGTGCTCCGTCGCCGGCGAAGTAGTAGCCCTGATCGGCGAACTCCGACCAGTAGGTCTTCACGAAGCGGTCCGGATCGCCCCAGATGCCGCGCAGCATGCTCGGCCAGGGCTCCGTCACGACGAGCAGCCCGCCGTTGCCGCGGCTCACCGGCCTGCCGTCGCCGTCGACCACGTCCACGGAGATGCCCGGAAGGGGTCGCTGGGCGCTGCCCGGCTTCGTCGCGGTGATGCCGGGCAGCGGCGAGATCATGATGCCGCCGGTCTCGGTCTGCCACCAGGTGTCCACGATCGGGGCGGTGCCGCTGCCGATGTGGGTGCGATACCACATCCACGCCTCCGGGTTGATCGGCTCGCCCACCGAGCCGAGCACGCGGATCGAGGAGAGGTCGTGCTTGGTGGCGTGCTCGTGCCCCTGCTTCATCGCCGCGCGGATCGCCGTCGGGGCGGTGTAGAAGACGGTGACCCGGTACTTCTCGATGAGCTCCCACCAGCGGCCCCAGTCCGGGGTGTCGGGCGTGCCCTCGTACAGGACCTGGGTGGCGCCGTTGGCGAGGGGGCCGTACACGACATAGCTGTGGCCGGTGACCCAGCCGACGTCCGCGGTGCACCAGAAGACGTCCCGCTCGGGAGCGATGTCGAAGACGGCCCTGTGCGTGAAGGCCACCTGGGTGAGATAGCCGCCGGCGGTGTGCAGGATGCCCTTGGGCCGGCCGGTCGTGCCGGAGGTGTAGAGGATGAACAGGGGCGTCTCCGCCGGGAAGGGCTTGGCCTCGTGGTCCGCGTCCATCTGGGCGATCTCGTCCTGCCACCACAGGTCGCGCCCGGGCGTCCAGTCGATGTCGTTGCCGCCGCGACGCACGACGAGCACGTGCTTCACCGTGGCCTGGCGCCCCTCGCCCTCGCCCAGGGCGGCGTCCACGGCGGGCTTGAGCGGCGAGATCTTCCCCTTGCGGTAGCCGCCGTCCGCGGTGATGACGAGCTTGGCCGAGGCGTCGTCCAGCCGGGAGCGGAGGCTCTCGGCGCTGAAGCCCCCGAAGACCACGGAGTGCACGGCGCCGATGCGCGCAGTGGCGAGCATCGCGACGATCGCCTCGGGGATCATCGGCATGTAGATGGCCACCCGGTCTCCCTCACGGATGCCCAGGGAGGTCAGCAGATTGGCGGCCCGCTTCACCTCGGCGAGAAGCTCCGCGTAGCTCACCGCGCGGCTGTCGCCCGGCTCGCCCTCCCAGTACAGCGCTACCCGGTCGCCGTGGCCTGCGAGGACGTGCCGGTCCAGGCAGTTGTAGGAGACGTTGAGGGCGCCGTCGGCGAACCACTTCGCGAAGGGAGGGTTCGACCAGTCCAGGGTCTGCGTGAACGGCTTGTGCCAGTGCAGCTCGCGCGCCCGGTCCGCCCAGAAGCCCAGCCGGTCGCGGCCCGCCTGCTCGTAGAGCTCGGGCTGGGCGACGGCCGCCGCGGCGAAGGCCGGGTCGGGAGGGAACACTCTGCCCTCATGCTGAAGGCTCTCGATGGTCCCCTGCGACGTTGCGCTGTCGTTGCTCATGCCGGCTCACCTCCTGCGCACGGCCGTGTGCGCGTCCGATCGGCGCACGTCGGTGGTCGCGGCGCCGCACGCACCAGGCTATAGCGAAATCGCGGGGCCGAGCCTGCGGGTGTGCACGGGTGATTTTGCGTGATTCCAGGGCTGCCGCCGCTCGATCCTGGGAACTTGCACGGAGAGGGTGGTGTACCCCGTTTAGGGGTCATATACTCGAGAGCAGCCGATCTGAACACGGCCCCGTAACGCAATAAGGATCCCCCAAGTCCAGCGTTACCGAGGCGGCACCGGCGCCCCCAGAATCCGGTGCCGCCTCCCCCCTACCTCTTTTATTACTGCGGCGGAGCTCCCAGCCTTCGCCGCAGCCACTGAGTTCGGGTCTCCCGCGCTGCCACGGAGACACGCGCCTCCGGGACGTTCCCGTCGAAGCCGTGGAAGCCGCCCTGCCACACGTGCAGCTCGGCCTCGCCGCCGGCTGCCCAGATCCGGCTCGCGTAGGCGACGTCCTCGTCGCGGAAGACCTCTGCCGATCCGACGTCGATGAACGCGGGCGGCAGGCCCCCCAGATCGGTGGCGCGCGCGGGTGCCGCGTAGGCGGAGACGGCGTCCGTGCCTCGGCGCTCGCCCAGCAGCGCGTCCCATCCGGTGTCATTGCTGATGCGGTCCCACACGCC
>Ga0180221_1002232_pt1 | contig 11526 bp, 7 predicted proteins | sample eDN5th37CKraftMG_FD_151339 | JGI IMG/M metagenome (GOLD analysis project Ga0180221, IMG submission 151339) | Enriched Miracle-Growth compost microbial communities from Emeryville, California, USA - eDNA 5th pass 37_C Kraft MG (version 2) (version 2) ...
AACCAACATGTCGGGCGCACGGCGTATCCACGCCGGAGCGGCACGGGACCACCTGCTCGGTATCAAGGGGGTCAACGGGCGCGCGGAGCTGTTCCAGGCGGGTGGCCGCGTGATGAAGAACGTCACCGGCTATGACGTTGCGCGCGGCCTTTCCGGCAGCTGGGGCACGCTCGCGGTGATGACAGAGGTGACGTTCAAAGTCGTGCCATGGCCCGAAACGGCCGCCACGGTCGTTTACCTCGGCCTGCCGGACAATCTCGCCATCGAGGTGCTTTCGGCGGCCATGGCGCTGCCGGTGGAGGTCTCCGGCGCGGTGCATCTGCAGGCATCCGTCGCCGAGCGGCTCAATCATCCGGGTTTGCGGACGATGAATAAATCGGTCACCGCCCTGCGGCTGGAGAACTTCGCCAGCGCCGTGGCTGGCCGCAAGCAGCGGCTCAAGGAAGCGCTGAAGGTCTATGGCAAGGCGTTAGAGCTGGACCACCGCGAGACGCTGGATTTCTGGGGCGAGTTGCGGCGGCTTTCCGTGATGCCGAAGCGCGACACGCTGCTCTGGCGCATCTCCACCAAGCCAACCACCGCGCCCAAGCTCGTCGCCGCCATCAAACGTTATATGGACGTCGATGCCTTCTACGATTGGGGCGGCAGCCTCATCTGGCTAGAAGTTCCAGCGGCAGCCGATGCCGGGACGGCGGAGATCCGGCGCGTTACCGCTATACATGGCGGACACGCAACGCTCATTCGCGCCGAGCCCGAGGTGCGCGCGGCCGTGGAGGTATTCCAGCCGCTCAGTCCTGCCCTGGAGCGCCTCACACGCGGTCTCAAGGGCGCTTTCGATCCGGCGGGCATACTCAATCCCGGCCGCATGTACGCCAACCTCTAAAGGGTTCGTGTGATGATCGAGAAGTCCGCGGTATCATGTGCGGTTGGGTCGAGAGGCGGACTTCTCGATCTGAATCGCACTAACTTTTTTATTTTCCTAGTGTCCTTCAGATCGCGAAATTCGTTCTACATCTGCGGCACAGGGCGACGAATTTCGCGATCAGGATACTAGGCACACGCGCATGCAGACGAATTTCAGCCCCGAGCAGTTGAGCAACGAGCGCATCGCGGAAGCGGACGCCATCCTGCGGCGGTGTGTGCACTGCGGGCTGTGCACTGCCACCTGCCCAACGTACGTGCTCAAGGGCGATGAGCGGGATAGCCCGCGCGGGCGCATCTATCTCATCAAGGACATGCTGGAGGACAACGTTCCAGCGAGCGCGGAGGTGCAATTCCATCTCGATCGCTGCCTGTCGTGCCTTTCGTGCATGTCGACCTGCCCAAGCGGCGTCGATTACATGCACCTGATCGATCTGGCGCGCGGCTATGTCGAGCAAACGGCAACGCGTCCGTGGAAGGAGCGTCTGGTGCGCCAAACGCTGGCGCGCGTGCTGCCCTATCCGGACCGTTTCCGTCTTGCGCTGAAGCTGGCGCCACTGGGGCGGCCCTGGCTCAAGACGCTGCGCCGCTTCGGCTTCCATCAGTTTGCGGCGATGATCGAGCTGGCCCCGGCGGTGCTGCCGCCGTCACCGAAGTTCGAAGGCGCGGGCGTGGCGGCTACGGAGCATGAGCGGCGCGCGCGTGTGATCATGCTGTCGGGGTGCGCGCAGCAGGTGCTGCGGCCGGGCATCAACGATTCCACCATCCGCCTGCTTGCGCGGCGCGGCGTCGATGTCATCGTTGCGGCCGGCGCGGGGTGCTGCGGTGCGCTCACGTATCACCTCGGCGATGAGGCAGGAGCCATTGCGTTCGCCAAGCGCAATGTCGATGCGTGGTCGCACGAGTTGGCGAAGGAGCCGGTCGATGCGGTCATCGTCAACGCATCGGGTTGCGGCACCACTGTGAAGGACTATGGGCACCTTCTGAAACGCGAGCCGGAGTACGCGGCACGCGCCGCACGCATCTCGGGCCTTGCGCGCGACGTGTCGGAGTTCATCGGCAAGTACGACCTCGGCCCGCCCAAGCGCTGGTCATCGCTGCGCGTTGCGTATCATCCCGCATGCTCGCTGCAGCACGGCCAGGGTGTCAAAGAGGTGCCGCGCGATCTGCTGGTCAAGGCGGGCTATAGCGTCGTCGATATTCCGGAATCGCACATCTGCTGCGGCTCGGCGGGAACGTACAACATCCTGCAGCCGGAGATCGCGGGCGAATTGCGCGAGCGCAAGGCGAAGAATATCAAGCGCGTGAAGCCGGATGTCGTCGCGACGGGCAACATCGGCTGCATCACGCAGCTCTCACAACAGCTCGATGTGCCGGTGGTGCACACCGTCGAGCTGCTGGATTGGGCCTATGGCGGCCCTGTGCCATTGGGTCTAGAAGGATTGGCGCGTTTCGTCTCCAACGTCCCCGAGCCCAAGCGCCGCGCCGACGATTACATCTACGCCTAGCCACGGAAGTGCCTGGGCGCGGGACGCGCCTTTTCCATACCGCAACGCGTTTCCCGAGGTTACGCGCTCTGCCTTACCGCAGGAGCCTTGACAGTCATGGCAGAACAGCAAGCGACAGCGGGGGAACCCACGCAGGTTTCGGCCGACTGGCGCCACGAGCACGGGCCGTTCGATATCATTGGCGATGTGCACGGCTGTACGGACGAACTGATCGCGCTGCTGAACAAGCTGGGCTACTCGGTGCATTTAGAGGGCGAGGGCGACAGCCGCCGCGCCATCACCACCGCCCCCAAAGGGCGGCGCGCGTTTTTCCTCGGCGACCTGATCGACCGCGGGCCGGCGTCTCCCGATGCGCTACGGATCGCCATGGATATGGTCGGGAGCGGCCACGCGCTGATGGTGCTCGGCAATCACGACGACAAATTTCTGCGCTGGCTGAAGGGCAATAAGGTGAAGATCGGGATGGGGCTCGAGCGCACCATCACCCAGCTTGAAGACGAAGGCGAAGGCATCAAGGTGCGGGCACGGGCGTTTCTTGAGACGCTTCCGAGCCACGCCTGGCTCGACGGTGGTGCGCTGGCGATCGCACACGCCGGCATCCGGGAGAATATGCTGGGGCGCAATTCGCCTCGCGCGCGGGATTTCGGCCTTTACGGTGAAACCTCCGGCCATGTCGACGCCAACGGCCTGCCGGAGCGCTTCAACTGGGCGGCGGAGTATCGTGGCTCGGTGCCGGTCGTATTCGGGCATACGCCGGTCGTCACGCCCGAGTGGCAGAATAATACCCTTTGCATCGATACGGGCTGCGTTTACGGCAATACGCTGACGGCCCTGCGCTGGCCCGAGCGCGAAATCGTTTCGGTTCCGGCGAAGGTAGCCCATGCCGAGCTGAAGCGCGGCTTCGGGCTACCGCCGCCCCGTCCGGGTTTCTAGGCGCAGCGGCCAAAATTCTCGCGCCGAAGGCTGGCCGACGCAAACCGTATGACGCACGCCGCTACGGAACATTGCGTCGAGCCACGTCATCGCGGCGGCTTAACATCGCGACGCCCGGGTGGTGCGCATTGCATCCGCGGTGCTATAAGGCGCGCAATCCGAAGCCTCCGCACCTGTTGCGCAACCCATTGATTTCATGAGCAAGCACAAAAAAGACGCGCGCCCCACCCCGCGCCTGCCGCGCGGCCTTCGCGACATCGAAGCGGGGGAATTGCGCCAGCAGCACGCGATGCTCGCCAAAATCCGGGCCGTCTATGAGCTTTACGGCTTCGAGCCGCTGGAGACCCCGGCGTTCGAATACACCGACGCGCTCGGCAAGTTCCTGCCCGACCAGGACCGCCCCAACGAAGGCGTGTTCTCGCTGCAGGACGACGACGAGCAGTGGATGAGCCTGCGCTACGATCTCACCGCGCCGCTGGCGCGCTACGTCGCGCAGCACTTCCAGTTCATCGCGAAGCCCTTCCGCCGCTATGCGAACGGCTATGTGTTCCGTAACGAGAAGCCGGGCCCGGGGCGCTTCCGTCAGTTCATGCAGTTCGACGCCGATACGGTGGGCGCGGAGAGCGTCGCAGCGGATGCCGAGATGTGCATGCTCGCCGCCGACACGCTGGAAGCGCTCGGCGTCCAGCGCGGCGACTATGTGATCAAGGTCAATAACCGCAAGGTGCTCGACGGAGTCATGCACTCCATAGGACTTGCCGGCGAGGAGAATGCCGCCGCGCGCTTAGCAGTGTTGAGGGCAATTGATAAGTTCGACAAGTTTGGTTGGGACGGCGTGGAACTATTGTTGGGTGCTGGCCGATGGGACGGAGGCGCGGAAGGAAAAGGAGATTTCACGAAGGGCGCCGGACTGAACGAGCGGCAGGTAGAATCAATTTTCCATGCGTTTTTCCGTGACGATTGGGCCAACTCCAAAAGCACAACACCAGAGGCTGAAGTCGATACCATCGATGATGATGTACGATCAGACTTTGGAAAAGGACCGCGCTTCGACAATCTGTACTTCCTCAAAATGCTTCGAGGAAAAATGGATTCCGATGGACTTTTCGATGCCGGGTTACAGGAACTGATAGAAATCGAAAAGCTTGTGCGAGCGGCAGGTTACGGAACACGGCGAATTCGGATCGATCCATCAGTTGTGCGCGGCCTTGAGTATTACACCGGCCCCGTGTTCGAGGCGGAGCTGACCTTCGAGGTGAAGGACGAGAAGGGCAACCCGGTGCGGTTCGGCTCGGTCGGCGGCGGCGGGCGCTACGACGATCTCGTCGCGCGCTTCACGGGCCAGAAGGTGCCCGCGACCGGATTCTCCATCGGCGTGTCGCGCCTCCAAGCGGCGCTGAATGCGTTGCACAAGGATAAGCCGGGCACCGCGGATGGCCCCGTCATCGTTACGGTGATGGAGAAGGAGCGCATCGCCGATTACCAGAGGATGGTGCGGGAGCTGCGCTCGGCGGGCATCCGCGCGGAGCTTTATCTCGGCAATCCGAAAAAGTTCGGCAAGCAGCTCGAATACGCCGACAGGCGCGGCAGCCCATGCGTCGTCATCCAGGGCTCGGACGAGCGCGACGCCGGCAAGGTGACGCTCAAGGACCTCATCGAGGGCGCGAAGGCGGCTGCCGCGATCAAAGATCACGGGGAGTGGAAGGAGCAGCGCCCGGCCCAGGTTACGGTCGACGCCGCCGATCTCGTCGCCGAGGTGAAGGCCATCATCGCCCGCCATTCCGCCTGATCGGCTACAGGCGGCGATTTTCGGGCGTCCGGCGCGCGGGATACGTTCGGCCGGCAGGGATTATCCCGGCGCTCACCGGGGGCGAAATTGATCCTGAGGCCCCTCGCCGCTAGGTTCGGGCCTCCCCGGCTACGAAGGGCCACCATGCACGCTAACCCCTCGACCACCGACAATTCCCGCGTTGCGGACGCGCCGCCCGATAATTGGGCCGACCGCTACGCGCCGGAATCGGTGCGTCCCTACCTGCGGCTTGGCCGGATCGATCGCCCCATCGGCTTCTGGCTGCTGCTGATCCCTTGCTGGTGGTCGGTCGGCCTCGCCGAGGTGAGGCTGAACCAGCCCTATCCCAATCCCTGGCTGCTGGGGCTGTTCGCCGTCGGCGCCCTCCTGATGCGCGCGGCGGGCTGCGCCTATAACGATTACGTCGATCGAGATTACGATGCGCGCTCGGAGCGCGGTGCGAACCGGCCCATACCCGCCGGCCAGGTGACGCCGGCCGAGGCCCTCGCATTCGCCGCGATGTGCAGCCTTGGCGGCCTCCTTGTGCTCGTCCAGTTCAACAGCTTCACCATCAAGCTCGGCGCCGCGTCGCTGCTGCTCGTGGCGATCTATCCTTTCATGAAGCGCTTCACCTATTGGCCGCAGCTCATCTTGGGGCTGGCGTTCAATTGGGGCGCGCTCGTCGGCTGGAGCGCCGTCATGGGCTCCGTCGGCGTGCCGGCGCTGCTGCTCTATGCGGGCTCGGTGCTTTGGACCATCGGCTACGATACGATCTACGCGCACCAGGACCGCGAGGACGACCTGATGCTCGGCCTGCGCTCCACTGCGATCCGCTTCGGCGAGAACACGATGACTTGGGTCGGCTCGTTCTACGCTGCCGCCATCGTGCTGTGGCTGCTCGCGGGTTTTCTTGCGGGCACGCACCTCATCTTCTTTACGGCGGTGGTGCTGGCCTCGCTGCAGATGGCCTGGCAGGTGACCACGCTCGACACCACGGACCCGGCCAACTGCCTGCGCCGTTTCCGGTCGAACCGCGATGTCGGTCTGGTGATATTCTTCGGCCTCGTCGCCGATCTCGTCATATCGCGCATGGCGGGCCTCAGTTGAGGCTGCGCAGAGCGTTAATCGGGAATGTCCGTTAAACAATTTCGGCCTGGGCCCGTGCCGGGGTCCAAGCCGAAACTGAGGAGCCTCGCCGTTGTCTTCAGAGCAGCCGTCTAAGCGCGACCATGCAGGCAGAATGACACATCCGGCTTCCTACCGGCTTAAAATATAGCGTAAATTCGCCGTAACCGGGCGGCCCGTTCCGACCGCCGCTGGCGACCACCAATCCTGTTTCGAGGGGACCTGTCTCGATGAGCGACAAGATGACAACGCCGAAGCAACTTCTCCATCTCGTCTTCGGCGGCGAGCTTACATCGCTCGACGGCGTGGAATTCCGGGACCTCAAGGATCTCGATATCGTCGGTATCTATCCCAATTACGCAGAGGCACACGCCGCCTGGAAGGCCGCGGCCCAGCGCACCGTCGACAACGCCATGATGCGTTACTTCGTCGTCCACATGCACCGGCTGCTCGAGCCGGAAAGCAAGAACGCGAAGGCCCCATCGTGACGGTTGCCACATCCGCGCCGGCCAAGCCGGCTGCCGGCGCCATCGCACTCAGCGAGCACCAGCGCGGCCTGCTGGTGCGCTTTTTGCGCGAATGGATCTATCCGCGCTGGCGCGAGCTGATCGTTGCCTTCATCCTTACCAGCCTTCTGGCCGCCATCACCGGCGCCTACCCGATGATCATCAAGGCGTCGTTCGATACCTTGATGAACGATCAGACGGGCATGCTGGTCTACGTGCTCATCGCCATCGTCGGCGCGACGATGCTGCGCAGCATCCTGCTCTACATGCAGAACGTGCAGACCAATCGCATCGTCATGCGCATGACGACCGATATGCAGCGCGTCGGCTTCGCCCATCTGATGACGTCGGATTTCGGCCGCCTTTCGCGCGAGACGCCGGGCCGACTCGTCTCGAAGCTCACCAACGATATCGGCTTCGTGCAGACTGCGGTTCAGGCGGCGATCAACACCGCCGTGCGCGATGCACTCACGATCATCGCGCTCGTTGCGTCGATGATCTACCTCGACTGGATCATGTCGCTCATCGTGCTGTGCGTCTATCCGCTCGCGGCGCTGCCGGTGGCAAGCCTCTCACAGAAGCTGCGGCGCGTCGCCAAGCAGACCCAGAACGAGCTCGGCGATATGACCTCGCTGCTCACCGAGAAACTATCCTCGGCGCGGCTGATCAAGTCGTACCGGCTCGAGGACTACGCTTCGGAGCGTCTCAACAAAAGCTTCGAGCACGTCTACAGGCTGCGCATGAAGGCGGTTAAAAACCGCGCGCGCATCGATCCGCTGCTGGAGGCGCTCGGCGGCATTGCCATCGCTGGCGTCATCGCCCTCGCCTACTGGCGGATCGCCAGCGGCATATCGACCGTCGGCGACTTCATGGGCTTCATCACGGCGCTGCTGATGGCATCCCAACCGATCCGCGCGCTCGGCACGCTCTCGGGCCGCATCAACGAGGGCCTTGCCGCGGTCGAAAGCTTCTACGGTCTCATCGATGAGAAGCCGCTCATCGTCGATAGGGCGGACGCCAAGCCGCTCGCGGTCGGTAAGGCCGCCATACGCTTCGACCGTGTCGGCTTCTCCTACGACGGCGGCGGCGCGCAGGCCGTCACCGACTTCTCGCTTCTCGTGCCGGGCGGCTCCACTGTCGCGCTGGTCGGCCGCTCGGGCGCCGGCAAATCCACCGTGCTCAACCTCGTGCCGCGGCTGTTCGACGTGGAAACCGGCGGCATTGCCATCGATGGCCACGACATCCGCGACGTCACGCTCGCTTCGCTGCGCGATGCCATTTCCATCGTCTCGCAGGACGTGACGCTGTTCGACGATACGATCGCCGCGAATATCGCCCTCGGACGGCTGGGGGCGCCGCAGGCGGATATCATCGAGGCGGCGAAGGCGGCCGCGGCGCACGCGTTCATCCTCGCCCAGCCGGACGGCTATAATACCGAAATCGGCGACCGCGGCTTGAGATTGTCCGGCGGACAGCGCCAACGTCTTGCACTCGCACGCGCCATCCTGAAGGATGCGCCCATCCTGCTGCTCGACGAGGCAACGAGCGCGCTCGATACCGAATCGGAACGGCTCGTGCAGGAGGCTCTGGCGCGCTTCACCCGCAACCGCACGACGCTCGTCATCGCTCACCGTTTATCGACGGTGCAGAACGCCGATCTCATCTGCGTCATGGATGACGGCCGGATCGTCGAGACGGGCACACACATGGAATTGCTGGCGGTGGACGGCCATTACGCGCGGCTGGTGCGCTCACAGGCTCTTGTTGCCGCGCCGGCCTGAGCGAATGGCCAGTTCCATTCCAACTGCTCAATCGTTGCGTCGACCCAGCGCAGGCCCCGGTTATTCGCGGCGCAAAATGCCGTCCACGATGCGGTTGGCCCAGCCGTGGGATTGGAACGTGCGCTTCAGCTCGTCCGGGTCGTAAACCGTATCGACCCACTCGAAGAACTCCATGGGTCGCTTTTCGGTGTCGGCGAGGTAGCGCTCGAAGAAATAGTCGAGAATGCCGGTGTGGGCCTGGCGGAAGTGCCCGTATTTGAACGACAGCTCCTTCTTCGCCTCCTCGAGCGGCACGCCTTCGTGCAGGAAACGGTAAAGCACGCTCATCAGGCCTGCGCGGTCGGCGCCGGACTTGCAGTGCATGAGGGCCGGATATTCGATTTCCTCAAATAGCCGTGCAGCGCCCCTCAGCTCCTCCCGCGTCGGGGCCGCACGCGAGCGCACCTGATAGTTGACGAGCTTGATGCCCAGCTGCTTGCAGGTGCGGCGCTCCAGCCAGTAGCTGCCGCAGTCCCGCTCGCCGCGCAGATTGACGATGGTGCGCACGCCAGCGTTCGCAAAGCGGCGGATCTGGTGCGGCGCCGGCTGTGCGGACCGCCAGACCTTATCGGAAAGCCTGTGGCTGTTCAGGTAGACGAGGCGGAAGACGCCGTGGTCGACGAGAAGCATGCCGATATACGATGCGGGCGCGGACACCATCCGGCGCGCGCCGGGTGGAAGGGCATCCGCCACCCGTTGGCGCAGGCTACGTCCAGCGCGCCGCCACGAGCGTTTGGCCCGCTTCACCAATCCTGCCATCAAAGTCCGCTGATTTGAGGGTTGGGGGGCGCGGGGCGCATCCGGACAGGCACCGAAAAATCACGGCGTCTGCCCCACGTCCCGGTTTGCCATCGCTAAATATTCGCTATAGGAACCACCTGCAAGTGGTTCGCACAGAACCATTGCCCGCTGGGGGCGATCTGGCGCCGAGGCACCTATTGTGATGATCGAGATATTCGCCATCATGGGAGGCACGGTGGCGAGCACATTTCTCGATCCGAATCACACGGACAAGCATAAGGCCCTAGTGTTCCTCATGCTTTCGAAGCCCGCTCCAGACTTTAGCCGCGAACCCTGCCGAGCATCGGAAGCGGAACACTAGCGGATGGCTCGTTCGCCCGAAACCAAACGCAAGCTCAACCGTCTCGCCGGCAGCGCGCTGGCCGGCATGATTTCCCTGGTCAGGGGCACCTCGCGGATCAGCTACGATCCGCCCGATGCGCTCGACCGGCTGGCCGCAGACCACCCGCTCATCGTCGCCGTCTGGCACGGCCAGTTCATGCTGACCTCGGGCTTCCGCCCTTCGCCGGAGACGAAAGTCGCCGCGATGGTGGCGCGGCATGGGGATGCCGAGTTGATCGGCTCGGCCATGGCGCGGTTCGGGGTGGAGCTGATCCGCGGCGCGGGCGCGGGTACGCGGCGCAAGGACCGGGGCGGGGCTTATGCTCTCCGGCAGTGCGTGCGCGCGCTCAAGGACGGCTACTCCATCGTGATGACGGCCGACGTGCCGCCGGGGCCGGCCCGCAAGGCGGGGATCGGCATCGTGATGATGGCGCGCCTTTCCGGACGGCCGGTTGTGCCATGCGCGGTTGCGTCATCGCGCTTCCTCGCGCTCAACACGTGGAGCCGGATGACGATCAACCTGCCGGCCTCCAAGATCGTCTACGTGATGGGCGATCCGGTCTGGGTTCCGGCGGATGCCGGCGAAGCCGAACTCGAATACGCGCGCCAGCAGGTGGAGCGCAGGCTCAACGACGCCACCGCGCGCGCCTATCAGCTGGCCGGCGCCGACCTGTCGCGCGCTTCCCCGCCCAGCACCGATCCTTCCGCCCCCCCGGCTCCGCCGGATATGCGCCTGAAAGCGTACCGCACGGCCATGAGCCTGATGCGGCCGTTCGCGCCCGTTCTGCTCAAGGTGCGCGAGCGCGGCGGCAAGGAGGATGCGCGGCGGCGCGGCGAGCGGCTCGGCTATGCCTCCCAGGCGCGTCCTACGGGCGTTGTGTGCTGGGTGCACGCGGCGAGCGTCGGGGAGACGAACGCGGTATTGCCTCTGATCGAGGCTCTGGGAGCTGCGCGGCCCGATCTCAACTTCGTGCTCACGACGGGAACGGTAACATCGGCGGGCCTCGCCGACCGGCGTCTCGGACCCAACGCGGTGCACCAGTACGTGCCGCTCGATGCGCCGGAATATGCCGCGCGCTTCCTGGAGCACTGGAAGCCCGATCTCGCGGTCTTCACGGAATCGGAGATCTGGCCCTCGCTGATCCTCGAGACGTCGGCGCGAAACATTCCGATGGCGCTCGTCAACGGACGCCTGTCGCAGCGCAGCCGTCGCCGCTGGCAGCGGAACAAGGCGATGGCGCTGCCGCTGTTCAGCCGCTTCACCGTCATCCTGGCGCAGAACGATCGCATGGCTACGGGCTTCTCGGCCCTCGGCGCGCGCAACGTTATCTCGGTGGGCAATCTCAAAATCGATGCGCCGCCCCCGCCTATCGATCTCGCGGAGCTGGAGCGCCTTAAGGAAGCGCTTGGCGACCGGCCCGTGTTTGCCGCAGCCAGCACGCACGAGGGCGAAGAGGAAACCATTGCGGTTGCACATCGCACGCTGACGCGGCGGTTCGAAAATCTCTGCACGATCATAGCGCCCCGCCATCCGGAGCGCGGAACACCGCTTGCAGAAACGCTGAAGAATCTCGGTTTCACGGTGGCCCAGCGCTCACTCGGTGCATTGCCGGGGCCGCGCACCGACATCTACATCGCCGATACCATCGGCGAACTCGGCACTCTCTATGCGCTGGCACCCGTCGCATTCATCGGCGGCTCGCTCATCGATCGCGGGGGACAGAACCCCATCGAAGCCGTGCGGCACGGCGCAGCGGTTCTCACCGGCCCTCACTGGCAGAATTTCCGCGATGCCTACCGCA
>Ga0180221_1002233_pt1 | contig 11520 bp, 14 predicted proteins | sample eDN5th37CKraftMG_FD_151339 | JGI IMG/M metagenome (GOLD analysis project Ga0180221, IMG submission 151339) | Enriched Miracle-Growth compost microbial communities from Emeryville, California, USA - eDNA 5th pass 37_C Kraft MG (version 2) (version 2) ...
TCGGGGTCTTCAATCGCTTCGATCCTATGGCCAACATCTTCGGCGCGGCGCGGTATCTGCGGCAGATGCTCGACAGGTTCGGCGTGGTTCACCTCGCGGTGGCTGCCTACAATGCGGGTCCCGGCGCTGTGGAACGCGCAGGCGGCATTCCCCGGAATGGCGAGACGCCCGGATATGTTCGAGAGGTGCTTCGACAATGGCGTTTCTAAAGATCGACCCACGATGGCCAGAGCAAGGCCCATCATCCTGCCGTTTCTAGCTGGGCGGATTTGTAGCGGTTGCGAACCCCAGTGAGATTAGCCGTCTTTGACTTCGACTGGGTACTTGGCTGCAATCTGCATTACCTCCTTACCCCACAGCGCCAACGCCTCCCGTTTCTCGTTGGTATACTGGTGACGGTGATAGACCCCAGCGACGCCAGCCATAGCTGATCCTGACTGGTGATTGAGGACCGCCTCAGAAACCACCAACGGTATGCCAAGACGCTGGAGTCCGGTCGCCACCGTCCGTCGAATATCATGCATTGTGAAGTGTCCGGCCTCGTAGCCGAGCTTCTCGTCCACGCTTGCTCTGATCCGTTTCCAGGCCTTGGATAGTCCGCTGACACTGTTCGTATTGGTGACCTTCGAAGCCAACAGGATCTGGGATTGCTTGTGAGCGTCATCGGGGTCAATCCCAGCAGCCCGGAATATCTCGGTGATCACTGCAAGAGCCTGGGCGGATATTGGCACCACATTGGCCTTGCCGTTTTTTGCTCGATCACCCGGGACAGTCCAGACCTTGGCTTTGAAGTCGAACTCGTCGCACGCCGCATCAAGCACTTCACCTCTGCGTTGAGCCGTAAGGATAAGCATCTGCACGAGATGGCCGAATGGATAGCCATCCTCGACCGCAGATTGCCAAAGCGCAGCAAGCTCACGGTCGCTGAGTACACGGTCGCGAGGCTCATTCCGCTTCGGCCGCCACGCATCTCGGCAGGGGTTGGCGGGCATATGCTCAAGTCTGGTGAGCGCCCACGTGTAGAAGGTCGAAAGATGGCGATACACGATGCGTGCCATCGTCAGGGTTTCCTTGCCCCGTTCGAATGCAATCTTCTCAACGAAGCGGCTCACGTCACTTCGGGTAATGGAGTCCGCGAGCCGGTCTCCAATCTCCGGCTCAATGTACTTTCGGAAGACCCGATCGAACTCCCTCGCGCTCCGTTTTTTGCCCTCGATCTGCTGAGCAAGGTACGTCTCGTAGAGCTCCGCGACTGTCCCGACGCCTTTTGATCCCTTCCTTTTTGCGCCCGCTTTTCTGGCGATGCTCTTGCCCTGCTCGACATCGACAAGCAGATCGCGCGCCTTCTTTCGGGCATGGGCCAGCGTAAAGCTTGGCCCATGGCGTCCGATTGTCACATTCAACCATTTGCCCTGAACCCGCTTGCGCAGAATGTACGTCTTGATACCACTGGCACCCATGCGGAGCCTAAGTCCGGGTACGATACCATCGGCGAGCTCAATCTGACCCGCAGTCGGCGCCTTCAGCCCTGCGATCTTCGCATCCGTCAAACCTACTTTGTTCGCCATATGTACCTGCTACCTTAGGTAGCTTTTTGTAGTGGATACTGGCGAACATTTCAAGAACAATGCGGACTATGAATCGCAGATTTCCGCCATTCTTGGACCCATGCGGACGCGCTAGGACCCTCTGATCATGGCTCTTAATCAGCGGGTCCTAGGTTCGAGCCCTAGTGCGTCCACCACTTTTCACCAGCAAGACCAAATACTTAGCGAGGGTCCAGCGCGCGAGCGCGGGCCGCTAGCATTTCCATGCTAGCACTATGCTAGCGGCGCAGCGAACGCGCTAGCATGGGCGAACCTGCTCATAGCAGCACCCCACGCCCGAGGGCGCAGGGTGCTGGCAGCGTCAGGGCGAAGGAGTCGATACCCCCGCTGCTGGCCCCGATGTTATGGCGCGGGGGTCGGTGGCCTTAACCCCGGCGCGGCGTCAAGAATGGACCCGCCGCGCTATCTTGTTCATCGTGTGAAGCGGTCCTCGTCGCCCCTGCATCCCTGTGCGCCGCTGCACAGGCGCAGACGAAGCACGTCCTGAGAAAAATGGACGGCGGCACTTGAGGCAGCGGTGCCAGCCCACTTTCCTGACCACGCGGCCCGGATTGTCCTCGTCCATCACCGGCTCCCGGCGAACGCACCCGTCATAGTCCCACGGCTCTGGCTCCATGATACCGATCATTGCCGCCTGCCCGCGCATACGGAGGGGCGCTGCACCTTCGGGTCGCCTCGACGGTGCGGGCGGCGCTGGCGGGGGTGTTGGGCGCGGCTGACGCTGCTCGTGCCGCCACGCTACCAGCCACGCCGGTTCACCGTCAGCGAGCATATGCCAGCGCCCATACGCCGCCCTCGTCCCATGCCCGAAGATGATCGAGGATACGCAGAAAATCCCCGGCCAGCTTGCCCGCTTCCACCTCTGCATATGCGGTGTCAGCAAACTCATCAAACGAGCCGCACAAGATGACGATGGGCGACGGTCGCGGCTTCCGAGCGGTCTCTAGCTTCGCCACGCGGCGCTGGAGTGCCCGGATGCCCGCCATTGTGGTTAGTCCCTCTTGGCGAGCGCCGCCGTCATGGCCTTGCTCATTTCAATGTCGTGGGCGAGTTGCGCGCCAGCGAGGGCAGCTTGTTCGTCCGCGACACCAAAGTGGCGCTGCACGATGCGGTCTGCGTATTCGATGGGCATCCCATACTTCTCCGCTTTCGGATGCGAAGCGGGTTTAGCGGCTTTCAGGGGTTCGTTCGTGTCAGTCATGGTGGATCACCTTCAGTTGAGCGAGAATGTCGTGGGCATCGGCGCGGACGTGCCAGTCGTCGCAGTCGCGCATCACGTTCGCGCATGTGGCAATCGCCATCTGCCGTAGCTGCCCCCGCTCCTGATCGTTCAGGGTTGCGAGCATCTTGGCAAACGGAGTCCATCGGTCGGTGTTGAGAATGTCGCCGTGGTTGAGCGGAACGACATAGAGCGGGTGCGCCATCTGGTCCGCGATGGCCACAGCCCAATCCAAGCACTCCTGATAGGCGCTGATGGGCTGGTAGCGCAGGCAGTGCGGGGCCAGCGTGCCGGGTTCATCACCGGGACCGAGCAGCGAGACGCGCACGAAAACGTCATCCGGTTCAGGCTGCTCTGTGACGACGCGGTTCCGCTGTGTGGCTATCGTCGTCATGAACGGCCTCCGTCGGGGTATAGGTCAATCTGCGCGGAAGCCGGTCGCATCGCCGACTTTTTCACGCGCGGTGCAAATAATTCCAATTTACGCTCGGGCATCGCTCGCCGCCTCCAACGCCTCGATCCGAGCGGCCAGTTCCTCGGTCGCTCGCACGTCCGCGAGCGATTTGATGCTGTCGATGATGAGCCGCCCCACGTCCGGCGCGACCGCGCCAGCGGCTACGGCATCCAGCACCTGGGCCACCTGACCGCTGATCGGCAGGGAGGCGTCGAACGCGAAGTTCACCTTCTCGGCCTGCGCCTTCACCGAGGGCAGGACTTTGGACAGCACGATGCTGGCGGCGTTCGTATCGCCTTCAAGGGCGCGAGCCACCAGCATCATCATGATGTTACGCATCTCGTCCAAAGCGGCTTGCGTGGCGAGTAGGCGCTTGTCGGGACGACCGGGCGGACGACCTTTCGGGTTCCCCGACACTCCTTTGACCCATGCCGGATTACCGGGCGGGTCAGGCGGCGGCATATCGATCTTCGGCGGGGGCGGTGGAGCGGTGACGGTCTGGAACCCCGGCTCCCAAGGTGCGATCTGTTGAACCATCTGACCTAATCCAATGATTGTTTAGAACAGGGTGGCTCAGACCGGGACGGCGAAGCGTTCTTTCGACGCTTTTACGCGATTGCGTATCTCCCCGGCCGTCCACGTCCGAGCGAGGACGCGGCGACCCTGCCGGTCCTCATGATATTCCTCATGGACTCCGACAGCCTTCTCCACTTCCTTCTTGAGCAGGGCGTATCGGTTGTTGAGCATGTCAGCAGCGGCACGCATGGCGCGGACCTTCTTCGCTTCGACCGGGTTCTGCGCCTCGTGCCAGTCGCGCAGATATTCGGCGTGCAAATCGGGATCGAGGCCGGAGAGATATGACGGCGCGCCCAGCACGGCGGTCGCGGTCATCTCGTCGCCGCTCTCGATTGCCTTGCGCAGCGCGTTCATGCGCGGACCCATTTCGAGGTTGGCGAAGTGCTGTCGAATCTCGGTCGCCATCGTGCGAGAGGCTTTGCTCTCGACCGGAGCGTTCAACTCCTTGTCCATCGCGGCGATGTTGTTGTTCAGCACGTCGACTGCGCGCGACCACGAATTATAGACCCGGTTCATCACCTTGATGGCGTGGTCATCGACAGCCACCAATTGCTCAAACTCGTTGAGCGTCGGGTTCAGCTTCACGCCTTCCTTGGCGTTGTGGATGGATTGCAGCGCCTTGAACGCCTCGCTCACCGCCGTTTCGGTCTGTCCAAGTAGCGGGCGAGTATCTTCGTCGTAATCGGCAATCTCGCCAGCGATGCCGGGGTGCAACGTGGGGGAAATGCGGGTGTCTATTTCGTCGGACATTTTACGGCCTCCAATGCTTGATGCGGCTATGATTACGCTAGAGCGTAGGGAGGCCAGTGAAGGTCGTGCAAGCGATTATTTTGTTATTACAATTACTTAGGTCCGTTCAGGCGCGACAGGCCATGAAACAGCATATTTGTGGGTCGGCAATTTGCAGGGGATGACCACACCGGCGCGGGCCGCTGTGCTGGCGCTGTAGCGCTGGCAGAGGGTTGCCGCACCCCCAGCGACGAGCAGCACGCTTGCGTGCCCCAGCGCGGCGGCTAGCGGCCCGTATGTAGTCAGCGCATTGCAAAGTCGCTTCCCGGATCGCGAAGAACATGATAGCAACATGCTCATGACTGAGGCAAAAGGCATACCTGTTGAGCTGGTGTCGGCGACGGACGAGGCGTCAGAGGATACTACCGAAAAGCACAAGCGCCAGCGGCAGGAGGCCAATGCCACGGTTGTTGACCTACTGACGAATAAGGGTCTCTACGCGACCGTCGACGCCACCAGCGAGGTTGGGGACATCGTAGAAGACATTCTCAGACAGGGGCAGCCTATAGTATTTGACACATATTGTGTCAGGTGCCGTGATAGATCGACTTTCCGCACGCAGAATGAACGAATCGCAGCAAGATCGATATCTAGCCGGCCCGGGCAGGTAGTTATTCAGCCTACCATTTTTGCTGTCCAAGTTGTGTGCCAACGTGCGGCACACGTCTATTCATACATATTTGCAAAGCGTGGCGATGACATTGTTAAGATCGGTCAGATCCCTTCCACCGCAGATGTGTCTTTTGGGGAACTTCGCTCGATAGACAAGTCGCTTGAGCCAGATGATCGTAGAGAATTAGGCACGGCGCTTGGCCTATTTGCTCACGGCACAGTGCTAGGCGCGTTTGTGTATTTGCGTCGGGTCTTCGAGCGAATGATTTGGCGCGCACACGAGCGTCAATCCGAATCCGGAAACCCCATTGAAGGGTTCGCGACAATGAGGATGGACGAACGCATTGCAGCATTGAAGGACGAACTGCCAGCTTCGGTTGTCCAGAACAGCGGTGTTTTCTCGGTGCTGAGCATTGGCATCCACGAACTGACCGAGGAACAGTGCGGCAAGCACTTCCCGGTGCTTAAGGCAGTTCTGTTCCAAATGCTTGAGCAGGAGGAACATAAGCGCATGGCTGCGATCACTGCCAGTGAGACCGAAGCGGCGCTGCAACGCATACTGTCGAACCCGAAGGGGTAATTACAGCAGCAAGCGTGGAAGCCCGAGCAAGGTTAGCAGGCGAGAACATTGCGCGCTTACTCGTAACGCACCAATGCGCTTTCCGGCATAACCACAGGGCAAGAAGTGAACCCTATTGGTTGGCGCGTTTTCCCTAAGGGGCTAACGCAGCAACGCAGCTATCGCGTTGCATGCGTGCCCTTGCCCATTGCTGCGTTAACGCGCCAAAACGCACCAATAACGCAGCAACGCACCAAACCGCATCATGTGGTCATCTGTATGTCGACAGGACGCAGATAGGCGTGCGCTCCGCCGCGCCCTGTTGTGGCCAGCTTCTCACTCACGACCCAGCCGTCCAGCAGAAGGCGTTGCAGCACTTGCCGCGTCTGCTTTTGCGGCATTGGGCTGACACTCTCCAGCGACTTGCCGCTGTGCTTCCGTCCCGCAAGCAATTCATCCTTCAATAGCTGCCACAACACCGTGCAGTTCAGCTTCATGTTGGCAGCCGCAGCTTCTGAGGGCTCCACGGAAGCGACACGCTCGAACGAATAGCCATGCCGCTTGAGATATATATCTGGCTGTGGTTCGCACCATGTCATCTTCGGGCGCGCCAGCACGAAGCCGCCTTCATTCGGGCCGAGCGCATCGCCGGTGGCCTCTGTCCATTCGCTTGCGCTGAGCCGCTGTAGCACATGCACCATGCGGGCACCGTCAGCGAGCGCACTGCCTCCGCGCCCGCTATACTGGTCGGTCGTCCTCTCGCGGGCGTTCCCCTTGCCGGTGTGGTGAACATAGAGGACAGCGCAACGAACGGTGTTCCTGATACGCCGGGCAGCGTCGATCATGCCTTGTTCCGCGTCGTTGATACGGCTCTCACCGACGCCGAAAGACACCATCGGGTCCACGACAATGAGCGAGGGACAGAGAAGCCCAACCTCAACGATCAGCCCATCAAGCTGCCTGCTGGGCATCACCACATCCTTCTCCACCGTGGTCAGCTTGATCCCCTTGCCCGAAACGTCGGTGATAATGACGCTTTCGCGCACCTCCCGCACCTGCTCGTCGGTGAGACCCAATTCGTGACACATGAAGCGCAGGCGGGCGACGAGCGTTTCCCTGCTGTCCTCTGCTGTCAGAATTACGACCGGGCCGGGAGCGCGAACCTCGTAGCCGAACAGCTCCAGACCCAGCACGATATGGATGATTTGGAACAGTAGTAGCGTGGTCTTGCCGGTGCCGCCGGGAGCGATGAATACGCCAACGTCTTCATAGAACCAGCGATCCACGATGCACGGCTGCTTGCTGCGTGCGCTGCGCCATTCGTCAAACGATATGGGGCCATCCAGCTTGAGCGGGTTCACTGCCTGCGACCGGCGTTCCATCTCATCGAAGAAGGACGCAGCGACCGTTGCGATTGCCCCTTCCTGCGTTCGACTGACATGGTCCGCATTTGCTGAACCGTTGATGCGAGCCATTCCCGCGATCATTTCATCCATCCAGTTTGATTCAGCCATGTCGAACCTCCTGCCGGGTCGGGCTAGGGGTCAATTCCGCGCCAATCGCATCTGCACTCGGCGAATTTTTACGCGGCGCAAGGTATTTCGCTAAAACATTCGGGCATTGCGGACCGAGCGGCCCATTTCGTAAAAGGGTGCTGTTCACGATGATACTCCGGCGGCAGGGTTGGCACCCCTGCCGCTTTTCATGAATGGGGGATCAGGCGGCTTCGCTCGTGCTGTGACGAGCGCCGGAAGCGAGCCAGCGCAGAACATCGAGTTCGGCATACCAAACGCGACGGGTTCCGGGCGGGCTGAAATAGCGCGGCCCCTCGCCACGGAAGCGGTATTGCTCCATCGTGTTCGGGTGGACGCCGAGCAATTCGGCAACCTCCCGGCTATCAAGTGGACGGCGCTTGGGGGTGTAGGCAAACAGCTCGCAGAGCTGCTCGAAAGACATTTCGGTCATGTTACGGCTCCGTGCGCCGCCACCTGACGCGAGGGGTGAACACTCCACCATGGAGCCGATAGACTACCGGCCCACCCTATCGCAGATAAAGCGGGCCGGTAAGGTAGTTATAGCGCAAACAAGTGCGCTAGTATTTGAGAAAATTATGCGCAGTATGGGGCCAATGCTTCATAGGCTTCCACGCATTCTTCATCGTGCCAATACACTACACATCCGTCACGGATTTCACTATGAACTTGATTGGTAGCCACGAGGTAAGCAAGGCACTCTTGCAGTTCGATGCGCTTAAGTGCGCTTGCGAGTTGTTCTTCAATCGTCATGTTTCCAAGTCCTGTTGGACCCGTCCACCGCAGATACAAGAATAGCGGCAGATCAGGGCGTTGTTGGCACCATGATCGCCGCTTTCGCTATGCACATATCGCAGCCAGCGACATGCACGGTAGTCCTCAAGGAACTGGCTCAACCTGTTGATAGCTGATTCGGCCCCGGCTGAAAAGAGACCTTTGCTACGGGGCCGCGTGGTGCGCGATCACCGCTTGGCCGTCCCTACCCCGGCGGCAAACCGGCCTCGGGGCTGTGCGCGAGGCTGCGCGGCCTCTGCCGTGCGTCACGCTCGCTGTTGCAGTTGCACCACGTTCTTGCTGGCAGCGATAGCGGCCTGCTGCTCAATCCAATCACCGATCTTCTGCACTTCACCCGTCAGCCACTCATTGAGACGGGTGAGGTTGAGATACGACCGCGAGGTCACGTCATCGGACGCAGGCTTGTGGCCGGTCAGGAGGTCAGTGCGGAACTTCTCTATCAGACATTCCCGCATGGCGATATTCGTGAAAGTGCGGCGTAGGTCGTGAAGCGACAGGTGCCTGCCAGCAATCTCGCCAATCGCCTGCATGGGAGCGCGGGCATCCTGAATACGACCCGACTTGCCCCATGACGGAAACACGAACGGGCTTTCGGTGCCGTCCTCCAGCTTGAGGCGTGGGCGGGATTTGAGCAACGCCACCGCCTGACTGCTGAGTGGCATTTGCAAATCTTCGCCGCGTTTCCGGTCGGTGATATGCCACCAGCAGTTTGACGGGTCGTGGTCATCAATATGCACGCGATCCCAAGTCAGGGTCGCCATCTCGTCGCGGCGAGCGCCGGTCAGCAGGCCGAAGATGGTCAAGTCCACCGAGGCAAGGGCTTCATAACCCTGCACTTCATCACGCATGGCGTGCAGCTTGTTCCACACCTCACCGATCTTGCGTCGGTCGATATAGCGTTCGGTGCGCGTGCCCAGCTTGGCCCAATGGTGCTTGAGCGCATCCACCGGATTGTCGCGGATTAGCGGAGTGCCATCGGCCTGCCGGTATTCGTCCATCGCAAAGCGGATTAAGATGCGCAGCGTGACGAACGCCGCGTTGGCACTAGCGGGAGCAGCCTTCTTGCCCTCAAGACCGCCCTTCACCAGCGCGGCGTGACGCTCCTTCACCATGTCGCGGGTGATGCTGGCGATGGGAAGCGGTGCCCACTTGGCGAAGGTCTTTTCCACATGGCGGCGATACTCCGCTGCCGTGCTGTCCTTCAGCTTGCCGGGGCGACCGACATAGGCCTCCAACACCTGTTGCAGCGTGACCTTCATTGCCGCTTCGGCCTTGTTGACCGCACGCGGGTCGATCCCCTCGCGCATGTCCTGCAAGACCTTCTGCGCCTTCTTGCGGGCGGCGTCCTCGGTGAACAGACCATATCGACCAATGGTCGTGATGACCGCCTTACCGTTGACCCTGCCCTGCGCGACGAAGCTGCGGACCCCGTTCGCTGTTACCCGCAGCCCATAGCCGGGCAGCTTGTCGTCCCAATGGATTTGGTAGTCCGACGCAGGCGGCTCCACCTTGTCAACGAACGTCTTTGTGAGCTTCGCCACGCTGTTCTCCATGCCCCCGTGCTAGCACCATACTAGCAACCAAGAAACAGCTACGACAAGCACCCACAATCATGCAAATAAATAAAACACGGAATATCAACGATTAAACAAGCTAGCATAAGCTGTCGCAATCTAGCACAAGAGCATGATTCCAAAACTCTTAATCAGCGGGTCCTAGGTTCGAGCCCTAGTGCGTCCACCATTTTTCAATGACTTAGATACGAGGCAGCGGCGGTGATCCGGCGCTGGGGTCCCATTGGGGCATCAGACCCGATTAAGGGCCTCGGCTTAGATTTCTTCAACGTCACGGACGGTCGCTTAAAGAGCAGGCGCTATCTCACGAGGCTTGTCAGCAATAAGCGAAGTTGCCCGGAGGAAGGCTTTGACACGCTTGGCAACGATGTGGCTATGGTCGCACCTTACTACCGGAGGGGGCGGCATTGAAGAATTACTACCGGGTCATGCTTGGGCGAAAGAGCGTTCACGCTCAGGAGTGCTTTGAAGGCGGATTCACCGGGACGCATTTCGACATTCACGAAGACCTATCCGACAAGCTCCCCGAGACGTGGCGGCCCTTCAACGCGGCCTATGTGCCGGTCTATCTGAAAATCCACCCTGACAAGAGCAAGGTTGCCGCCGGCCTGGCGTGCGGCGCGATCTGGACCGTATCGAAGGGATTGCGACCGGGCGATATCATTCTCTCTCCTGATGGTGCTGGTCGCTATCGCGTGGGAGAGATTGAGGGCGAATACTGGTACGCGGACGGCGAAATCCTGCCCCACCGCCGCAATGTCCGCTGGCATGACATCTACATCGACCGGGCGGCGATGAGTGATGCGCTTAAGAACTCTACCGGCTCGATAGGCACTGTCTCGAACATCTCTGGGCACGCTCAGGAGATTGAGGCTTTGATCGGCGGGTTGCCCGCACCCGCTGCTGCTCCAGTCATGACGAGCGAGGGGTTGGTCGAGGACCCTGTGGCCTTCGGCATGGAAAAGCATCTGGAAGATTTCCTCGTCGCCAACTGGACCCAAACTGAGCTGGGCCGCGACTTCGACATTTTCACCGATGAGGGCGAGATTGTCGGTCAGCAATATCCGACAGATACGGGCGCACTGGACATTCTGGCGATCAGCAAAGATCGCAAACGCCTGCTCGTCGTGGAGTTGAAGAAGGGACGCGCCAGCGATGCCGTGGTCGGCCAAATCCTCCGCTACATGGGCTATGTGCAGGATGAACTGGCGGAAGATGGGCAAACCGTCGAAGGTGCGGTCATCGCGCTGGATGACGATCACCGAATCCGCCGAGCGCTGGCGATAGTGCCGAGCGTAAGCTTCTTCCGCTACAAAGTGTCTTTCCAGCTTTTACGAACGTGATAGATCGCGTTGTTTTGCCGAAGCGGCAATTCCAACTCTCCCATCATCACAGCTCATCAGGTAATTCAAGGATACCAACGATAATGAATCTTATTGGCTCATTGGCCTTGTCGCGAACTATATATGTCTGTATATATGTTTCATTGGCATCCATAGCATCCAAAAGCTGCTTTTGCATCGAGCTTTTACGATCCGAGGGAACGCTGAAACTTAATGGATGATTAGATATTTTCGTTCTTAATTTCCCCCATCCTGTCTCTTTATTGTATTGAACAATATCAACCAACAAAGGTGTGATATCTTTATCCACTCGCGCCAACTCAATTTCGTGAGTGACGTGCTCCCCTTTTCTCCTCCACTCATAAGTAGAGTCCGGGGTTGCCAGGATGCCCTGGCGGGTGGTGTTGCGCAACCAGCCTGGCAGCATCGGCGGGCGTCAGCCCGCCTATCCCGCTATGCG
>Ga0180221_1002235_pt1 | contig 11516 bp, 9 predicted proteins | sample eDN5th37CKraftMG_FD_151339 | JGI IMG/M metagenome (GOLD analysis project Ga0180221, IMG submission 151339) | Enriched Miracle-Growth compost microbial communities from Emeryville, California, USA - eDNA 5th pass 37_C Kraft MG (version 2) (version 2) ...
TACTATTACGACAGCCACGCCCAACTGACCGCCCACCTCCAAGACTTCATCAATGCCTATAACTATGGCCGCAGGTTGAAGACCCTGCGCGGCCTCACACCCTACGAATATATCTGCAAATGCTGGTTAGCCGAACCCCAACGGTTTACACTCAACCCGCACCATCAAATGCCAGGACTAAACACCTAGAACATTTTCAAGCCGGGCGGGATCGGGGGGATTTCCGAGACGATGATCGTGTGATTCATAGCTACCGAATCGTCTAACGTCGGCCATGTAGCCGTCCTGATGGGCGAGCGTGCGAAGCCACGATCACGGAACGTCTGTCGGGGGCACCCAACGCATCGGCTCGATCCCCTGATGCTCAATCCAGGCTTCTCTTCTCGTACATCGCGCGCGATTACGCTGCCATTGCAAACATAGCAGAGATGCCGTTCCTGCCGACAATTCGACAAGGGACGGGGCCGGAAGGCGGCGGCACATTCGCCGTTCCCGTCACGCACCGCTTACGCTCCTCGCCTTGCAGATGATAGAGGGCAAAACCGGGATATCTCTGACCGAGCAGCGGATCGCCCTTTCCCGATGCTCGACGATTGATCGATCGGCGGCTCATCCACCGATCTTACCCTGCGTTACCACCAGGCAGATTCCTCTCATAGTGCCGGCAGCTCACCAGGCATCGCGAGCAACCCGCGTGTCCGTCCTTTCATCCAACATAACGAACAATCGTTCCGCCACGAAATCTATGGCGGCGTTCTTGTCCAGTTCGAAGTCCGGCCGGGACGCAGCACCGCAGAACTGTTCGATCAGCATGATCGCGAAATCCGCTTCAACCTCCCTGCGCGGCCGCGCATCAAGCGGCATACTGTCCAGATCGAACGCAGGATAGCGCGTGCCAAGCATCGCGATCGTTCGCGCCCGATGCTCGCTCAACAGGATGCGCACCTCATCTGCGAGCACAATTTCTCCATTGAACAACCCCAGGATGCCATTGTGCTTCTCGACATCGCTCAGATATTTGGCCAGCCAAGCTCTCACATTTTCGAAAGTGAGGGTCGGAAGCTGCAAGAGCTGCGCATATATGTGATCGGTGGCGCGCAGGCTCTGGGCTATGAGTTCCACCAGCAAGGCGTTCTTGCTGGGATAATACAAATATAGTGTCGCGCGCCCGATGCCCGCTTCAACAGCGATATCCTCCAGCGATACCGTCCGTACATCCGCGCGATAGAAACATATACGGGCCGCCTTTCTGATCCGTGCCCGGGTGACCAGTTTATGTTCTTCACGCAACGAAGGTCGATTGCGTTTCGAACCCTTTTTTACTTCCATAGCCTTCCTTCAATCTCTTTTGCGTTACGGGCGCCGCCCTGGCGCTCCTCACCTTCACGGGACGCTCCGCAGGATCCGCAATGACCGAAGTATACAGGCCATAGCCGCATGGCAATCAGCCACATTTGGCCGCATCCGCCGCGCGGCTTAAAACCGCGCGGCGGTAGAGCCGTTAGAACGCGTAGCGCGCTTGCAGTCCAAATGTGCGGGGCGTGCCAGGATTCTTTACCGAAAATCCCAAGGCCTGTACATATTGACCGCCCGGGAAATAGTGCTTGTCCGTGAGGTTGCGGACCCAAATGCCTAAATCCAACTGCGTTCCGCCGACGCGCTCCCAATCTAGGCGGGCGTCAAAGGTTGTATAGCCGTCGATGATGGCGTTCTTCCTGACGGATTGGGGCGGGGTGCCGTCGGTATCGGTGACATTGGTGGGGTTGAAGGACGGCGTGCCATCGGCCGTGACGCTGGACGAGACGTAGGACCCGCTGAGCTGCACGAAAAACCGTCCCAGCGACTCATCCACCGGGATCTGCAGCCGAGCGTTTCCGGATAATGTGTGGCGCGGTGCGCCGGCGAATGGCGACGCCGTGAAATCCAGCACCGTTCCGTCTGGATTGGTCACGATGAACTTTTTGTATTTGGCATCGGAGAACGCATAGGAAACATTAAGTTCCAACAACTCGAAAGGGCGAAACATCTGCTCGATCTCTATGCCCCTCACGCGTGCGGACTGCACGTTCAAGATGACCGAACGGGTGACGAAGATATCACTGCCGGTCGCGGGATCGACGACGAGTTCCTGCGTGCTGGTACTGCGCTGCGCGCCTTTGAAATCGCCGGTATACAAGGCGATATTCGTCCGCGCCTTAGCTCCGCCGATCCGATAATCGGCCTTGAGCCCCAGTTCATAGTCGGTCAGCAACTCGGGCTGGTAAGGCAGGAATTCGACCGGGGCGCGGGGTGCGTTGAAGAAGCCGCCCGCGCGATACCCTTTCCGCGTAGCCAGATAGGTCAGTAGATTATTGTTGATCTTGTAATCGACCGAAAAATTATAGGTCATTTTGGAGAATGACGCATCGACGGTCTTCTCGCACGGATTGAGCACGCCTGCAGCCGGCAAAGCCCCTACCTGAAGGCGGCAGGTCACGGTCAGATCCCCCACCCCGCTAAAGTCACGGCCGGTATAGACGCCGAGAATGTTCTTGCCACGGTTGGTCATCTGGCGGCGGTCCCACGTATAACGTAGGCCAGCGGTCACAGAGAAACCGTCGATCCCCGGAATCTTGTAAGTCATCTGTCCAAATAATGAGTAGCTACGATTGATGGCATCGAGATCGGATGCCGATGTCGAACCCAGGGTCGGCGTAAACTGAAGCTCGTGTCCTTCCTCTTCAAAGAAAAATCCGCCGAACTGGTAACTCAGCGTATTGTCGAACGCAGTACCGAGCAGTTGTATCTCGTTGCTGACTTGGTTCATCTTGATCTTGTTCGTCGCGTACAATACATCCTTCGCTGTACCATCAATGTCGAACGTGACGAACGCGTTCAGGTGGCGATACCCGAATATGTTCTTGAGCGTGACCCCGCCGATCTCAGCCGTCGTGATATTGGAGATTTGATAGGCCTTTATGTCGATGCCATTGCGGTCGACATTCGACGTGGTCGCATTCCACTTTTGTCCGTCCAGCTTATCAAGTTCGGCGCACATCCCCGCAACCTGGTTGCTGATACCTGCAGGATCGCAGGTCGCCAGGCGATAGGCAGTACCTGCTCCGGTCTGATGAAGCGCATCCAGCACTGTCGTATTGGTCACACCGCTGGTGGGCGTTAGCTTGACGGAAAAGCGAAAGGCGTCGGTATTGTCATCGTCGACCGAATAGCCCTTGCCCACCACGGGCATATAGCCGTCACGCTCGCTATGCCGCCCAGACAGACGGATTTGGATCGCGTCGTTGACGGGAATGTTGATGGCGCCTTCGATTTCCCGCAGGTCATAGTTGCCTGCGCCGACCTTGAGGTAGCCGGTAAATTCCTCCGTCGGCGCCTGCGGGGTGATCAGCAGCGCGCCGCCCGTCGAATTGCGGCCGAAGAGCGTACCTTGCGGCCCCTTCAGCACCTGGACGGATGCCAGGTCATAGAGCGCCGCGTTGCCTCCCAACATGCGCATGTTCGGCACCTCGTCGAAATAGACGACGACTGATGGATCGAATGTGATGTTTCCGAGATTTTGCCGCTGTGAGCGGAGTGTCAGAGACACCGACTTCGAGGATAGTGCTGAAGGCTGGAATACAAGCCCCGGAGCAACGCGCACCAGGTCGGCGATCTCCGTCACGTTCGCGCGCTCGATCTGTTCGGTCGACAAGGCGATGATCGCCTGCGGCACATCCTGCAGCCTCTCTGCGCGCCGACGCGCGGTCACGACGATGTCATCGGTCGCGTCCGATGCCTGCAGGGCATTTTCCGATGCTGCTGCGTCGTTTGCAGGCTGCTCCTGCGCCCATGCGCCTCCGGATGCACATGCCGCCGCCAGCGCGACCAAGCTCGCGCGAAAATCCTTCTTGTTCATTTCACTCCCCTTAAATCGGCGCCGGCGACTTAACTGCCGCCGATCGCGCCTCCAGTCGCACATAGTTATTAATACCACAATCCTATATATGGACGAGAGTACAAATTTTGGCCATACGTTCGGAATCTTCCGCCGGTTTCAGTTCTGCAATGCCAGAAGATCAGGAGAACGGGTCGGCGCCCTCCAGATTTCGGGCCGATCGCGGAACGGATAATCCTGCTACGTGATGGCGCCCCTCATAGACTGTCGGCCACAGCCTGGCGCGCGGGCGCCCGCCCCATCCAAAATGCCGTTACCGCCAGCGGTCCGAATATGGCGTAGGTCAGCATGAGCGAACTACCCACCCTGTCCGGGTTGCGAAACAGAAAGTCGGTAAATGCCGCGACCATGCTTGGGCCGGTGCACAAACCGATCACATTGATCACGAGCAGGTAGAGCGCCGACGTTCGGGCCCGTAGTTCAGGCGGCGTGATGATCTGAAGATGAGCGGCCGCCAACCCGCTTATCGAAAACAGCATATAACAAATCCCGGCAAATATGATCGATATCACCAGTGAATTGACTAGGAATGTGCACACCCCGACAACCGTCAGTGCAATGGTCGCGATAAGCGCGTAGCGAAAATGCGCGTCGGTCGTGCCCCTGCCGAACCATCGGTCGGCGATAGCGCCGGCGGATAGAAATCCTGCCACGCCCCCTATGGCGGTAGAGAGGGCAAGGATGTTCCCGATAGCCGCCATGTTAAGATGAAAATGGCGGACCAGATAGGTGGGAAACCATGCCGCATGGCCATAGGCGAGGAGCGTCACCAGGCCGAACCCGAAGAAATGCCATGTCAGGTACGCACGTCGAACGCGCAAGAACGCCCCGAACGTACTGCGCGGGCGTTCGGAGATAGCCACAGCCGGATGATCGGCGCGAGAGGATATGAGGAAGACGATCGGCGCGATGACAATGCCTGGCAGGCCGAAAAGGATGAAGGTCGCCTGCCACGGCTCGACTTCTCCGATAATCGGCAACATGACCGATCCCATGGACGCCATCCACGCGATCACCATACCGCCCAAGGATAGCGAAATGGCCCCGCCCAGAATTGCGCCTATGCCGTATACGCCAATTGCGAAGCCCAGCCTCTCTCGCGGAAACAACATGCTCAGCATGGCGTAGCTGGCAGGAGACAGGACTGCCTCGCCTGCGCCGACCCCGAAGCGGGCGAGCATCAACTGGCCATATGTCCTTGCCAGCCCGCATGACGCGGCGCAAACCGACCAGAGACTGATACCCCAGTAGACAACCTTACGGCGGGAAAAACGGTCGAGCAACCATCCGGTCAGCAATCCGCAAGTCGCATAGAAGAGGCCAAACGCCGTTCCCTGCAGCAGGCTGATCTGAAAATCACTGATCTGAAGGCTTTGTTTGATCGGCCCCACCATCAGAGAAATGAGGTTACGGTCGATCATGGCAATGATGTATAGAAATTGCATGATGAACACCGCTCGCCACGCGCCGCTGGCGCTTGGCTGAATATCGGCCCGGCTACCTGTTCTTTTCGGATCAGAATACATATCTGGCTTCTGGTCCGGAGGTTCTGCGCGCGCCCGGGATGCTCGTCATGTGGCGCGACCCAGTGATGTTGACCCCTGCAGTCACGCGGCCCTGTTTCGCATGATTGCGCACAAACGCTCCGGCAACGGAGTCGCTATCGCTAACGGACTGCTGCCGGTCGGGCCTTGCTGCCCCAGTTGCGAGCATGATGCTTACCGGTGTCACGGATTTCAATGCCATCCCCCCTCTATCGACCTTCCGAATTTGTGCGTCTTTGCCGATTAGGCATTCAGCCTGGCAGCCTGCCAGGCAACCGAAAAAATCATTCATCATGGATGTGTTTCCATTTCTTGGACTCAATTCTTGATATTGACCATGTCCGTTCGGCGGGGAACGGTGGATGGGCGCAATTAAGGCGGCGTCCGGCCCCGAAGCGCCGGAAAACCCAGAACAGAATGGGACGGGGGAGAAAATGAAAAGCGTGCTAGTCGATATCGACGGACCTTTGGCGACCATCACGATGAATCGTCCAGAGCGTCGCAACGGCATGGATCTCGACATGGTCCACGCGATGCACGATACGCTGGCGACACTGGCGACCCGGCGAGACGTCTCTGTCGTCATCCTTACCGGTGCCGGAAACCACTTCTGCGTGGGCGCCGACATTGGCGGGACGGAGGCGGACCCCGAAGCGGTCACGCATCGGCGGCTCGCCCCCGCATATCATTCCACGACCTTGCTGCACACCATGCCTCAGGTGACCATCGCCGCCATCGGTGGCGGCTGCGCCGGCGCGGGGCTTGGCTGGGCTGCGGCCTGCGACCTGCGCTTCGCTTCGGATCGCGCGCGTTTTTCTACCGCGTTTCTCAACGTCGGCGTCGCCGGAGACATGGGCGCGGCCTGGGTCGTACAACAGGCGGTGGGACCAGCGCGGGCGCGTGAGCTGTTCCTGTTTCCCGAAAAGTTCGGGGCCGAGGATGCCCTGCGTTTCCATCTGGTCACACGGATATTCCCAGCGGCGACCCTGCTCCAGGAAAGCCGCGCCCTCGCGCTCCAGCTTGCAGGGCGCTCCGCTTATGCGCTTGAGGCCATCAAGGCTAACTTCGTCGCCGCAGAGCGCCTTTCGCTCGAGGATTTCATCGAATTGGAAGGGGCGCGTCACATGCATTTGATAGGTAGCCGGGAAAGCACAGCCGCCTTCGAGGCTTTCGCCGCACGCGTCGGACGGGCCGGCACCGTATGAATTTCGAGCTTTCCCCGGAACAGGAAATGCTGCGCGAAATGCTGCAGCGTTTCATGACGGAAAAATGCGGTCGTGACGTGGTCCGTGCCATCGTGGACGGCCAGGACGAATGGGCTGCGGAACTCTGGAATGCCATGCAGCAGCTCGGCCTGCTCGGCATCGGCATCGACGAGATCCTTGGCGGAACGGGCGGCTGCCTCATGGAGGTCTGCCTCGTCGCGGAGGCACTGGGTCACGGCCTCGCGCCGGTGCCCTTCGTTCCGACCGCGCTGGTGTCCCAGATCATCGCCCGGTTCGGGAACGAACATCAGCGTGAGCGGCTGCTCCCCGGCATCATCGCGGGCGGCGTGAGGACGACGATCGCCGCCATCGATGGCCAGTTCGCGGACGGGACGATTTCCGGCACAGCGCCGATCGTGCTGGACGGTGCGATCGCCGACATAGCTCTTCTTGCGACCAATACGCATCTTGCCATCGTCCCGCTCGATGGGCCTCATGTCACCCGCACACCCATCGGCTCCGTCGATCGCACGCGGAGCATCGCACGTCTTTCCCTCGCCGCGGCGCCGGCCGATGCTCTTCCGGATGCGGCGCTGGACTGGTGGCAGGACGCCGCCGCAGTACTGAGCGGTTTCGAGCAACTGGGCGGCACAGAGCGCGTCATCGCGATGACGCGTACCCATGTGCTGGAGCGGCGCAGCTTCGGCCGCGCGATAGGCAGCTATCAAGCGGTCAAGCATCGCCTTGTCGACATGCATATCAAGGCGCTGATTGCGCGCGCTCATGCCTATCACGGCGCTTGGGCGCTGATGACGGATGCGCCCGAACGGCGCCTCGCCGCCGCCGGCGCCCGCGTGGCCGCCAGTGAAGCCTATCGTTTTTCGGCGCGTGAAGGACTCCAGCTTCACGGCGCGATGGGCACCTCCTGGGAGCATGATGCCCATCTTCATCTTCGCCGTGCCGAAATGCTGGGCCTGGTCTGGGGCGGCAGTCGCATATGGAAGGAGCGCGTCGTCGTCCAGTTGGAGCAGGCCCATGTCTGAGGCAATGATGGATTTCAACGATTCGCCCGAACAGGCCAACTACCGCATGCAGTGTCGAAGCTGGCTGGCTGAAGCACTGACGGATTTCGATGGGCGGCGCCCGCACTTTCCCGACTTCGACGTGCCGGAGGTCATGGCCGCCGCCCGCGCCTGGCAATCACGCAAGGCGCTCGCCGGTTATGCTGCGATATCCTCGCCGCGCGATTATGGCGGCGGCGGCGGCAGCCGGATCGAACAGGAAATATTCGACCAGGAGGAAAGGGCTTCCCCAGCTCCCTTCACCGATGTGTTCGACATAGGCCTCGGCATGGCCCTGCCTACCATGGCGGCATTCGCGACCCCGGAACAGAAAAGTGCCCTGCTTCCCCCGCTGATCGCCGGACGCGATATCTGGTGCCAGCTTTTCTCGGAACCCTCCTGCGGTTCGGATCTGGCCGCCGTCCGCACCCGCGCCATCCGGGATGGGACGGACTGGATACTCGACGGGCAGAAGATATGGACGTCCTACGCCCAACATGCGGATTATGGTCTCATCCTAACGCGTAGCAATCCGGACGTACCCAAGCACAAAGGGCTTACCTGTTTCTTCATCGACATGCGCGCGCCGGGCGTCGAGGTGCGCCCGATCGTGCAGATGGCGAGCATTGCCGAATATAATGAGGTATTCTTTACCGGCGTTCGCGTCCCTGACGCGCAGCGCTTGGGAGAGGTCGACGGCGGCTGGTCGGTCGCGCTGTCCACCCTGATGCACGAACGCACGCTGGGCGGCGCAGGCAAGGTCCGTGGCCTGAACATCGCCGACATAATCGAGGGCGCCCGCAAACTGCAGATCGGCGATGTGCCCGCGCTGGCGGACGGGGCGGTACGCGAACGGATTGCGGACTGGTGGATCGATATTGAGGGTATCCGCCTTAACTATTACCGCGAACTGACCTTGCTAACACGGGGGGAGACGCCCGGTCCGGAGTTCTCCGCCGGGAAGCTGATGAGCGGCCGCCAGGTGCAGGAGATGACCGCCTTCATGCTCGACCTCTCGGGGCCGTCGGCCATCGACATCGGCGATGACAGCGACAGCGCAGGTCTGGCCATGGAATGGCTGATGGCGGCGCGGCGCAGGCTGGCGGGCGGCGCTGACGAGATCATGAAGAACATCCTTGCAGAACGCGTGCTCGGCCTGCCCGTCGAACCGCGACTGGACAAGGACATCCCTTTTCGCGACCTTTTCTGAGCGGTACGCCCGCATTGGAGCATGACATGTCCCTGAATCATTTTGCCGGCATCAATCCCGACAAGCCCGCCGTGATCATCGCCGACACCGGCGAAAGCATCAGCTTTCGCGACCTGAACGATGCATCGGCCGCTCTCGCGCGGCGCCTGCGCATCAATCTTGATGAAGGTGATCGCGTCGCCATCCTCCTGCCTAACGGCATATCCTATTTCATTGCCGCCTGGGCCGCGCGCCGGGCGGGGCTGCGTTATGTCCCTATCAACTGGCATCTGCTGCGCGATGAAACCGCCTACATTGTCGATAATTCGGATGCGCGCGTCGTCATCTCGAACATCCAGATGCGCGAGATCGCGTCCTACGCGGCAGGTCGAAGCCCGTCGGTTAGGGCTTGCTATTCGATGGACGAATCTTTCGACGGCTTCCTGGCGATGAATGAAGGGCCTGAAGCGCCCGCGATCGAAGAGCGCGAAGGCGTTCCGATGTTCTACTCGTCAGGGACCACTGGCGCGCCCAAGGGCATATTGCAACCGCTGCCCAACGCCCCCTTCGGCCAGAACGCCCGTGTCGAGGATTTGATGGCTGCCGAATATGGCTTCGATGCCGATAGCATCTATCTCTCGCCTGCCCCCCTCTATCATGCCGCCCCGCTCGCCTGGACCATGGGAACCCAGACGTTCGGCGGAACAGCCATCGCGATGCGCAACTTCGATGCGGAGGGCGTGCTCGCCGCAATCGACCGTTACCGGGTAACTCATGCACAGTTCGTGCCCACCCATTTCATTCGTATGCTCAAATTGCCCGAAGCGGTCCGGTCTCGCTATGACCTGTCCAGCGTGAAGCTCGCGCTCCATGCCGCAGCACCCTGCCCGGCCGAGGTAAAGGAACAGATGCTCGACTGGTGGGGTCCGGTGATCGAGGAATATTACGGCGCGAGCGAAGGCGGCTTCACCTGTGCGAGCGCGCAGGAATGGCGCGAGCGCCCCGGCACCGTAGGCCAATCGCGGCTTGGCCCGATCCATATTCTCGACGACAGCGGAACAGAACTGCCCATCGGCGAGATCGGCACCATCTTCTTCGAGGGCAGCACCAGCTTCAGCTTTCACAAGGAGCCCGGAAAGACACGCGAGCATGTCGATCCGCGCGGATGGTCTGCCCCGGGAGATCTCGGTTATATCGATGCCGACGGCTATCTTTTCCTGGCCGATCGGAAGAGCAACATGATCATCTCGGGCGGCGTAAACATCTACCCGCAAGAGGCTGAAAACGTCCTTGCCCTGCACCCCGACGTCTCGGATGTCGCGGTCATCGGTATCCCTCATCCCGACTTCGGCGAAGAGGTGAAGGGTGTGGTCGTACCTGCCGGTCCGCTCGCCGATGCGGCCGATCTGGAGGCGCGGCTCATCGCCTATTGTCGCGAACGGCTGGCGCATTTCAAATGCCCCCGCTCGATCGATTTCGTCGACGATCTGCCGCGCCTGCCTACCGGCAAACTGCGCAAGCGCGAACTGATCGAACGCTATGCGAGCCGGACTTAAGCGGGCGGCGCGCCATTAACTGGGAAGGAAGATCATGGCGGTCGATTTTGAACGCGACGGGTCAATCGCGACGATTACCATTAACCGGCCGGAGGCACGCAATGCGCTGGATGTCGACAATTATGTCCAACTCGCCAATGCCTGGCGCCGGGTACGCGACGACCCGGCGATCCGTGTTGCTATCATCACAGGCGTTGGCACCAGCTTCTGCGCGGGTGCCGATCTCAAGAGCCTGATCCCGCTGGTCACATCCGACAGCACGATGCGCGGCGGCACGGACAGCGAGGCCCTGCCCGCAAGCGACGTGAATACCGGCGTGCTCCGCCAGTTCACGCTCAACAAGCCCATCATCGCGGCGGTCAACGGGTTCTGCGTCGCCAGCGGCATGGAAATGCTGCTGGGCACCGATATCCGCATCGCCGCCCGATCGGCATCCTTCGGCCTGCCCGAAGTGTGCCGCGGCCTGTTCGCATCGGGCGGCAGCACCGTGCGCCTGCCCCGCCAGATCCCTTTCGTCCACGCCATGGACATATTGCTGACGGGCAGAAGAATAAGCGCAGACGAGGCACTTTCCATGAACATCGTGAACAAGGTCGTGCCGGACGACGAACTGATGACCGCCGCCCGCGACTATGCCCGGATGATCGCCGCCAACTCGCCCTTCGCCGTGCAACAGACCAAGCGCAGCGTGATGGAGGGGCTGGGCATGGAGCGCGAGGCGGCTTTCGACAGCGAACAGGCGATCGGTTCGGGCGTGTTCGGCCATGCCGATGCCCGGGAGGGCCCCCTTGCCTTCGTGGAGAAGCGCGCCGCTGTCTGGAGCGATGAATGATGGATCGTTATTCCGCGCCGCAAGGCCCGCTGACCGGGATCAGGGTGATCGAATTTGCGGGGATCGGTCCCGCGCCCTTCTGCGCGATGCTGCTTTCGGACATGGGCGCCGATGTCGTCCGGATCGATCGCACGCTGCAGGACGCCTTTCCCGATCCCGTGACGAATCGCGGCCGGGCGGCCATCCATCTCGACC
>Ga0180221_1002243_pt1 | contig 11492 bp, 12 predicted proteins | sample eDN5th37CKraftMG_FD_151339 | JGI IMG/M metagenome (GOLD analysis project Ga0180221, IMG submission 151339) | Enriched Miracle-Growth compost microbial communities from Emeryville, California, USA - eDNA 5th pass 37_C Kraft MG (version 2) (version 2) ...
CGCCCCCTCTGCGTCATTGCGAGGAGCGGAGCGACGAAGCAATCCAGGGGCCGGTGCGAGCGGCCCTGGATTGCTTCGCTGCGCTCGCAATGACGGTTCGGGGAAGGGCATGCGGTGTCCGTCCTGGTCGATCGGCCCGGGATCGAGGCTCTTGACAACCCTAGCCGTGATCAGCTCCTTATCGATGATAAATTTATCATCGATAAAGGATTCGCGACCATGGCCTCGATCGCCCCGGCCGCAACGCTGGAGAGGATCCCGGCCGCGCTGTGGCGCCAGGCCGTGATCCTGGTCGTCGGCGGCTTCCTGTCGCGGCTCACCACCTCGATCGTGAATATCGGCCTGACGCCGATGGCCGAGGGTTTCGGCGTGCCGCTCGACACCATGCAATGGGTGGCGACGGGCTATCTGCTGGCGCTGGCCGCCGCGATCCCGGTCAGCGCCTGGGCGGCGCGGCGGGTCGGGCCCACGCGGCTGTGGTTCGCCGCCTTGGCCCTGTTCATCCTGGTCTCGGTCGCCTGCGCCCTGTCGGCCACGGCCGGCCAGTTGATCGCGGCGCGGGTGCTGCTCGGCCTCTGCGGCGGCCTGCTGGTGCCGGTCGGGCAGATGCTGCTCGGCATGGCGGCCGGGCCGGGGCGGATGGGCCGGATGATGGGCACGATGGGCATCGTCGTGGTGCTGGCCCCGGCGATCGGCTCCACCGTCGGCAGCGCGCTGCTGGCCTGGCGGGGCTGGCCCTGGCTGTTCTGGATCAACGTGCCGCTCGGCCTGGCCGCGCTGCTAGCTGGATGGCGCTGGTTGCCGCGCGTCGAGGGAGGCGAGGCCGGCCGCCTGGACATCCCCGGCCTGGTGCTGCTGACCCTCGGCCTGCCGCTGATGACCTGGGGCGTCGTCGCCATCGCCCAGTCCGGCGGCTTCGGCGCCTCGGCGGCGGATGGGGCGCTGCTGCTCGGTCTCGCCCTGATCGCCGGCTTCGTGCTGCGGGCGCGGCGGATGGAGGCGCCGCTGATCCGCATCCGCCTGCTGCGCGAGCGGATCTTCGGCCCGGCCGGGCTGATCCTGTTCTGCGGCGGCTTCACCGTCTACGGCGCGCAGATCGCGCTGCCGCTCTATTACCTGCTGGTCCGGCACGAGACGGTGTTCATGACCGGCTTGCTGATCCTGCCGCAGGATCTCGGCATCGCCCTGGCCATGCCGCTGAGCGGCCGGCTGGCGGACCGCTTCGGCGGCGGCCGGCTGGTGGTGGCCGGCATCGTCCTGACCGTGCTCGGCACCCTGCCGCTGGCCTTCCTGGAGGCTCACACCAGCTATCTCTGGCTCTCCGCCGTGCTGGCGGTGCGCGGCTTCGGCATGGTGCTGTTGGCGATGCCGGCAATGACCGTGGCCCTGGCCTCGCTGCCCAAGGAGCGGATGCCGGACGGGGTGCCGCTCCTGAACATCCTCGACCGTACCGGCGCCTCGATCGGCGCGGCGCTGGCGGTGGCGCTGTTCGGTCTCTTCCTGCCGCCGGGGCCGCCCTACCCCATGGGGGCGCTGGCCGCCTTCGACATCACGCACGGCTTCCTGGCCCTGGTCGCGGCGCTGCCGCTGCTGCCGGCCCTGGCCCTGCTGCGGGCGGAGCGACGTTAACGACCCCGGCCGCGGCGCTGCTGGGGCCGGCGGCGGTCGGGTCGCGGACCGGCGGGCCGCGGCGGCCGGGCCGGCTGGGTGGCGCGGTAGCGGTCGAGCATCCGGGCGAAGCTGGCCAGCAGCGCCGTCTCGATCTCCGGCCGCCCCTCCAGCCGGCTCAGCAGGAAGGCGGCGGATTCGAGGGTCGACAGCGCCTCGCGCCGGGGCTCGCGCCGCAGCTTGCCGTAGAGGGACGGGCGCTGCGGCTTCAGCGCGATGCGCCGGCCCTTCAGCATCCACGGGTTGCGCCACCACAGCGTCTTGGCCTGGCTCCAGGTGCCGTCCAGCACCACCACGCCCTCGATCTCGGCCAGCGCCGCCTCCTGCTCGGGCAGCGGAGTCCCCTTCTTGTCCAGCACCACCAGCTCCCGCCCCGGCGGGAAATCCTCCGGCCGCATCGAGCCGAGATACAGCACCGCCCAGCGCTTCGGGTCGGCCGGGCGGCCCAGCGCCGCCGACAGGCTGGGCCAGGACAGGCCGATCCTGAACACCGCGTCGGTCAGGTGCAGGGCGGTCAGCCGCGCCGTCCCCAGCTCCTTCGCCTGCTCCTGCGGGTGCTGCAGGATCAGGAGGCCGATCCGGTTCCCGACCGGCACCACGTCGTCGCAGACGCAGAGCGACGCCGGCTTCAGGCAGCGCGGGCACTCGGCGTCCGCCGCCTCCGGTCCGGGAGCAGGGGCATCCGTGTCGAGGGGATCGTCGGTCATGCCGGTGTTGAACCGCACTCCCGGCGCCGGCGCAAGCCGCCAGCGGGGTTCGGGCGGCCGGGGGCCGGTCGATTTGCCGCGGCCCGGCCACGCGCGGCCGAGCGGATTTCACGCTGCGCCGGACTCGGCAATGTTACCGTTGCGTGACGCTTCGGCGCTTCGAATCGGCAGGATGGACGGCGATGCATCTGACGCGGTGGGTCTATTACGTCGACTTCTTCGTCTACCCCGCCGTCCTTCTCGTCCTCACCGCCACGGCCCTCTGGGTCATTCCCTTCGATGCGTGGCTCGCCTGGGTCTCGGCCGCGGCGGCCGGCCTCGCCGCCTGGACGCTGGTGGAATACGTCGCGCACCGGTTGTTCCTGCACCACCTCCCGGTCCTGGCGGCGATGCATGACGAGCATCACCGCCGGCCGAGCGCGATGATCGGCACGCCGATCTGGATCAGCGGCGCGCTACTGGGCGGCGCCTTCCTGCTGCTGTGGCCGCTGCTCGGCCCCGGCCTCGCCAGCGGCGCCAGCGCCGGGCTGGTGGCGGGCTATCTCTGGTATGTGGTGGTGCACCACGTCTCGCATCACGCGCGGCCGGCCCCGGCCAGCTATCTCTACCGGGCCAAGCGCCGCCACGGGCTGCACCATCACGGCCGGCGGCCGGGGAATTTCGGGGTCACGACGCCGTTCTGGGACCATGTCTTTCGCACCGCCGTCGCCGGGGCGGGGCCGGGCCGGCCTCGCCCCGGCGACGATGGGCGGGCGGACCGCCGCGCCGGCCTGGAGGCTACAGCCAGCCCCAGCGCCTGAACCGCCAGTACAGGAAAGCGCACAGCGCGACGATCACGCCCAGGATCACGTAATAGCCATAGGCCATGTGCAGCTCCGGCATGTTCTCGAAATTCATGCCGTAGATGCCGGCGATCGCCGTCGGCACCGCCAGGATCGCGGCCCAGGCGGCGAATTTCCGCTGCACCTGGTTCTGCCGCGAGGATTCCAGCAGCAGGCCGGCCTCGAAGGTGTGGGTGACGATCTCGCGCAGCGCGTCGATATGGTCGCTCACCCGCTTCACATGGTCGGCGACGTCGCGGAAATAGGGGTGGATCGCCTCGTCGATGCAGTCCGAGCCGGTATGCTCCAGCTGCTTGCACACCTCGGCCACCGGCGTGACGGTGCGGCGGATCACCATCAGCTCTCGGCGCAGGGCGTGGATGCGCTCGATGTCCGCGGTGGTCAGCGGCTCGTTCAGCACGCGCCGCTCCATCTCCGTCACCTCGACCTCGATCGCCTCGACCACCGGGGAGTAGTTGTCGACCACGAAGTCGAGGATCGAGTACAGCACGAAATCCTCGCCGTGCTTCAGCAGCGCGGGGTTGGCCTCGGTCCGCTCCCGCACCTTGGAGTAGGAGGAGGACGGGCCGTGCCGCACCGAGACGACATAGCCGGTGCCGACGAAGATGTGGGTCTCGCCGAACTCGGTCTCCTCCTTCACCCGGTGCGCGGTGCGCAGCACCACGAATAGGGCGTCGCCATAGGTCTCGAGCTTCGGCCGCTGATGGGCGTGCAGCGCGTCCTCGACCGCCAGCGGGTGCAGGTCGAATTGCTGCGCCAGCTCCCGCAGCTCGGCTTCCTCCGGCTCGTGGATGCCGATCCAGACGAAATGGCCAGGCTTCTGGGCCCAGCTCCGGCCCTCCGACAGGGAGATCTCGGCGACCCGCCGCCCATTGGCATAGGCGACGGCCGCGACCACGCGACCCAAGGCGTTCCTCCGTGCTTCGGCGCCAGGCTCACGATAGCATGGCGCGGCAGCGGTGCCAGCCGGGGCGGCGCCCCGATGCTCCCGCCGGCGGCGGCGATTGAGATGCCACCTTCGTCGACAACTGTAACAAGTTGATGTTACGGTGATTCGCAATTCGGCCCGAGACCCCGAAGACCGCGGCTCGAGACGGTGCGATGCCTGCCAGGACGTGCAGAAACTCGATTGCGGCTCTCCTTCTGGTTTCAGCGCCGGCGCTCGGCGGCTGCAGCTCCCTGCTGCACGAGGGCACGGCGGATCTCGCCGGCGTCGGCGGCGCGGCCGCGGCCAGCGCCGTCACCAAAAACGCGCTGGTGGCGACCGGCATCGGCCTCGGCGTCCGCTCGGCCGCCAGCGCCGGGCTGCAATATGGCGAGCGCAAGGTGCACCAGGCCGAGCAGGACCGGATCGCCGCGGTCGCCGGGCCGCTCGCGGTCGGCCAGGTGGCGCGCTGGGACGTCTCGCACGACGTGCCGATCGAGGCCGACGAGAAGGGCGAGGTCACGGTCAGCCGGCTGATCGGTGCGCCGCCCCTGGCCTGCAAGGAGATCGTGTTCTCGGTCGAGGGCGAGAAGGACAGGGCCTTCTACGTCGCCGTCATCTGCCAGAACGGCGAGACCTGGAAATGGGCCTCGGCCGAGCCGGCCACGGAGCGGTGGGGTTCGCTGCAGTGAGGGCGCGGCGGCGCCGGCTCCCGCGGCTCCTGCGCCTGCTCCCGGCGCTGGCCGCGCCGCTCGGCGGCTGCGCCATGGTGGCGGATGTCAGCGGCATCGCCACCGGCGGCGCGGTGGGCGCCGTCACCGCCAACCCGATCGTCGGCTACAGCGTCGGCATGGGCACGCGGGCGGCGGTCGCGGCGGGGGTGAAATACGTGATGCGCGACCTGCACAAGGACGAGCAGGACGTCATCGCCGGCGTCGCCGGCCGGATGCAGGTCGGCGACACCCGGCTGTGGCGGGTCGAGCACGACCTGCCCTTCGGCTATGCCGACGAGAACGGCGCGGTCCAGGTCACCCGCGCGATCGAGACGCCGCTCGCCAGCTGCAAGGAGGTGCTGGTCACGATCGAGGAGGGCGAGGGCGCGAAGGCCACCCGCACGATTGTGGTCGGCAGCATCTGCCGCCAGGGCGACACCTGGAAATGGGCGACCGCAGAGCCGGCGGTGGAGCGCTGGGGGTACTTGCAATAGCGGTCCTGGAAGGACCGTCCGTCACTCCCGCGGCATCGCGGCGATCATCTCGATCTCGACGCGGGCGCCGAGCGGCAGGGCGGCGACGCCGATGGTCGAGCGGGCCGGGTAGGGCGGGCGGAAATGCCGCTCATAGACCGCGTTCATGGCGGCGAATTCGGCCATGTCGGTCAGGAACACATTGACCTTCACCACCGCGTCGAAGGTCAGGTCCGCCGCCTCCAGCACATGCCGCAGATTGGCCAGGCACTGCTCGGTCTGGGCGGCGATGTCGCCTTCCACCAGCCGGCCGGTGGCGGGGTCGATCGGGGTCTGGCCGGAGAGGAAGAGGAGGTCGCTGCGGCCGACCACGCCGTGCGAATAGGGGCCGATGGCCTGCGCCTGCGAACTCGTCACGGCCTTGCGTGCCATCGTACCCCCATCTCGCCCCCTCAGGCGTATCGCGCCCTATGGCGCGCGGCGATCATGACGCGACCGGACGGCGGTTGGAAGACGTTTCAGGGCAGCCGCTGGAATCTGTCGTTATCCGGAAGATTCTCGCGCAGGAAGTCTATCCACGCGCGGACGCGGGGCGAGACGTGGCGCGAATAGGCGTGCACGGCGAAGACTTCGAGCGATGGCGTCGGGTAGCGCTCGAGAACCGGCTCGAGTTCGCCTGTTGAAAAATGCGGCTGGGCCTGGAACCGGAACATGTAGGCGATGCCCGCACCCGTGCAGGCGGCGGCGACAAGGGCGCCGCCGTCGTCGGTGTCGAAGCTGCCGGTCACGGACACGGCCTTCGCTATGCCGCCGTCCAGAAACCGCCAGTCCACCGGCCGGCCCGACGAGAGGTAGCGCAGGCAATTGTGCCGTCCGAGGTCGTCGAGCGTCGCCGGCGTGCCATGCGCCTCGAGATAGCCCGGGGCCGCGCAGGCCACGAAGGGCAGGGAGCCGAGGCTTCGGGCCATCAGGGCCGAGTCCGCGAGAGGACCGACCCGGACGGCGACGTCGACCCCCTCCCGGACAAGATCGACATTCCGGTCGGTGAGAAGGAGCTCGAGGCGAATGCCGGGGAAACGGTCGATGAACCGGCCGGCCAAGCGGGCGATCACCAAGCGGCCGAGATCGTTCGGCGCACTGACCCGCAGCGAACCGCGCGGAAGCGACGATCCCTGGATCGAATCATCCGCTTCCTCCAACTCGCGAACCAGCCGGGAGACGCGCTCGTAGTAGGCGGCGCCCTCCTCGGTGAGGCTGAGGCTGCGCGTCGACCGTTGCAGGAGCCTCGCCCCCAGGCGGGCCTCCAGCTTCGCCACGCTCTTGCTGACCGCCGACGGCGTCGTGCCCAGCAGGCGGGCCGCGCTGCTGAAGCTTCCGGCCTCGACCGACCGGACAAAGGCCAGCAACCCCGCCGTCTTCTCGATCAGCGTCGTCATGATCGTGAATTCCAGGAACGAATGTTGTTCCTATCGTCGCCTACCTTGTCCAGCAAGGCAACGCCACCTGTTCCGGCATCAACCCGCAGGAGGCAAGCCATGCCCGACAAGTCCTGGATCGACCCCGCCGAGCCCTCCGGCCTTCGCAGGCGAGCAGATGCGGGGGCAACCCGGCGCGCCGTTCTGGCATCCGGGTCTTCGATCGCCGTCGCCACGCTCCTGAGCGAGGCGTTTCCGCAATCCGTCTTCGCGCAGAGCGGCCCTGCCGCAGGCCCGCAGCCCGCCCCGTTCGAGATCGACGTGCCGGACGCGATGCTGGCGCGCATCGCACAGCGCGTCGCAACCGCGCATTGGCCGAAGGTCTCGAACGGCGCCGGCTGGCGCTACGGCGTCGATGCGGACTGGTTCAAGGCGCTCGTCTCCACCTGGCGCGACACCTATGATTGGCGGGCGGCCGAGGCGGTGCTGAACCGGACGCCGCAATACCTCGTCGAGATCGACGGCCGGACCCTGCATTACGCCCGGCTTGCTCCGACCGGCGGGCGTGGCGCTCGTCCGCCGCTCCTGCTGCTGCACGGCTGGCCCTACACATTCGCGACGATGCTGCCGTTGGCGGAAAGGCTCGCCCAGGACGGCTTCGAGGTTGTCGTGCCTTCCTTGCCGGGCTTCGTCTTCTCGCAGGCTCCCGACGACCGGATCCGAGGGCTCCGCTTCATCTCGCGCCGGATCGACCGGCTGATGACCGATGTGCTCGGCCACCGCCGCTATCTCATCCATGGCGGCGACTTCGGTGCGGTCGTCGCCGACTGGATCGCGCTCGACACGCCCGACCATGTCGCCGGCATCCATGCCCATATGATCGCATTCCGCCATGCGGGCGCTGCCTATGGGTCGGGCCAGACCGGCGTCGCCGACCCTGCCCCCGAGGAGGTCGCCTATGCCAAAGCCGAGGTCGAAAACATGGATCGCGAGAGCGCCTATTTCCGCCTCCAGTTCACCCGGCCGGAGACCATCGCCTATGCCTTGGCGGACAGCCCGGTCGGCTGGGCGGCCTACATGCTCGACAAGTGGCAGAAATGGACCGACACGCGGGAGCGCGGGGTCGACGCCGTCTACGGCCCGGACCGTCTGCTGACCGAGGTCATGCTGTTTCTCGTCACCGACACGGTCGCGACCTCGATCTGGCCCTATGCCGGCTTCGCCACGGAGCCGTTCGGACTCCAGCCCGGACAGCAGATCACCGTTCCGTTCGGCTACTCGTCCTTCCCCGACCCGCTCCTGCCCCGCATGCCGCGCCGCTTCGTCGAGCGGTCGCGCACCGACATCCGGCTCTGGCGCGAGCACGATACGGGCGGCCATTTCCCGATGCTCGAGCAGACCGGCACGCTGGCCGCCGATATCCGCGATTTCGCGGACGGGCTGAAATAGGCGGCCGCTGGACCTTCCTGCGCCGACTGCGATCCCGCTTGCCGACCGCCGTCCGATCTCCTGTCTGCACCTTGACCGGCGCTTCATCTCGCCTATTGTTACATGTAACGGCAATTTGGAGATGAAGCATGGCCGCCCCGGTCAGCAAGAGGGTCCAGAAGCGCCGCGATTCCCTGCGGGCGGCGGGGCTGCGCCCGCTCCAAATCTGGGTTCCCGATACGAGACGGCCGGGATTTGCGGAGGAATGCCGCCGCCAGTCCCTGCTCGTGGCTCAGGCCGATGCCGCGGACCGGGATCTGCAGGACGTCCTGGATGCGGCACTGGCCGATCTGGATGACCTTCCCGAATGACGCGCGGCGACCTCGCGACCGTCGCCATGCCCGGCGATTTCGGCAAGCCACGGCCCGCGCTGGTCATTCAGTCGGATCAGTTCCCCGCCACCGGCACGGTGACGGTGCTGCTGATCTCCGGCACCCTCGTTGACGCGCCGCTGATCCGTCTGACCGTGCAGCCGACGCCAGAAAACGGGCTGCGCAAGCCGTCGCAGATCATGGTGGACAAGGCGATGTCGGTGAAGCGCGAGAGGCTCGGGGAGCCGTTCGGCCGGCTCGAGGACGACATGATGGTCGCCGTCAACCGTTCGCTCGCGCTGTTCCTCGGTTTCGCCTGAGGAAGTGGCTCCAGGCCCCTTCGTCCGAAGAGGCCTGGAACCGGCTTCTACTCCGCCGCCTGGGCCAGCGGTGCCTCGGGCGTCCAGCGCAGCACCGGCTTGCGGGCCGCGGCGGTCTCGTCCAGGCGCCGGCGCGGGGCGTGATAGGGCGCGCCCTTGAACCACTCCGCCTGGCCGGACTTCGCCTTCTCCACCAGCGACCGCATCATGCCGATGAACTGGTCCAGCGTCGCCTTGCTCTCGGTCTCGGTCGGCTCGATCAGCATAGCGCCGTGCACGACCAGCGGGAAGTACATGGTCATCGGGTGGAAGCCCTCGTCGATCATCGCCTTGGCGATATCGAGCGTGGTCACGCCCGTCTCCTTCAGCGCCCGGTCGTCGAACAGCGCCTCGTGCATGCAGTAGCCGTTGTCGAAGGCCGGGGTCAGCACGTCCTTGAGCCGGGCCTGCACGTAGTTGGCGTTCAGGACCGCATCGCTGGCCACCTGCCACAGCCCGTCGGCACCGTGGCTCATCATGTAGGCCAGCGCGCGGACGAACATGCCCATCTGGCCGTGGAAGGCCTTCAGCCGGCCGAAGCTGTGCTCCGGCGCGCCCTCGCGGCCCTTGTGCTCGGCGACGCGGAAGCCGTCCGGCCCGTGCACCACGGCCGAGATCGGGGCGTAGGGCGCCAGCGCCGCCGACAGCACCACCGGGCCGGAGCCCGGGCCGCCGCCGCCATGCGGGGTGGAGAAGGTCTTGTGCAGGTTGATGTGCATGGCGTCGACGCCCAGGTCGCCCGGGCGCACCCGGCCGACGATGGCGTTGAAGTTGGCGCCGTCGCAGTAGAAGAAGGCGCCGGCCTCGTGCACCACCCGCGCGATCTCGACGATGTCGCGCTCGAACAGGCCGCAGGTGTTCGGGTTGGTCAGCATGATCGCCGCCACGTCCGGCCCCAGCTTGGCCTTCAGCGCGTCGAGGTCGACATGGCCGTCGGCGGTCGCCGGGATGGCGTCGACGGTGTAGCCGATCGCGGCGGCGGTCGCCGGGTTGGTGCCATGCGCCGATTCCGGCACCAGCACGCGGGTGCGGTGGCCCTCGCCGCGGGCCTCCTGGGCGGCGCGGATCGCCATCATGCCGCACAGCTCGCCATGCGCGCCCGCGGCCGGGGACAGGGCCACGGCCGGCATGTTGGTCAGCGTCTTCAGCCAATGCGCCAGCGTGTCGATCAGCTCCAAGGCGCCCTGCACGGTCGAGACCGGCTGCAGCGGGTGGATGTCGGCGAAGCCCGGCAGCCGCGCCATCCGCTCATTCAGGCGCGGGTTGTGCTTCATGGTGCAGGAGCCGAGCGGGTACAGCGCGGTGTCGATCGCCATGTTCATCCGCGACAGGCGGGTGTAGTGGCGCATCACCGTCGGCTCGGCCAGGCCGGGCAGGCCGACCCGGGCGCGCGGCTTGACGCCGCCCAGGCGCAGCTCGGCGGTCGCCGGCTCCGGCAGGTCGACGCCGCAATGGCCGGGCGAGTCCTGCTCGAAGATCAGCTTCTCTTCGATGTCCAGGCCGCGGTTGCCGGTGAAGGTCTCGAGGTCCGTCATCACAGCACCTCCGACAGGCCGGCGCAGAGCGCGTCGATATCGGCCTCGGTGTTGGTCTCGGTCGCGGCCACCAGCAGCAGGTCGGCGAAGGCCGGGCGGTTGGCGTAGATCCGGCTGACCGGCACGCCGCCCAGGATGCGCCGCTTGGCCAGCGCGTCGATCACCTGGTCCGCCGGCTTCGGCAGCCTGACCGTGATCTCGTTGAAGAAGCTGTCGTTCAGCACCGCCACGCCCGGCACCTTGGCCAGCTTGGCCGCCAGGGTCACGGCCTTGGCATGGTTGATCCGCGCCAGCTTCGTGAATCCCGCCTCGCCCAGCAGCGAGAGATGGATGGTGAAGGCCAGCGCGCAGAGGCCGCTGTTGGTGCAGATGTTGCTGGTCGCCTTCTCGCGCCGGATATGCTGCTCGCGGGTCGACAGGGTCAGCACATAGCCGCGCTTGCCCTCGGCGTCGACGGTCTGGCCGCAGAGGCGGCCGGGCATCTGGCGGATGAACTTCTCGCGCGTCGCGAACAGGCCGACATAGGGGCCGCCGAAGTTCAGCGCGTTGCCGATCGACTGGCCCTCGCAGACCACGATGTCGGCGCCCATCTCGCCCGGCGGGGTGAGGAGGCCCAGCGACACCACCTCGGTGACCACCACGACCAGCAGCGCGCCCTTGGCGTGGCAGGCCTCGGCCAGGGCCGACAGGTCGTGGACATGGCCGAACACCGACGGGTTCTGGACCACGACGCAGGAGGTCGTGTCGTCGATCCGGCCGGCCAGGTCTTCGACGCCGTCCGGGTTCGGCACCGCCTCGTCCAGGGTGAAGCCGGTGAAGTCGGCATGGGTGCGGCAGACGTCGCGGTACTGCGGGTGCAGCCCGCCGGAGATCACGGCGCGCGACCGGCGGGTGACCCGGTTCGCCATCATGATGGCCTCGGCGCAGGCGGTGGAGCCGTCATACATCGAGGCGTTGGCGACCTCCATCCCGGTCAGCAGGGCGACCTGGGTCTGGAACTCGAACAGATACTGCAGCGTGCCCTGCGTGACCTCGGGCTGGTACGGCGTGTAGCTG
>Ga0180221_1002245_pt1 | contig 11485 bp, 7 predicted proteins | sample eDN5th37CKraftMG_FD_151339 | JGI IMG/M metagenome (GOLD analysis project Ga0180221, IMG submission 151339) | Enriched Miracle-Growth compost microbial communities from Emeryville, California, USA - eDNA 5th pass 37_C Kraft MG (version 2) (version 2) ...
GTCGCCAATATCCGGCAACCATCGAGCATATCGAGTTCGTCGAGGGGGCCACCGATCACGGCAAACTGCACCGCGTGATACTGCGCAGTGAACTGGGGGAAATGGTTTGTCAGGTAGATGATGTTTTGGGCTCGATTCCTGTCAGCATGACTGCACCCTTCAATCCTGGGCCAGGTGCCGTACAGGAACGTCATGCCTTAATTTTCGATGAGCCCATTCGCTTGAACTGGGATGGCCATGTTGGCTATGGCTGGTGTGAGCGCGGCGCGTCGCTGCAGCCGCTCTGACTTTTGAGGATTTTCGATGATACGTGAAGCCGAAATGTTACCGGTGCTCAATACCATCTGCGAAGCATTGCAGAACGAGTTGGTGCCGGATCTGCAGTCCAGTCATGTCAAGAAAACCGCCGGGTCGATGCTGGAAGTGCTGAATCGCCTCATTGGACAGCTTCGCGATGGTCAGCGTATTGCCGACGAGCAGTTGGCGCAATGGACGAAACTGACAAGCGATGCCGCCGATTTTCTCGTTGATGAGCTAGACGTTCATTCGCAGTATTCCAGGGGCGATCATGCCTTGGACTCTCTGCAACAGATGTTGGCGCGTGAGTCTGCGAATTTATCGCTAGGCATGGCGCTGCGCGAGGCGGGATCGTGCCAACAAGCCTGGTTCCGGGAGGCTATCGAGCTAAGCCATGCATTCTGGGAGGCAACCGAACTCGCGGTGCAACCACCGCAGGTAACTGCATCCGGTTCGATGCCGGATTTGGATCCGGAAGTTCTGCGTGACAAGCTCAACGGTTATCTATTGCATCGCTTTAGTGAGCTGACTGGCAATGTGGTGACTGAGATTCAGGTTGCCTCCGGCGGCAGTGCAAAGCTGACAGCGTTTGTTACTCTGCAACCGAATCCAGTACTTCCCGACCGCTTGGTGTTGCGCCTTGATCTACCCGGCAATCTGACCGCTACCCAGGTCAAGAATGAATATCCTATCGTCGAACGATTGTACGGGCTCGGGTTGCGCGTGCCCCGTCCTTATCTGCTTGAATGCGATGTGGCCATCCTGGGTGGTGCCTTCATGCTGATGGAGGCGATCACGGATGCCGTTCCGGCGGGCACCTATTTTGCTAGGGATCGGGCACGTAGTGCACGAGTGATTAATGCGCAGTTCGGTCGCGATGCGGCTGCTGAACTGGCGCGTCTGCATCGTTTTACTGCCAGCACGACAATAGGTGAAAACGATCCTGCCGCTGTGCGTATCGGCGAGGTGGATGAGGCATATTGCCAATGGCAGGCCATGGACAAAGCGCCAAACTCTCTGGTGATCGATCTGGGCTTCGCGTGGTTGCGGGCGCATCCGCTGCCGACCGGAAGGCCGCGCTGCCTGACGCATGGTGACTATGGCGTACACAATATGATGGCCCGCAATGGTCGCCTGGCTGCTGTCCTCGATTGGGAACTTGCATGCGAGGATGATCCGGCCATTGATTTGGCAGAGTGCAAGATGTTGATGACGGAGGATACGCTGCCATGGGATGAGTTCGTCGAGGCCTATCTAGAGGCCGGTGGCGATCCGCTCGCCTGTGATCCAGAGGCGGTGAACTATTATTGTGTGTGGATGTTCGTCGTGAAGTTCGGCGTGATGATCGCCGGGGCGCGGCAATATTTCATGCAGGGGCTGCGTACCGACTGCCTGACCGCATCCATTGCCGTGCATTCGATGGGGCGCATTCTGCAGCATGCTGCACGGGCTCTCAGGATGGCCATCGATGATGCTCGCGATAAGTAGCTTCTCGCAGGGCGCAATATGCCCAAAGAGCAATACCGATAAGCTGGATACCAAGACTGACGGTTCCCTTAGGCATGCAGTCGCGCGCAGTAAGGCAAATTTCCTGGCGTGCCATTGAGCTATATATCCCACAGCGTACTTCTACGGCTTTCCACACCCTTCCTCAGGGCCCCGATACCAAGTGGGGCTGCTGGTTCATCAGCTAGGTAGGCTGACGCTATCGGCTTATCGATTGGTCTGTTTGAGAAATAACACATTCGAGCGTAGCGACTCGAGCATCTCCCGCGGCGGTCTTGGTTCCCATGCGATGTATCGAGCCGGGGAAGACTCGCTCTGCGGTAGTAGCACGCTTACATATGGCCGTGGATTCGTCCATTCCGACGATGGGGGGGCACTCCCTGGCGCGTAACGTTGAATGGCAAATGATGAGTGTCCGGGGCATCCCCTTGGGCACTTCGATTGGCAAGGGTGCGTCGCGATGTCGGTATGTATGAGCGAACAAAAAAATAAGAAGGACTCCAACATATGAAAATGGTAAGTCGATACCAGGGGGTGAGCGGCAAACTCTTGCTGACACCCGTCATGATGTTCTGCATGGCTGGGCCTGCGAGTGCTTTCAACATTGACCTGGGCAACCCGGACTATTCGCTGCGCTGGGACAACACCGTGCGTTACAACCTGGGTTTCCGGGTTCATGACTGTGACAAAAATATCTGTGGTAACAATGCTGGCGCCGGTGACGTCTCGGCGTATCAGTCGGATCGCAAGTTCGCGAATGCTGGCGACGTCGTCACGAATCGGGTCGATATCCTTTCCGAGGTCGACTTCATTTACAAGCAGCGGCATGGGGCTCGTCTCAGTGCCAGTGGCTGGTACGATCAGGCCTACGATGGTGACATCAAGGGTGACCGGGTGCTGGACGCCTCCGGGGTTGGTGAGGGCGCTGGTCGTTCTGGTTCCGGCTATAGCAGTTATACCAATCGTTGGAACAACGGACCTTCCGGAGAAATCCTCGATGCGTTCGCCTTCACTGGCTTCGACCTGGGGAATGTGCCGGTCGACATGAAGGTTGGTCAGCACAACATCTACTGGGGCGAGTCGCTGTTTTCCATTTCCAACGGCGTTTCCTACCAGCAGGGGCCGGTGGACATCCGCAAGTCGATCACCACGCCTGGCACCGAGGCTAAGGAGCTATTCAAGCCGATCAGCCAGGTTTCCATGAGCGCACAGCTGAACCAAGAACTGACTGTGGCGGCCCAGTATTACTTGGACTGGAAGCCCATGACGCTACCGGACGGTGGCACTTACTTCGGAGCGGCCGACGGTGTCAGCCTCGGCGGCGGCAGCGTTTTCGGCATGCCTTTCAAGGTGTCCGACGAGCCGGACAAGCAGTACGGCGACTGGGGGATTGCGGCGCGTTGGAGGCCTGAGTGGTTGGATGGTGCTCTGGGACTCTACTATCGTGAGTACACCAACAGGTTCCCGCAACTGGTGATCACCCGGGTTGGGGTGGTACCTGGTGTAGGTGTCGTGCCAAGTGGCGCAGGCATCGATTACTCTTCGAACAAGCGCGAGAAATTGCTCGGCGTCAGCCTCTCCAAGGAAGCCTGGGGTATTTCGTGGGGCGCCGACCTGACCTACCGCCAGGATGCTGTCCTGTCTACGACGCCATTCTCCCTGTATGTCCCCAAGGGCACCGATCCGGATGATTGGGTTCCACGCGGCAAGCTGTGGTCAGGCGTCTTTAATGGAATAGCATCCTTCGCTGCAAGCCCGCTTTACGACGCGGCTTCACTTACTGCCGAGATCAACTATTCGTACCTCGACAAGGTCACCGAGAACGCGCAGAACTATAACGGCAAAGGTTATAACTGCGCCAACGATCACGACGCCACCAAGATCGCCTGCCAAACTCGTGGTGCAGTGGGTGCGTCAGTAATGTTCCGGCCCACCTGGTACCAAGTGTTCCCCGGTATTGACGTATCCATGCCACTGTTCGCCGACATGGGCCTGCACGGTAACTCGCCGGTGATGTTCGGCAGCAATGAAGGGCAGGGTACCTGGAGTGCGGGCCTGAGCGCCGACATCTATGCCCGGTACACGGTCGATCTGAAGTACAACGGTTTCATCGCCAGACATTCCGAGGACGAGCTGGGTGTCAACAGCCTGAGCAATGCCTCGCTGGGCAAGTATTGGGATCGGGACTGGGTATCTCTGACCTTCAAGACTTCGTTCTGATAGTCCCTTCGGCCTGCCGCCAGGTTGTTGCTGGCGGTAGGCTGGAGGGGAGCGAGTGGATCCAAGAACATTCACCTGAGGTTTGTCATGCCTGCAGTTGCCACGCTTCATCACTTTTCTCTGTCTCGCGTATTTTGGCGTGGCTTGTTTCTGGCTGCATTGTATCTAGCCACGCCTCTGGTACAGGCCTTCGAACCGCCGTTGGAGGTGCCAGCGATGAAGAGCAATCGATATAGCGTCAGCCCCATGCAGGCGGTGGCTCGCGCCGGGAGTCGGATGGTGGCGGTGGGCCTACGGGGCGCGATTCTGTACTCCGACGACCAGGGACACAATTGGACCCAGGCTAACGTCCCGGTCAGCGTCGACCTGGTTGCCGTAACTTTCGTGGGAGCAAAGAAAGGCTGGGCCGTTGGGCATGGCGGGGTGGTTCTGCATAGCGACGACGCGGGGGCATCTTGGGTAAAACAGCTCGACGGCCTGCAGGCATCGAAACTGGCAATGGATTACTACAGCGCCCGGGTGGGCAGTCTCCAGGGCGCCTCCGACTATCTGGCCAAGGAGCAACGGCTGTCGGATGGCAACGAAACTCAGCCTTTCTTGGATGTGTACTTCGCCGATGAAAAACGTGGCTATGTGGTCGGGACCTTCAACCGCATCTTCATGACGCAGGATGGCGGGCGCAATTGGGAGCCACAGATGCACCTGACCAATAATGCCCAGGAATGGCATTTCTACTCGGTCTCGGGCAATGGCACTCAAGTTTACCTGTCCGGTGAACAGGGACATGTGTGGCGCTGGGATACAGTGGCCGGCCATTTCCTTTCCATTGACACACCGTACAACGGCACCCTTTTTGGGGTGCTCTCCGTAGACGGTGATGACCTCTATGCCTTTGGCATGCGCGGAAGTTTTTTCCACAGCACTGATGCCGGGCGGACGTGGGAGCGTTTGACGCTGCCGACGGGGGGGAGCCTGATGCGGGTACTGCTGACCGAAGATCGTCGCCTGCTTGTGGTTTCACAAAGTGGCGAAGTTTCGCTTGGCGAGCCAGGTGCTCATGCTTTCAAGCTGCTGTCGCTGGCGCGGCCTATGCCCTATTACGGTGCTGCCTTACTCGATGGGCATCATCTCGTCCTGGTCGGGGCTTTAGGTGTGCGGATCGAGTCGCTCTAACGCTGTAGCAGGCGCGGAAAAAACAACGAGAAGAATGTGATGAATGTTGATCGCAAGCATGAAAACTCAGGGCTGATGAGCGTCATTCGGGATCCCGCTTTGTTCGACCGGTTTTCGGGGAACTTTTTCGAGCGCCTGATCTTCAACCACCGTCTGCTCATCGTGGCACTTTGCGTGCTTACGACACTGTTTTCGGCTTGGCAGCTGCGCAATCTCGCGGTGACGACCAGTTTCGACAAGATGTTGCCGCACAGTCACCCGTTCATTCGCAATTTCCTGGAGAACCGTGACCAGTTACGTGGCCTTGGAGACTCCGTGAGGTTCGTAGTCGAAAATCGCAAGGGCGATATATTCGATGCTGACTATATAAAAGAACTGGGGCAGATCAACGACGAGATCTTCCGCATCCCAGGCGTTGACAAAACGTGGGTGAAATCCATCTGGAGTCCGGTAGTACGCTGGACCGAAGTGACGGAGGAAGGGTTTGTTGGTGGGCCCGTGATGCCGGCAAACTTCGACGGCTCTCCCGAGTCGATCAAACAGTTGCGGATGAATATCGCCCGTGCCGGTGTGGTCGGGAGCTTGATTGCCAACGACTATCGCTCCAGCATGATCGAGATTCCGCTGCTGCCGACAGTGGATGGCCAGCCGCTAAGCTATCAGAGTCTTTCTTCCGACCTAGAGCGTGTTCGGGCCAAGTACGAAGGGAATAATCTCGGAATTTATATTACCGGATTCGCCAAAGTCTCGGGCGATATGATCGACGGGATCTTCAAGGTCATGCTGTTCTTCATCGTCGCAGCGGTGGTGGCGGCGCTGATAATCTTCTTCCATACACGTTGCATACGCAGTACCTGCTTGGTGCTGGTCTGCTCGATCATTGCCGTGGTCTGGCAGCAGGGCCTGGTGACCGCTTTTGGTGGTGTACTGGACGCTTTCACCATACTGATCCCATTTCTGATCTTTGCCATCGGTGTGTCCCACGGCTGCCAAAAGATGAATGGCATCTCTCAGGATATTGCCCGCGGCACTCATCCCTGGGTATCCGCCCGCTATACGTTCCGCCGCCTGTTCCTGCCGGGTTTGATTGCGTTGGTCGCCGATGGAGTAGGTTTCGCGGTACTGGTGCTGGTGGACATTCCAATCATCCGTGAACTGGCGCTGTCGGCTAGCCTAGGCTTCGCAATGCTTGTGTTCACCAATCTGATTCTGCTGCCTGTATTGCTGTCTTTCACTGGAATCAGTCAGGAAGCGGCGAAGCGCCACATCATCGAGCATGATGTAACTGTTCATAAACTGGGCATCGACCGGATATGGGGCCATCTGGACAACTTCACCCAGAAACGCTGGGCTATCGCAGCGATAGTCGTAGCGGCCGGATTGGCTGCGATGGCTTTGGTCGAACGCACCAAACTTCAGGTTGGCGATCTGCAAGCCGGCAGTCCGGAGTTGCGCCCGGATTCGCGTTACAACCGCGACAATGCATTCATCATCTCCAAGTTCGCTGTATCCAGCGATGTTTTTGCGGTAATGATCAAGACACCTGCTGATCAGTGTGGAGCTTACGAGACCCTGGTTGAGGCTGATCGTCTTGCTTGGCAACTGGCGCAGGTGCCGGGAGTACAAGGTACGGCTTCACTTGCCGATACCGTACGCACCTACACTGCTGGCAGCTTCGAGGGAAGCCCGAAGTGGTTCACCATCAGCGACAACAAAGGAGTGGTTTGGCCCCAGGTTAACAACGCCTTGGTCTGGAACTCACCACTCCTCAATAGTGAGTGCTCGTTGATTCCGGTACTCGCCTACCTGTCCGATCACAAGGCCGACACCCTGAATAGGGTCGTTGAAGTCGCCAGCGAGTTTGCTGAGAAGCATAGCGTCAAAGATCGAGAATTCCTGCTAGCTGCCGGTAGCGCGGGTATCGAGGCGGCAACTAACATCGTAGTCAAGAGTGTACAACTGGAGATGCTGCTGGCTGTGTATGCGGCTGTGGCGCTGTTGTGCTTGGTTACCTTCCGCAGTTGGCGTGCGACGATAGTGGCGCTTTTACCGCTGATACTCACGTCCCTGCTGGCCGAGGTATTGATGGTGATGCTGAACATTGGTCTAAAGGTCGCCACCTTGCCTGTTGTGGCGCTGGGAGTGGGGGTCGGTGTGGATTATGCGCTTTATCTACTCAGCGTGCAGTTAGAGGGGCAGCGCCTGGGGTTGCCGTTACAACAGGCGTATCGCCGGGCTATCCGGTTCACCGGAAAGATGGTCGCTCTGGTCGGTGTAACGCTCGCGGTGGGTGTGGTGACCTGGATTGGGTCGCCAATCAAATTCCAGGCTGACATGGGGCTCCTGCTGGCATTCATGTTTATCTGGAACATGCTGGCTGCCTTGGTACTGATTCCAGCCTTGTCACATTTCCTGTTGAAGGACAGCCTGTTTGCAAAAGATAGGGACAAGCGTGCTGGGCGAAAAGTGAACGTTTCGGAATTACATATTACTGTGTAAAGAGAATATTGTTTGCAGTTGTTTAGAAAGTTTTCCGGGTGTCGAGTGGCTTGGGACGTTTGCTGGGTTGGAGAGAATTACCCTCCAAGTAAAGCTAATGGACAGTAGCTGCAATGTTGACTGGCACGAGCAGAGGAAGCCAGCTTTGACGTGTCTACATATTACTGAGATAAATACTAAAGAAAGAACAAATCGGAGGGGCTAGCTAGCCCCTCTTTTTTATCTGGGGATTGGGCGATCAGAGAGCAGTTGGCGTCGTCAGTATTTGTTATCTTTACCTTGGATAATTTTACGTGTTCTTGGCGCTCTGGATGTTGGCGGTCATTAATTATAATGATGTCTCGACACTCAAGCCGTTTCAGTCAGTAATTGGATCTGTGAATGCGGGTAGCCCATTAATAAATGCAAGAGCCTGCTCAGGCGTAGGGGGTTCATATTGATCTGGCGCGTTGGATGATACGATCAACAGCAGTCGAAGGAAACGAGCGGGCTCGAATTAGATAGGTCGTCACTCGTTGAGGTCCACCGGCAAGCGGACGCATTACTATGTCTAGGCCGCGCAAGGTTCTGATGCGTGATTTTATGTAAAACCCAATACCGTATCCGGATGCAATCAGTGCCACCATGAGTTCGAAGTTTTCTACCCAGTGAACGATGTTGAGGTTTGTTGTGGTTGACTCCAGCAACGACTCGATCTGTTCATCGATAGGGGGGCAGGCTCCCTTGGACCACATGATCAGTGGGTATTGAATGGCCTCTTGCAGCGGTATTTCAGCGAATCTCAATAGTGGGAAGAGGGGGGGTACGGCAATCGCCAGCTCATCCTGCCAAAGAGGCTCCGATTGCAGAGAGAGATGATTTTCTTCTGCCGTCAGCGACAATCCCAGGCAATAGCGTCCCTCTTTTAGGCCTTGATACTGCTCTGCAGCAGATGTTTCAACGATATGTATTGGCGTCTGAGGCTCTTCGATACGTTGTTTCGTCAGTAAGGCCGTCAGTAAGGGCGATATCGCGCCAGTAGTGACAGCGAGGTGCAGTGGTGCGATGGCTGGCTCGGAAAGCATGGCAGACCTTTCGAAGGTGGGGGCATGGACAGGGCAAGCAGATAAATATTAGCAGAATGAGTTAAATTTACCGTGGTTTAAATTGGCTCTGTCAATGACGCTGCTGCAGATGCAGAAGCGTTCCATCCGGGCAGGCCGTCCCACAGGCACAACCACCTTCGAAGCCGACACAGCAAAGGCTTTTGGCATGGCTGTACGCGCGCTTCGCACTCAGAAAGCTCTCGCGCAGGAAACGCTAGCCAACATGGCTGGAATTGATCGTTCTCATATGGGGAAGATTGAGCGCGGCAGGCATATGCCGACACTGGCTATCATTCTTCGGGTTGCCGAAGCGCTGGGTTGCGAGGCCTCGACTCTGGTCGCGAATACAGAGCGCAACTTAGTACTGCTCCGTGATGCTGAGCAATGCAAGGACTAGAGCTTCTCGTGTAGCTCGATAAGTAAGAAACTGCAAATGAGGATGCCCTTGCAGGCTTCTGATGCGGATCTCTCTGGCTAGTGCTCGTTCAGGGGTATAGTACGATTGTGTGCAGTTAATATGAGGCGCTTTTTGTGATTGCTGCATTATTCTGATTAAGTGGTTTCTATATGGAAGCGTGGAGATATATATGAGTGCTACTGAGAAGCCCGATCCAGTAAAGGATGCGAAAGTTGTTGCCGCAGAGGTTCGTAGCTGGGAGCGGTATCTTAATGAGGTGACCGGGTTTGTGGGGTTCACCCTTGCTATTGCCGCTCTAGGAACACCTGCTCCACAGTTCTGGGGGGTTGTAAGCTTGGTTTTTCTATTTGCCTTTCATTATACGCTGGCGCGAAATGAAATGAGCAGGTTGCGAGAGCTTGATCGGAAGAAGAATAAGACAGAATATGAGATTTGGCTGGCGCGACAGATACGTAAGACTATCAGCCCATTGCGCACTCCGGTATTTTGGTTGGGCTTCGGGGTTTTGCTAATTGTGGCTCTTGGTCCTGATCTGTTCGGGGGGAATGAGTGGTTGTTGAAAAATCTCTATGGGGAGGATGCTTCATACGCTCGTGGTGCGGACTTTTTGAAGAAGATTTGTTTTTATATTCTGCCCAATTAAGGAGGGGGTGTCTGTTTGAAGCGAATCTCCCTGGAGGCGATGCCTAGTGTGTAGTTGTTTGTTTAGATTTGGATAGTGATAGGTAAGGATTATTCGGTGGCAATTCACCGAATAGATAGTTGGAGTTCTGCAGTAGGTACCCATATAAACGTCGAGATTTACGCGGTCCTGTCACTTCGCAGATCCAAATGTTCAATCCGCCCTCCTGTTTACGGTGCAGCTGCAGCTTCTCGAAGCGCTTTTGCACCCACTGCCAGTCTGCGACCTGATCCTGCTTCGCGAGCGATGCTGTCTGTGGATGTTCCTGGGCGTAGCGCTGGAAGAGGCCGGGGCTGACCAGGAACACCGTATCGTTCACGGTATGCACCAGTGCTCGGGCGTCGTTGATGATGAGTGTGCGGCTCTGGATGCGTTGCCGCAGCCAGCTCATGAAGTGTTCGCCTGATGGTGGTTCTCGCCCGTTTCCGCTGAAACTACTGGATGGAAGGGTGGGAATTGGGGGGGATGCTGAGTTGCTCAGCAGGGAGTCGGCGGGCAACTCATCGGCGCAGGTCTCCATCTCTGGCTCGCATGGGGCTGGTTCGATAGCGGCGGTGCCCAGCAGTGCCAGCAGAGCATCGACGCTATCTGCATCGGAGGCTGCACCCGGTGCTGGTGGTGTGCCGCTGACCTCCGGCGAGGTGCTGCTGGCTGCGGCCGGAGCCTCACTGGGCTCCAGGTCCATGACGACGGTGCCGGCGAACGGCGCCGGCCGATCATCTGCGTCCCAGATCAAGGCCGGAGCCAGCCGCAGCAGCGTGAACGTATGCGACCAGCCGGATTCGCTCGTGACGGTCGCCCGCCAGATCGCCTTGCCATCCTGCGTGGGCTGCAGCATGCCGTGGTCCTGCAGCACGTTGAAGATTGCTGTGTTGTTCGAGGGGATGCCGTCGATGCCCTGAGCCAGCAGATGGGCACGCAATTTATCCGAGACGGTTTTGCTGACCAGCCAGAGCGCGTCCTGAGTCAGCCAACCATCCGAAGCGTGGGGCTGGTTGAGCTTCAGTTCCTCTTTCAGCAGATAGCGCAGTCCATCGAGCAGCTTGCGCTGCAGGGTATGCGTCGGCGCCGACATGGCCCGGGCTGGATCGCCCCCCAGGGCCTGGGCGACGGATGCGCGGTCCGCCTGCACGACCAGCTCGCCCAGCGTACCAGCATGCTCGTACTGGCCGGCCAGCACATACAGCAGCGCGGACCAGGGCGAGGGATAGGTGCTGAGCCAATCCAGAATTTCGCCATCGAGCACCTGCCGGTGCAGCAGGCCCGTCGCCGCGCTGTGCAGTCGGTACTCGCGGTCCTGGCGATAGCGGAATCGATAAGCGTGCCTCAGCGGACCGTGCCAGGGGTGCCAGGGACTGCCATCGGCCCGTTCGACGTGCAGGTCGACGGCCACCTTGCCGATGTCATGCAGCAGGGCCGCATAGGCGACGGCGGCGGTCCACGCTTCCGCCTGTACGATCTGATCCTCGGGGGTGGTGCCAGTGGGTAGCAGGTACGACTGCCGCAGCTTGAGCGCATACGCGACGATCTCGAGGCCGTGGTCCAGCATGCCCCCCGGGTGGGCGTGATGGTGATTCTCGGAGGCCGGGAACTGCTGGACCAGTT
>Ga0180221_1002247_pt1 | contig 11483 bp, 9 predicted proteins | sample eDN5th37CKraftMG_FD_151339 | JGI IMG/M metagenome (GOLD analysis project Ga0180221, IMG submission 151339) | Enriched Miracle-Growth compost microbial communities from Emeryville, California, USA - eDNA 5th pass 37_C Kraft MG (version 2) (version 2) ...
ATCTCGCTGAGGTCGGCGCCGGCGAGGCAGGGGTGCGAGCGGTCGACCGGCCCGTCGAGGATCGCGATGCAGATGCGCGGGTCGCCGAGCGCCGCGCCGTCAGCGTGCCGAAGCCCGGAAAGAGAGGCGTCGGGCGATCCAATTGTCTCGGTGGAGAGGACCGATGCGGTCACGACACAACTCGCGCTGATCGGGCGCGATCATGTTACAGCTAAAACGTGTAGTCAATATAAATACAACCAATAGAAGTTGGAAGCCGGCGCGTCGCGTCCCGCAAAACGAAAAGGCCGCCTTGCGGCGGCCTTCCCGAAACGATGCTCATCGGAGCAGGGCGCTTCAGCGCCACTCCACCTTCTTGATCTCGTAGGCCTTGGCGCCGCCCGGCGTGTTGACCTCGACCGAGGTGCCCTTGGCCTTGCCGATCAGCGCCTTGGCGAGCGGCGAGGTGATCGAGATGCGGCCCTTCTTGGCGTCCGCTTCCGGCTCGCCGACGATCTGCCACACCCTCTTCTCCTCGGTGTCCTCGTCGATCAGGGTCACCGTCGCGCCGAATTTGATGGTGTCGCCGGACAGCTTCGAGACGTCGATGATATCGGCGCGCGCGAGCTTGTCTTCGAGCTCGGCGATGCGGCCCTCGTTCAGCGACTGCTGTTCTTTCGCGGCGTGATATTCGGCGTTCTCCGACAGATCGCCGTGCGAACGCGCCTCGGTGATCTGCTGGATGATGCGCGGCCGCTCGACCTGCTGACAGTGCTTCAGCTCGGCTTCGAGCACGGCATATCCGGCCGCGGTCATCGGTAGCTTTTCCATCATCTCATCTCCTCATGGCGGCAACTTGATCGTGCGTCCTGCGCCGCCAAGCCCTTCCACCTCTGCAAGTTCGACCCACTCGCAATTTGACTCCGGCCGCGGATTCCCCGCCACCGGAGTCTGCAAGTCGAGGGCCGGTTAAATACGTTCCAACCGCGGCCCGGTTCCCCCTCGCCGCGGTTTTAAGCCATTTCCGGCCTCACGCACGCCGTCGCGTTCGGTCCGGAGCCTGTCCGAGAAGCTCGTTCAGGTCCGCCCCTGGAAGTAGGTCTGCAGCGCGCGCACCTCGAGGTCGCCCCCGAGATAGGCCTTGATACCTTGCGCCGCTGCGACGGCACCTGAAAGAGTGGTGTAGTACGGCACTTTATGCAAGAGGGCGGCATGCCGCAACGAGCGGCTGTCGGCCAGGGCGGTGGCCCCCTCGGTGGTGTTGAAGACGAGCTGGACCCCGCCGTTCTTGATGGCGTCGACGATGTGCGGCCGGCCTTCCAGCACCTTGTTGATCTTGTCCGCCGCCACGCCTTCCTCGGCCAGGTAGCGCTGCGTGCCCGAGGTGGCGATGATCTTGAAGCCGAGCGAGGCGAGCAGCTTCACCGACGGCAGGATGCGCGCCTTGTCGGCGTCGCGCACCGAGACGAACACGGTGCCGCCGCGCGGCAGGTTGTTGCCGCTGCCGAACTGGCTCTTGGCGAAGGCGATCTCGAAGGAGCGGTCGAGGCCCATGACCTCGCCGGTCGATTTCATCTCCGGCCCGAGCACGGTGTCGACGCCGGGGAAGCGGGCGAAGGGGAAGACGGCTTCCTTGACGGCGCGGTGCCCGTAGGGGCGCGCCTTGAGGTCGAAGGAGGCGAGCGGCTCGCCCGCCATCACCCGCGAGGCGATCTTGGCGATCGGCAGGCCGATGACCTTGGCGACGAAGGGCACGGTGCGCGAGGCGCGCGGATTGACCTCGAGCACGTAGATCTCGCCGTCCTTGATCGCGTACTGCACGTTCATCAGGCCGCCGACATTGAGCGCGAGCGCGAGCTCGCGGGTCTGGCGGCTCAGTTCGGCGATCGTCTTCTCGTCGAGCGAGTGCGGCGGCAGCGCGCAGGCTGAATCGCCCGAGTGGATGCCGGCCTCCTCGATGTGCTCCATGATGCCGGCGATGAAGGTGTCCTTGCCGTCGGCGAGGCAGTCGACGTCGACTTCCGTGGCGTCGGAGAGATAGCGGTCGATCAGCAGCGGGCTCTTGGCCGAGACGACGAGTTCGGACGGCCGGTCGAGGTCGGAGGACAGCCGCGCCAGATAGCGGTCGAGATGGCCGCTGTCGCGCACGATCTCCATGGCGCGGCCGCCGAGCACGTAGGACGGACGGATGACGACCGGGTAGCCGATCTCCTCGGCGATGGCGCGCGCGGCCTCCGGCGAGTCGGCGATGCCGTTCTGCGGCTGGCGCAGCTTGAGCTTGTCGAGCAGCTTCTTGAAGCGGTCGCGGTCCTCGGCGAGGTCGATCGCGTCGGGCGAGGTGCCGAGAATCGGGACCTTGGCCCGCTCGAGCGCCTCGGCGAGCTTGAGCGGCGTCTGGCCGCCGAACTGGACGATGACGCCGTGCAGCGTGCCTTTGGCGCGCTCGGTGTCGACGATCTCCAGCACGTCCTCCGGCGTCAGCGGCTCGAAATAGAGCCGGTCCGAGGTGTCGTAGTCGGTCGACACCGTCTCCGGATTGCAGTTGATCATCACCGTCTCGAAGCCGGCGTCCTTCAGCGCGAAGCAGGCGTGGCAGCAGCAGTAATCGAACTCGATGCCCTGGCCGATGCGGTTCGGCCCGCCGCCGAGGATGATGACCTTCTTGCGGTCGGACGGCGCCGCCTCGTCGACCGGACGGCCGGCGAAAGGCGCCTCGTAGGTCGAATACATGTAGGCGGTCGGCGAGGCGAACTCGGCCGCGCAGGTGTCGATGCGCTTGAACACCGGCCGCACGTCGAGCGCGCGGCGCTTTGCCATCACCGCGCCGGCATCCGCGCCGGTCAGCTTGCCGAGCCGCTTGTCGGAGAAGCCCATCGCCTTGAGCCGGCGGAACGGGCCGGCGGCGGTCGGCAGACCCTTCGCCTTGATCTCGGCTTCCGTCTCGACGATGCCGCGGATTTCCGCGAGGAACCACGGATCGATGCGGCAGGCGTTATGGATGAGCTCGTCGCTGGCGCCGAGCCGCATCGCCTGCGCCACTTTGAGGAGGCGTTCCGGCGTCGGCGTGCCGAGCGCGGCGCGGATCGCGTTCTTGTTGTCGGCATCGTCGATGCCCTTCGACGGATCGAAGCCCTCGATGGCGATCTCGTCGAGGCCCGTGAGCCCCGTCTCGAGCGAGCGCAGCGCCTTCTGCAGGCTTTCCTGGAAGGTGCGGCCGATGGCCATGGCTTCGCCGACCGACTTCATCGACGTGGTCAGCGTGGTCGAGGCGCCGGGGAATTTCTCGAAGGCGAAGCGCGGGATCTTGGTGACGACGTAGTCGATGGTCGGCTCGAACGAGGCCGGCGTCGCGCCGCCGGTGATGTCGTTGGCGATCTCGTCGAGCGTGTAGCCGACGGCGAGCTTGGCCGCGACCTTGGCGATCGGGAAGCCGGTCGCCTTCGAGGCCAGCGCCGAGGAGCGCGACACGCGCGGGTTCATCTCGATGACGATCATGCGGCCGTCGGCCGGATTGACCGCAAACTGCACGTTCGAGCCGCCGGTCTCGACGCCGATCTCGCGCAGCACCGCGATCGAGGCGTCGCGCATGATCTGGTATTCTTTGTCGGTCAGCGTCAGCGCCGGCGCGATGGTGATGGAATCGCCGGTGTGCACGCCCATCGGGTCGACGTTCTCGATGGAGCAGATGATGATGCAGTTGTCGTTCTTGTCGCGAACGACCTCCATCTCGAATTCCTTCCAGCCGAGCACCGATTCCTCGATCAGCACTTCGCTGGTGGGCGAGGCGTCGATGCCGCGCTCGACGATCTCGATGAACTCGGCGCGGTTGTAGGCGATGCCGCCGCCGGTGCCGCCGAGCGTGAAGGAGGGACGGATGATCGCCGGCAGGCCGATGTCCTCGAGCGCCTCGAGCGCCTGCGCGAGCGTCTTGATGTGGTGCGAGCGCGGCGTCGGCAGGCCGATCTTGGTCATCGCCTCGCGGAACAGCTCGCGGTCCTCGGCCTTGTCGATGGCGTCGGCAGTGGCGCCGATCATGGTGACGCCGAACTTGTCCAGGGTGCCCATCTTGCGCAGGGAGAGCGCGCAGTTGAGGGCCGTCTGCCCGCCCATGGTGGGCAGCAGCGCGTCCGGGCGTTCCTTCTCGATGATCTTGGCGACGATCTCGGGGGTGATCGGCTCGATATAGGTCGCGTCGGCCAGATCCGGATCGGTCATGATCGTGGCCGGATTGGAGTTGACCAGGATGACCCGGTAGCCCTCCTCCTTGAGCGCCTTGCATGCCTGCGTGCCGGAATAATCGAACTCGCAAGCCTGTCCGATGACGATCGGCCCGGCGCCGATGATCATGATCGATTTGATGTCAGTTCTTTTGGGCATCCGTCCTGCAACTTTTCCGACCGCGGGGCCGGAAGCGGGTGGTTTGCCCCGGCACGAGCGAGCGCACAAAAAAAGGGCGCGCTTTCACGCGCGTCCTTGGCCCCGGGCGGGGGTCGGCCCCGCGCGAGGGGTGCTTAGACCATAATCGCCGGACATGGAAGGGCGAAGGCAGAACTCGTCACAGCAATTCGTCGCATCGCGGTCATCTTTCAAAGATTTCGCCGAGCGACGCCGCGATCGGCGAGGGCATGCGCGTCAGCGCCTCCGCGATCTGCTCTCCATCTCCGCCGCCGCTCGATCGCAAGCTCCGTATGACGTCGCCGGACACAATTGTCCGGGGACGTCGAGGCGCCGACGAGGCCGACGGCGGCGGCCATCGCACTCGAGCCCGGGAGCCTGGGCCGAGGCGGGGGAGGTGATTAAATACCTCGTCGATGTATGCGGCCCCCGAGGGAGGGGCGCGACCACTCCGGGCCGTGGAGCGTGTCGGAGGTGGTAATAAGGTATGAAAAAACCACTATAAGCGGTGGATGCACACCCCAAGTTGTGCGATTTAAGAGACACTCGAAACAATCAGTGTTCTTCTGGCGGAACACCCCGTCGCGGACAGGGTCACAGACGCCCTATGCTGGAAAACGTATGTTTCTAACTGTACCACTTGGATGAGGCACGGCATGCGCGCAGGCAGCCACGCAATTCGCCAGAAAGCAGTTGAGCCCGACGGCAGCAGGGCCGAAGTCTGGGAACTGATCCAGACGCTCGTCTCCGGCCGCGTTCCGGCCAGCCGGATCCTCGAACTGTTCTACTGGAGCCAGGAGCCCGGCGCTCTGGAGATGCTGCGGATTTTCCTCGGCCTCTCGGCACAGGACAGCGCCGCCCTGTTGCGCTTCTTCCAGGCCGCGGAGCCGTCCTCGGTGGCCATCTCGGCGAACGAGGCCGGCGAGCTCGTCCTGTCCCCGGCAGCGCGGCCGCCGCGCCAGGCCGTGACGCATGACGGCGCCGGCGAGCGCGCCAACGCGCTGAAGCATAGGGCGGCCAACTAAATCACGTCAGCGAGAGAAGGCCGAGGGCTTTCCGACCGACGACGGTATTGCATTGTCGCCGGCCTGCGGCCGTCGCACCGTCAGTCATCCGCTGCGGCAAATCCCCCGAACATGTTCACCAGCGGCTTGCCTTTGTAGCTTTCGGCAAGCTCCCGCGGGTGGATGAAGGTGTCGCTGAACCAGGGGAATTGCGCCGGGCTGAACGAGTCGACGATCCAGTCGATCATCTTGCGCACGCGCGGGATACGCCCGGCATCCGGATGATAGGACAGCCAGATGTCGAAGGGCCAACGCATGTCGTCGATGTCGAGCGGCTCGACCCGCGCCCCGATCGCGGACGCATAGGTCGGCAGGATGCCGATGCCGGCGCCCTTGGCGATTGCCCAATAGTTCGCGCTGCTCACATTGGTGCGCATGACGAGGAGATCCTCATAGCGCATGCCGGGAAACCACTCCTGGAAACCTTCCTTCGCCGCCGTCTGATCGGCGAACTGCCAGACCAGGCGATGCTTGAGCAGTTCCTGACGCGTGGCGGGCTTGCCGTAGAGCTCGATGTAGTTCTGGCTCGCGTACCACATCACGTGCAGGCGGCCGATCTTCACGGCTTTGACGTCGAGCGCGGTGGGCCGCACGAGCTGGATCGCCACGTCGGCTTCGTGGCGTAGCACGTCGGCCGAGCGCATGGCGCAGTGCAGGTCGACGAGGATGTTCGGGAATGCCCGCTGGAATTCGACGAGCCGCGGCGCCAGCCAGAATGTGCCGATGCCTTCGGTGACGGCAACGCGGACCTCGCCGGCAATGGTCGGAGCCGCCAGCTCGGCGCTGCGCAGGATATCGAAGCTCGCCTGCTCCATGCGCTCGACGGCGTCGACGACGCGCGCGCCTTCGTCGGTCAGCCGCGTGCCGAGCACGTCGCGGGTGAAGAGGACGGCGCCGATCTCGCGCTCGAACTCGTCGATCTGACGGCGCACGGCGTTGATCGACTGCCCGAGCCGCTCGGCGGCGGAGCGAAAGCTGCCGCAGCGGACGACCTCGAGGAAGACACGGACATTATCCCAGTCGCCGAGGCCACGCGCCCTGTGGTGTTCCTCTTGTTGAACACCCCGTTTCGCCACCAGACGCATTCGAGACCCTCAAGCTTGGTTAATATTCATTAACCAGCGGCGGCGCCAGTTCCCAAAAGGTAACCTTTAATACCTTGCGCCGACAACAAAAAAAGGAGTGCGTGATGACAGCCCATGTGCGTGATCTGCTGGGTGCCGAGCGGGTTTTTCCCGAAACCCTATTTCCGGCAAAGCATCCACTTCCGGCCTCCAACCTGGAACGGTCGGCGCGAGATGTGGTGGTCTTCACCCCCGTCGGCAACCAGATCGACAGCGTCATTGCGCGCGCCCGCATCGATCTGCCCGGTCTGGCGGACACGAAGGTCGTCTATCGCGTGATGTCCCAGAACCCGGATTGCCTCTGGGCCATCGCCAGGCGCCGGGGATTTGACGCCGAAAATCCGGCGATCGACGGGTTCAATGCCTTTCTGATGCTCAGCGAGGAGGGCTTGCGGCAGCTCGTCGCCGGCACCTTCGACGCCAGCGATCCCGACCCGCAACTGCTGGTGTCGCAGAACGTGAAGCCGGCGGCGATCTACTGCTGGGCGGCCTGGGCGCGCAACGGCTCGGTCGCGGGCGTGCCGCTCACCTTCGAGAAGATCTTCACGCCGCTGTATCACGACGTCGACATCTACGCCCGCGCGATGACCATCGACGGCGTGCGCCTGCTCGAGACGCTCGGCTTCAAGCGGGGCGCGAGCCTCGACGGCGTCTCGAATCCGGCGCTGCACGTCTTCCCGCGCAAACCCGCACCGGCCTCGTCGCTGCCGTCCTATGACCGCTATCAGGGCCACGGGGCCGAGAAGCAGATCGCGGTGACGATGGCGCGCTCGATCGAGGACATGATGCGCGTCGTCTCGGTGCGCAGCGCCGTCTACATCTCCGAGCAGGAGTGCCCCTATCTCGAGGAGTTCGACGGCAACGATTTCTGCGCCACGCACCTCATCGGCTACATCGGCAACGAGCCGGCCGGCTGCATCCGCATCCGTTACTTCGCCGACTTCGCCAAGATCGAGCGGCTGGCCGTGCGCAAGGAATTCCGCAACACGCGGCTGTCGTTCCATCTCGTGCGCGGCGCGATCGACCTGTGCCGCGTCAAGGGCTATCGCACGCTCTACGGCCACGCGCAGAAGCGGCTCGCTCCGTTCTGGTCGCGGTTCGGCTTCGAGGAGTTCGAAGGCGGGCAGGACCTCGTCTTCTCCGATTTCGACTATGTCGAGATGAAGGCCAACATCGAGCGGCATCCGAGCGCCATCACCATCGGCATCGATCCTTACGTCATCATCCGTCCCGAAGGCCGCTGGCACGTGCCCGGCATCCTCGAGAACTCCAAGGATCGGCCGGTCACCCGTCCCTCCGTCGATGCGAAGGAGCCGGCGTGAACACGATCGTCGATTTCCGCAGCTATACGACGGCCCGCGGCGTGCCGACGATCGTGTTCGTCGACATGCAGAAGGAGTATCTGGCGACGCCGCGCCTCATCGCCATCCCCGAGATCGACGAGGCGCTCGACAACTGCCGCAAGTTGCTCGCGCATGCGCGCGCGTCCGGGTTGCCGACCGCGTTCGTGCGCTGGCTCGACCGCGCGGCGCCGTTCTTCAACCAGGCGACGCCCTTCGCCGGCTGGATCGAAGGCTTCGAGCCGCAGCGCAACGAGATGATCTTCGAGCGCAAGCGGCCATCCTGCTATTCGAGCGAGGGCTTTGCCCAATTCATGGAGCACGGCGGCAAGGATGTCGTGCTCGCCGGTTTTGCCGGCGAGTCCGCGTGCCTGTCGACCATGGTGGACGCGTTTCACCGCGGCCATCACCTGACCTACGTGAAGGACGCCTCCGCCAGTCATCGCCTCGCCGACATGACGGCAGAGGACGTGCACTCCGCCGTGGCGCGGATCGTCGGGCTCTACGGCGACGTCGTGAAAACGGACGCGTGGATCGGCGCGCGCAAGCGAATGGCGAACGGGACCAGCGGGACGGTCGCGGGGTGAGCGGGCGATCGCGGTGTGAGGAGTGGCGTGATGTTCGTTGCGTTGAAGAACTGGCGTGAGCGGCTGAAGCATCACGGCGGCGCCGGACACCGGCTGCTTGTCGCAGCCGGTCGCGTGCATGACGGCGATGCGCACGCGAGGGTCGAACTTCTGCGGCGATTTCGCGCAGTCGCGCTCGCGCCGGAATTGCCGAACGATCGATTGCCCTCAATCGGCGAGCTCGGACCGCAATTTGTCGACGCGGAGGCTCTCTCCACCGAACAGAATCTGTCTATCATGGCCTCGGTGAAACAAGGGGCATCACGACCGACGCGGCGAAGGTGACTTCGCGTGGCCGCGTCGCGCGTGCTGACGCTGGGGTTGCAACGCGACGAACGCCGCACGCTGGAACCGCGCAACGCGACGATTGTCGCCGTCGTTCTGGGCAATGCTCTCGAATGGTACGAGATCGTCGTCTACGGCTATCTCGCGACCGTCATCGCGCGCCTGTTCTTTCCGTCGCACGATGCCAGCACCTCGCTGCTGTTCGCCTTCGCCAGTTTCGGCCTGACCTATGTCAGCCGGCCGCTCGGCGCCGTCGTGCTCGGCGTCTATGCCGACCGGTTCGGCCGCAAGACGGCGCTGCAGCTGTCGATCTGGATGATGGTCGTCGCATCGGCCGCCATCGTGGTGGTGCCGACCTATGAGAGCATTGGCATCCTTGCACCCGTGATCGTGGTCGTCTCGCGCCTGCTGCAGGGCTTCTCGGTCGGCGGCGAGTTCGGCAGCGCCACCGCCTTCCTCGCCGAGCAGAACCCGGCCCGCCGCGGCTATCTGGCGAGCTGGCAGTTCGCGAGCCAGGGTTTGACCGCGCTGCTCGCCACCGGCTCCGCCGCCGTGCTGACCGCGATGCTGTCGCCGGCGCAGGTCGAGAGCTGGGGCTGGCGCATGCCGTTCCTGTTCGGCCTGTTGCTCTACCCGATCGGCATCTACGTGCGCGCGCATCTGATGGAGACGCCGGAATTCCGCGCCGCGATGTCGGCGCCCCTGCTCAAACTGCGCGACCATGCGCGCAGCTTCGCCATCGCGATCGGGCTGATCGTTCTCGGCACCGTCGCCGTGTACACGGTCATCTTCCTGCCGACCTATGCGGTGCGCTCGCTGCGCCTGGCGCCGCCCGACGCGTTCGCCGCGGGCGTCGTGACCGGCATCATGCAACTGGTGTTCGTGCCGATGTTCGGCGCGCTGTCGGACCGCATCGGCCGCACGCCGATGCCGATCCTCGCGGCGCTGATCATGCTCGTCGCCTCGTGGCCGGCGCTGACGTGGCTCAACCAGGACGCTTCGGTCACGAAGCTCCTGGTGCTGCAGGCGGTGCTCGGCTTCGTCAGCGCCGCCTATCTCGGTCCGATGCCGGCGCTGCTGGCCGAGCTGTTCCCGGTGCGCGCGCGCGGCGCCGGCCTGTCGATCAGCTACGCCGTCGGCGTCGCGGTGTTCGGCGGCCTTGCGCCGCTCGCCCATGCCTGGCTGATCGTGCGCACCGGCAGCCCGGCCGCGCCGGCGATCTATCTTGCCGCCGCGGCCGTCGTCAGCCTCGTCGCGCTGTTCGCCGCGCGCCGCATCGGTCCGCCGAAGCCATGAGCGCGGACAGGCCGTCGTCCGATCCGGTGCTGATGTCGGCCGCCGGGCCGCGGCTGACGCTGCTCGCGCTCGGCATGTTCGTCATCGGCACCGACAGCTATGTCATCGCGCCGCTCTTGTCCGTGATCGCGCGCGACCTCGACGTCGGCATCGCCGCCGCCGCGCAACTCGTCACCGTCTACGCGCTCGCCTTTGCGCTGTGCAGCCCGTTCGTCGCCACGGTGACGGCGCGGTGGCCGCGCCGCCGGACGCTCGGCGTCGGCCTCGCGATCTTCATCGCCGCCAATGCCGGCGCCGCGCTGGCGCCGAGCTTCGCCGCCTTGCTGATCGCGCGCGCCTGCGCCGGCCTCGGCGCCGCCGTCTTCGCGCCGGTCGCGGGCGCCAGCGCCGCCGGCCTGGTGAGCGCCGGCCGGCGCGGGCAGGCGCTGTCGATCCTGATGATCGGCCTGAGCAGCGCCACGGCGCTCGGTTCGCCGCTCGGCACGCTGATCGGCAACGGCACGAGCTGGCGCGCGGTGTTCGTCGTGATCGCGACGCTCGCCGCCGCCGTCATGCTCGCGCTCGCCGTGTCGATCCGCGACGGCAGCGACGTCGACGCCGCGCCGCTGTCCGAGCGCCTGCGGCCGCTGCGCGACCCGCAGGTGCTGACGACGCTGCTGACCACCTTCCTGGTGCTCACCGGCCTTTACATCAGCTACACCTATATCAGCGCCGTGTTCGACCGCGCGACCGGGCACGACGGCTCCCGCATGGCGATCCTGCAGTCGGTCTGGGGATTTGCCGGCATTGTCGGCGCGACCATGGCCGGCCGTCTCACCGACCGGTTCAACACCACGGTCGTGGTCCGGCTGTCCCTCGCCGTCCTGATCGCCGATTTCGCCCTGATGCCCTGGACCAGCGCGTATCAGGCCAGCGCGGCGGCGGCGATGCTGGTGTGGGGCCTGTGCGCCTGGGGCTTCGTCGTGCCGCAGCAGCACCGGCTGCTCGGCGTGGCGCCGAAATCCGGATCGATCCTGCTCGCGCTGTACACCACGGCCGTCTATGCCGGGTCCTCGGCCTCCGGGGTGATCGGCGCGCTGGCGCTCCAGGTGATCGATCCGCACCGGCTGCCGCTCGTCGGCGTCGTGCTCATCGTCTCGGGGCTGCTCGTCGACGAATGCAGCCGCCGCCGCAAAGGCGTCTCGCTGGCGGTGCCCGGCCTCTGACCGGCACGGCCGGGCCCCTTGGCCGATCGGGAACTCGGCGGCGCCTGCCGCGATTCAATTTCATTTTTGACGAAAGATTTCCGTCGGACCGACAAAATCGCCCGCCGCGCGCGAACAAAGACGACGGCCTCGCGTTAGCAACTTCAAGCGTCATCGTCCCGTCATTAAC
>Ga0180221_1002250_pt1 | contig 11469 bp, 12 predicted proteins | sample eDN5th37CKraftMG_FD_151339 | JGI IMG/M metagenome (GOLD analysis project Ga0180221, IMG submission 151339) | Enriched Miracle-Growth compost microbial communities from Emeryville, California, USA - eDNA 5th pass 37_C Kraft MG (version 2) (version 2) ...
TCAGTCGAGCAGGTCCGCGTAGAGGATCGTCGACAGGTAGCGCTCACCGAACGACGGGATGACCGCGACGATGAGCTTGCCCGCGTTCTCGGGGCGCTCGGCGACCTGCTTGGCGGCGTACAGGGCGGCGCCGGACGAGATGCCGACGAGCAGGCCCTCCTCCTTGGCGGCGCGGCGCGCGTACGTCACGGCGGTCTCGGCGTCGACGTCGATGATCTCGTCGTAGACGGACGTGTCGAGGATCTCCGGGACGAAGTTGGCGCCCAGGCCCTGGATCTTGTGCGGGCCGGGCTGGCCGCCGTTGAGGATCGGCGACTCGGCCGGCTCCACGCCGACGATCTGGATGTTCGGGTTGCGCTCCTTGAGCACCTGCCCGACACCGGTGATGGTGCCGCCCGTGCCGATGCCGGCGACGAAGATGTCGACCTTGCCGTCGGTGTCCGCCCAGACCTCCTCGGCCGTCGTCCGGCGGTGGATCTCCGGGTTGGCGGCGTTCGCGAACTGGCGGGCGAGGATCGCGCCCTCGCGCTCGGCGGCGATCTCGTTGGCGCGGTTGACCGCACCCTTCATGCCCTCGGAGCCGGGCGTGAGGATCAGCTCGGCGCCGTAGGCGCGCAGCAGCGCGCGGCGCTCCTTCGACATCGTCTCCGGCATCGTCAGGACGACGTTGTAGCCGCGGGCCGCACCGACGAACGCCAGCGCGATGCCGGTGTTGCCCGACGTCGCCTCGACGATCGTGCCGCCGGGCTTGAGCTCGCCCGACGCCTCGGCGGCGTCGATGATCGCGACGCCGATGCGGTCCTTGACGGAGTTGGCGGGGTTGTAGAACTCGAGCTTGCCGACGACGGTCGCGCCCGCGCCGTCGGTGATCTTGTTGATGCGCACGAGCGGGGTGTTGCCGATGAGCGCCGTCGCGTCGTCGTAGATGCGTGCCATGGTTCCTCTTCGGTCGAGCCGTCACGGACGGCGGTGGGGTGGGGTTGCGCCGTCGGCGCAGAGCAGGTGGCCCGCCTGTGGGTCAGGGCCTCGGGGCGAGCGCTGGCGGTCGCGGACGCGGGGGTCTGCGGGAGGGGTGCGGGAGCCAGCGCTCTACCGACACGGACAGCAGCACGCCGCCGCGGCGCGGACGGAGGCGTGGGCGGTGCACGTGCGCACGCTCATCGCTCTCCTCGTCTGCTGGACCGCCGCCGGCGGTCGTCCGGGGTGACGGTATCCGCAACGCCGCGCCGGTGCCAAGCCTTCCCGTGAGACGCGCGTCTCGCCAGGCGGACGGCGCCGGCGGGCGGCGATCCCGACGTCGCTCAGCCGAGCTTCGCGACGACCGCGGCGATCCGGCGCTCGCGCGTCGCGGGTGCCTTCGCGTCGAGCACGCTGCGGACGTGCTCCTTGCGGTGCGAGAACGCCAGCGCGTCGAACTTCTCGCGCACCCCTGCCTCGGCGAGCGCCGCCGCGAGGTCCTCGGGCACGTCGACGGTCCGCGGTGCGTCGTCGAGGACGAAGGTGACGTCGTACTCCTCTCCGCCGGCGACCCCGGCCGCGGACCGCACCGCCGCGGACACCGGGACGAGCGAGCGCCCGCCCATGCGCCCGACGGACGTCCGGTACTCGTACCCGTTGAGGGTGACCCGCACCGGTGGCCGTGCGCCGCCGCCGATCTGCTCGAGAACCTCGTCGGGCACCACGATGCCGACGTTGTTGCCACCCGTGCGCTCGAGCGTCGTCCTGAAGGTCGCCACGAGGTCACGGTCGTCGAGCCTGCCGGGCGGCGCAAGCGCGCCGGGGTCGTCACGGCGCGCCCGGGCGTCCGTCGCCGTCGGGAAGACGCTCGACCGCGACGGAGGTGATGCGTCGGCCGTCCACCTCGCGCACGACGATGCGGTGCCGCGGCGGCTCGTCGTCCGCGTCCGCGACGTCGACGTGCTCGCCGGCGACCGGGATGTGGCCGAGCCGCGCCAGCACGTAGCCGGCCGCCGTCTCGTAGGGGCCCTCGGGCAGGGTGAGAGACGTGCGCTGCGCGAACTCCTCCAGGGTCAGCCCGGCGTCGACCTCCGCCGGCCCGGCGGCGGGCCGGCTGGGCACGTCGTACTCGTCGACGATGTCGCCCACGAGCTCCTCCAGCAGGTCCTCCAGCGTGACGATCCCGTCGGTCCCGCCGTACTCGTCGACCACCACCGCGATGTGCGCCCCCGTGCGGCGCATCGTCGACAGCGTCGGCAGCACGGCGTTGGTGCCCGGCAGCGACAGGATCGGTCGCGTGACGTCGCCGACCGTCCGCTCCGCGACCTCGATGATCGCCTCCACCACGCCCTCGCCGCCGCGGGTGTCCGGGTCGGCCTCGGCCTCGCGGACCGCCTGCGCGACCGGGGCGAGCAGGTCCCGCACGTGCACGAACCCGACGACGTCGTCGAAGTCCTCGCCGGTCACGGGGTAGCGGGAGTAGGGGAGCTCACCGACCACGCGGGCGGCCTCGGCGAGCGGTGCGTCGGCCGGCAGGAAGCGCACGTCCGCACGGGGGCGCATCGCCTCGGCCAGCGACCGGTCGCCCGCCGCGAACACGTCGCCGATCAGGTGCCGCTCGTCCTCGGGGAGGTCGGGGTGGCTGACGACGAGGTCGCGCAGCTCGTCCTCGCTCATCTGGTCGCTGGTCGCGCGCGGGTCGAAGCCGAGCAGGCGCACGACGCCGTTCGTCGACACGGACAGCAGCCACACGACCGGCGTCATGAGCGTGGCGAACCGGTCGAGCGGCGGCGCCACCCACAACGACACCCGCGCCGACTGCTGCATCGCGATCCGCTTCGGCGCGAGCTCGCCCAGCACGAGCGACAGGTACGCGATGACGAGCGTCAGCAGCACCAGGGCCGCGCCGGAGGCGGCGCCCGGCGACAGCCCGAGGCTCTCGAGCGCCGGTGCCACGCTGGGCGCCAGGGACGAGGCGCCGAACGCGGCGGAGAAGAACCCGGCGACGGTGACGCCGATCTGCACGGCGGCGAGGAAGCGGTTCGGGTCGCGCGCCACGGAGGCGACCCGGGCCCCTCGTCGTCCCTGCTTCTCCAGCTGGACGAGCTGCGACTCCCGCAGAGACACGAGCGCGAGCTCCGTCCCCGCGAAGACGCCTCCGAGGAGGATGAAGAGCAGGACGAGGCCGATGTCGGCCCAGGTGTCGGCAGTCACGGTGCGTCCCAGGTGGTGGTGGTCGGGGAGGGCGGACGGATGCCTGGCGCCCGGCCGGCGACGCGAGCCGACCGGTACCAGCGTGCCGCCGCACGGGCCGACGCGCGACGGCGTGCGCCGCGCTCCCGAGCACCGGTCGTCGGTCGTCGTCCAGCACGCCCTTCGTCGCCCAGCACTGAGGCCGGCCACCCTGGTCCCCCCGGGCGACCGGCCTCATGTCTGCGACGAGTGCGCGATCTGATGATGCACCGGGCCGGGGCGGTCCGCGCGGCGAGCGGGCATCCTCGTCGCGCCGACGCGCGGACGCGGGCTCAGGGACGCAGCAGGTCGTCGAAGGACGCGGTCGGGACGAGGCCCGTCGACGCCTCGACGAGCACGGGGTCCAGCGCGACGAGCGCGTCGGCCTGCAGCCTCGCGACGGCGAGGTACTCGGCCGGCCGCACGTCCTCCCACCCGAGGTCGGACGCGATGCGCCACGCCGTCGCCCGCGAGACCCGGTCCCCGAGGAGCCGGATGCGCAGCTCGGTGAGCCCGTCGAGCAGGGCGCGCCGACGCGCGTCGTCCAGCTCGCCCGCGCGCTCGGCGCGGTACAGCAGGGCCAGGACGTCGGACCGCAGCACCGCGGGGCCGACCAGGGAGTGCGCGGGCGGGACGGTCAGGCCGTCGCGCAGCAGGCGAGCGACGACGAGCGCGTCCACGGCGTACCGGGTCATGCCCACACCATGGCACCGGGGGCCGACAGCGGAGCGGCGGCGGCCTCGCGCGCGAGCGCCGACGGGCGCACGTCGTCCGCCCCTCCGCGGGCGGGCGACACATAGGTTGCCCCGTTGAACAAATCGTGCATATCGTGACGGAGGGCGGTGAAGAACGTTATCGACAGTGTCACGACCGCCCGTGACCCCATGCAAAGGAGCATGCCGTGCGTCGAACTCGTGCCCTGATCGCCGGCGGGTTGACCGTCGCCTGCCTCGCCTTCGTCCCGGCAGCGGCCGTGGGCGCACCGGCGCCCCACGCCAGCCCGCACGCCTCCCACCACTCCGCCGTGATCGGCCACAACACCCTGCGGTACCTGGCCGGGCGCGCGGGCATCAAGGTCGGCGTGGCGGTCAACACCGACCTCCTGGCCTCCGACGCCAAGTACCGCAAGATCGTGGCGACGCAGTTCTCCAGCGTCACCGCCGAGAACGTCATGAAGTGGGAGGCCGTCGAGCCGGCCCAGGGCGTGTACGACTACACCGCCGCCGACGCGCTGGTCGCGTTCGCCCACAAGAACCGCCAGGTCGTGCGTGGGCACACGCTCGTCTGGCACAACCAGCTGCCGGCCTGGCTGACCACCGGCGACTTCTCGGCCGAGGAGCTGCGCGACATCCTGCGGGCGCACATCTTCGAGGTGGCCCGCCACTTCAAGGGCAAGATCCAGCAGTGGGACGTGCTCAACGAGGCGTGGAACGACGACGGCACGTTCCGGCAGACCATCTGGTACGACGCCTACCAGGAGCTGACGGGCGACGGCAGCGACTACATCGCCGACGTGTTCCGGTGGGCTCGTCAGGCCGACCCGCACGCCCTGCTCTTCTACAACGACTACAACCTCGAGTTCACCGGCCCGAAGAGCAACGCCGTCCACGCGTTCGTCCAGGGGCTGGTCGCCGAGGGCGTGCCGATCGACGGCGTCGGCTTCCAGGGCCACCTCGACACCCAGTACGGGTTCCCCGACCTGCAGGCCAACCTGCAGCGGTTCGCCGATCTGGGCCTCGAGGTCGCCATGACGGAGGTCGACGTGCGCACCTTCGTCAAGCAGAAGCCCAACGGGACGTACACCAACACGCCGCTGAACCCCGGTGACGCGAAGAAGCAGGTCGACTACTGGGTCGGCACGCTGCAGGCCTGCCTCGCCGTCGAGGCCTGCAAGTCCTTCACCGCGTGGGGCGTCTCGGACGCGAACTCGTGGATCCCGGGCTGGTTCACCGGCCAGGGCGCCGGCCTGCTGTACGACATGCACTCGAACCCGAAGCCGCAGTACGAGGCGCTCCGCCGGGTGCTGCGCCACGCGGGCTGAGCCGTCCCGGCGACAGCTCGGCACCGTCACCCAGGGCCGCGTCCGTCGGGACGCGGCCCTGGGTGCTCGCGGCCCGGTGACGATCCGCTCGCCGCGCTGCGGCGTGAGGCAGCGGCAGGTGGTGGGCACTCACGGTGCCGGCCGCAGGAGCGGGGCGGACGAAGAGCAGGAGAGCGGACGACGGGAATCGAACCCGCGTAGCCAGTTTGGAAGACTGGGGCTCTACCATTGAGCTACGTCCGCACAGGTCGGGGGCTCGGCGCCTCCCGACTGCGGCACCCAGGGTACCGGCTGACGGGACGCCCTCCCGCCAGCTGCGCGAGCCCCGACCCCTACGATGGGGTCCGCCGCGACGCCCGTCGTCCCGGCGCACGGGATGTGGCGCAGGTTGGTAGCGCGTCCGCTTTGGGAGCGGAAGGTCGTGGGTTCGAATCCCGCCATCCCGACAGCTGTCACGACCGGTGCGCGCCCTCGCGCGCGAGCCCCGTTTTGGCGGGTGATCGTCCCCGTGGCGTAGCATCGAGGGTCGCGTGCGCGCGTCGCAGCGCGGCCGCCGAGGCGGTCGTCGGGACGGCGCGCGGCCCACAGCTCCCCGTCGCCGGAGTCACCGGCGCGGGCCCCGATCAGTTGGAGACCATCGAAGTGAAGAGCGCCGTCGAGACCCTGGAGCCCACCAAGGTCAAGCTGACCGTCGAGGTGACCTACGACGAGCTCAAGCCGAGCATCGCGCACGCCTACGAGCACATCGCCGAGCAGGTGACGGTGCCGGGCTTCCGCAAGGGCAAGGTCCCGCCGCGCATCATCGACCAGCGCGTGGGTCGCCCCGCGGTCATCGAGCACGCGGTGAACGAGGGTCTGTCGGGCTTCTACGCCGAGGCCGTGCGCGAGAACAAGCTGCGCCCGCTGGGTCAGCCCGAGGTCGACGTCACCAAGGTGCCCGGCCTGGTCCCCGGCGACGAGGAGGGCGAGCTGCACTTCACCGCCGAGGTCGAGGTCCGCCCGGAGATCACGCTCCCGTCGCTCGACGGCCTGACGGTCCAGGTCGACGACGTCGAGGTCACCGACGAGGACGTCGAGGGCCGCCTCGAGGCGCTGCGCGAGCGCTTCGGCACCCTGGTCGGCGTCGACCGCCCGGCTGCCGACAAGGACTTCGTCGTGCTCGACCTCGTCGCGAAGATCGACGACGAGGAGGTCGACCAGGTCAGCGGCATCAGCTACCAGATCGGCTCGGGCAACATGCTCGAGGGCCTCGACGAGGCGCTCACGGGCCTGTCGGCCGGCGAGACGACGACGTTCGAGACCACGCTGGTCGGCGGCGAGCGCGCCGGCGAGACGGCGCAGGTCACGGTCACGGCGTCGCAGGTCAAGGAGCGCGAGCTGCCCGAGGCCGACGACGACTTCGCACAGCTCGCGTCGGAGTTCGACACGATCGACGAGCTGAAGGACGACCTGCGCGAGCAGGCGTCGAAGATCAAGGTGCAGAACCAGGCCGTGCAGGCCCGCGACCTGCTCATGGAGAAGCTGCTCGCCGAGACCGAGATCCCGGTGCCGAACGGCGTCGTCGAGGCCGAGGTGCACCGCCACCTCGAGGGCGAGGGCCGCCTGGAGGACGACGTGCACCGCGCCGAGGTGACGGAGCAGGCGACCACCGCGCTGCGCAACCAGATCCTGCTCGACACGCTGGCCGAGGCGCTCGAGGTGCGCGTCGCGCAGCCGGAGCTCGTCGAGTTCCTCGTCGCGCAGTCCCGCCAGTACGGCATGGACCCGAACACGTTCATCCAGACGCTGGACCAGCAGGGCCAGATCCCGGCCATGGTCGGCGAGGTCGCCCGCTCCAAGGCGATCGCCGTGGCGCTGCGCCGCGCGACCGTGACGGACCCGTCGGGCGCGACGGTCGACCTGTCCGACTTCATCGGCACCGACGAGGACGACCTCGCGCAGGTCGAGGCCGAGACGGAGGAGGCCGACGAGGCCGGCGACGCGGACGAGGCCGCCGCCGACGAGACCCCCAAGAAGAAGTCGCGCCCGGCGCGCGGCTCCGCGACGGACATCTCGTCCGTCCTCGGTGGCCAGTCGAGCGCCGACGACCTGCAGGGCTGACCCCGCGGCGCGTCGCCAGCGCATCTCCAGGGCCCCGCACCGGCACCGGTGCGGGGCCCTGCGCGTCCCCGCTGCGCCGTCAGCGAAAACGGCCGCCGCGCGGCCATGGGTGCGCGCGCCCGGGCGTTAGGGTCGCTGCAGCGCGAGGCCGCAGGGCCTCGCTCCGCGGACAGGTACGACGAGCAGGACGGCCGTGACGAGCCGCCAGACGGAGGAGTCCTCGTGAACGAGCAGCAGGTGCCGGCGATGGCCCGGGCGGAGTCCCCGGGATTCGGCCTCAACGACCACATCTACAACCGTCTGCTGCGCGAGCGGATCATCTGGCTCGGCTCCGAGGTGCGGGACGAGAACGCGAACGCGATCTGCGCGCAGATGATGCTCCTCGCGGCGGAGGACCCGGACAAGGACATCTGGCTCTACATCAACTCGCCCGGTGGCTCGATCACCGCGGGCATGGCGATCTACGACACCATGCAGTACATCCAGCCGGACGTCGCGACGATCGCGATGGGCATGGCCGCCTCGATGGGGCAGTTCCTGCTCTCGTCGGGCGCGAAGGGCAAGCGCTACGCCACCCCGCACGCCCGCGTGATGATGCACCAGCCCTCGGGCGGCATCGGCGGCACGGCCACCGACGTGCGGATCAACGCGCAGCTGATCCTCCACATGAAGACGGTGCTCGCGGAGCTCACCGCCCAGCAGACGGGCAAGTCCGTCGACCAGATCAACGCCGACGCCGACCGCGACCGCTGGTTCACGGCGGACGAGGCGCTGGAGTACGGCTTCATCGACCACGTCGTCGCATCCGCGGGCTCCGTCGCCGGCGGCGGCGGCACGGCCTGAGACCCCCTGACGCTGAGGAGAGACCTGTGAGCACCGAGTCCCAGTTCATCGCCCGCGCGGCCTCGCTCGCGGGCGGGTTCGCGCCGTCGTCCCCCGCGAGCCGCTACGTGCTGCCCCAGTTCGAGGAGCGCACGGCGTACGGCTACAAGCGCCAGGACCCGTACACCAAGCTGTTCGAGGACCGCATCATCTTCCTCGGCGTGCAGGTGGACGACGCGTCGGCCGACGACGTGATGGCCCAGCTGCTCGTGCTGGAGAGCGCGGACCCCGACCGCGACATCATCATCAACATCAACTCGCCCGGCGGCTCGTTCACGGCGCTCACGGCGATCTACGACACGATGCAGTACATCAAGCCCGCCATCCAGACGGTCTGCCTCGGGCAGGCCGCCTCGGCGGCGGCGGTGCTGCTCGCGGCCGGCACGCCCGGCAAGCGCCTCGCGCTGCCGAACGCCCGTGTGCTGATCCACCAGCCGGCCATGGAGGGCGGCGGCTACGCGCAGGCGTCCGACATCGAGATCCACGCGAACGAGCTCATCCGCATGCGCGAGTGGCTCGAGCAGACGATCGCGCACCACACGGGGCGCGACGTCGACCTGGTCCGTCAGGACATCGAGCGCGACAAGATCCTCACCGCCAGCCAGGCCCTCGAGTACGGGCTGATCGATCAGGTGCTCGAGAGCCGCAAGGGCGCTCGTCCGACGGTCGTCGAGGCGAAGCCCGAGGACTGACGGCACGAGGTCGCCGGGCGGCCGGCCCCTCGGGGTGGGCCGCCCGGCGTCGTCGCTGGACGTTCGCGGCGGCGCGAACGAGGGACACGCCGGGGCGGGGGACCGGCTACGCCTGACAGGGGGCCGCAGCGTAGTGTCCAATGGGTAGGCACCGCCCGCGCGACGGGTGCCGGCAGGACGGGGCGTCCGGTCGCACCGCACAGCACGGCAGGGACTGACGGCACAGCAGCGCCGGCTCCGACCTGGGGACCGGCGACACGAAGGGACGCGACGTGGCTCGAATCGGAGACGGGGCAGATCTCCTCAAGTGCTCGTTCTGCGGCAAGTCCCAGAAGCAGGTCAAGAAGCTGATCGCCGGCCCGGGCGTGTACATCTGCGACGAGTGCATCGAGCTCTGCAACGAGATCATCGAGGAGGAGCTCGCCGAGGCCACCGAGGTCGGCCTGGTCGAGCTGCCGAAGCCGAAGGAGATCTTCGAGTTCCTCGAGCAGTACATCATCGGGCAGGAGTCGGCGAAGCGGGCGCTGGCCGTCGCGGTCTACAACCACTACAAGCGCATCCAGGCCGGTGAGTCCGGGCGGCCCTCCGCCGATGACCCGGTCGAGATCGCCAAGTCGAACATCCTGCTCGTCGGCCCCACCGGGACCGGCAAGACGTACCTCGCGCAGACGCTCGCGCGGATGCTCAACGTCCCGTTCGCGATCGCGGACGCCACGGCCCTCACCGAGGCGGGCTACGTCGGCGAGGACGTCGAGAACATCCTCCTCAAGCTCATCCAGGCCGCTGACTACGACGTCAAGAAGGCCGAGACGGGCATCATCTACATCGACGAGATCGACAAGATCGCCCGCAAGAGCGAGAACCCGTCGATCACGCGGGACGTGTCGGGCGAGGGCGTGCAGCAGGCGCTGCTCAAGATCATCGAGGGCACGTCGGCATCGGTGCCGCCGCAGGGCGGCCGCAAGCACCCGCACCAGGAGTTCATCCAGATCGACACGACGAACGTGCTGTTCATCGTGGCGGGGGCGTTCTCCGGCCTGGACGACATCATCGCGGCGCGTGCCCGCAAGCGCGTCGTCGGGTTCGGCTCCCCGCTGAGCGAGGGCCACGACACCGCCGACCTGTTCGCCGAGGTGCGGCCCGAGGACCTGCAGAAGTACGGCCTGATCCCCGAGTTCATCGGGCGTCTGCCCGTCGTCGCGGCGGTCTCGCACCTCGACCGGAACGCGCTGGTCCGGATCCTCACCGAGCCGCGCAACGCGCTCGTCAAGCAGTACCAGCGGATGTTCCAGATCGACGGCGTCGAGCTCGAGTTCGACGACGAGGCGGTCGCGGCGATCGCCGACCAGGCGCTGCTGCGCGGCACGGGCGCCCGCGGTCTGCGAGCGATCATGGAGGAGGTCCTCCAGCAGGTCATGTTCGAGGTGCCGAGCCGCGACGACGTCGCGCGCGTCCTCATCACCCGCGACGTCGTCCTGGAGAACGTGAACCCGACGCTCGTGCCGCGGGACACCCCGCGCGAGAAGCGTCCGCCTCGCGAGAAGAGCGCCTGACCGTCGCGCTCGACGCCTAGGCTGGCCGCGTGACCGACCTGCCGGCCCCGATCCCCGCGGAGCTCGCGCGCCTGCGGGGCAGCATCGACAACATCGACGCCGCGCTCGTGCACCTGCTCGCGGAGCGGTTCAAGGCGACGCAGCGGGTCGGCGTGCTCAAGGCCGCCGAGGGCCTGCCGCCGTCGGATCCCGCCCGTGAGGCCGCCCAGGTCGCCCGGCTGCGCGCGCTCGCCCGTGAGGCCGACCTCGACCCGGTGTTCGCCGAGAAGTTCCTCGCGTTCATCGTCGCCGAGGTGATCCGCCACCACGAGCAGATCGCCGAGGACCACCGGGCGTCGCAGCCCCGCTGAGGTCCGCGCGCCGCACGCCTACAGGGCGAGCTTGAAGCCCTCGTGCGACTGCTCGTACCCGAGCGCCCGGTAGAACCGGTGCGCGTCCGCACGGCGCTTGTCGGACGTCAGCTGCGCCAGCGCACAGCCCCGGGCTCGCCCGCGGTCGTGCGCGTGCGCCATCAGGCGGGTGCCGAGCCCCTGGCCGCGCAGCGCCGCGTCGACGCGGACCGCCTCGACGAGGAGCCGCGTGGCGCCGTTGCGGGAGATCGACGGGATGTACGTCAGCTGCATGACGCCGACGACCCGACCGTCGCTCTCGGCCACCACGAGCTCGTTGTTCGGGTCCGCCTCGATCGTGGCGAACGCACGCGCGTGGTGCTCGCTGAACGTGCCGGTCCGGGCGGCGGCGATGGCGTCGTCGGCGATGAGCTCGACGACCCGCGGCAGGTCGTCCGGGCGGGCGTCACGGAAGGTCAGGTCCACGAAGCCAGAAGCGTACGCGGCGTCGCTCGGGGCGGGTCGACGGGTCCGTGCGCCGGGGTGGCGCCGCGGGGCGGGGTGGAGTTGGGTGGGTGGGGACAGTTCCGGCGCGCCGGAGGGACGGAGCGTTCTCGCGGCTCGCCGTCGACCGTTCGGGGAGGTACCGCCACATGGATCTGCACTGGCTCAAGCCGCTTCTC
>Ga0180221_1002251_pt1 | contig 11468 bp, 12 predicted proteins | sample eDN5th37CKraftMG_FD_151339 | JGI IMG/M metagenome (GOLD analysis project Ga0180221, IMG submission 151339) | Enriched Miracle-Growth compost microbial communities from Emeryville, California, USA - eDNA 5th pass 37_C Kraft MG (version 2) (version 2) ...
CGCGCATCTCGGCCATGTCGAGGTGGTGCGCCGTCTGATCGCCGCCGGCGCGCCGCTCGATCACGTCAACAATCTCGGCTGGACGGCGCTCATGGAGGCGGTGGTGCTGGGCAATGGCGGGTGGAATCATCAACAAGTGGTTCGCCTGCTTGTCGAAGCCGGCGCCGATCGGTCGATTGCCGATCGCGACGGGGTTTCCCCGCTCGCACATGCCCGCGCCCGCGGATACTCCGAGATCGCCCGCCTGCTGGAAAAAGGCCGTTGAAGGTTAGCGGCGGCTCGCGTTCGTTGCCGCCCTCGTGGCTGAACTGATCGCCGGTTCGGGCGGTATCGCTATTTCAACCGGTTGCTGGCGGATGCCGGCCAAAGCAAGCTCGTCGCCAATACCCGTCCCAACGGCCAGGAGGACGAGCCGCAATTCACCGTCGACATCAACGAGGAGAAAGCGAGTGCGCTCTGCATCAGGCTGGTGTCGCAATTGCCCCGCGGGATTTGGCCATCAATGGACCGGTCTTTCGGCGCAGGAGCGTCTGTCGAGCAATCAGGCGCTATCGCTCTATGCGATTTCGGTGCTGGTTGTTTTCCCGTGTCTTGCCGCGCTGTAGGAGAGTTGGTCGATGCTGCTCGCCGTGATGCTCTCGGTGCCGATCGGCATCTTCGGGGCGCTGCTTGCGGCGCTGCTGTTCGGGCAGACCAACGACGTCTATTTCAAGGTCGGCTTGCTGATGACGATCGGGCTCGCGGCCAAGAACGCCATCCTCATCATCGAGTTCGCAGTCGAACGTCAGGCGTCCGGCGTGGGATTGATCGAGGCGACGCTTCAAGCCGCGCGGCAGCGGCTTCGCCCGATCCTGATGACGTCCTTCGCCTTCATCCTCGGCGTAACCCCGCTCGTGGTCGCGTCCGGAGCCGGTTCAGGCGCGCAGAATTCGATCGGCATCGGGGTGATGGGCGGCATGATCGCAGCGACCGTGCTCGGCATCTTCTTCATCCCGCTTTTTTGCTCGTGATGGTGCGCCGGGTGTTCAAGGGGTGCAGCGTCCACGAAGCCGATGCAAAAGCAACGCAGGAAACGTCGTGACGGCTGGAGCGAGGATGGCGTGAGGCTGGTGATGGCCGCACCGAAGTTGAATTTTGGGGGAAATCGGCGGTTTTGGCGCGCCGTCTCAGGCGATGATGCGAACTATGTCTACGCTATAGCCCTCTAAGACCTTCCCAAAGCTATTCGATAGGGTTTAGAGAAGCCGCCGTCATCAAGGGGCTCGTCGTATTCGGGGAGCGCACCCGGACAATCGCTTTCATGCCCGAAATCTCAGCGTCTCTACCAAAAGCGCAAACGCCGACGAAGCGTGGCGCCGGTGCGGATAATAGAGATGGTAGCCGGGCAGGTCGGGCGTGAATTTGCTCAGCACTCGCAACAGCCTTCCCTTGTCCAAGTGTAGCTGAACCTGATCCAGCGGGAGATACGCAAGGCCATGACCGTCGAGCGCGGCATCGAGGATTAGGTCGATGGTGTTGAGGATCAGCGGTCCCTCGACCCGCACGCGCACGTCGCGGCCGCCGCGCTTCAGCCGCCAGCTATTGAGCGTGCCGGAGGTCGGCAGCCGCAGATTGATCGCGCGATGGTCAATCAGTTGCGCCGGTGACGCCGGCGCGGAGTGCGCGCGGAAATAATTCGGCGCGCCGACGATCGCCATCGGGATGTCCGGCCCGATGCGCATGGCGATCATGTCCTTCGCGATCTCGCCGCCGAGGCGAACGCCGGCATCGAAGCGATCGGCCACGACATCCGCCAATCCGTAGTCGATGGTGATCTCGACCTTGATGTCGGGGTTGTCGGCAAGCAGCCGCTTCATCGCGGGCACGAGGATGGTCTTTGCCGCGTGTTCGACGGTGGTGATGCGGATGGTTCCGGACGGGCGGTCGCGCAACTCGCCGAGCGAGGCGATCGCGGCATCGAGATCATGCAGCATGGGGCCGAGCGTCGCGAGCAGCCGCTCGCCGGCATCGGTCGGCGCCACGCTGCGCGTCGTGCGCGACAACAGCCGCAACCCCAGCCGTTCCTCGATCCGTCGCACAATCTGGCTAAGCGCAGATTGCGCCATGCCGAGCCGGGCGGCCGCCTTGGTGAAACTGCGTTCCTCGGCAACCACGACGAAGGCGGCCAGATCGGCAATCTCGTCGCGACGCATTCATCACCTCAATGATAAGCCCAAGACAAATTACCTGTCTAATCGGAGCAATCTTTCTGACCTAGATTGCGTTCATCAGCAAGGGGACTTCCCCAAAGCGCGGCAACCGGCCGCGAAACGGTGAACGGAAAGGAACCGGACCATGGGCAAGATCAGCTTCGCCAATTCGAACAACAAGACCATCGCCATGTCGGCTGTGATCGATTTTCCTGCGGGCTTCGACGAGAAGAAGAACTATCCCGCCATCGTCGTCTCGCATCCCGGCGGCGGCGTGAAGGAACAGACCGCGGGCATTTATGCCAAAAAGCTCGCCGCGCAGGGCTTCGTCACCATCGCCTATGACGCCTCCTACCAAGGCGAGAGCGGCGGCGAACCGCGCCAGTTGGAAAACCCCTATATCCGCACCGAGGACGTCAGCGCCGTCATCGATTACCTGACCACGCTGCCTTACATCGACAAGGATCGCATCGGCGCGATGGGCATTTGCGCCGGCGCCGGCTACACCGCCAACGCCGCGATCCAGGATCGCCGCATCAAGGCGGTCGGCACGGTCAGCGCGGTCAATATCGGTTCGATGTTCCGCAACGGCTGGGAGAACAACGTTAAGTCGATCGATGCACTGCCGCTGGTCGAGGCGGGATCGAACGCCCGCACCTCGGACGCCGAAGGCAAAGGATACGCGACGATGCCGCTCGCGCCGCTGACAGAGAAGGATGCACCGAACGAGGAACTGCGTCAGGCTTGGGAATACTACCACACGCCGCGTGCCGAATGCGCCACCTCGCCCGGTGTCGCGACGCTGCGCAGCCTGAACCAGATCATCACCTACGACGCCTACCACATGGCCGACGTCTACCTGACCCAGCCGATCCAGATCGTGGCCGGCAGCAAGGCGGGTAGCAAGTGGATGAGCGACGACCTGTTCGATCGCGCCGCCAGCACGGACAAGTCCTTCCACACCGTCGAGGGCGCCAACCACATGGACCTGTATGACGGCCAGAAGTTTGTCGATGAAGCGGTGTCGGTGCTCGCTCCCTTCTTCAAAGCGAAGCTGACGGACGCAGCCGTGAAGCAGGCGGCGGAATAACTGGGACCCATGCGTCGGGAGCCTTGCGCTCCCGGCCCTCCAGACAAGGATAAGATCATGAAATCCGTTCAGATCAAGAACCGGGACATGGCGTGGCACATCGCCGCCAACATCCTGTTTCCCCCGAACTTTGACGAGACGAAGCCGTATCCGACGATTGTGAGCGTCCATCCCTTCGGGAGCTGCAAGGAGCAGACCTCCGGCAACATCTACGGCAAGGCGCTCGCGGAGCAGGGTTTCGTCGTCATCCCCTATGACGCGAGCTTCCAGGGCGCATCCGGCGGCGAGCCGCGCTGGATCGAGGACCCGACACAGCGGGTCGAGGATATCAGTCACGTCATCGATTACGCGGTGACGTTGCCTTATGTCGATGCCGACCGGATCGGTGTCATCGGCGTCTGCGGTGGCGGCGGCTATGTGCTCAACGCCACGCTCACCGAAAAGCGCATCAAGGCAGTGGTCGCGATCACGCCGGTCAATATCGGCCGCCTGTTCCGTGAGGGCTTCAGCAACTACGATCCGCTCGGCGCGCTCGATGCGATGGCAATGCAGCGCACGAAGGAAGCGCGTGGCGGCGAGTTGCAGGTCAACGAACTGCTGCCCGCGAGTCCCGATGTCGCGAAGGCGAACGGCTTGACCGAGCGAGACGTATTCGAGGCAACGGATTACTACAAGACGCCGCGCGGCCAACAGCCCGGCGGCTGGACGCGGATGCTGTTCAGCCACGCGCAGAACACGCTGGGCTGGGATGCATTTGCCTTTGCGGAAATGCTGATGACCCAGCCGATGATGGTCGTGATCGGTGAGAGGGTCGGCGCGTTCGGCGCTTATCGCGACGGCATGGAAATCTACGGCCGCTCCACGGCCTCGAAGGACCGCCAGATCGTCTCGCTGGAAGACTGGTCGCACTACGATCTCTACGACAAACCCGAGCCGGTACGTCTGGCGCTGGAAAAGCTGGTGCCGTTCTTCAAGACGCATCTCGGCGGCGCGACCGCCGCAAGCCGGTCGCAGGCGGCTGAATAGACGCCCGTTTTTCTCCATGGAGCGGCGCGGGTCATTGCGCCGCTCCACGTAATTTGTGAGGACAGAAAATGACGAAAGTGCTTGTTCTCGGTGCGGGCGGCCAGATCGCCCGCCACGCGGTGGCCATGCTGAGTGGCGACGATAGCGTGCAGCTGACGCTGTTCGTTCGTAATCCCAAGAAACTGATGCGAACGCCGGCGAATGCGAAAGTCGTTCAGGGCGACGTGCTCGACAGCGCGAAACTCAATGAAGCGATCAGAGAACAGGGCATCGTCTACGCCAATCTGACCGGTGAGGATCTCGATGCTCAGGCCAGAAGCGTGATCGCGTCGATGCAGGCCATGAATGTGAAGCGGCTGATCTTCGTCCTGTCGCTCGGCATCTATGACGAGGTGCCGGGCAAGTTCGGCGAGTGGAATAACGCGACCATCGGCGAAGACCTGAAACCGTTCCGCCGCGCCGCCGATGCGATCGAAGCCTCGAAGCTCGATTACACCATCATCCGCCCGGCTTGGCTGATGGACGAAGACGAGGTGGATTACGAACTGACCGAGCGTGACGCGCCGTTCAAGGGCACGGTTGTCTCCCGCAAGAGCGTCGCCGACCTGATCGTCAAGATCATCCGCTCTCCAAGCCTGCACGCTCACGGTAATGTCGGCGTGACCAAGCCAGGGACTGACGGCGACAAGCCCTACTTCATGTAGCGCGGATGTAAGAGTTCGCTCGTTTCTGCGAAATACGAGAGAAGCGGCGGGAGACCCTTTCCGCTTCGTTCCGGATCAGAAATCGCCATTCGACCGGAAGCGATTCGAACTTTTTCGCCGCCAAACGCCGCCGTTTCTACGCTTTTTTGCCCGTCTGGTATTCACCGCTCTTTACGTGGGCGCAATTTGGCCGGCTATCGGCGGCGATAGAGGGCAATCGGCGGTATTTGGCGCGCCGGAGAGAATGAAGCTGGGCACCCCTATGTCATTGCGGGGCCTTGGTAATTTTCACGGCGATCTCAAGTCCCTGAAACCCTGCTTTGACGGAGCTGCCGTCGCCTTCGCCCATGGAGCGCCGACGCGATCCGGTACGATGGCCTAGGCTGGTTGATGGTGAGCCGGCGGCCTCTTCCTCGTTGTTCCCCATAACGCCACGGTAAAGTCCAGCATGCGGCAACGGGAACCGTGTTGCCCATGTTCGTTATTTGTTCTATCCATATCTTGAGGGCAGGAATCGGATGAACACCACAAAATTTTTCGACGAACGGACGGATCAGTCGGAAGTCAAAGCGCGCATCGTGCAGAAGTACTTCTATGCGTGGGCTAATGTCATTATGCCGACCGCACAGAAGAATGGCGGGCGGGTCGCATACATCGACCTCTATGCCGGGCCTGGCCGGTACAGGGACGGGGCAGCATCGACGCCGTTGCTGGTGTTAGAGCACGCCATCGCCGATCCAAAACTCGCGTCGATGCTCGTGACGCTTCTTAACGACTCAGACGGCAACAAGACATCCACGCTTCAAAATGAAATTGATGCTCTGCCTAGCATCGACAATTTAAAGCACAAGCCGGTCGTGTCTTGCGGTGAAATCGATGAAGAAGCAGAGAAATATTTCAATCAGGTCAAACTCGTTCCATCGTTCTCGTTCATTGACCCCTTCGGCTACAAGGGCCTCTCCCTGAAAATCATCAAGGGCGTGATTAAGGATTGGGGCTGCGATTGCGTGTTCTTCTTCAACTACAATCGTATCAATGCCGGCATCGGAAACCAGGTGGTGGCCGATCATATGGATGCCCTTTTCGGCAAGGCGCGTGCTGACGCATTGCGTGCGCGGCTACCCGGCTTGTCACCCGAACTGCGCGAGGCGCTGATTTTGGAGGAACTCGCGGCTGAGATTAAAGCCCTCGGCGGAACCTTTGTCCTCCCGTTCACTTTCAGAAATGCGAGCGGCACGCGCACGTCGCACAAGCTGATTTTTGTCAGCAAGAACTTCAAGGGCTACGCCATTATGAAAGACATAATGGCGAAGGAAAGCTCGACGGAAGATCAGGGCGTGCCGTCGCTGGCATATTCTCCAGCGGATTGGTCAATGCCCTTGCTGTTCTCGTTGCAACGGCCCCTCGATCAGTTACGCGCTACATTGCTCAAGGACTTCGCCGATCAAGAATTGTCCGTCGCGCAAATTTACGAACGCCACAGCGTCGATACTCCTTATGTCCTGAAGAATTACAAGGAAATCCTGACGGCACTCGAAGCCGATGGAAAGGTCGCTGTGCGAAGCCTGAAAGGTTCGCGGCGGAAAGGAACATTTGCCGATCATTTGCTGGTCAAATTTCCAGCGGGTAGCGTCGATGGCGAATAATTCCTCTATCGAATGGACGGAAGCGACGTGGAATCCGGTCGTCGGGTGCACAATCATTTCGCCTGGCTGCACAAACTGTTATGCGATGCGCATGGCACGTCGGCTTGAAGCTATGGGGCAGTCTAAATATGCAGGCACGACGCGCATGTCTGGCGGGCGTCCGAAGTGGAACGGCGTTGTAAGGATTGACGAAGAATCGCTGCGGCTCCCCGCTACGTGGAAAACCGGTCGGATGATCTTCGTGAACTCAATGTCCGACTTGTTTCATGAAAATGTGCCACTGGCATTCATCAAGCGCGTCTTCACTACAATGCGAAAGACGCCCCAGCACACGTATCAGATACTTACCAAGCGAGCTGAACGCCTTGAGGAACTATCTGCAAAACTGGCGTGGCCAGCGAATGTCTGGATGGGCGTGAGCGTCGAAAATGAGGACTATGTTTACAGAATAGACTGCCTTCGGCGCACACAGGCAGCGATCAAGTTTTTGAGCCTTGAACCTCTGCTAGGGCCGCTCGACGATCTCGATCTCACGGGCATTGATTGGGTGATTGCAGGCGGTGAAAGCGGACCTCATGCCCGCCTCGTAGAAGCAGATTGGATACGCAGTATCCGAGATCAGTGTTTTGATGAAGGAGTCGCTTTCCATTTCAAGCAATGGGGTGGCGCAAACAAGAAAAAGACGGGACGTGTTCTTGATGGCCGAACGTGGGATGAATTTCCTGCCGGCTCCGGGGTGTAGGTGTTTGCTGGTGGGGAGCTTCGTGTTTCGCCTATAGCAGAGAAAACCTGCGTTCCTCTACAAGCAAGTTGCCGAGCATGATTTCAGGTCGGAGCAACGCCGCGCGCTCGGTCGGAGACTGCACGCGAATGATTGACGAGGCACCGATCGGCAGTCGGACGATGAAAGCGTTTCGGAAAACGGTGTCGTACCGCCCACCGAGAACGGCCCTATTGGCGTGATGCGCCCTGATAACTCGTGGATCGTGACAGGCAAGGTCGCATAGCACGACGCTTTGCTCTTTCGATGTCCATGCACGATCAGCGTAGCGCAGGATGCGCTCACCAAACACGCCCTCCAATACCGGCCGGGCAAGCTCCGGCTCTCCAAGTTGAAAGACGGTGTATAAAAAATCGCGGCCATCTATAGATACGGCATCGTCAGGTACGTCGAACTCTATGATGATCGGCGTGGTATTTTCGCCTTTGCGATTATGCTGCCATGCATAGTAGGCAGCGCCTGCTTCTTCGCCGCAGGCGCACACGCCCGAATCGACCTCCGCTCCGTTAGGCCGGGTGTCTTCAAGAGCAAGGTCGGGCTTGGCGAAGAGTGCATCCAGATCGCCGGGGTGCCGAAAGTGCATCCTCCAGAATTCGCCTTGATCCCGGCTGAGGCCCTGGCTTTCGATGGTTGCGACGACTCGCTCGACCTTTTCCTCAGGGACGGCGATACCGCGAAAAAAACGCATGGCTTCAGCTTTCTGGTGCGCCCTGGAGGGTCGGCAACCCTCTTCCAAAAGAAAGAATGTGAGCGGGGAGTCGAACGGCTTGCCGACTCAGATGAATTCGAGCATGTTCCCGCTCTGTTCTAGGGGTGACAACAATGGCAAGAAAGTGCTTTTTCAGCTTCCACTATAAGCCGGACAACGCTCGTGCAAGCCAAGTCCGAAACATCGGCGTTATCGATGGCAGCCAACCGGCCTCCGATAACGATTGGGAAACGGTGACAAAAGGTGGCGACGAAGCCATCAAGAGATGGATCGCTGCCCAAATGTCAGGCCGAACTTGTACCGTGGTGCTTGTCGGTGCTGAAACAGCCAATCGAAAATGGATCAATCATGAGATCATCAAATCCTGGGACGACGGCTTGGGTGTCGTAGGAATCAGGATTCATGGCCTTAAGAATTTCCAGGGAACGACATCGGTGGCTGGCGCTAACCCGTTCGATTCCATCGGCTACGGAAACACGGGAAAGAAGCTCTCTTCTATCGTGAAGTGCTATGATCCCGGTGGCGCGACGAGCAAAGATCGCTACGACTGGATATCGACTCATCTCTCAAATGCGATTGAGGAAGCGGTAAAGATCAGAAACGCCAATTAGGCGATGTCGGCAACACTAGGGGATAGGTCAGATAGTTTGCCACTAGCGGGACGAGGATTTGCCGTAGGATGAAGGCCGATGCGTTCGTTGAACGGTGGACAAAGAGCCTTGAGCTGGGGTCCGCCGGCGTCTTCATAGGCGCGGGTCTTTCAGTGCGAGCTGGTTATCCGACTTGGCGAGCGCTCCTAACCGACATTGCTACGGAACTTGGCTTGGATATCGAGGCCGAGCATGACCTGGCGGCCGTGGCGCAATATGCTTTGAACAAAGCTACTGGCAAGCGCCACTCTCTCACCAAGCTGATCGTGGACCACTTCCCACCGAAGGTGGACCCTCCTGAGCCCTTTCGCATTCTTTCCCGCTTGCCGCTCAGGCATGTCTGGACGACGAACTACGACAAGCTTGCGGAAACAGCCTGGGAACAGGAAGGCAGGCTGCTGGACGTAAAATCTCGAAATGACGACCTTGGCATCGATAAACCCTGGGCGCACGCAACTCTCTACAAGATGCACGGTTCTGTCGATCATGCGGCGGAAGTCGTGATCGCGAAGGATGATTACGAACTCTATCGCCGCGAGCGGCCAGGCTTTCTTCAGGTTCTCACTGGTCAGCTTGTGACAAAACAGGTTCTCTTTCTGGGCTTCAGCTTTACTGATCCCAACATTGGTCACCTGTTCGCCAGTATCCGTGAAGCCTTCAAGGACAACGGCCCGGAGCATTACGCCATCGTGCGACGGCCGAAGAAGGGGGCTGGAGCGGGCGCGAAGAAGCGGTTCGAGACTGAAAAAATTCGGCACGCGCTCTGGGTTCAAGACTTGAAGCGCTATGGCATCGAGTGCGTGGAGGTTGATGAGTACGAAGAGATCGATGAAATCCTCCGGGCGGTTGAACTCCGCCTTGCCGGCCGCAGCGTCTTCGTTTCCGGCAGCCTTCCAACGGATACGCCGGACGATCAGCGGCACAGGATCGAAGATGTTGCCCGAAAAATTGGCTGTGTAATCGCCGAACGGAAGAAAAGATTGGTTTCAGGATTCGGGTTGACTGTCGGGAGCGCGGCCATCTCTGGCGCGCTTGGCGTCATTTTGAAAGAAGCGGCTCCAAATCTCGAAAAGAGCCTCTTCCTTCGCCCATTTCCGCAAGAGGCTCCTGCGGGCTTGGACATGATGACATTCCGCACCCGTTATCGCGAAGGCATGATCCAGCAGGCAGGAGTCGCTGTCTTCATCGGCGGATTCAAGGCGGAAGCCGGCAGTGGCTCTCTGGTGGTTGCAGACGGCGTCATCGAAGAATTTGAAACGGCGCAACGCCTCGGACGTGCGGTTGTTCCGGTGGGAGCAACCGGCGGAGCTGCGGCCGAAATATGGAAGCGGATGGACAGTGCCGGCACACTTCCTCTTGGGCTCAAGCGGGCCGAGTTCAACAAGTTGAACGATGCCGCCACGAGCGCCCATGAAATCGCGAAAATTATTCAAAAGGTCATTGAAGCAGCTGGCAAACTAAAGTCCTGATGCCCCCGTCATGATCTCTTTGAATCTGACTGCTCATCGGTCATGTGCTGGGCTCCGACGGCTTGATACAGATTCCATAGAGCCTGCCCTGCTGTGTCGGCGAGAGCCTTCCACGCGGGATTGGCTCGCACCTGCGCATGCTCGCCGAGTTCCTGCTCGATGGCCCTGCTCAGAAACTGCGCCATATGCAGTACCTCGTGGCGTCCGTAGTCATCAATTTGCGGCATGGCGAACTCCCTTGTTATCGTTTCTGACCAACTTCTGACCAATAATGGCGTAACCGTTTCACGTATTCCTATGCCCACGCCGATCGGCAACGGGGCATAGCGCAGTCTGGCAGCGCGGAAGTTTCGGGAACTTCAGGTCGCAGGTTCAAATCCTGCTGCCCCGACCAATCTCCCAAAAATCAATGCACGCCGGGCCGGCCGGGGTCACCAACCATTTCGGCGACCCAATCAGGGTCTCTGCATCTGCCGATGATGGCGAGCATCAGCCGCCAGCCGGCCGGAATCTCCGCATCCGGCGGCATATCGGGCAGGACGACCGACATGTGGCCGTCGGTGTCAAACACGAGCGCGGCCTGGTCTGGTTTCAAAACCGTGCCGTGATCGGTGTGTGCTTCTTCTTTCATGGCTCATCCCTCCCTAGTCGGTAGCCGCGCGATTGATCCTGCTTTCTGTCCTTGTCAGCACCGAGCTTATCCTGCCGTGCTTTCCAGCCCTTTTTCTTCTTGGCGTCAGCATGAAGCTCGCCCTGCGGCAGGACGATATCGAGCTTGTTGACCTCGATCCGGTCCTGCACGGTTTCTGCTTTCCGCTCGCGGGCCGCTTCCATCTCCTGAATCTGACGCCGCACCGCCGTCTCCAGCGAGCGCAGCTCCCACGCCTCCAGGCGTTCAAGCGCCTTGTGACGGCGATCCAGCACAAGGCGCTCCCGCTGGTGACGGCGCGCCAGCGCCTCGCGCTCGATGCGCTGGCGCTTGGCCGGGTTGATCCTGGGATTACGACGCAGCGGCGCGATCACCGAACGCAAACCCGGCACCCGGTCGAACAGGGCGAAGATCGCGCCGGCCGCCCGCGCGAACGGCTTGTCCGCTTCCGCCTTGTGCGCGGCATGCAATGCCATGCGTTCGCCCCCGTGTACCGTCGCCAATTCCTGCGTCCGGCCGTCGAGCTTGTGCCGTCGCGCCTTGTGCATGGCGGCG